>Ga0335073_10000609_pt1 | contig 46445 bp, 38 predicted proteins | sample Lox_Sample_22_FD_207093 | JGI IMG/M metagenome (GOLD analysis project Ga0335073, IMG submission 207093) | Soil microbial communities from Loxahatchee National Wildlife Refuge, Florida, United States - Lox_Sample_2.2 | ecosystem: Environmental > Terrestrial > Soil > Wetlands | place: USA...
TGCACACAACGCTGCTGGGCCTGATTCAAAGCGGCCTCGTGAAAAGCGCGCACGATTGCAGCGAAGGCGGGCTGGCGGTTTGTCTGGCCGAAAGCTGCATCAGCCAGCTCGTCGCGCGCGAAACGCCCAGACTGATCGGTGCGACGGTGGATTTATTAAATTGGGAGGGTCAGCGTGTCGCTGACCCAAACAATGGGGACGGCGGCACGCCGTCCCTCCCCAAAACCCGGGTGGACGCCCTGCTGTTTGGAGAAACTCAAAACCGCGTGGTCATCTCGTGTCAGCCCCTCGACGCGGTGAAAGTCATCGAGCGCGCGAAGTTGATGGGCGTTCCGGCGGTTCAAATCGGCAACGTCGGCGGCGACCGGTTGCTCCTCAAGACCGCCAGCGGTGAATTCGGTACGCCGGTGGCTGAATTGCACGATGCCTGGTGGAACGCCATCGCGCGGGCGATGGGCTGAGCGTTTGGGAGTTTCCAAGATTGTCACCGGTATTTTTGAACAAAAAACTCACGTCGCCATTCTCAATTTCGGTGATTTCATTCTTGTACAATTAACCGCTGGAAATTTACCGCTGGATTCGTAACCTGTTCGAACTTTAGATGCGACAATTTCTCACCATTACGGCGAATGCCTTTATGGAACTGGTCCGGCAGCCGGTTTTTTTGCTGTTGATGACCGGGTCGGTGCTGTTTGAGCTGTTCCTGGCGGTCCCGTACTATTTCGCGTTCGGCGACGAATCGAAGCTGGTCGAAAACAGCGCGCTGGCGGTGATGCTGCTGGCGGGATTGTTCGGCGCGGTGCTGAGCGCCTCCGCGTCGCTGGCGCGCGAAATCCGCGTGGGGACGGCACTGGCCGTGTTGTCCAAACCCATCGGACGCGCGCAGTTTCTGCTGGCCAAATTCACCGGGCTGGCCGCGGCGTTGACGGTGCTGACGTACGTGAATCTGATCGGCGTCCTGCTTTGCAGCAAAATGGCTTTTGACGCCTATGGCGGCACGGACCTGCTGGCGCTCGGCATTTTCGCGGCGGGCGTCGCCACCGCCTACGTTTTGGGCGGATTCAGCAATTTCTTCCTGCGCCGGCCGTTTGTCAGCGATGCGGTGTTCGCGCTGGTGGTGATGGCCACCATCGCGGCGTTCGTGATCTTTCGATTCACGCAATCCGAAACCGGCTTTTACGCCCAGGGACACGTGGATTGGCGGCTGGTGCCGGCAGGGATCCTGATCCTGTTCGCGCTCTGGATTCTCGCGGCGCTGGCGTTGGCGTGTTCGACCCGGCTGGACACCATCCCCACGCTGGCGATCTGTTCGGCGTTCTTTCTGATCGGCCTGATGTCGGATTACATTTATTCGAAGGCCGGCGGGGATACCGGTCATGTGCCCTGGTGGGCTTCAACGCTTTACACAATCATTCCAAACTGGCAGCTTTTCTGGCTCGCGGATGCCTTGGACATGGGCAAAAGCACATTTCATTGGCATTATGTGGCCAGGGCTTTTGCCTACACCGTCGGTTACGCGGGCGCGGCACTGGCCGTTGGCACGGCGCTGTTCGAAGAACGGGAATTGAGTTGAGCATGAATGTTGAAGCGTGGCAGCGTGATGCGGTGAAATGGCGAACACACTTTGACGCTTCAGCTCTTCAACGGGTTAACGAATAAGAATGGAACGCAATGTTCAAAAACACGGGCTGGTCAATCTGACCGCCGCGCTGGTGATTTTTATCGCCACGTTTGGCGCGACCCTCTACGTGAACTCGCTGGCGGGGCAGGCCGCTTCCCTCTTCCTCGGCCTGGGAGTGCTGGTGGCGTTCGCCGGCTGGTTCCAGATGCGGCTGGAGGAAAACGAGCGGCTGGAAAAGCTGGAGGTGGAGGAACTGGCCCGCCGCCGGGGCGAGACCACGCTGTTTGAATCGAAAGAGGGTGACGTTTTCCCGGCCCAGCGCGCCCGCGAGCAGTTTGAGAAGTATTTTGTGCCGGGTTTCAGTGTGCTCTTGTTGCTGCTGGAAGGCGGTGGCGCGTATCTGCTCTGGCACTGGATTTCTCAAACGACCGGTGGCATGGCGCCCGAACGGGCGATGCCGGCGCTCGCGTTTTTCGGTATTTTCGCGCTGGTGCTGTTCCTGGTGGGCCGTTTTTCCGTGACGATCGCGCGTTTGGAGCAACACCGACTGCTGCGACCCGGCGCAAGTTTTGTGCTGGCCGGCGCTTATATTTGTTTTGTGACCGCCCTGGGCATTGCCGCGGTCGAAGCGAAATTCCTCCGGGCCGACGTTTACATCGGGCGCGCCTTGTGCCTGTTGCTGGGGTTGATGGCGCTGGAAACGCTCGTCACGCTGTTGCTGGAAATCTACCGGCCGCGCGTCCGGGGCCGGATAACCCGCGCACTGTACGACAGCCGGCTCATCGGCCTGCTGGCGCAGCCGGAAAACCTGTTCACCGCCGCGGCGCAGGCGCTGGATTATCAATTCGGCTTCAAGGTTTCGGAAACGTGGTTCTTTCAGTTGCTCCGCCGGAGTTTGCCGGTGTTATTCCTGGCTCAACTGGCCGCACTGTTGCTGTCCACCTGCCTGGTGTTTATTGATCCGGGGGAGCAGGGTGTGCGCGAACACTTCGGCCGTCTGGCCGACCGGCCGGTTCTGGAGCCGGGCGGGCATTGGCTATGGCCCTGGCCCATTGACCGGGTCCGTCGCTATCGCACCGGCCAGATTCAAACGTTTGAAATCGGTTACGTGCCCGATGCCCAGAGCCGGGCGGCCAAAACGCTTTTGTGGAGCGTGGCGCACTACACGAAAGAGGTTAATTTCCTCGTCGGCAACCGGCAACCCGCCACCGTTGGCAATCAGACTGGCGCCCCCGGCGACCTGGTCAAGATGGCGCCCATCGGATTGATTGACATCAGCATTCCCGTCCAGTTTCAAATCACCAACGTGCTCGATTGGGCCTATCAGAACGCCGACCCGACCAACCTGCTCCAGGACCTCGCCACGCATGAATTGGTCCGTTATCTCGCCGGCTCGGATTTGAATTCGGTCCTGTCCGAATCACGGGTGGAAGCAGCCCGGGAGTTGGGTGAGCGGATCCAGGCCGACGCGAACCGGCACCAGCTCGGCGTGAAAATCCTGTTTGTTGGCGTGCAGGATCTGCATCCGCCGGTGAAGGTGGCGTCCGATTACGAAAACGTGGTCGCCGCCGAGCAGGAGCGGATCGCCACGAACAATTTTGCCCATGCCGAAGCCATCCAGACGAATGCGCTGGCCGGCGCGCTGGCGTTTGCGGATGTCAACCAGGCGCGGGCGGTGCGACAACAGACCGAATCGGAGGCATTTGCGCGGGCGGACCTGTTCACCAACCAACTCGCCGCTTATCGGGCCGCGCCGTCGGTCTATCGGCAGCGCAAATATTTCCAAATGTTCCCCGATGCCACCGCCAATTCGCGCAAATACATCCTGCTGGTGACCAATACGCATGACGTCGTCATTTTCGACCTGGAAGACAAAATCCGCGAAGACCTTTTGAACCTGAACGTACCCACCAATTCGCCATGAAACGGAATCTCATCACTCTCATTACTGGCGCAGTGCTGATCATCATTTTCGTGCTGCTGCTGTTCACCTTTCAAGTCCGTTACTCCGAAGTGGCCGTCGTCACCACCTTCGGCCGGATCACCGGCCCGCCGCGTGAACCCGGGCTGCACCTGCGCTGGCCGTGGCCGATTCAACAAGTCTATAAATTCGACCAGCGCATCCAGGACTTCCAGGACAAGTTCAGTGAGAACCTTACCGCCGACAGCATCACGCTGTTGAGCAGTGTCTATGTCGGCTGGCGAATCTCCGATCCGGCGGCATTTCTGAACAGTTTCAAGGACGGTTCCGTGACCGCCGCCCAAAGCCAGCTTCAAAGCATCCTGACCAGCGCCAAAAGCGCCGTGGTGGGAAGCAATACCCTCGCCGACTTCGTCAACGCGGACACCCGGCAACTGAAGTTTGATCAGATTCAGAACAAAATTGAAGAGATGGTTCAAAACGAGCTGCGGACCAACAGTTACGGCATTGATATTGAATTTCTCGGCATCAAACAGCTCGGTTTGCCGGAGAGTGTGACCCAGGCGGTGTTCGACCGCATGAAGGCGGAGCGCAACATCCTCATCAGCCAGGCGCAGAATGAGGGCCAGGCTGAAGCCATCAAAATCCGGGCCGATGCCGATCGTCAGGCCAACATCACGCTGGCCGACGCCCGGGCCGAGGCCCGGCGCATTGAGGGCGAAGGGGAGGCGGAGGCCGCCAAAACCCTGCCGGTGTTCCAGGAAGATCCCGAGCTGGAAGTGTTCCTGTTGCGGATCAGTGCCCTGCAACAATCACTCAACCAGAAGGCGACTCTGATCTTCGACCAGCGCACCCCGCCGTTCGATTTGTTCGAGGGTGCCCTGACCAACGCGCCCAGTCATTGACCATGAGTGACGAACACGACCATCACGAGCACGCCCACGCGCACGAACCCGGCGCGGGCGCACCGCCACCGACGGCGCCGCCGGACGACGCCGGTTCGCAGGCATTGGCCGAAGCGCTGCGCGGCAGTTTTGCCATCGTCAAGTTTGTGATGGTGTTATTGGTGGTGATCTTTTTCGGTTCCGGCCTTTTCCAGGTCGGCACGCAGGAAAAAGCGATTATTTTGCGTTTTGGCAAGCCCGTCGGCGAGGGTTCGCAGGCCTTGCTGGGTCCGGGATTGCACTGGTCGTTTCCTTACCCGATTGACGAAGTGGTCCGAATCCCGATTACCGAGATTCAAAATGTCTCCTCCACCATCGGCTGGTACGCGGTGACGCCGGAGCAGGAGTTGAGCGGCAACCTGCCGCCGGCCGGACCTTCCCTGACGCCGGGCGTGGATGGATATGTGATTACCGCCGACCGCAATATCCTGCACGTGCGCGCCACGCTCTATTATCAGGTGGACGATCCCATCCGTTATGCCCTGGAATTTGTCTCGGCTTCCAATACCGTCCAAAACGCGCTGGATAATGCGCTGCTGTACTCCGCCGCCCATTTCAAAGTGGATGATGTCCTTTACTATGATTTTGCCGCGTTTCAGGACGCAGTGGAACAACGCGTCAGCGTGCTGGCCGATCAGGAACGGCTGGGCATCACCATCAGACAGTGTACGGTGGAAAAGGAACCACCGCGGCAGTTGGCGGATGTCTTCGCCCAGGTCACGGAAGCGCGCCAGAACCAGACCCGCGCGCTCCTCGATGCCCATTCCTACGAAAACGGCGTCACCAACAACGCCGACGCGCAGGCGGTGGCCATTCTCAACGAGGCCATCTACGCGCGCTCCAATTATGTCGCCGCGGTCCAGGCGGACGCCCGGGCCTTCAGCGCGCTGCTGCCCAATTACCGGATCAATCCGGGATTGTTCAAGCAGCAGGAACTGGTGCAGGTGATGGGTGCGGCGCTGACGAACGCGAATTTCAAGGCCTATGTGCCGACCAGCCCGAATGGCGAACCGGTCGAATTGAGGTTAATGTTGAACCGGGAGCCGCCCGGGCCGAAAACCGGCGCGACGGGTCCGTAAAATGAAGAGCCGGGCCGGGAGAGTATGGTGTCCCGGCGGCAACGGGTTGTGCATTTTGAAATGGTAAATGATAAATTGTAAATTGGTATGCAGGTTACATCGCTTTTAAGCCATCACGAACACGAGCATCATCACGATCACGAACATTCCATGGTGCATCTGTGGCAGGCCGTGGTGGGATTGGTTCTGGTCATCAACGCCTACGTGGTGGATTGGCTGTTCGCTCAGGGGGGCGCCGTCGCCAGCACCAGCGCCTGCCTCGGCGCGATGATCCTGGGTTACCCCATCGTGGTCACCGCCCTCAAGGATTTACGCGTCGGCCGCCTGAGCATTAATGAACTGGTCGCCATTGCGGTGCTGGCCGCTTTCGCCTCGGGCAACTACAAAGTTGCCGGCGTGGTCGCCTTTTTCATGCTCACGGGTGAAATTATTGAGACGCGCACCGCCGAGGGCGCGCGCCAGTCCATCGAATCGCTCATCAAGCTCACCCCCACCAAGGCGCGCCGGCTCAAAGCCGACGGCAGCGAAGAAGAGGTCGCCGCCAGCGAACTTGCCATGGGCGACGTCATCCGCATCCGCCCCGGTGACAACGTGGCCGCGGACGGTGTCATTATCAGCGGCCAGGGTTCGCTCAACGAGGCCACCATCACCGGCGAATCCCTCCCGGCGGACAAGATGACGGGCGACGATGTTTTTGCCGGGACGCAAAACCTGACCGGAGTCCTGGAAATCAAGGTTAATCGCGCGGGCCAGGACACGACGCTGGGCCGCGTGCGCGAACTGATCCTGGCCGCGGAAAAGACCAAGCTGCCCATTATGAAAATCGTGGACCAGTACATTGGTTTTTACACGCCGCTGGTGCTGGTGATTGGCGCGCTGGTCTGGGCGTTCACCCATGATTTGAACCGTGTGATTGGCGTGTTCGTGATCTCCTGCCCGTGTGCGTTCATCCTGGCGACGCCGACGGCGATGGTTGCCGCCCTGTCGGCGGCGGCGCGTTTGGGCATTCTGATCAAAAACGTCGCGGATATCGAGCTGGCCGCGCGGATCAACGCCTTCATCTTTGACAAGACCGGTACGCTCACCACCGGCCAACTGGCGGTCAGCCGCCTCGCGCCACAGGGCGGAACCAAGCCCGCCGAACTGCTGCGCCTGGCCGCGTCCGCCGAGCGATACAGCAACCACCCGACGGCCAGGGCGCTGGGGCAACTCGCGGAGGAGGCCAGTGTGCCGCTCATGGAACCCAAGGATTTCAACGAAGCCGCCGGGCGCGGCGTCAAGGCGCAGGTCAACGGTTCCACGATCCTGGTCGGGCGCGCCCAATGGTTGAAGGACAACGGTGTGGCGGAGGATTTCCTCAAATCCGTTGACCTGAACGAAGCCGAAGGCTGGAGTTTGATTTTTGTGGCACGCGACCGTCAATGCGTCGGCTGGATCGGTTTGCAAGATAAGACCCGCGCCGAGGCCAGAAATTCGCTGGCCGAATTGAAAGAAAGCGGTGTTCGGCGCGTGGCGATGATTTCCGGCGACCGCCAGCCGGTGGTAACGCGGGTGGCGGCGGAGATCGGCTGCGAGGAGGCCAAAGGCGATTGTCTGCCGCAGAACAAGGTCGAATTTGTGCGCGGCGTAAAGATGAAGGGCTATCGCGTGGCGGTGGTCGGCGACGGCGTCAATGATGCCCCGGCGCTGGCGGCCGGAGACATCGGCATTGCCATGGGTGCCGCGGGCAGCGAAGTGGCCATCCACACCGCAACCATCGCGCTGATGAACAATGACCTGCGCCGATTGCCGTTTCTGGTGAAGCTTTCGCGCAGCACCCGGTCCGTTATCTACCAGAATTTCCTGTTCGGTCTGTTGTTCATCGTGATCGGCATGACCGTCACGACGCTGGGTTTCATCGGCCCGATCCCCGCTTCAATTCTGCACAATGTCGGCTCGCTGATTGTCGTTTTTAACAGCGCCCGGCTCGTGCGCAAAGGCGAGGAACTGGAACATTACCATCCCGAACCGAGCGAACCGCCGCGTACCCCGGCCGGCGAACTGACACCGAAGATGGCGTAAGGTCGCCTGCCCGTTTTTGTTTATGCCCGTTGCCGAATTAAATCGTAAATCGGAAATCGCAAATCAAAAGTCCGAAGTGGTCGTGTCCGTGCGCGGGTTGACGAAGGTCTTCAAGGATTTCTGGAATCGCCCGAAGGCGCGTGCCGTGGACAATGTGGATTTCGAGGTGCGCCAGGGCGAGGTGTTCGGCCTGCTCGGTCCGAACGGTTCCGGCAAATCCACGACGGTAAAACTGATGCTGGGCCTGTTGTATCCGACGAAAGGACACATCGAGGTCTTCGGCCATTCGCCGCGGCACGTGCCGACCAAATCGCGCATCGGCTATCTGCCGGAAGAATCGTATCTTTACCGCTACCTCAATTCGCGCGAGACGCTGGAATTTTTTGGGAACCTTTTTCACCTGCCCCGGGGCGAGCGCGACAATCGCACGGAGCAATTGCTCGAAATGGTTGGTTTGGGCAACGTCCAGACGCGCGTGGTCGGCGAATTTTCCAAGGGCATGCAACGCCGCATCGGTCTGGCCCAGGCGCTCATCAACGATCCGGACCTGGTGATTCTGGACGAACCGACCTCCGGCCTCGACCCGATTGGCTGCCGCGAGATGAAGGATTTGATTCTCGCGCTGGCGCGCCGCGGCAAGACGGTGATCCTGAGCAGCCATCTCCTGGCGGACGTGGAGGACGTTTGCGACCGCGTGGTGATTTACTACGGCGGCAAAATCCAGGCGATGGGCGCGCTCAAGGAGCTGCTGGCCAGGCCGGATACCCTGCGCATTACCACGCCGGTCCTGCCGCGCGAAACCCTGGAGCGCGTGCTGGAAATCATCCGCCGGGACGCCGCCGCCGACCACGTGCGCGTGGACAACCCGATGCAGAATCTGGAAAGCTATTTTCTCGACGTGGTGCAGCGGGCACGCCAGGCCGCCGCCGAAACGAGCGGCGCGATTTCCGGGGCGCGGGTGGCAGCGTATTTGCGGGCGGGCATCCAGGAACAACCACCGGCCGCGGAGAAAATTCTGGAACGCCTGGCTTTGCCGGAAACGGCCCCACCGGCGGCTCCACCGCAGCCAGTTTCTCCGGCTGCATCCGCCGTGAACGAACAGAAACTGGAAACGTTGACCAAGGCGGCGGCACCGGCGATCTCGCCGGTCAAGCCGGTCGCCGCCGGCGAAGAGCCGGCGGATTTGTCAAAAGCGGACGAGAAACTCTCGTCGCTGCTGGGAGGCAAAGAATGATTTCATCTGCGAAGTGCGCGAAGGGACGCGAATGGTTCCTGTCACAATGAATGAGTGACAATTCGCGCTATTCGCGGATTTATTTTCTTCATGCAAAAAATTCTCGCCATCTGCTGGTTGACCTGGAAAGCCGCATTCCGCTTCCGGCTTTTTCTGGTCATTGCCGTGTTGTTGCTGGCGGCGGTCGTCGGGCTGCCATTGGTGCTTCAGGACGACGGCACGGCGCGCGGGTTCACGCAAATTTTGATCACCTATACACTAAGTGTCATCACCGCGCTGCTCGGCCTTTCGACGCTCTGGCTTTCCTGCGGCACGCTGGCGCGGGACATTGAGGAATGCCAGATTCAGGTCGTGGCGACCAAGCCGGTGGGGCGCTGGCAAATCTGGCTCGGCAAATGGCTGGGCATCGTTTCGCTCAACGCAGGGCTGTTGGTGTTGTCGGGCGCGTGTGTGTATGGTCTGCTGCAATGGCGCGCGACGCGGCTGCCGGCGGGCGAGCAGGAGGTTTTGCGCACCCAGGTCCTCGTGGCGCGCGGGGTGGCGCAGCCGCCGGATATCAGCGCGACAATTGACGAGCTGACGGACCAGCAATTGCAGGAGCGCCTGAAACAGACCCAGATTTCGGGTGCGGACCTGGTGCAGGCACGGCGACAAATCCGCGAGCAGGTCAAGGCGCTTTTTCAACTGGCGCCACCCAGTTACTATCACGAATGGCAGATTGACCTGGGGTTCGCCAGAAATTTCCTGCACGGCAAGCCGCTGCAATTGCGCGTGAAATTCAACACCGCCCAAATCAACCAGTCGGGCACCTTTGTCGGATTGTGGCAGGTCGGCGTGCCGGGCACGGCCAATGTCTGGCGCAGCGAACCGATGAGCCTTTCCCCGGACGCCTATCACGAATTTGCAATCCCGGCGGACCTTTTCGACAGCCAGGGGGTGCTCACCATTAATTTTTTGAATGTCAATAACACGACCCTGCTGTTTCCACTCGAGGACGGAATGGAAGTCTTGTATCCCGAAGGCGGTTTCACGCTGAACTTCGTGCGTGGACTGGGAATCATTTTCTGCTGGATGGCCCTGTTGGCGGCGATTGGACTGGCCTCGGCCAGTTTCCTGTCTTTCCCCGTGGCGGCGTTTTTTTCGCTGGCACTCCTGGTCGTGGTGTTTTCCAGCGGGACACTGGCTTACGCGGTGGAATCCGGCACCGTCACGGGTGTCAACGAGGAAACCGGCACGACAGGATATTCCATCGCCGATCACGTGTTAATCCCGTTTTTCAAGGGAATTTTGGCCGTCGTCAACCCGGTGCGGAATTTTTCGCCGATTGATTCGCTGAGTACCGGCCGCGCCATTTCGTGGAGCGAACTGGGCGCGGCGTTTGGACAAATCGTGCTTCTGTTCGGCGGCGGTGTCAGCCTGATCGGCATCGCTCTTTTTGCGCGGCGCGAGCTGGCCACCGCGCAGGGAAACCAATGAACCGCCGCTCTAAAAAAATTCTGCTGCTGGTGCTGGCGGCGGCGCTCCTGGCCGGTTCGGGGCAGATGCAAAAGATGCTGAACCGCGACCGGCAGCAACTGGATCTGACGCGCCTGACGCCTCTGAAAAGCGCGCCGCCGCTGCTGGCGTTCACCACGGTGGCGCTGGGCGGTTTCCGCGGATTGATTTCCAATTTCCTCTGGATTCGCGCCAATGACCTGCAACAAGCGGGCAAATACTTTGAGATGGTGCAACTGGCCAACTGGATCACAGACCTGGAACCGCACTTCCCGCAGGTCTGGCTGTTTCAAGCCTGGAACATGGCCTGGAACATTTCGGTCAATTTCAAGGATTTCCCGGACCGCTGGCACTGGGTGGAGCGCGGGATAGAACTGCTGCGCGATGACGGCCTCCGCTACAATCCCGATGAACCGCTCCTGTACTTCCAATTGAGCTGGATTTTCCAGAGCAAGATGGGACAGAACATGGATGACGCCAATCTCTATTACAAGGAGCAATGGGCGAATGAAATGATGCCGTTTTTCGGCCCGAACGGAACGAATTTTGACGAGTTGATTCACCCCCAGACCTCCGAGGACCGCGCGCGGGCCGCGTTGCTGCGGGACAAATACAAAATGGACCCCGCTTTTGTGAAACAGGTTGATGAAGAATGGGGGCCGCTCGACTGGCGCGTGCCGGAGGCAAGCGCCATTTACTGGGCCGCGCTCGGCCTGGAAAAGGCCAGGGAACACCCGGACAAAATCACGAAAGCCTCGGATTTAACCAGCCTGCGCCGGTCCATTTACCAATCCATGCTGCAGGCGCTCTATCACGGGCGGCTGGTCATCAATCCTTTCGACAAATCTTACGACTATTATCCTGACCTCGACCTGGTTTCCAAGATCAACGATGCCTACAATACCATGTACGCCGAAGAACCCGATCTTGGCCAGAAACAGGCCGTTCAACACGCCCAGCGGAATTTCCTGCGCGATGCCGTTTATTTTCTCTATGAAGACAATCGCCTTGCCGAAGCGGCCAAATGGTTCGCTTACCTTGGTCGCAACTACCCCGACCAGCCTCTCCTGGACGGCGACCCCAATTCCTTGCCGTCACAATTGACCCTGGACGAGTACGCCGTGGCGTGCGTGCAGGGGGACGTCAAGGATATAGACCAGAACCGCAACCTGGCGGCGATCGAGGGTTTGCTGGGCCGGGCCTATTACGAATTGGCCATTGGCCAGGATGACCGCGCTACGATTGCCAAACTGCTGGCTACGAAAATTTATCAAAGGTATGAAACCCAGGTTGCCTCGTTTCAGGGACAACCGCGCGTGGGGCTGCCGCCCTTTGCGGACATCAATCGCACGGTGCTCGATCAGTTGCTCGATCCGAAACAAGGTCTGCCTTACGCGGCGCGCGCCGTGCTCCGCACACAACTCCGTCTGCCGCCGGAAAGCGCCGCCACCCACACACCACCGGCTGCGACCGTTTCCACCAATGTGCCCGAAACCGTGGAGACGAACGCCGCCAGTTCCGTTGTCAAATAATTTTCGACGCCGCCCGCCGCCTCGCTTAGTTTGATTCGCCTGTGACCAAGAAATATTCTCGTGAACGCCCGTCCGGGGGGATAAAGCCGCGAGGCGAAGGCCCGTTGCGCGTCGGCCTGATTTCGCTCGGTTGCGCCAAGAACCTCGTGGATGCCGAAATCATGCTCGGTTCACTCCTGAAAAGCGGCGTGGAAATCACCAATGACCCCGCGCAGGCCGACGCCGTCATCGTGAACACCTGCTCGTTCATTGACTCCGCGCAGGAGGAAAGCGTGGACGCCATCCTCGAATCCGCCGAGGTGCGTGAAGCGAAGAACCGCGGGCAAAGTCTGATTGTTTCCGGTTGTCTGCCGCAGCGTTTCCGCGACGAATTGCCCAAACTCCTGCCCGAAGTGGACGCCTTCATGGGCATTGACCAGGTCGCGCAGGTTTCGGACATCGTCCGGCAGGCGATGGCGCGGCGGGCGGAAAGGATCCAAAGCCCGATGTCCAAAACGCAAAAAGGCAAAGTCGTTTCGCACCTGAACGAATTAGAGAAAAACCGCGCCGTTTCCGAACATGAAAAATCGGAATTTATTCGGGGCACGGATAAATTTGGCAAAACCAAAACCGTCGCCGGTTCCCATTCCGCACTCCGCATTCCACACTCCGCAATTCTGGAAGTTCACCAGCGTCCGGCCTTCATTCCTGATTTTGCCACACCGCGTTTCCGCTTGACGCCCAGGCACTTCGCCTATGTCAAAATCGCCGAGGGTTGCAATCATCCGTGCAGCTTCTGCATCATCCCGCGGATGCGCGGCTTGCATCGCAGCCGGCCGCAGTCGGATATCGTCGCCGAGGTGAAGGCGCTGCTGGCCGATGGCGTGAAGGAAATCAACCTGATTTCACAGGACTCGACCTACTACGGACTCGATTTGCGGCCAAATCATTCGCGAGCGATTTCATCGCCGGAGAAATTTTCCGCCGCGGCCAAATCTTTGGCCGCCGATGCGACGACTATTTGCACGCTGTTGCGCGGATTGAATGCGTTGCCGGGCAATTTCTGGATTCGCCTGCTCTATACGCACCCGGCGCATTGGACGGGCGAACTTATTCAAACCATCGCCGATTGTCCGAAGGTGGCGCGCTACGTGGACATTCCGCTCCAACACATCCACGAGAACATGCTGGAACGAATGCGCCGCGAAACCTCGCAGCAATATATCGTGGACTTGATCAATAATATCCGTGTGGGCGTGCCGGGCATCGCGTTGCGGACGACGTTTATCGTCGGCTTTCCCGGTGAAACCGAGGCGAGTTTTGAAACACTGCTCGATTTCATCCGGGAAACCAAATTTGAGCGGCTCGGTGTGTTCACCTATTCCCGGGAAGAGGGCACGCGCGCCGGGACCATGGCCGGGCAAATTCCGGATAACATCAAGAAGCGCCGGCGCGAAGTGGCCATGGCTGAACAGCACAAAATTGCCCGCCAGGTCTCCGAATCCTTCGTCGGCCGCGAACTCAAGGTGCTCATTGAAGGGAAAGCCGACGCGAAGCAACTTCAGCAGGCGAATATCTCATCCTGGGAACATGGCATGATCCGCGAGGCCGAAACTCAAAACTCAAAATTTAAAATTCAAAATTATCTTGTTGCCCGTGGCGAGGCGGACGCCCCGGACATTGATGGCCGGGTTTACCTTCGCGGCAAACTGCCGGTCGGCGAATTCGCCCGCGTCAAAATCATCGGCCACACCGATTACGATTTGATTGCCGAGCCGGTCTCTGGTTCCATATCGCGGTGGCTTAAATGAGCAAACCATCCAAATCACAATGGGACTTTGGAGAGTTGTTTCCGACGGATACAACGCGAAAGGTTCTGTCCGTCTCCGAATTGACGGCGCAGGTCAAGCGGTTGCTCGAAAAACAGGTCGGTTTGGTCTGGGTGAGCGGTGAAATCACCAATCTGCGCACGCAAAGCTCCGGTCACATGTACTTCACGCTCAAGGACGCCGGGGCGCAGTTGAGTTGTGTTTTATTCCGGGGTGGGGCGGTGAAGAATCGCAGTGTACTGCAGGACGGCCAAGAGGTTTTGCTGCAAGGTGATGTGACGGTTTATGAGGCGCGCGGACAGTATCAACTCATCGTGCGGGCGGTGGAGTTACAGGGTGTCGGCGCGCTGCAAATCGCTTTTGAGAAGCTCAAGCAAAAGCTGGCGGCGGAAGGATTGTTCGCAACGGAACGGAAACGTCCGCTGCCGCGATATCCTCAGCGCATGGGTCTGGTCACTTCGCCCACCGGCGCGGCGATTCGCGACGTGCTGCACGTGGTCCAGCGGCGGAATCCGGCGTTGGAAATCATTCTGGCGCCCTGCCGCGTGCAGGGCGACGGCGCGGCGGAGGAAATCGCGACGGCGATCCGGCTGCTGAATGAGTTCAATGCAGCGGCGGCCTGCGACCGCGGCTCGACGAGCAGGGGAGAAATGCGGCCGTCACAGACCGCCGCTGCAAATAAGCTGGACTTGATCCTCGTCGCCCGCGGCGGCGGTTCATTGGAAGACTTGTGGGCGTTCAACGAGGAAGTCGTGGCGCGGGCCATTTTTGAATCGGCCCTGCCAGTGGTCTCGGCGGTCGGGCACGAGATTGATTTCACCATCAGCGATTTTGCGGCGGATGTACGCGCGGCGACGCCGAGCGCCGCGGCGGAAATCATCACCGAAGACGTATTCTCCAGCCGCGAGTTTGTGGCCGAAGCGCCGGGCGCGCTGCGGCGAATCATCCGGCGGCGGCTGGACGGCGCTGCCGCGGATTTCAAACAGCTCCAGGGACGATTGACACGAGTGCCTCCGCGCCGCCGGTTGGATGAATTGTTGCAGCGGCTGGACGACCTGCAAAACGGCCTGTTGCGTCGCGCGAAGCAGGGAACGAAAGAGCGACAGGTGGCCTGGCATAATCTGGCCGCGCGACTTTTGCGTGTGCGTCCGGCGCAGTTGTTGACGCGACGGCGCGAGCTCTTGAACACAACCCGACATCGTCTGAGCGAGCTGGTGCAGGTTCAGCTGCGGGACCGGCAGAGTCGGTTCAGTACAACGGAAGCGCGACTGCGTTTACTTGGCCCGGAGCAGGTCCTGGCGCGTGGTTATTCCATCACCATGGATGCCGCCACGGGAACGGTTTTGCGCGAGGCTGCCGGGGTCGGAACCGGTCAGCGCCTGAAAACGCGGCTGAAAACCGGCGAAATCTTCAGCCGGACCGAAGCATAAACGTGGCCATCCGGCGCCATACTCCAAGCTGGACGGTCACCAAGGCTTTCCTTATCCTGTGCGCATGTCCAAATCAGCCAGGGCCGATATGGTCAAGGGCACTCTGCCGTTTGAAGAGGCCTTGAAGAAGCTCGAAGGGGTGGTCGAGGCGATGGAATCCCAGGACTTGCCGCTGGAAGCCCTGCTGGCCCGGTACGAAGAAGGCACCCGGCTCGTGAAAATCTGCCAGGAAAAGCTGGCCGAGGCGGAATTGAAAATCCGACAATTGGAAAAGGACGCCGCGGGTGAGCTGAAGTTGAAACCGTTTGCGGGCGAAGTTGAATAAATGACTTGTTGGAATAGCGAAGGGTTAGCTGAGTGATTCGTTAAATTGTTAAGTGAGTCAAACCGGGAACGATCCGCCCATTTAACTCACTTAACCATTTGACTTATTTAACCCTTTTAACCAATCACTAATTTAACAAACAACTATGAGCCGATATCTCGATATGGTGGACGGACCGGAGCACGTGAAGAAACTCACGCTGCCGCAACTGCAGGAACTGGCCGCCGAAATCCGGCAGGACCTCATCAGCGTCCTCGCCCGCAACGGCGGACACCTGGGCCCGAACCTCGGCGTCGTCGAACTGACGCTCGCTTTGCACCGTGTTTTCAATAGCCCAAAGGACAAGTTTGTCTGGGACGTCAGCCATCAATGCTATGTCCATAAATTGCTGACCGGCCGCAAGAACCGTTTTTCGGCCATCCGCCAGACGGGCGGCCTGAATGGATTCGCGTTGCGAACGGAGAGTGAACACGATTGTTACGGCGCCGGGCACGCGGGCACGGCATTGTCCGCGGCGCTGGGCATGGCGGCGGCGCGCGACAGGCGCGGCACCAATGAAAACATCGTCTGCGTCTTCGGCGACGCGGCGTTGACCAACGGCATCTCCTACGAGGCGCTCAACAACATCGGCCACACCACGAAAAAATTCATTGGCATCCTCAACGACAACGAATGGAGCATCGCCAAGAACGTCGGCGCCATTTCGAATTACCTCAACAAATTGATTACCAATCCGCACTACAACAAATTGTCCCGCGATTTTCAGGGTTTCCTGCGCCGGCTGCCCAAGGGCGAGCTGGCCCTGAAACTGGCGCACAAGGCCGAGGAAGGTTTCAAGGGCGCGATCGCCGGTGTTGGGTTGCGGCAAACCGGCAGCCCGGTGGATGCAGACGGCCGCGGCGGTTACGGCAGCCCGATTATTTTCGAAGAAATGGGCCTGCGCTACCTGGGTCCCATCAATGGCCACGATTTGCCGTTGCTCATCAGCACGCTGGAATTTGCCAAGACGTGCGATCATCCGATCGTCATCCACATCCTCACGCAAAAGGGCAAGGGTTTCGAGGCGGCCATCAAGTTTCCCGAAAAATTCCACGGCACCGGACCTTACGACATGAAAACGGGCGATTCCCTGCCGGCCAAGGCCGGCGCGCCGCCGATGTATCAGGACGTGATGGGGCAAACGCTGGTGAAGCTTTGCCAGAAGGATAACACGCTGGTCGGCATCACGGCCGCCATGCCCAGCGGCACCGGCTTGAAACATCTGGAAAAGGCCATGCCCGACCGTTATTACGATGTGGGCATTGCCGAGGAACACGCCGTCATTTTTGCCGCCGGCATGGCGACGATGGGTTTCCACCCGGTCGTGGCGATTTATTCCACCTTCCTGCAACGCGCCTACGATTGCATTCACCACGATATTTGTTTGCAGAATCTGCCGGTGACTTTCTGCATGGATCGCGCCGGCCTGTCCGCCAACGACGGTCCGACGCACCACGGCCTGTTCGACATCGCGTACCTGCGCTGCCTGCCGAATGTCATCGCCATGGCGCCCAAGGACGAAGACGAACTGGCGGACATGATGTTCACCGCCACGCACCAGAATCAGCCCACGTTTATCCGTTACCCGCGTGGCGCGGCGGAAGGCGTGCCGATCAAGGAACAACCGAAGCTGCTCGAAATCGGCAAGGCGGAAGTCGTTCAGAATTTCTCCAGCAACGGCGGACGCAAAGTCGCCCTGTTTGGCCTGGGCCCGTTAAACACGCTGGCGCGCAAGGCTGCCGAGCAGCTTATGGCGGACGGCTTTGATTGTGCGGTGATCAATCCGCGCTTTACGAAACCGATGGATGCCGGGATGCACGAATTCTTCGGCAAGGCGGCTGACGTAATTGTGACGCTGGAAGACCACGCTTTGATGGGGGGCTACGGCTCGGCCGTGCTGGAGTTGTTCGGCGAAAAAGGAGTGACGACGCCGGTGGTGCGCATCGGCTGGCCCGATCAATTCATCGAACACGCGACGACACAGGACGACCTGCGTAAAAAATACGGTCTGACCGTCGAGAACACGGTGGCCCGGGTGAAAGCACATTTCGACGAAACCGCTGCCACGAAAGTGACACGGCTGATTGAGGTAGCGTGAAATGCCTGTCGAATAAAATTCGGATTTAAGTTGGTCAAAGAGTTGGCTTGAATGGGAGTTTTCTTTCCTTGCATTCCCCGCTATTCGACCTGACTCTACGCGGCTTGAGGTTTTTGAAAATCGCATATCGAAAATCATAAATCATAAATTTCGACCATGGCCTACAAAGATGTAACACCGCCGGCGGGCGGAAAAGTTTCAATCCAAAGCGGCAAACTCAACGTGCCGGACAACCCTGTCCTGCCGTTCATTCGCGGGGACGGCACCGGCCCTGACATCTGGGCCGCCAGCGTGCGCGTGTTCGATGCGGCGGTGCAAAAAGCCTACAACGGTAAGCGCAATGTTGCCTGGTTCGAGGTGTTCGCTGGCGAAGCTGCCAAGAATAAGTTCGATAATTGGCTGCCGGACGATACCGTCGAGGCGTTCAAGGAATATCTGGTGGGCATCAAAGGCCCGTTGACCACGCCGGTCGGCGGCGGCATCCGGTCGCTGAACGTCGCGCTCCGCCAGATGCTCGACCTCTACGTCTGCCTGCGCCCGGTGCAGTGGTTCACCGGCGTCCCGTCACCCGTGAAACACCCGGAAAAAGTGGACATGGTCATTTTTCGGGAGAACACCGAGGACATTTACGCGGGCATCGAATACGCCGGCGGCACGCCGGAGGCGCAAAAAATTTTGGATTTTATCGCAAGGGAATTTCCCAAGGACTTCAAAAAAATCCGTTTTGGCACCAAACCCGCCGCCGAAGAGTTTTGGAAGGCGGTCGGCGCAAAGGATTTTCCGAGTGACGTGAAAGTCGGCATCGGTATCAAACCCGTGAGCTACAGCGGCAGTGTGCGCCTCATTCACAGTGCCATCGGTTACGCCATCAAATTCAAGCGCAAGAGCGTGACGATTGTCCACAAGGGCAACATCATGAAGTTCACCGAGGGCGCCTTCCGTGATTGGGGCTATGAAACGGCGAAAAGATACTTCAGTGCAGTGGAAGTGGACGGCGGTCCCTGGTGCAAAATTCCCGAAGGCAAACCCGGCGCCGGCCTTGTCATCAAGGACGCCATCGCCGACATAACGCTGCAACAGGTGCTCACCCGCCCGACGGACTTCGACGTTATCGCCACGTTGAACCTCAACGGTGATTATTTGAGCGACGCGCTTGCCGCCCAGGTCGGCGGCATCGGTATCGCGCCCGGTGGCAACATCAATTACATCTCCGGTCACGCCATTTTTGAAGCGACGCACGGGACGGCGCCCAAATACGCCAACAAAGACGTGGTCAATCCCGGTTCGGTGGTTCTTTCCGGTGAAATGATGTTCCGCTACCTGGGCTGGACGGAAGCGGCGGATTTGATCCTCAAGGGCTTGAACGGTGCGATTGGCAGCAAACGGGTTACCTATGATTTCGCCCGTCTGATGGAAGGCGCGACGGAAATCGGGTGCTCTGAATTCGGAAGCAACATCATCAATCACATGTAGTTTCAATATTGTGACTTGTGGACGTTGGCGCAGCCCGGAGGGAGCCACTACACCTTTTCTGCTCCGGCCATGACAGAATTTGCTTGACGAAGGCTGCTTCTTCGCTCACACTCCGCCTGTTCCCAGAAGCAACTAGGCCAGAAGTTTTGGATCGCCTGCGGGCTTAAGGAGTTTTTCGGCTGGTGATCCGAAGCGAACCCTAAAAAGCCATGAATACTGTCAAACAAAAAAGTGAGAACACTTCTTTTTCTACCAGAACATTGCGGGTCATTGCTGTCACGACTCAGCCGGACCGGCGATGGCCGTTAGTCCGGATGGTCTTATTCTCCATTCTGGCGGCAACTATCCCCAATCATTGTTTCGCTGTGGCGATTTCGCCCGGTTCGGATTCCACCGCTGGCTTGGGCAATACGGCCAATGCAATCGTTCAGATTGCCAATCCGGTTGCGGTCGGGTCGGGAACCATTATTCAGATGATGCCTTATAACGGCGGGATGGATCTGGACGTTCTCACTGCGGACCATGTACTTCGAAATGCGGCGGGCGGCGGAAGCAGTCTTTATGCTGCCGACCAAATCAATATCACATTTGGCAATACGGGCGGGGGCGGTGCTTCATTCGCGGCGGAAGACGAGGCGACGCTTTTCGATCTGCCCTTGGACGGCAGCAGTGCGGTGGATTTGGCGATTCTGGACGTTTTTATTCCCGGCAGCCAATTGAACACGCTGCCCGCGGGGTTGGCACCCGCTGCCCTCCCCACCGCCCAAACTGCCGCCAATGCAGCGATCACTCAGGCTGGTTATGCCCCCCAAGCCAGCGTCGTTAACCTCGGTGGAACGCTCTCCTACGTCTATTCGCCCCTTTACGGCTACGGAGCACCTTATGGAACCCTGAAAGCCGGCCCCAACACTGTCAGCGGCGCCGGGGTGACGACCGTCACGGGAGCGGTTTCCGCTTACGCCGGCCAGAACTATGTTTATCAAGGATTCCAGAACAATTGCGTGATCAATGGCACCAGCCCCAACTACAACGGCAGCACCTCCTTCATTTTCGGCGGAGACTCCGGCGGACCAAGCCTCGTCGGCAATACGATCCTGGGTGTCCATTCCAGCTCGACGAGGAGCACACTCACTGGCAATCTCGGGAACGACCCGAACAGTCAAGTTGCCGACTCGACCGACACCTGGCAAGATGTCAACGTTTACGATTATCTGACTTGGATTAACACGGAACTGGCGACGCTCTCGATTCCTGAACCTTCCACGATTTCAATCGCGTTGTTGGGCGCACTGGCGGTCATGGGGGCAAGGCGGCGCCGACAAAAATAACTATTGCAACCATAGGCAGGCACCGGGCTTAAACGCTCACCGGTTGCTGACATCCTCCAGGTAAATATGTAAACTTCACGAACGAAAATTGAGATCACAGTTCGACGGGCGGGCCGGAACGGTTCGCCCGTTGCGTTTTGATGGGATGAGTTGGGTTGAAGCCAGTCTGGTGTCGGCGTTGTTCCTGGGGGCCTGTGATCTGTGTATCAAGCACGCCATCCGCGGGAACGCCGTGTTGCCAGTGCTGTTTCTGAGCACATTGACGGGCGCGGCGGTGTGGACGGCGCTGCTGCTCATCCAGGTGACGCATCCGGGACTGCTGCCGGCGTCGCTGGTCACCGACCCTCTCACACCCGGGCAACGTCTGCAACTGCTGCTGAAGTCAGCCATCGTGACGGCATCGTGGATTTTCACTTACTTTGGATTGAAACACCTGCCGCTGTCGCTGGCTTCACCCATCCGCGCGACGTCGCCGTTGTGGACGCTGGCAGGCGCACTGCTGATTCTGGGCGAGCGTCCGACGGGAATGCAATTGCTGGGCATCATTACGACGCTGGCATCCTTCATCGGGCTTTCGTTCGCGGGCCGGCTGGAAGGAATCCATTTTCACCGGAACCGGTGGGTTTGGTTTCTGATGGCTGGCACGGTGCTGGGCGGGGTGAGTTCGCTGTACGACAAATATCTGCTGGGACGGGCGCGTTTTTCGGTGCCGACGGTGCAGGCGTGGTTTTCCATTTACCTCGTCTTTTTGTTCGCGCCCTTTGTCATTGGCTGGCAGCGGCGGTGGTGGGAGCGCAATGAGTTCCGCTGGCGCTGGACGATTCCATTTATCGCGCTGGCACTGCTGGCGGCGGATTACGTTTATTTCGGCGCGCTGCGGCATCCGCACGCCTTGGTCTCGGTAGTCATGAGTCTGCGGCGGGGCAACACGCTGGTGGCGTTTGCCGGCGGGCTGTTGTTGTTTGGGGAGCGGAGCCACTGGCAGAAAATCGTCGCCGTCCTCGGCATCCTCGCCGGCATCGTGCTCACGGTGGCAGGGTGAGGAGGGTTTTACTGTTGTGAGCCGCTTTGCTGTTTCTCCATCTGCTTTGCCAGCTCGTTGTATTTGGCAACGATGTCGTTCCGGTCTTTCACTTCATCGTTGTATTTTTGCACGAGGTCATTGCGCTGGGTGACAAGGTTGGAGATGGCTGCGTTCTGCCGGTCAATGCCCGCATAGGCTTCCTTCAACTTCGATTCCAGCGCGTCCACGCCGGCCTGGTATTGCGCGATTTCGTTGGTGAAATTTTCATTCTCGAACTGCAACTGCGTGATTCGGGCTTTTTGTGAAACGATAAGCTGCTTATTCGTTTCGGCCTCTGTCTTCATTTCGGTGAGGCTGGCGTCCATCTGGTTGACCTGATGATTCAGCGTGGCGATGGAGTTGGTGTCATTCTGGATCGCGGCATCGCGGTCATAGACCATCCGGTTCAGGCCTTGGATGGTCGTGCGCTGGACGGTTTGCTCATACCATTGCCACGCGCAGAGACCGCAAAGGCCGACGGCGAGGACGATGAACAGGTTGGCCTGGAAGTTTTTCATGGGGCTGGAGGGTCGGAGGTGGCGTTGACGGCAATGGCGACGCGCTGGATGCCGGCCCGTTTCACCAAATCGAGCACGAACATGACCGAGCCGTGCGTCGCATCCGGCGCGCCGGTGATATAGACCGGCAGGTTCGTGTTCAGGCTGTAACGGTTCGTTAGCATCGTGAATAACTGAGGGAAACTGATGGGCTTGCCATCCGCGGAAACCTGGCCATCCGGGTGTACGTCCAGGTTCACGAGGTCGGGCTTGTTCGACGGGTTGGCGAGCGTGGCAGTGGGCAGGTTGGATTTGAGCGTGCGGACGATCTGCATCTGCAGTGTCACCATCATGAACGACGCCAGCAGGAAAAACATGATGTCAATCAGCGGGATGATTTCCAGCCGCGACTTCTTTTCCGGGATGGGCGTGCGGATTTTCATTTTCCACCAGTCACCGAGAGACACGGATGGACACGGATTTGTTCCGCGGCAGGGCGGGCAGTCCTCTGCCCGCCGTCGCGTCGGCCGCCGACCAACGGCGCGCACGGAGTGACGCGCCCTGCCAACCAAATGAATCCGTGTCCATCGGTGTTCATCCGTGGTTCATTTTTGATTCTCATTGCCGTCCGTCATAAACGAAATCTTCTGGATTCCGGCGGAACGAACGATCTGGTAAACCTTCACCATGTCGCCGTGAAGTGTGTCGCGGTCGCCGCTAATATAAACCGGGACGTCCTGGTTGGCCTGAAAGTCACTCTTCAAAACCGACGCGAGTTCGGTCAGTGGAATCTGCTTCTTCTCCAGCCACACCGCGCCGGATTTATCAACGGCAATGTTGACCATGTCAGGCCGGAAGTCCTGTTTCGATTCCGCAGCGGGTGGCAGGTTAACCTTGATATTTTCGGTCTTTTCCATTTCCAAAGCCACCATCATGAACGACGCCAGCAGGAAAAACATGATGTCAATCAGTGGAATGATGACAATCCGCGAGCGGTGTTTGGGGATGGGCGAAGGAATTTTCATGGGAAAATGACTGGTGGCGAAGCACTAATGACCAACGAATGACGAAATCCGAATGACAAGGGATCTGGCGGACGCTGAAATTCCATTCGGCATTGAACATTTGTCATTTGGATTTCTTTGGTCATTCGGATTTGGGATTTCGTCATTTCTGTCAGTGGCTCGTCGCCTGGCCTGGTGCTTCCGGCTTGCGCAAATGAACCGTGTCGCCCGTCTTGCCACCGCCGCCGACCAGGACTTCGACGTTGGTCGCCGCCGTTTCCAGGTCGAACTGCAACTGTGACACCTTGGCGGAGAAATAATTAAACGGAATCAACGAGAAAATGGCGATGGCCAGACCGCAGGCCGTGGCAATCAACGCCTCGCCGATGCCGCCGGTGACGCCGGTGACGGAAATTTCCGCATTGCCGATGCTGACAAACGCGCGAATCAGACCGGTGACCGTGCCGAGCAGACCCAGCAGCGGCGCGAGTGTGACCAGCGTGTCCATGACAGTGAGGAAACGGCCGGCCCGCTTCAACTCGATGCCCGCCGCCAGTTGCAGTGCGCCGAGCAACGAACCGTGCGCGTGGCCAAGATGATCAAGGCCGTGGCGGATGACGCGGATGACGGGGTCATCCGAGCCGGCGGCGATTTGCCTGGCGGCGGAAGCATCGGCATGTTCCAGCGCGGCGAACAGCTGCTCCATTTTGTGCGGATCACGCTTCTGGGCTTCGCGCCACCACCAGAAGGCGCGTTCGCCGACGACGGCGACCGCAACGATGGCGCAGATGAGAATCGGCCACATGACCGGGCCGCCTTTGAGGAAGAACTGGAGAACGATGTTTGCGAGCATAGTTTTGTCAGTTGAGTTGGAGTTTGTAGGTAATGCTGGTTTGGAACAGCCGCGTACCGGCATCGGTTGGCAGCCGCCAATGGCGTTTGACGAAATCCACCGTTGCGCGGTCCAAGAGCGGGAAACCGGATGATGCCTTTACATCTACGGAGATGACATTGCCGGCGTCGTCGCCGCTGAGCAACAGGACCACCGTGCCTTGCTCGCCAGTTTGTTCGGCGATGGGCGGATACGGCGGCTCCGGCCGCTCGCCGCCAGCGCCGGTGTTCGTCAGCGAGTTCACGCGTGCCTGGGCCGCCTGCGGCGCGGAAGCAAGCGCCGCATCCGTGATCAGCGTGCCGGCGCTCGGGACTCCGAAGTTGACGTTCGGTGCATTCGGCAGGACGACCAGGACGTGCGGCTGGTTGATTGGTTGGGACTGCTCCGGCTTCGGGGCGACCGTCTGCGGCGGCAACACCGCCGGTTGAACGACAACGGGAATTTCCTGCCGGAGGGGCGGAACCGGCTTGATGGCGATGACACCCTGCCGCGCGCCGAAAATTCCAATCAGCAGGAAAAGGAGGCAAACCGAATTCGCCCAGGCGAGTTTGCGTTCCGGCTCGCGCCGGGACGTGGCCAGGCACAGCCGCGCCAGTTCGTCTTTCAACTCGTAACTTGTTTGATCTGCCGCCGCGATTTTCATTAAAATTCGTCACCACGTCCACGTCAAGCCGCCGTAAAACGAACGGCCATCGCCCGGATGAAACACCTGCGGGTTGGCCGGGACCTGTCCGCTCGGGATGGGGTCAACCGAAGCGGCGTAATTTTCCCCCGTCAAATTTTTCGCTTCGATGAAAACCGAAATCTTTGATTTTCCGCCCGTGAACGAACAACCCGCCTTGAATCCAAGCAGCGCGTAAGAGTTGGCGTAAAGCGTGTTTTGCTGGTCAACCGGATAACTGGAAAAATTGCACTGAACATCGGGCCCCGCATAAAAACCGCGTGGCGACTGATACATCAATTCCGCTTCATAGACATGAATGGGAATTCCGCCGATCCGGTTGTCGCCGTAAACCGGATCGTTGACGAAGCGAAAATCGTTGAGCGTGTAGGTTTGATCCAGTTTCAGCGATTGCCCGCTTTCATCCCCGATTTTTTTTGAGTTCCAGATTTCGATGCCCAGGCCGGCTTCAATTCCCTGATGCATCGAACGGTTGACGTTCACATCACCGCGGTCAACGTCGTTGGCGTCGTAAAGGTCGAGCAATTCGTTTCGCACCCACGAATGGTAGAGCGCCAGATCCCAATCATACCGTCCATGCCTGCCACGCGTGCCGACCTCAATGGTCCACGCGTTTTGAGGTTGCAGCGGCGTATAGACGAGGCTGACGCCGGGGCCGTCGTCAAAATTCACCATGTTGTCGAAGGAGGGCGGCTGCCAGGCGCGGTTGAAATTGATGAACGCCTGACTGTCCTTGTTGATTTCGTAAAGCAACCCGATTTTCGGATTAATACCGTAGAAATTATTTTCGTGGGATTGGTTCCCGTCCACAGTGTCGTTGAAGTAATCGTAGAAATGGCGCAGCACATAAATCAATTGAACGCCGGTCAGCACTGAAAGTGTTTCGGTGAGATAATGCTGGTTTTCCAAATACACCGGCACGTTGACGGAGAGTTCAAGGTCTTTGGCAATGGTGTCACCTTTTACGCCGGGCTGGCCTTCGTAACCCAGATTTTCATAGAAATGGTCCTGCTCGGTTTCAAATGCCGGTGCCGCGCCAACGGTTAAAATATTAACCTGTCCCCAAAGCAGGCTGTGCGTGACGGAATTCAAACTGACGCCGCCATCGTCTGCGTGATAAACTTCAATGCCATCTTCATAATCATTCGGTTCAAAATAACCGTTCTCCTGCAGTTCACGATGCCACCAGTAAATCATCACGTCCATCTCATGTCCGTCGTTTTCGTAACTTAATTTGTCGGCCACCCGTCCGTAATACCATTGCTTGTTAAAATCAAAATCCGTGGCTTGAGCGTCCCCGCTGTCCGGATCGGTTTGGGCTTGCTGCGGATCGTCCCGCATTTGCTCCTGCGTCAATCCACCGGGTAATTGTCTGTCCGTTTGATCCACGGTCAGATATAGGCGGTTCTCCGCATTGTCGCTGATTTTGTCGCCGAAATCGGCGAAGAAAAGTTCCGTGTTTTCGCGGCTATGTTCGCGATAACCGTCGCGGTACCGTCCCGACATCGAGGCATAATAATCAAAATTCCCGTCCACTCCAGCGGTGCTGGCCTGTCCGCGCACGAAACCGTAACTGCCGCCTTCGAACCGGAGTTGGAACGGGTCCGTATCGTAACCCGTCAGCGGAACAAGATTGATTGCGCCGCCCATCGCCAACGCGCCGTATTTGAACGCATCGGCGCCGCGATAGACCTCGGCGTATTTTAAAGTGTCCACGTCAAAGTCTTCGATGATGGTCTCGCCGTCTCCTTGATCAAAACTGATGCCGTCGAGCAAAAACTCCACCCCGAGCGGCTCATCATCCGACTCAATGCCCGAACCGCGGATGGAAACCTTGGACATTTCCACGCCGTTTTCACTTTGCATGAACAGTCCCGGAGTGTTCTGAAGCAAATCCAGAAAATTTGAAGCGCGGCCTTTGTTCATGTCATCCGTCGTTTTGATTGTGAATCCGCCGGGGATTTGTGTGTTTTGCTTGGCAGCCTGCGCTGCGGACGGAGAGGTCAGTGAAACCCTGCCGTTGACGGTGATGCCTGGTAAAACCATCGGCGCGTTGGTTCCGCTGGAATTTTCCGCTGACGCAGTGGTGGATTGCCCGTGCCCAACAGCGGACAATCCTTGAACGACTGTTAACATGACGAGTGAAAAGGCCAGCTTGCAATTCACGCGCAAACATTAACAAAGCCGTCCCGACGCTGGCTATCGGTGAATGGTGGAAGTTTGCCAGCCGTGCCGGTGTTGCCGAGGGAGCCGGTTTGGGGTGGAGCTTCGAGCGGTTAGAGGAACATTTCATACTGCGTCGCCCTGAAATCAAAAGTAAGGCCTTCGTCATAGTCTATCTGCGCCTGGAGTTTTGATGCGCACGGTCAATTTCGATGGCAAGATTTGTGTTTTGTGGCCGGCCCGGCAGTTCTCGCAAAGGCCGTGGACTTCGCAGTCCGCCGATATCGGCGAAAAACCGCGTGCCGAGGCGAGTCGCCCGATTTCCACCGAGAGCGGATCGGGCAGCGGCAGTTCGACCACGCAACCGCAACCGCGGCAGATCAGGAAATGCGCGCTGTCGCCGGGGGCGTTCAGGACAAAGTAACTCGCCTTGCGCGGCGTGCCCACCACTCGGACCAGTTCGGCTTCTTTGAACAGCATCAGCGTCCGATAAACGGTGGTTGAATCACATTGCCCCCGGACACCCTCTGTTTGTGAAACCATTTCCAAGCTGACGGGGGTGCGCCGTTGCGCCAAAAAGGAAAGGATGGCCTCCCGGGCCGGCGTGAGGCGCATTCCTGCTTTCCGGCAGGACGAGATTGCCCAGGCGTTGCGTTCCTTGAAAGTTTTCATAAATTCGGTGCAAGTTACTTGCACAAACATTTCTTGCCCCATCCGCCGCAACGGTGGTCTAGTTGCTCCGGATGTAAACGCGAGCCGATTGAACACATAAACCAAAGTCAAAACCTATGAACGAATCACATTCCTGCAAAACGCACGCCAATCATTCTCATGTCCATGGCAAAGATTGCGGACACATCGCCATCATGCACGATGGGCACGTGGATTATCTTCACGATGGCCATCTGCATCATCCGCACGGCGACCATGTGGACGAACACACCATCGCCGTCAGCGCCATGAATCCCGACAAATGCACGCTCGGTGCGAAAGGCCACGACAAGCAACACGTTCATGGTCCCAACTGCGGCCACGCAGCCATTCCGCACGGCGATCACATTGATTATTTGGTTGACGGCAGATTGCATCACCCGCACGACGGACATTGCGATGATCACGGGCCGCTTCAGGTGGTTGGCTAACCTTTCGCGCACCGCGTCGAAACCAAATGCGGATGCAAATCGAGTTTGCTCAGGCGAGCTATCGGAGGGGAACCCGGTTTGCCGGAGGAAAACAGAACCAGGCCAGTTCACTTTCAACTCGCAGCTGGAGATTGTTCGATTTGCATCCATATCACTCAAATCGAATTGCCATAAGCGTTTGCGAGGGCAGCCAACAAACGGCTGATGATCACGAGGAGAAATCCGACAAAGAACAGCGAGCCACACCAAAACAGCAAACGCATTTTAGCATCGTTTAATCTGGCGTTCTGCCCCCGGTTTTTTAAGAGCAACTGTATGATCGCTTGTTCTGCATCGTCATCCGATACCTTTTCCGACTTCAAGGTTTCCCAGAGTTTATCGCCGTGGGGATAAACGGCGTAGCCTTTGAGTCGCATGCTGTAAAAAGCAAACAGCCAGGAAAGGCTCAAGACGCCCAAAGACAGATAACACGAATCATTGACCCAACGCGAAGACGGGTCCAACACGCTGGCCACATTCCATAGCTGAAATCCGGTCACGATGACGATGCCAGCAGCGAATTTCTCCGCCCGGCCGAGCAGTTGTTCGGCCCGATCGGTTTCAGCCACCATGGCCTTTTCGGCCGTTTCCATAATGATTAATATCTTGTTCATGGACGTTCAGTGTCGGACAGCCTGTGGTTAACCATTAATTGCAATTAAATCTTCATTTCTCGTTGGGAGAGTTGCTCCCATAAGGAACAACTCTCCCACGCATGATTCAAAACGTCAGACTCAGCGATCCGAAGAAGCCGAGACGCTCGCCGTATTGCGCCGCGTTGACGCCGACGCCGCTACCACTGCGGAGCGCGTAAATGTCGTCCGTGAGGTTCACGACATCAATTCGCGCCGTCAGCGTCCGGTCCTTCGGGAGTTTGAAACTCTGCGCCGCGCCGAGGTTGATGGAATAGTATTGCGGTACGCTGGCGCCGTTCGGAATCGGATTCATCGTGCCGGGTTCAAACCCGCCGCCATCCTGACGCAAGCCGCTGCCATAAATTGCATCGGTATAAAGCATCGTCTTGTAATGGCTGCCTTCGTTAAACGTATAGGACACACCGAACGAGCCGGTCAGCCGCTGGTCGTGGTCCAAATAAATGAAGTGGTTGCGGACATAGTCCAAGTCGGTGCCCGGACCATCCGGTCCAAACAGGAATTGCGCGGATTCCCAATCTTCGCCATACGCCTGCGACCACGCAAGATTGGCGTAGCTGGAAAATCCGCCACGATTGTAGGAGCCAGTGGCTTCCACGCCATAGACGCGCCCTACGGCGTAATTAAACGCCGAGAGAATCAGCGTTTGCCCGAACAGTCCGTCATCAAGCTGGTGTTGGGCGTGCTTGTAATAACCGTCCAAACCGAGCGTCAGGTGCTTGGTGACCTTTTGCGAAATGCCGGCGTCGAAATAATTCGCGCGTTCAGCTTGGACCGGAGCGTCCTCGTCATTCCCGGTTGAACCGGATGTGCCGTCGAAACTTGACACGCTGCTGGCGGGAACATTTTCAACGGGCGGTGGTGTGAAGTAACGCGCATAACCGGCGTGCAACGTCGTTGAATCCGTCGGCTTGTAAATCACGTTCACACGCGGACTCGGTTGATTGGCTTTGAGGAAGGAAGCATAATATTCGTCAAAGCGCGCGCCGTAATTGATGGTGACTTGCGGCAGGATTTTCCATTCGTCCTGCAAATACGCCCCGGCAAACAGACCGTGAAGTACTTCATTGTTGACAATGGGAAACGCGGGTCCGGTTGGATTCCCGTTAGCGTCTACTGGAAAGACTGTCGAAGTTGAATCGGCCTCAACGTATTCGTCTAGCAAAAGGACGCCGCCGCGAATCGTGTGTTTGTCGCCAAGGGCGTAACTCGCGTCGGCTTGCAAACCGCCGGAGTAGAGCTCGCGTTTCACATCACTGGCCTCGCCGTTGAAGTAAAGGTCGCCGATGGGATCCGGCGTGAAATGCACGTCGCTGTTCCGGCCCAAAACGGAGGCTTGAAAATTCAAATCGCCCGCCGATTTCTGGTAGGTGACCACACCGAAATAGTTTTGCTCGTTTTGGTTCTCGTTTAGGTCAACGGAATTGAAGCTGGTCGCCGACTGGCCGGGCATTTGTGTATACCACGGAACAGCTGTGGGGTTGTCTGGTGTTGGCGTATTTCCTGGAACCACACCCGGCGTATTGGGCACCTGAAAATCGCTGTAGGACGCGCCGCCCATTACCGTGACCCGACTGGTGTCGCTCAAAATGCGCGAAGCATAGGCAAACGCCTTGTATTGGTCTGTGTCGTCGTGGAACGCCTGTTTGCTCGGCGTCGGATTTTCGATGCCGAGGCTGTTCTGCTCGAAACTGCCGTCCACAAAATAATTCCATTCCCCCTGCGAACCGCCGAAATCGAAGCTGGGCCGGAAAGTGTCGTAGCTGCCACCGTACAACGACATCACGCCGCCGTTTTCAAACGCGCCGCTCCGGGTATGAATGTCCACCACGCCCGCCGTGCGGAACCCGTACTCCGCCGGCAACGAGCCGGTGATGAGTTGCATGGATTCAACGAAACGTGGGTCCAGTTCCAATCCAAACCCAGTTATGCCCTCCGGCAGCAACACGCCATTGATGCGGTACTGCAAGTTCGCGTGCTCGCCGCGAACGTGCAGATCGCCATTCACCGCCGAATCCTGCGCCACGCCCGGCGCGCGCAAAATCACCTGGTTGAACGGCGCGTTGTCACCCCGCGAGATGGACTGAATTTGCTCTGCGGTAAAGGTATGAGCCGTTGCGCCCAGATTGGGAATGATCTGGTCCCGCGCTTGGTTCAACTTGCCAATGACGGTGATGTTGCCGAGATTGGCAACATTCGTCGAACTGCCCGACTCATCGGCGCTGGCTGCCGATACATTATTCGTCTGGGCCAACGCCGTCCCGCCACAGGACAGGGCCACCGTGGAAATGACCGCCCAATAAACTCTGCTCTTAAATCTTATTTTTTTTTGCTCTCTAAATTTTTTCATAAAATAAATTCAATGGGTTAAATTTTCAGACCTCTGCGAATCTTGATGGACTCGCGCTTGCGAAATGCCACAAGGCAAACACAAAGATTTGGTCTTAACGAAAACATCCACGGACCCGGCCGCTGGCCAAAGTCCGAAGCCGACTGGAATTAAGAAAGGGAGCGGAAGGGGGGCGGGGCGCGGCCCTGCGGAAGATTTTCTATGGCGGGACTGAAAACGGAGATGATGAAGGGTTTGTTTATCTCCACGACCAGCAATGTTGGCGGAGGCACAACGATTTCGCAGGTGACCGAGCTCGCCTTTCCTTGAGCAAACATGGTAACCGCGCAATCGTGGTCCTCCTTGCCGGCGTCGTGGTGAATCATCTCGTGCAGCGCCGGGCACGCCGCCATGGCGTCCAGCAGCAGGACGATGCCGATCAGCAAGGCGGCCAGAGCCGGTTGACCGAGCTGAACGAATTGATGTCTAATGTATCGCATCAGACTTTTATATGAAAATAGACGATTAAAGCAGCAATCAAGCCAAAACCGGCGGTGAAATTCCCCAGCACCAGGGTTTTGTGGTGCTTGAAGATTTCGCCCAGCACGGCGTGAATCGCCAGGTACAAAAACCCGCCGCACGCGTTGGCGAGCATCAACGCCAGCGTCAATTCAAGGGCGGAGCGCGGAACATTGGTCAAGGCGAACCAACCGAGCAGGCCGCCAATAATTGTCATCGCCTCGACTGCCGCCACCAGCCACAGCATTTTGACGTGCCGAACCCCGCCGCCCAGCAGCAGCGCGCCCAGCGCCAGGCCCTCCGGGAATTTATGGACGCAAATGGCGAAGGTGATAGACAATTTGATCGGTTCGCTCTCTTCCAGTCCGGCTGCCAGCGCCAGCCCGTCCACCGTGCAATGAATGCCCAGCGCAACCATCATGGCCGTGGCGAACTCCGCCAACCGGTGCGTCGTGGCCTCGTCGAAATGGCTGGCCGCGCAAGCGGGGCAGACGTGATATACGTATTTGGTAATGATGGCGAAAAGGAGGTAGCCCGAAGCCGCCGCCGGCAGGAACCACCACCTCAAATCCTCCCCGCATTCCGGCGCGATGCCGCAAAGGGCGACCCCGAGCAGGGTCCCGGTGCCAAGGCTGATGAAGGCGCAGAGCTGTTTATGCGTCCGGGCGAAGGTCGCGCTCAACGCGCCGCCGGCCAGAGCGATGCCGAACGCCAGAAAAATCTGGACCAAAATGGGGATGGCGGTCGCCTTCATCATCAATTGCAAATCATTTGCAATTTAGCAGGGAACCGGACCGGTGCAAGTCTTTTTTGGGGCATTGTGGACGGGTTTGTGAAACGGCGTGGCCGGATTTCCGCGTTTTCACAAACGCGGCTCCCGGGCTCACCGGCCGCAGCAGTGCTTGAACTTTTTGCCGCTGCCGCAGGGACAGGGGTCGTTACGGCCCACCTTGGGGCCGGTCCGGACGGGTTTGGCTTTTTCGGCCGCCGCCGCCGCTTCACTGACGACATCGCTGGGTTTCCCGTTCGCGCCGCCGGTCGTGGCAGCGGCGGCGCCCCCGCCGCCGAACGCGCTGGTCGCCTGATGCAACGTCTGGCGTGGAACGTTCTTGAGGAAATTTTCGAACGCCATCATGGAGGACGCGCTGCGGAAGACGTTATGGCAGATTTCGCTTTTGATGTTGACCATCAATTCGTCGAAAATCTTGTACGCCTCGGCCTTGTACTCGACGAGCGGGTCGCGCTGGCCGTACCCACGGAGGCCGATGCTGTACCGCAGGCTGTCCATCTCGTAAAGGTGCTCCTGCCAGAGCTTGTCAATCGCGCTCAGAATCGTGTATCGCTCGACCACGGCGAGTTTATCCGGTTCTTCAAAGCTGATTTTGATCTCGTACGATTTGCGGATACTCTCGGAAATGAAATTGCAGACGGCAAATTGCGCCGGGCTGAATCCCTCGAAAATCGAACCGGACATGGGTGTTTCCTTGCCGGAATTCGCGGCCTTGATGATTTCAGCTTCGGGCATCCCTAGCGGAAAATTCAAATTCACCCAGTCGGCCAGCGGACGGATGTTCCATTCGTGCGGCTCGGTGTCCGTGTCCGTGAATTGCTCCACTTTCAGGACGACCACCTCCTCGATGATGTCCATGAGACGGTCCCGTACGTCCGTGGAGGTGATGATTTCGTTGCGGAAGCCGTAGATGACCTCGCGCTGCTTGTTCATCACGTCGTCGTATTCGAGCGTGCGCTTGCGGATCTGGAAGTTGTGCTCCTCGACGCGCTTTTGCGCCTGCTGGATGGAGCGGTTCAGCAGCGGATGCGACAATTCCTGGCCTTCCTCGAGACCCATTCGTTCCATCATCTTGACAATGCGATCGGAACCAAACAGCCGCATCAAATCGTCCTCGAGCGAAATGAAAAAGTGCGATGACCCGGGATCGCCCTGACGCGAACAGCGACCGCGCAACTGGCGGTCAATGCGCCGTGACTCGTGGCGTTCGGTGCCCAGCACATGCAGGCCGCCGACCTCGGTGACGCCGGGCCCCAGTTTGATGTCCGTGCCGCGGCCAGCCATGTTCGTGGCAATGGTGATGGCGCCGCGCTGGCCGGCGCGCGCGACGATTTCGGCTTCCTGTTGGTGATATTTGGCGTTGAGGACGGAGTGAATCAAACCCTCGCGCTTGAGCATCCGCGACAGCATTTCGCTGGTTTCCACGCTGACGGTGCCGACCAGAATGGGCCGGCCCCGGGTGTGCAGATCCTTGATTTCGGCGACAACCGCGTTGAATTTTTCGCGCTTGGTTTTATAAACCGAGTCGTGCGCGTCTTTGCGGATATTCGGCTTGTTGGTTGGAATCGTCAGCACGCCAAGTTTGTAAATATCGAGAAATTCCGTCGCCTCGGTTTCCGCCGTGCCGGTCATGCCCGCGAGTTTCTGGTAGAGGCGGAAGTAATTCTGAATGGTGATGGTGGCGAGTGTCTGGGTTTCGTGTTCGATCTCGACGCCTTCCTTGGCCTCCACAGCCTGGTGCAAACCGTCGCTCCAGCGGCGGCCGCTCATGAGCCGGCCGGTATGCTGGTCCACAATGACAACCTTGCTCTCCTGCACGACGTATTCCACGTCCTTTTGGTAAAGGCTGTACGCCTTGAGCAATTGCGAGATGGCGTGGATTTTTTGGGCCTTGGTTTCGAAATCCTGCTGTACCCGGGTCTTGGCCTCCATGCGTTTCCGCGGGTCGGCTTCCGGGCCGACGTCAATTTCGTGCAGCAAGGTCGTCAAATCGGGCAGCACGAAGGCATCCGGGTCCTTGGGGCTGATGGCGTTGCGGCCTTTTTCGGTGAGATCGGCGTCATGGCTTTTCTCGTCAATCGCAAAGAGCAATTCCTCCTTCTCCCGGTAAAGATCCACCTTCTTCTGGTCTTTGTGCAAATCCAGCTCGGCCTGGTTCATCAACCGCAGGTTGTCGGGGTTTTCCAAAAGTTTCAGCAGCCCCTCGGATTTTGGCTGGCCGGTTTTGACCCGGAACAGCAACCGGCCGATTTCGTTTTCCAGCCCCGCGCCGTCCTGCACATTTGAACCATCGGGCGGGTTTAATTTCTTCATCAACGACTCCGCTTCGGACAAGAACCGGCCGCACAACCGTTCCTGCGCGCGGACGAGCGACTCGACCGTCGGCTTCCATTGCGCGTATTGCTCGTCATAAGTTTGCAGGGACGGGCCGCTGATGATGAGCGGTGTGCGCGCCTCGTCTATCAGGATCGAGTCCACTTCGTCCACAATGGCGTAATGATGTCCGCGCTGGACCTGGTCCTCCTTGCGCACCGCCATGCCGTTGTCGCGGAGATAATCAAAACCGAATTCAGCGTTCGTGCCGTAGGTGATGTCGCAATAATACTGCTCCCGCCGGACTGGCGGCGGCTGGTCATGCAGGATGCAGCCGACGTTCAGACCGAGAAATTTGTAAATCGCGCCCATCCATTCCGAGTCGCGTGCCGCCAGATAATCGTTCACCGTCACCACATGCACGCCGCGGCCGGTGAGGGCATTGAGATAAATGGGCATGGTCGCGACGAGCGTTTTGCCTTCGCCGGTGGCCATTTCGGCGATTTTGCCTTTGTGCAACGCAATCCCCCCGATGAGTTGCACATCGAACGGAATCATTTCCCAAACGACGGGGTGCCCGCGCACCACCACTTCCGATTTGCGCTCGGTCAGCCGGCGGCAGGCGTTTTTGACGACCGCGAAGGCCTCGGGCAAAATTTCTTCAAGGGTGCCGGCCAGTTCCTTCTTGTCCTGGATTTGTGCCAGACGCGCCTTCCAATCAGTGGTCTTCAGACGCAACTCGTCGTCAGAAAGCTTCTGGAGGCCGGCCTCAATCTCGTTGATCCGGCCGACGACCGGCCAGTATTTTTTCAGTTCGCGGTCATTCCTCGATCCGAAGATCAGTTTTATGAGCCCAATCATGACAATTTGCGAAAATAGCAGGTGACACGCTACGCGAGGAAACGCCCATCGTCAAAACGAATCGGCGGCGGGCGGCGGGGTCTGATTCCCGGCTAATTTCCGGCTTGCGTTGGAGCGGGTTCCCTTACAGGCTCGGCATTCAAAATTGACGGCGTCATTTTCAATGAGCAATTCAGCAGAACTCAAAAGGCAAATCAAACGCATGCTGGTGGAAAACCTCATGCTTCAGATCGCGGCGGAGGAAATCAAGGACGACCAGCCGCTCTTCGGTCCCGGCGGCCTGGGATTGGACTCCGTGGATGCGCTCCAGGTGGTGGTGGCGCTCGATAAAAATTACGGCCTGAAAATTCCCGACCCGGAGACCGCGCGGAAGGTCATTCAAAGCGTCAGCACTATGGTCGTCGCGGTTGAGCGTCATCAAACTGACGCCGCTCTGAAACGGTAGCGGCGCCGGTAAACACCGCGCGCAGGCAATCTTTTCCCGAAAACCCGCAGTGGTCACGACGACCGCTGGGACGGCTTCTGAATCAATGCACCATCCTCCCGACGCCGCCCGTCATGCCCTTGCTGGGGGCATTTACAACCATCCCATGATCTCACGCTCGGCCTGCAGCCAGTCGTCCAGTTCGTGGCCTGGTTCGCAGCCGCGGGCGAGATAAATTTCGTGCGCGCGGGTTTCGATCTGTTCGCGGAGAGAAGCGGTTTCAAATAACCCATTCGTCTTGCGGGTCTGCGTTTTTTTTTCGTTCTTTTTGCCGGTTGTTTGCATTTGGTGTCCTTTGCTCTGGCGTTAAGGTGTTGTTGTAAAAAGTCGTTACGGCTGGAGCGTTTTCAGCACCTTCCATGCCGGAGCGAATGGAGTGCAAAGGAAATCAAAAACCTCTGATTTGAAGCTTCTTGCGGTTCAAGAACGCCCGGATGCAGACTTTTGAAGCGGCTCCCGCGTGGTTTTTCTCCGACAGGATACGCAAAAGAGAACAGGCGGTTTTTGGCACGGGTGGTGCTTTTTCTGGTGAGTTAAGAGACAGAAACGAGAGTTGGATCTGTGTCGGGTCAACCATCCGAGGACGAGTTGCCGAGTCATACGCTCGCCGCAGAATTGGTGCGCGGGAATGCAGTTAAAGCCATAAAGCCATGATGAGTGTTAAAACCATACTCTTTGTTGAAAACGACGCGGTTTCACAAAGTCTATACCAAAAGCGGCTGGAGCGCGAAGGCTTTCACCTTGAGTGTGCTCAGGACGGCCAGGTGGCCATTGATATTCTCTCCGACCACGCTCCCGATCTGGTCTTGCTTGACCTGATGTTGCCCAAGGTCAGTGGAGCCGACGTGCTCAAATTCATGCATGCCGATCCACGCCTGACGACCGTTCCCGTCATTATTTTCTCCAACGCGGCGATGACGGAGGTGCCGCCGGATAGTCCTCTGGCCCAAGGCACCAAACGTTTGCTGAAAAGCGATTGTACTTTTCCCAAGCTGCTTGAAACCATTCAGGAAACCCTCGCCGCCGTCCCTGAATTGGTCGTGGTTGAAGCCGGTCAAGCATCTTCGGCCAAGCCGGCTTCCGCGAACAATGGCAATGGGGGAAGCAAAAACGGACACTCCCGCTCCCTGTCGCCAGCTGGCCCTGAGGGCGAGGCCGCGAAAGCGTGCACGGATTTCCTGGAAGAAGCCCTGGCGGTCATGCCGAAGATTCGCGAACACAGCATGGGTTACATAAAGGCGCCCGACTCGGAAGCGAGTCAGGCTCATTTGACCGGGCTTCATAAGCGCGTGCATCTGCTGAACACTGCAGCCGCTCAAGCCGGCTGCGCCCGCGTCGCTTTGTTGACGAGCGCTTTTGACGCCCTGCTTTCCGGGATCGTGGAGAAGCCCTCGACGGTCACCCCCTCGGTGTTACAAACCATCGCCCAGGCGGTGGATTGTCTGGATGGCTTGCTGAAAAATACGGACGGATATTCCCTGGGACCGGCGTTCCTGGCCAAGGTGTTGGTCGTGGATGATGACACCGTGTGCAATCATGTCAACGTGACGTCCCTTAAGCGGGCCAATTTCGATGCGGTCGGCGTCAAGGACCCGGCCGGGGCGTTGAGCCTGTTGGAAACCACCCAATACGACCTGGTGGTCCTCGACGTCAACATGCCCGGCATGACCGGTTTCGATGTTTGTGAAAAGCTGCGCCGTTTGCCTCATTGCAAGAAAACCCCGGTTATTTTTGTCACGGCCTTCAGTAATTTCGATAATCGCAAACAAAGCGTGCTCAGCGGTGGCAATGATTTCGTTTCCAAACCGGTTTCTCCCGTGGAACTGGCGTTGAAAGTAAGCGTCAATTTAATCAAGGCGAGAGTGCAAGGCACTCCGGCTTTGCCGCCGGGGACCCCATCGGCCGCGGCCAACGGTTCTTCCTCCGCACCGCCGTCTCCGGCCAGGAATAAGCCGGATCAGCAGATTTCCCCTGAAACGCCATCTCCGGAACCGCCTTCGCGGTTGACGCCACCGCTCCGGCCGAATGCCAGAAACGCCCGAACGGCTGCAACTCCGCCGGAGATTCAATCCGAACCTGAACCGCACCCGACGAACGCCTCCGAATCCACCCCGCCCTCGAAAACTACTCCGGCCGGCCCTCGTGGCAACGGGGGGGCACCCGGTGCGGAAATTCACGAACGCCTGCGCCAGAGCACCGCGGCATTGGAACACGCCAAAGCCAATTTGGAACAGGAATCGGCAGAACGAACGCGCATTGAATCACAATGGCGCGAACAACTGAACGCGGCGAAAGCGCTGATCGGACAGACGGAAGATGTTCTCAAGGAAAGGGAGGCGCAGTGCAGTCAGTTGGAGAAGGAATTGACAGGATTGCAACAACTGCGGGATGAACTGCAGGGCAAACTCGCGACCGAACAGCAAGCCATGGCGAAGGCCCGGCAGGAGATCAAAGAACTCCAGGAGCGCCAGCGTCAGGGTGCGGCGGAACTGGAGCGCGCCAAATCCGCGCTGGAACAGCAATCCGCCGAACGAACGCGCCTGGAATCGGAGTGGCGCGAGCAACTGAATGCGGCCAAGGCGACTGCCAGCCAGACGGGAGCCGCCCTGAAGGAGAAAGAAGTCCGGAGCGCTCAGTTGGAGAAGGAGCTGGCGGGGCTGCAAAAGCTGCGGGAGGAACTCCAGGGCAAGCTTGCGACCGAACAACAAACCGTGGCGAAATCCCAACAGGAAATCAAAACCCTCCAGGAACGCCAAAGTCAGAGTATCGCAGAACTGGAGCGCGCCAAGACCGCGCTGGAGCAGCAGTCCGCCGAACGGACACGTCTGGAATCGGAGTGGCGCGAGCAACTGAACGTGGCCAAGGCGACTGCCAGCCAGACGGGAGCCGCCCTGAAGGAGAAAGAAACCCGGTGCACCCAGTTGGAAAAGGAATTGGCTGGATTGCAACAAACGCGCGACGAACTTCAGAACAAGTTCGCCACCGGGCAAAAGGCGGCCGACAAGCTGCAACAGGAAATCAAGGAACTCCAGACGGGTATGGGGCAGCAAACGGCGGAACGCCTGCGTTTGGAATCGGAATGGCGCGAGCAAATGAATGCGGTGAAGGCAGCAGCCGGCCAGACGGAAGCCGCGCTCAAGGAAAAAGAAGCCCGATGTGGACAGTTGGACAAGGAGTTGACCAGTCTGCGCCAGGGGCGTGATGAACTTCAGGGCAAATTCGCCGCGGAACAACAGGCGGTTGCGAAATCCCAACAGGAAATCAAAGAACTTCGGGAGCAGTTGCGTCAGAGCGGCGCGGACTTGGAACGTGCCAGGGCCGGCCTGGAACAGGAATCGGCCAAACGAGCACGTTTGGAATCGGACTATAAAACCGTGGCGGACGCCAAGGAGGCGTTGAATTTGGAATTGCACAGCTTGCGCGAGCGCCAGGCGGCGCGCGAGGCCGAGCGGCAGGACAAGCAAAAGGAATTGGTTGAGGGTTTGCGCGAACATATGCATCATTTACAGGCGAGGTTGCAGGAGCTTGAAACCCTTGGCAGCAATCCCGGCGATGCCTCCGGCGGAAAAACCTGATCGCAGAACCAGTCCCTTTCTTTTCTTCGTCCGGGAGAAATAGCAAACCGTGTTTGGTCACGGCCGGTACCTCCTGTTCGGGGACTTTCACGAACGAGCTTGCCAGCGACCTTCATTCGTGTGAAATACATGCCTGATGCAATATGACGGATGATGGTCGAGGACGGCACCGCGGGTCCGTTTTTGCAAGGTATTCGGAATCAGCAACGTCCCCGTAGCTCAAATGGATAGAGCAGCGGTTTCCTAAACCGCGTATCCCAGTTCAATTCCGGGCGGGGACGCCATCCAAGCGGTCCACTTGGTTGAATTGCCGTCATCCTTGGATACCTCTACAGGCAACGGGTCGAATTAAATGGGTTTATATGTTATGGTGCAGACAACAATCAGGCCACCGCATGAAAAAACCAATTTCAATTAAATATCTTTTCAGTTCATCCATCCTGGCATGGGCATTGATGGGTGGGCCCTCAGTGCAAACTTCCAATGCCCAGACCCAATCAGCCCCGCAGCCAGACACCGACCTCATCCCCGCCGCTCAGGCCGACGCATCAACGGCCAGCACCCTGCCGACGGACATTGATCCCGACAGTCCGCTGGCACAAGTCATCCGTCTGGCGCAGGCCGGTGTGGAGCAAGGTGTGATTTTGTCATATATCGGCAACTCGATGAATCCATTCAATCTCAATTCGGACCAGATTATTTATCTGAATGACCTCGGCGTGCCGGCGGAAATTGTCAATGCCATGCAGCAACGCGATCAGCAATTGCAGCAAATGGGAATGACCGCCAGTACCGCGGCAACGCCGCCCCCGGAAACGACGGAAACTGCGCCGACGCCACCGGCGGCAGTGACAGTGAATTATTTTTATAACACCCTCGCGCCCTACGGCGGCTGGGTGAACTTTGAAGGTTACGGCTGGTGCTGGCGGCCAACGATTGTCACTTACAATACCGGTTGGCAACCGTATTGCGACAACGGACATTGGGTTTACACCGATTGTGGCTGGTATTGGGTTTCGGGGTATTCCTGGGGTTGGGCGACATTTCACTACGGTCGCTGGTTTCATCATCGGCGCTATGGCTGGTGTTGGCGCCCCGATACAACCTGGTCGCCATCCTGGGTGCTCTGGCGCCGGGATAAGGATTATTGTGGCTGGGCGCCACTGCCGCCTTCGGCAGATTATCAACCGGGTGTTGGATTTGTTTACCAGGGTCACGCGGCGAGCGCCGGTTTAGGCCTGGAGGCAAATGCCTTCACGTTTGTGGCGACGAAGGACTTCTGCGACCCGCATCCACGACGTCATCGCGTCCAGCCCGGTGAAGTAACGCGGTTTTTTAGTCAAACCACGGTCATCAACAACATCAGTTTCGACAAACCTCATCAAGCCGTCGTCAATGCCGGCATCCCGCCGCAGGACATCACCGCTGTCACCCGACGGGAGATTCATCCGGTTACCATTCGGGCCGGGAATGGAAACGTTGGCTGGGGCGGTCGGCATGAACAATTTGAGCAAAACGGCAACACACTGGTCGTGAATCGCCCGCGATTTGTCGGCGCTCCGGTCCTGCCAGAGCATCCGGGAACTCCGCTGACCGCCCAACCCGGGCAAAACAGATTTCAGCCGGTGGTCCACGAAAACGGAAACAACCCGTCGGCGCACCAGATAAATCCAGGGCAAATCAATTCTCCGCACCAGAATTTTAATCAAAATCCGTATCAGGATTTCAACCGGACCCCGCCGCGAATGCCGCAGACCCAGCAGCCCGTGGTTCAGCCGCACTCGCCCTCTCAATCCTCCGTGTCATCGTCGCAACCGTCCGGCAATCAGGGTCAAAACAAAGAGAACAGCCAAAACGGGCATTAGGGTTTTGCCTCTTTGATTTCCATACGTGCCGTCCCGCCCAAGGCTTTTTGCTTTCACATCTTTTCCACGGCAGGCAAAATAAGCAGGTGGGCATCACCCGGCGGCAATACGAACAAATGCAGCAGCGACTCGGCGGTGCGGTCCCCCGCACAGCCGCGCCGGTTTTTGCGGCCAGCCAGCGGACGCCGGCCTCCGCCCACCTTGTGGTTCTGGGCGTGGATCCGTCCCTGCGGGGCACCGGTTACGGCATCATCCGCTGGGCCAAACCACATCCGGTCGCCCTCAGCCATGGGACGATTTCCTGCCCGCAAAATTGGGAGCACTCCCGTTGCCTGGTCAAAATTGTGGAAACCCTGCGCGAGGTTTTGAGACAACATCAACCCGCCGTCTGTGTGGTCGAAGGGCTCTTCTACGCGCAGAACCTCCAAACCGCCATCGTCCTGGGTGAAGCGCGCGGCGCGGCGTTGGCTGCCATCGCCGAAGCCGGTCTGGAAATTTTTGAAATCACCCCGCGCAAGGTAAAACAGGCCGTCGTCGGTTACGGCGCGGCGCAAAAATCCGCCGTCGCCCGAATGGTCCAGCGTTTATTAAACCTGCCCCAGCCGCCCGCGCCGGACGCCGCCGACGCTTTGGCGCTGGCGCTGGCCCACGCGCAGGAAAACTCGCGATATAACTTAACACCGCCAAAACGCATATGAATACTTCATCCTGCGTTGTGCCTTCCGCCCCGGTATGATCACCTTTCTCTGCGGCAAACTGGTCGAGTCACTGCCCACGCAGGTTGTCGTGGAGGTGAACGGCATCGGCTACGAAGTGCTGATTCCGCTGTCATCCTTCGACAAGCTGCCGCCATCCGGCCGGGACGTAAAATTGCTCACCCAACTCGTTATTCGCGAAGAGGCGCACACGCTTTACGGTTTTATGACCGCGGCGGAACGCGACCTGTTCCGCCTGCTGGTCAACACCGTCTCGGGCATCGGCCCCAAAACCGCCTTGAATATCCTGAGCGGCATGAACCCGGTCGCCTTCCGCGGCGCAGTGGCCGGCGGCGACGTCAAATCGCTTTCCCAAATCTCCGGTGTCGGCAAGAAGACCGCCGAGCGCATCGTGGTCGAGTTGCGCGACAAAATCGGCGCGGCGGGCGCGTGGGAAGCCGCCAGCGCCAGGCATACGCTTTCACCCGACGACCAGAAAATTAACGACGCCGTGCTGGCGCTCATGGCGCTGGGCTTTAAACAGGTTGAGGCGCACGATGCCGTCCGCGCCGCACAAACGATGCTCGGCGCGAAGGCGACGGTGGAAGAGCTCGTGCGGGCTTGCCTGAAAAAAGGAACGTGATGGATGCTGTAAATTCGCAACCGCCGGCGCCCGTCACCCGCCGCCAGCGCCGGAAATCCGGCGTGATTGTCCCGAATTCACCCAAATGGCATCAACAACTCGGTGCCTGGATCATTTGGGCCGCGCTGCGTTTGGTTGCGGCGACCCTGCGTTACCATATCAACGATCCGCACGGGTTCACGGCGCGGAAGGATTGCGGGCAGGCGATTTACTGCATCTGGCACAATCGTCTCGCGCTTTCCATGAAATTATACTTCGCTTTCGGACGAATGTACCACCAGGCACCCGGGCTTGCCGGCCTGGTGAGCGCCAGCAAGGATGGCGCGTTCCTCGCGGCGATTCTTGAATGTTTTGGCGTGTTGCCGGTGCGTGGTTCGAGCAGCCGGCGCGGCCCGCAGGCGCTGCTCGAATTGACAACCTGGGCGGAGCGCGGTTACAACCTTGCCATCACGCCTGATGGCCCGCGCGGCCCACGTTACGTGGTGCAGGAAGGCGCCATGTCACTGGCGCAAATCACCGGCCTGCCGATCGTGCCGGTGTCCTATCACCTGGGCTGGAAAATCCAGGCAAACAGTTGGGATCGTTTTCAAATTCCCCTGCCGTTTTCACGCTGTGACGTCAATGTCGGCCACGTCCTGCGCATCCCGCGCGAGGCAACCGACGCTGAACGCGAGGCATTGCGCCAACAGCTCGAAGCCGAAATGATCGCCATTTCCCGGGATTGAAATTCATCCACGATTTATGATTTGCGATTTAAAATTTAATTCCAGGTGCGCCGCCGTTCCGGGACAATCATCAATCATCAATCGTAAATCATAAATGGCTGCGACATGATTGCCCGCGTCAGTCTCGAAATCGCACTCCGCAAGGAGTTCGATTATCTGATTCCGCCCGGATTGGCGGGACAAATCGAGGCCGGCAGCCGCGTCCAGGTACCCTTCGGCGCACGAAAGGTTTTGGGCACAGTCACCGCGCTCGCCGGGGAATCCGCTTATGCGAACCTCAAGCCCATTCTGAAAATCATCGGCACACAATCGCTCGTCACGCCGAAGGTATTGAAATTAGCGCGCTGGATTGCCGATTACTATTGCTGCGCGCCGGAAATCGCGTTGAAATCCGTTCTGCCCGAAGCCGTGCGCAGAGAGGAGGAAGGCTGGAAGAAACAATTATTCGTCCGCGCGTTCCCGGCGGGCGGCGAATTCCCAAAGCTACCGAAACGCCAGCAGGAAGTCTGGAACATCATCGAGGAACGACGCGAATTGCCGCTGACCGAACTGGTCGAACTGGCTGAAACCACGGCCGCCACCGTCCGCAAACTCGAAGACCGCGGTTTGGTGGAAATCACTCCGGAAATTTCCGAACGCGATCCCTATGCGCGCGAACACATTCTGCCTTCGCAGCCGCTGCCGTTGAACCCGGCCCAGGGAAAAGCGCTGGAGAAAATTAAAGCAGCGATGCGTCACGACGAAGATGGAGGATTGAAGCTGGAAGATGGAAAACGCGGGCCATCCTCGATCTGCCGTCCTCCCTCTTCGACTTTTCTTCTCCACGGCGTCACCGGCTCGGGCAAAACCGAAGTCTATCTCCAGGCCCTTGCGCATGCGCTGGAGCAAGGCAAAGGCGCCATCGTGCTGGTGCCGGAGATTTCACTTACGCCACAGACCGTCGAACGATTCAAGGCGCGCTTCAGTTCGGGCCGGCTTCAGACGCTCGTCGCGGTTTTGCATTCGCACCTCTCCGCCGGCGAGCGTCACGACGAATGGCATAAGATCCGTCAGGGCCGCGCCCGTATCGTCATCGGGGCGCGCTCGGCGATTTTCGCGCCGGTTGAGCCGCTCGGTCTCATCATTGTGGACGAGGAGCACGAACACACTTACAAGCAGGAGGAAGCGCCGCGTTATCATGCCCGCGACGTGGCCATCATGCGTGGCCAGATGGAAAACGCCGTCGTCGTGCTCGGCTCCGCCACGCCGTCGCTCGAAAGCTATTACAATTGCAAAAAAGGCAAATACACGCTGCTCGAATTGCCCGAACGCGTGGACAATCAGAAAATGCCGCGCGTTCGCGTCGTGGACATGCGGCAGGCCGCGAAAGAAAAAGGACCGCCAATTTTCTCGCTGCAACTCAAGGAGGCGATTACGCAACGGCTCGAACGTGGCGAGCAGACGATTTTATTTTTGAACCGGCGCGGCTATTCGACGGCGTTGCAGTGCCCGAAGTGCGGTTATGTTGCGCAGTGTCCCAATTGCAGTCTCGCGCTCACTTATCATCGCCCGGAACAAAAACTCCGGTGCCACCTCTGCGGATTCGTGGGCGCCGTGCCGGCCGTATGCCCGAACGCAAAATGTGGAAATCCGGCCATTCGTTTCGCCGGCACCGGCACCCAAAAAGTCGAGGAAACACTGGCGAAACTGTTTCCGAATGCGCGCGTCCGGCGCATGGACGCCGATACCATGAAACGCAAGGACGATTATCGAAAGACGCTGGGCGATTTTCGCGCCGGCAAGACCGACATCCTGGTCGGCACGCAGATGATTGCCAAAGGGCTGCATTTCCCGAACGTGACGCTGGTGGGCATCATTTACGCCGACCTCGCGCTGCATCAGCCGGATTTTCGCGCGGGTGAACGTACCTTCCAGCTCCTCACCCAGGTCGCCGGGCGCGCCGGGCGCGGCGACGTCGAGGGCGAAGTCTTTGTGCAGGCGTTCACGCCGTTTCATCCCGCGATCCAATACGCGCGCCGCCACGATTTCACGGGCTTTTACGAACAGGAAATCGAGTTCCGCGAACAATTGAAATATCCACCCGTCAGCCGCGTTGCCTTGTTGACGCTTCGAGGCCGCAACGAGGACAAGGTGAAGTTTTCCGCCGAACACTTGCGAAAGGTCCTTGAGTCCGCAGTCCACAGTCCACAGTCCACGGCGGGCACGGCCAATGCAAAACCCGACTGTGGACTGAAGACCGGGGACTTCCGCGACCTGATCATTGCCGGCCCCGCGCCGGCGCCGCTGCTGCGCGCGGAACAATTTTACCGCTATCAAATCATGCTGCGGACGCGCGCGATGAGCAAACTCAGTCAGACGCTGGCAAAAATCATTAGGACGCTGGCACTACCGGATGACGTGACGCTGGCCGTGGACATTGATCCAGTAAATTTGGGATGAATTACAAATTGAACATCGCGCTCTTTGAGCCATATTTAGCGCGTGAAAGTGACCACAAAGCGACGCACCAAATCCGAGGCTGAATTGCTGGATCACGCCACGAACAACCTGTTGCGTGGACTCAAACGCGATATGCAGAAGAAGAAAGGTCGCGTGGATTACGACAAACTTCGCAAAGACGGCTACAGTGATCGCTTGCTGACCCGGCTGGAACAAGCCTGATTGCTTATGGCTGTGGACATTGATCCGGTGAATTTGACTTGACTTTTTAGCGTCTCCATATAATCATGCCATTAGTCATGCAGGTTGCATATGGATTCACAATCGCATTTCAACAAGAGCAAGACGAGAACGTTCTGTTCGAACTGGCTGATTTGGTTGGCCCCAAATTGATTGAAAACATCTACGACATCACGATTAGTGAAAAGAAGAACCTGAATGCCGTAGGTAAAAACAAGTCAGCTTGGACTTCCAGCATGGCTCTAGTTGATGCGGCTTATATGCGACTGAAATACGAGCCGAAATCTAAACAAAAGCGTGTCTGAATTGTCTTTACGCACAGAGGCACAGCCTTTCGCTGTGCCTCCTTTATTTTTTTATTCCCCGCCGCCACAAATCGAAATGATACAGCGCGACGACGACGAGGGAGTGGCCGATTTTTTCGTCGGCGACGAGCCTGGGAATT
>Ga0335073_10000610_pt1 | contig 46381 bp, 44 predicted proteins | sample Lox_Sample_22_FD_207093 | JGI IMG/M metagenome (GOLD analysis project Ga0335073, IMG submission 207093) | Soil microbial communities from Loxahatchee National Wildlife Refuge, Florida, United States - Lox_Sample_2.2 | ecosystem: Environmental > Terrestrial > Soil > Wetlands | place: USA...
CCGCCGAGGCGGCGTGCACGCTCGTGACGGAACCGGGATGCCCCGAGTTGACGTTGCGCAGGTAGTCGAATGCCTCCTCGGAGCGCAGCTCCGCGAGCAGGATCCGATCCGGCTTCATGCGCAGACAGCATTCCAACAGCTGCTTCGGCGTCACGCGCGCGAGCCCCTGATCGTCCTTCGAGTAGAAGAGCCGCACGTGATTCGGGTGGCGATCGAGGACCAGCTCCTTCGCATCCTCGATCGTGATCAAGCGCTCCTCGCTCGGGATCTCGCGGATGAGCGCCTTGGTCCAGGTGGTTTTGCCCGAGCCCGTGGGGCCTGAGACCAAGATGTTCTTGCGCGCGTGCACCGCCCGGCGCATGAACGCCGGGTAGTCGCGGGCGTCCAGCAGGCCCTTCAACTCCTCCTCCGTGCGATCGAGCGCCTCGCTCGAGCGCCGGGTCGCGCGAAAGATCCCGCGCGAGGCCAGCTCCTCGATGCTCCACACGGCATCGGATGCCCGACGGATGCTGATCGCGACCGCTCCCGGGGTCGTGGCCGGCGGCAGCACGATCTGGATGCGCTCACCGCTCGGGAGCGAGGCGGAGAGGAGCGGGGATTCCTCATCGATGCGCTGGCGGGTGGCGTTCGCCACGAGCTTGGCAAGCCGCAGGCACCACTCGAAGCTCGCAAAGGGGAGCGCCCGTCGCTCCCAGCCCCGATGGGTCTCGAGGAACGCCTCCCCGGGGGCATTGATGCAGAGCTCGGTCACCGCGGGATCGCTCAACGTGGGCCGCAGCGCCCGCAACGTGAGCTCGAGGGATGAAGCCACGGCCGATCTGACTTCGGACACCGCCGTCGATCCCGTCACGGTGTGTTCCCGGCAGGGGCCGCAATCGATGCGGTCTTGAGCGCATACACCGAGCGGAAATCCACATCGCGCGCGACCAGCACTTCAATGCGCGCGCCCTGCGCGACCGTGATCGTGGGCGGAATCGCGATCGTGTCGCGCAGCACCTCCGTCCCCACATCCTGGGAGGCGCTCGGATTCACGACGAGCGTGCCGTTGTTGCCGCTTGCGGACTCGACGCCGGCCTGCACGGCCCCGTTGATCACGGTCACGAGGATCGCCGCGCCGAAGCGCTCCCAGAAGTGCCGGTTGACCTCCCCCGAGAGACCCGTGCGCCCGAGCGCATCGGTCCCCGGTGAGGCGAGCGGCACGACGACGCCGGTCGGCGTGCGCGCCTCGGTCCAGAGCACGAACACGCGCGCCGCCCCCTGCTGCACCCCGGATTGCGTCTCGCCCACCAACTTCGTGCCGCGCTCGAGGAGCACGACCGTGCCATCCGCGCTGAACGTATCGGTCGCGGTCACACAGGTGGTGAGCCCCGGGTAGGTGGAGTCGATCGCGGTCTCGAGCGTGCAGTCGATGAAGGCGCCCTTCGGCAACAGGAACCGGCGCGGGGGCAGGAGCCGCGCCTGGACCGCCGGTGTTGCACTCGGCTCGAGCCGACGCGCCAGCGGATCCTCCGCCCCTTGACGCCCCGGCGGATCCACGGCAGACGCGCCCGTGAGTGCAACGGGCTGCGAAGCCTCCGCGGCGTTCGCACTCGGCATCTCCAGCAAATCACCGCTCCCCTTCGCGAACACCGGCCCCGAGAGCCGCCGGTCGAGCGGCCGCGGGCTGGCGCCCGGCGCGGGTGCGACCGCAGCGGCCGGCCCAAACGCGGTTGGGCTCGATGGCATGACCGGCGGCGGTGGCGGCGGGGGTCCGAGGACGCGCTCGAGCGCTGAAGGGCCGGGCGGTGCGACGCTCGCCGCGGGCGCGGACGGGGGCGCGGGTCGCGGTGCGGCTGCCAGTGCGGGCGGTGTGATCGGACCGAGTGAGGGCAAGGTCATCTCCCCTTGCGCCCGGGATCGCGCATTCACTTGCGCGAGCCGCTGCACGCGCGAGCCTTGCGTGAGCGCGTGTGCGTAGTACCAGGTGAGAAGTCCCACGCCGAGCGCCGACATGAGCCCGACCGCGAGGATCGTGCTCACCCGCGACTGGAGCGAGCGCGCGCGATTGACCGACGGAATCCCCCGCTCACCCTCGATCGTCGCAAAACCCCCTGCGCTCGCCTCATCCGGATTCGAGACCTCCGGAGCGCGGCCGGTGCCAAAGAGTTTCATGGCGCACCCTCCCCGGCCGCGGCGGCGCCCGTACTCGAAAGCGGCCGCGTCTCGCGCTTCACTTCCGGCGAGACGGTCTCGGACTCAAGGCGCGTGCCGGAGCCCGAGAACCCCTGGTTCACGATGCACCCGGTGAGCGCGCCGCGGCGCAGGATGAACCGCCGCGCCACCCGGTGGATCACGACATCGCCCTCATCCATGCTGAAGTTGAGAAGCGATTCGGAGCCATCGTCATTGCGCACGAAGATCGCCGGCAGCTCCGCGTTCACCGCGAAGGTGAGCCGCGTGTGCACCCCGTCATCGGATGCCTGCGTGGGCCTCAAGCCCGGATCCCCGCAGTACCAGTAATCGACGTTCTGCGGCCGCGCGGCACGGGCGCGCGCGAGCTCGCGATCGGCGAGCGCCGCGAGATCGGGCTTCCTCGGTGCGACAACCGGCGGATAGGTGAAGCGCACCGCATACATCACATCGTCCCCATCCCGATCGGGGCGCCGGGCGATCGCGGTGTAGTCGAACTGATAGGCCCGCTTGCTCGTGAGCACCGTGAGGTTGGTGCCGACCTTCGCCACCTTGGGCTTCAGGAAGAGATGATTGTCCTGGGCGACGAAGGCGATGCCCCCGATGTCCCCGGCCGCCAACCCCAAGAAGGATTCCCCGCGCTCGAACTCGATATCGATCTGATAGCCCACGTAGCCTTTGAGCGGATAGACCCGCTCGGCGCTGTAGGCAGCGGTGCGGATGCGCTCATCGAGCGCACCGGGCTTAAGAAGCCCGTCCGCGAGCGCGCAACTCGAGGCGCCGAGGGCAACCAGAAGCAGACCGACGCGTGAGATTCTCATGGCATACCTCGGAGGGCTGTGCCCGGGTGCGCCGGTGCATTGGCCAGCGCCGCAGCGCGCGGGGCCACCTCCGGTAGCACCTCGGGCTCGGGTGTGAAATCCACGATCTTGAAGCCGAGCGGGTTCCACGCGCGCACTTTGGGGTCCTTCGATGGGCTCGCGTAGGCGTATTGGATGGTCGCGATCCAGTGCGTAATCGCTTCATCGGCACCCCCCGCGGTGCGCTCCGCCTTGAGATAGCGCACCTGGACCAAGTCCGTGATCCCGGAGGCGCGCTTGAAGAAGCTGACCGAGATCACCTGGACCCGAACGCTCGAGCCATCCTTGTAGAGGTTCAGGGGCGATGCGGGATTGTTGGGATTCCAGAGCGCATACCAGGCGGCGTTGCGCTGCGCGGTGTGAAACGCCCCGCACTCCTCGTAGTCCTCCTCGGCGGTCGAGAAGTTGAAGCGCTCGCACACCGTCACGTAGTGCGTGAGGAGATACCGGGTGACGGTCTCGGAGAGATCCGTCTTGCCCGCATACACCGGCACCACATCGACGAGCCCCGTCGAGTTATCCACCCGGATGACGAAGGGCTCCACGCGCTTCAAGGGCATGAGGACCAAGAGCGCGAAGGTCGCGAGGATGAGCGCGACCCATCCCGCCCCCGCGACGACCCAGGCGACCTGGGCGCTGCGGCGAGCCTGCGCCGCCCGATCGGCATCCCAGGAGCCCGCTTCGCCGTAATAGGCCGAGAGCTCCGCATCGGGCCTCATGGGCGCTCCGCACTCGCCGTCGATGACCCGGCCGCAGGCGCCTTCGTCACCGGATTGATGGGCACGAGGTGGCGATCACAGCGCACCGGGGCGTGCTGACAGGCGGTGAGCATCAGGATGAGCGCCGTGAATACGATGACTCGCATGGATCTCTCCTCAGGCCGAGCGGATCTCGTTGTCTCGCCTCAACGCCTTGCGCCAGCCCGCCGCGAGCGCCGCGCGGGCGGCATAGCCCGCCTTGCGACTCAAGGGGTCCCAGCGCGAGGTCTCCGAATCCGTGAGTCCGCGGGCAAACTGCCCGGCTCCGCGTGCGCTGCGCGAGAAGCCCCAGGCGAGTGCCGCGCTCACGACCCCAAAAGTGCTCAAGGCGAGCCCACTTGCGAGCCCCGCCGCCATCGGCATCACTTGCCGCATCACGAGGAACGTGAGCCCCGCCGCCATGCACACCCGCGCCGCGACCGCGATCTGGATACCCCCGCCGGAGGCCAGGGCCTGCTGCGTGGCGGTCGAGAGGACCGAGAGCATCAAGGCCGCGACCAGCACCGTGAGCACCGTGATGAACGCATAGTTCGCGAGCTGCGCGATCCAGGACTCGAAGAAGCGCTTGCTGGTCTCGAACAGCACCAGCGTGAGAAAGAGCGGCCCCAATGCGAGCAGCACCGAGAGCGCGATGCGCGAGAGGGTGAGGAGGAAAATGGTATAGATCGCGGTCAGCAGCACGAAGAGATACACCGCCGCGCCGGCCAGGTCGAACGTGACGTTGCCGTTCAGCAGCCCGCCCTTGGCCAAGAGAAGCCCGGCCGCATCGGCCCCGTCGTCGATGATGGCATCGACGGTTGCGACCGGGTCGAAGGTGCCGATCACTTGGGAGGCGAGCTCGGAGGGGGCGTTGAAGAACGTATCGACGATGAGGCTGTTGTAGAGCCAGAGCTGTAAGGAAAGCCCGAGGACGATCGCAAGCGTCGCGATGCGCTTGACGCCCGCGATGAAGGGCTCCTCCATCTGCCCCGTCAGGAGCAGATACCCCCAGACCATCACGTAGATCGTGCCCAACGTCACGATCGCGGGCTCCAAGACGGAGGCGATCCGCGCCGTGTTGGTCGCGATGTAGGTCACGAGGATGCCGTTGAGCCAGGTGTTGAATTCGCCGAAGAAGCCCATGGCCGTGATCCCCTGCCCGTCTCACAGGCCCATCGGGGGGAGGTTGCGGAACGACCCGATATCGGCGATCCCCTGCTCGCGTGCGCTCTGTTGGCGGGCGAGCTCCTGCGCATCGACCGCGCGGTAGAGCGCTTGGAGCTTGCTCTGATCGTTCGCGAGCATCGTCTGCTCGGCGGCGATGCGCGCCTGAAGGTCGAGTGCGCCCTTGGCATCGCTCGCCGTCGGGATCGCATTGATGAGCTGCTGCAGGCTCGCGAAGCGGCTGCTCGTGGTCGAGAGCGCCTGGCCTGAAAGGGCCTGCAGGAGCGCCGCGCTCTGGCGAGCCGCGATCACCTGACTCTGCTCAGCGCTCGAGAGTCCCGCGAGCTGCGTGGGCGTGAGCACCGCATTCGCATTGAGCGACTGCTGAAGGAGCAGGGAGAGCGCGACATAGGTTGCGCTCTGGCCATTCAGGACGGCGGAGAGCGCCGTGAGATCGGTCGGCAGGTAATTGCGCACCTGGCCGGACAAGAGGTTCTGCATCCCGCGGTTGCCGGTGAGGGCCTGGTATTGCGAGCGGACCTGATTGAGGGTGTTCTGGGCGGTGTTGAGCGTCTGCTCCATGAGCTCGACTTGTTGCACGAGCTGCGCGATCGCGCCCACATCCACGACCGCCCACTGCGCATGCGCCGCCGGGGCCCCGAGGAGCGAGAGCACCGGAATGAGAAAACCCGCCCATTTCAATCGACTGAACATAATGGTCTCTCCTTATCTATGGGGTCTCGGCCCGGCTCATCGGCGCTGCCGCATCCCCGGCCATGAACCGAGCAAGCCAGGCGGAAGGATCCGGGCCCGTCTCGCTCACGATCCGGTGCAGACGGGCTACGGCGCTCGCACGGCCCGAGATCACGGCGAGCTCGGCATCGAAGCCCTTCAAGTCGAGCTGACACACGACGCTCGTGTGGCCCTGCTTCACCAGGAACATGCGCGAGCCGGGCTCGAGCTCTTCCTTGATGAGACGAAACTCCCGCTCGGTCAGATCGAAGCCTTGCGTGTATTCCTCGGCGCTCGCATCCGGGTTCGGGAAGAAGATCTTGGTGGGCGTCTGCTCGATGATGGTCCGGCTGATGCCGCTCTCGAGGACGTCGCTTGCGCTCTGGGTCGCCAGGCACATCACCGCATTCAACTTGCGCCAGGTCTTGGGCCCATCTTTCGCAAAATTCTCAAACGCCGGATCGGCGAGCAGCCGCCAGAACTCATCCATCCAGCACACGAGCGGCCGGCCATCGAGGAGCTCGCGCACCAGATGGAAGAGATAGAGGGTGACGGGCGCGCGGGCGATCTCGTGGCCCAAGAACTCCGTCACGTCGAACCCGATCGTGGCGGATCCGCTCAAGTGCGGCACGACGACATCGTCGGGGTTGTCGAAGATCGCGGCATACTCGCCGCCCGCGCTCTCGCACCAGCGCGCCAAACGCGCGTGGAGGCCTTCGGAGCGCGTGGGATCGGTGAACTCGATGAGTCGGGAGAGTCGTCGGGCGTGGACATCGAGTGCGAGCGTCCCGCGGAGTGCCTGATCGAGGTCCGCCTCCTCGCGTGTCGTGAGCGGGGCCACCCCGCGGGCGAGCAGCCGGAGCCACTCTTTCAGGAACTCGACGTTGCCCGCCGTGGGCGCGAGCGCGAGCGGATTGAAGCCGGTCGACTCCCCGGCCTTGAGCGCCCGGTATTGTCCGCCGAGTGCGCGCACGAGGATCTCGAGTCCCCGGTCCTTGTCGAAGATCACCTGGGTGACGCCGCGGCGCGCAAGGGTGGAGGCGAGAAATCCAATGAAGACGGACTTCCCCGAGCCCGTGGGGCCGCAGATGAACGTGTGGCCGGTGTCCTTGCGACTTCCCCCGTCGGGCTCCGCGGGGTCGCTCGCATGGAGCGAGAAGTAGTACGGAGAGCGCGCGCTCGAGATGAGAAGCGTCAGCGCCTCCCCCCAGTGATTGCCCTGCGCGCGCCCGGTGGGGTAGTTGTGAAACGGCACCATCGCGCAGAAGTTGCGCGAGGTGATGGCGGCCTTCCGCGGCCGCATCGCGAAGTTCCCCGGAAGCTGCGCCCAGAAGGCGGCCTCGAGCGCGAGATCCTCGCGCGCCACCGTCATCCCGGTATCCGCCAGGATCGCGCGTGCGCGCGCCACCTGGTCGTTGAGGCGTTTCAACCGCTCGAGCGGCTCGCACGCCTCGTCGGCCTCGGTGAGCACCTGCAGGGTGAAGTGATGATCGCCCATCACGAATTCGTTGCTCGTGAGCGCATCGAGGGCGTCCTTCAACTCCTCCGCCTGCGATCGGGCGAAATCCCCGGCATTGATCATGCGGTTGTATTGCCGCTGCAGCAGGCCCTGGCTCGCCGCCTTGGTGAGGAACGTGAAGGACTGGGTGAGGATGAAGCTGAAGGGGGCGCAGAGCAGTCGGTTGTACATGCCGACCGCGGTGGGGGTGGGATACTCCTTGATCCCGAGCATCGCGCCCACGCACGTGCGGCTCGCGGATCGATACTCGATCGCTTCCAGGCCAAAGGACAGTCGCGCGCTCGCGAGCACGTGGTTCACGGGCGAGCGCGGCAAGGGCACCCGCGCCCGCTCGAGCGTCAAGGGAAAGCTCAAGAATTCGAGCACGCTCGAGAAATGGCGCCCCTCGTGCGCATAGACGCCGAGCACCTCCGGCTCATAGCGCGCAAGCGAAGCCTGCACGCTCTGGCGGAGCTTCTCGCAGGCATCGAGACTGTCGGCGAGCTCGAGTGCGGACTCCCCGGGCTGCGTGCGCGCGAGGAGCTGGGCGGCAAGCCCGCTCGCGAGGCCTGCGGCCGGGCGGTAGATGAGGGCCAGATAGAGCTCATTGACCATGAGCCGCTCGAGCGCGAGCCGCTCGCGGTACTTGCGCTCGAGCGCGCCCGCGAACCCGCCGCCGAGGGCGCCCAAGTCGGTGGCCCGCTCGCGCCGGCGCACGAGGTGCGTCCAGAGGGCGACCTGGGGGCTCGCGATGTTGCGCCAGAGTACATTGAGCCGCTCGTGCCAGGCGTTGAGGCGCTCATCATCGGCGCTCTCGAAGCTCGCACCGCCGAGGCGCAGCACCTGGACGTAATCGCCCGCCGCCGTTCGCACCACGGTATCGGCGACATGCGCCGTGTAGGGAATGCGCTCCGCGGCCGAGAGCTCCCGGCGGAGCGCCCCTGACCCAGCAAGTGCACTCATGAGACCCCCGGCCTCGCAAATCCCGCCTGCACGGGCGGCTCGCCACGCCGCCGTCCGCGCAGGTCCGGCGGGCAGAGCGCAAGCGGGCTGTAGCTGCTCGAGCGCCACAGACGCGCGTTCGCAAGGAGCGCCGGAATGCGCGTGCGCCCCCAGAGCAGGATCAGATCGAAGTAGCGGGCATCCCGGGCGCACAGGAGCGCACACACCCCATGAATGGGTGCCGCGAGAAGCATCGTGAGCAGGTTCTTCGACAGGAGGAAGATCTCCATGGTGAAGACCACGTTGATGAGCATCGCGGCATAGGTGACGCCCCAGCGCATCGGCGGGCGTGTTGCGCCCACGAAGAGCGCATCGCTCGTGAGCCCGGCATTGCGTGCGCCCATGGTGCGGCCCTCCCCGGTCCCTCGCCCCTAGACTCCGAAGAGCCCGCGCACCCAGGTGACGATCTGGGTGGAGCCAAAGGAGATCGCGATCCCCAGGATCGCGGCGATGCACCAGCCCCAGGAGATTCGGTTCGCCATGGCCATCGCGCCCAGGACCATCACCAGGATGATCGCGATCGGCGTGAGCCAGGCCAGGATGTTGCTCTGGAGAGCGGTCGCGCCGGTGAGAAAGGGCGACGTCGAGGATTGCGCGAAGACGACCGTGGGCAGCAGTAGACCTATGAAGACAAGGCCGCGCGAAGTGCGGCTGGAAAAGCTCGCCATGACCCGACTCCCTTGATGGTGGTAACCGACGGGGCTATCGGAACATGGACACGTGTGGACCGCAGCTCGGGTTTGCGGGTGTCTTTGCGTAAATACTCAGACCGATTTGAACCTAAGTGTGTCGATTTCCACCGCAATCTCAGGTGAGGTAATTGAGCATTGGTCAATATTTCCCCCGGCTTCTAATGGCCCGAAAGGCATCGAAAATCCGCCGCTTGGCCGCGCAGCCGATGGCCGCACCTCATCCAAACCGCTACGATTAGGCCATGCAGAATTCGAGCGCTAAGACTGATGAGCTCGCACCCAACGCGTTTGGAAGCGGCCGCACCGCGCGCGTAATGCGGGTCCTGCTCGCGCTTGCGTGGGATCTCGTGCGGCTCCCGGTGCTGACGCTGCTCGCGATCGTGGAGCCGCTCGTGCAGTTCGCCTTGAGTGCGTGCGCGCTCCTCCTTGCGCTCACGGCGATCTTCTTCAAGCTCATCCTGCATCGCCCGGACTTTCCGTTCTGGGGGATGCTCGCGCTCTCGGTCGCGTGCGTCTGGGCGCTGGCGATCTACTACGCCCTCATGCGACTCCTCGCCCTGCGGGCGGCGCCAGGCCATTTCGGCCCTTGAGCGCAAGGGACGACAGGGAGCAACTGCTGGAAATCCGCCCCGGGCGGCGGCGGTAAGCATTTCGAAGGATCCTTCTCGATGAGCGGGCTGTCCTCATTGCCGCAACCCGGGCACATTCTGCGCGTCCGGTCCAGGCAATCGAGGCGCAACATGCCCTGACATCGCTGGCATGTAGACTGGCGTCGAGCGTTGGTCAGGACATCGGGGCTCTGCGCACTCATACAGTGGCTCGCGACGCCACTCGGTGTCGAGTCAGCATGCCCATTGACATTTAAAAGTGAAGGATGAGGTATCGGCGGGGTTCCGGCAGAGGCTCGAACTAACACGACTCCCCGACGCAGATTCTCGCGCGGTTCATGATCCAGCTTGCTTGATGAGCGTCCATCGCGGGTCCGCGGGCAGACTCATTTCCTGGGTGGTACATGGCTCCGCAGGGCGAAAAAAAATCCCGTCGTGACCACAATGACCGCCGCCAGTATGTAGGTGAAGTACGCAACGCCCAAACCCGCTGCGAACGACGCACTGCCGACCACCGAGCTCAGGACGCCGCCGACTCTGGACACAGACGCTGCGGCGCCCATGCCGGTTGCGCGGATAGAGATCGGGTAGGAAGATAGAGCAGATCTCCGCAGACCGCACAACATATGCGTTCGCCGACGATTTGCGGCTGCCACCCCTGCCCAGGGACATCGAGATCGACTATACGGCCCTGAGCCTCATCGCGCCCCAAAGGGTACGCTTTCGCTACCAGCTCGAGGGGCACGACGAGGGATGGGTGGATCCCGGCAATCGCAGGCAATCGTTCTACAGTGACCTGCCCCCGGCCGCTACACCTTTCGCGTGATCGCCAGCAACAACGACGGCGTATGGAACCGTGCCGGTGCTTCAGCATCCTTCACCATCCTCCCAGCCGTCTATCAAACCCTTTGGTTTCGAGCAATCGAGGCCGCCCTCCCAGTTGCCGTTCTCTGGCTACTCTATTGGTTGCGAATCAGGCGCGTCACGGCTGAGGTGCGGATGCGGCTCGACGCACGCCTCGCGGAACGGGAGCGCATCGCGCGGGAACTGCACGACACGCTGCTGCAAGGCTTCCAGGGACTGTTGCTGAGATTCCAGGCCGTCCTCAAACAACTGTCTCATCCCGACGTTGCGCGCTCCATGATAGAGGCTGCGCTAGACCGAGCCGACGAGGTCTTGAGACAGGGTCGCCTGCGAGTGCGCGATCTTCGGTCCGATGAGAGTGAGTCGCTAACGTTTACGGCGATGCTCGAGCAATTCGGGCAAAGCTTCGCCTCGCCGCTGTCGGCGTCGTTCCGTGTAACCACGACAGGCACGCCCCGTGACCTAAATCCGATTTGCAAGGAAGAGCTTTTCCGTATTGCGCGCGAAACCATCGCCAACGCATTTCTGCACGCCGAGGCCTCCCGGATCGAGGCGAAAGTCATCTACGGCACTAATCATTTTGAACTCATTGTCAACGATGACGGAAAGGGAATGCCAAGCGAAATGCTACGCTCGGGGCGCCCACAACACTGGGGGCTCGCCAGCATGCAGGAAGGAGCGCGGCGAATCGGTGCCGAGCTCACGATCAGGAGCGGCGATGATGGGGGAACACGGGTTACGCTAGCAACCGCGGGAAGGCTCTGTTACCCGGCTCGCCGGAATCCACTGTTTCGGGTGAGGCTCACGGGCAGCAAGGGCGGCTGGAGAACCTCATGAGAGCAAGCTCGCCCATTAAGGGCCTCGTCGCGGACGATCATCCGGTGTTCCGCGAGGGGGTCGTCGCGGTGCTGCCGGGGGGAAGAGGAGTTCCTGCTCGTGGGCGAGGCGTCCAACGGACAGGATGCTGCCGAGCGCTTTCGATTGCTTCGCCCTGACGTGACACTGATAGATCTTCAAATGGAAGGCATGAGCGGAATCGAGGCCATCCGTCTCATCCGCTTGGAATTTCCGGATGCGCGTTTCGTGGTATTGACCCCTATTCCGGAGATGCGCATGTGCTGCGGGCACTGGAGGCGGGCGCAGCCGGATATCTGTCGAAGAGCGCGCTGCGTAAGGAATTGCTCAATACGATCCGTGCCGTACATGTGGGTGGGAAAGGCATCTCTCCCGAGGTCGCCACGGAACTCGCGGAACATGTCCTCGATGAGGCCCTCTCGTAGCGAGAAATACCAGTGCCGATGCGAGTGGCAAGCGGTATAACCAATAGAATGATCGGGTTCAAGTTGGGGCTGACCGAAGCCACCGTGAAAAGTCACATGAAGAGCATTATGCAGAAACTCCGTGCGAACGACCGTACTCATGCTGTCGTGATCGCAATCAAGCGCGCGATTCTCGACGGCTGACGACTTAATGCTAGCTCAGAGATTTGAGATCCCGACCAACGGTTTACAAAGCGCACTGGAGGCGGACGTCCCGCGTCGTCTACTGGAGATTCCCCAGTGGATGTTCGGCGCGAGCGTTGTCTGCCTTATTGGCGCCTGCCTTGCCCCCTGCGTCGCCGTCAGGGGGCGACTGCGGCGCTGAGGTAGGGCTCCCCTTTCGCTACGGAGCGTATCGCCTGGACGAGTCTCTCGGGTGCACCGATCTTGGCCACGAACCCCCACGCCCCCGCCTGCAGAGCATGTGACGCAAACACCGCCTCGTCGTGCATGCTCACCACAAGCACGCGCAGCTGCGGTTGCCGCGCGAGGATGCGGCGCGTTGCCTCTAAACCGCTAGCGCCGGGCAGGGCGATGTCCATGACTACCACATCCGGAGCGAGCTTCTCGGCAAACTCGCACGCCTGGGCTGCGTCCGCAGCCTCGCCGACCACCCGTATATCGCCATCGCCCTCGAGCAGACGCCGATATCCCGCGCGCAAAGCGGCGTGATCATCGACCAATAGCACGGTGATCATCGACGCCACGATGCAGCCTCCGTCCTCGTCGATCGCGAACGCCTTGTAGCAAAGCGTTCCCGCTCAAGCAACGGACGGCGGTGCAAACGAGCGTCCTCGGGAACAGATCCCGGCAACGCCGGGAGTCGTTCACTGGAAGCCCTGGGGATTTGTCGGGGACACTGCACGGATCCGAAGTACCCATTACTCGACCACGACCTTGAAATCGTTGCGATGAGATCACGGGTGCTTGGCGGTTGCGGGAACGCGGCCTTACGTCGGGAATTTCTCCCGATCGCTCGGGCCATCACGTCCGTCACGCTTCCGCGCCGAAAAATTTGTGCGCCATTTTCATCGCTGGTGGGGGCGTCGATGGGCAGCAGACTTGCCAATTGTATCTACGGCGCGCGTCAACTCGCGCGACCATCGACCGTTAAACACGTGGCCGTAGCCGCCGCCCTTCTCTGGACCGCAGGCGCGCATGGCGCAGATGCGCCGCCCATTGTAAACACCTCATCGCAACCGCTGGAGGAGGTCACGATCACGGCCACGCCGCTGCCAGGTGAGGGGATCAATGCGGACGAGTTTCCGGGCAACGTACAGGTCCTCACCTCCAGTGACCTCTCTCGGGAAGGCACGCCGAGCTTGACTACGGCGCTCAATTCGACCCTAGGTAGCATCAACATCAATGACGATCTAGACGATCCTTTCCAGCCGGACATCCTGTATCGCGGCTTCGAGGCCTCACCGGTACTCGGCACGCCAGAGGGACTGGCGGTATACCAAAACGGGGTGAGAATCAACGAGGCATTCGGGGACAATGTCAATTGGGACATGATCCCGGATGTCGCAATCGACCAGGTCCAGCTCGTCAGCTCGAGCCCACTGTATGGCCTCAACGCGCTCGGCGGCGCCATGTCCGTGACGATGAAGAACGGATTCAGCTATCAGGGAGGTGATGCGGAGTTTCAGGGCGGCTCCTATGGAATCCGCTCGGCGGTTGGGCAGTTCGGCCTCAACACCGGCATCTTCGGCTTCTACGTCGCTGGAAGGGCGTTTGAGTGGGATGGCTGGCGGGACTTCAGCAGCGACACGATCCGTTCGCTGTATAGCGCATTCAGCATGCACACCGATCGCGCGACACTCGACCTGAGCTACACGCACGCGGACGACCTGATGGAGGGACAGGGTGCTGCCCCGGTGCAAGAGCTGGCTGTGAATCGATCGTTCGTCTTCACGGGACCTCAGAACAATATCAACACACTGGATTTCTTCACACTGAATGGAACCGTGAAGCTCACGGATGCCTGGTCCCTGCAGGGTGTCACTTACTATCGTGATTATGCACAGAGCGTCTCGAACGGCAATACAACGGATTACGGTGCCTGCTCGAACCCGCCCGGCATTCTCTGTCAGCCCGATGGCGTCACCCCGCTCACGAATGCAGCCGGACAGCCTTTGCCGGACATTTCCGACGGCGGGACCATCCCGATCGGGGAGAACGACTTCGAGCTGATTCGCTCCTGGGGCCGCGGGCTGAGCTTGCAGATCTCCAACGGCCAGTCTCTTTTCGGTCATGGCAACCGATTTTCACTCGGCACCGCGGTCGATTATGCCTCGACGAGCTTCTACACGGGGGCCCAGATCGGTGTAATCAATCCTCTGCTGTTGGTGCTTCCGTCGGACCTGGTCGTCGATACGCCTGAGAATTCCCCGGGCGCGATCGCGAACGGCGATGCCGTGCCCGTGAGCGTCGACTCGGTCAACAAGAATCTCGGCACCTTCGTTACCGACACATTCGACGTCACCCAGGCTCTGAGCGTGACCGCAAGCGGACGATACAACATCTCGCACGTCAACCTCGTCGATCAGCTCGGTACGGACCTCGACGGTCATAATCGCTTCGTACACTTCAATCCGGCGATCGGGGCGACCTACAAGGTTCTGCGCGCGATGACTCTGTATGGGGGGATCTCCACCAACACCCGCTCACCGACTGCGAGCGAGATCGAATGCTCCAACCCGCTGGCTCCTTGCCTCCTACCCACGAACCTCGCGGGAGACCCGCCGAACCTTCGGCAGGTGATCTCACACACTTCGGAGATCGGGTTGCGCGGCAAGGCACCGCAGTTCCTGGACAGCGGTGGCAGGTTATCCTGGAATCTGAGCGTATTCCGGACGCTGCTTCATAATGACATTTACGGAATCGCCACCTCGGTAAGCCAGGGGTTCTTCCAGAACATTGGAGATACTCGCCGACAGGGCATCGAGGCCGGGTTGAATTATCGCAGTGAGCGCTGGTCGGCTTTTGCAAACTATAGTCTCGTACAGGCGACTTTCCAGTCGGCACTTGTGGTGCCATCTCCGTCTAATCCCTATCAAAATTCTCTGGGCGATATTCAGGTGGAACCCGGCGATCATCTGCCCGGCATCCCCGAGCACCGCCTGAAGTTGGGCCTGGACTACGAGGTTCTCCATGGCTGGCTCGTTGGGACTAGCGTGAATGTGGTAAGCAGCTCCTACTATGTCGGTGATGAGGCCAACTTACTCGCTCCGATCCCCGGATATACAGTGGTCGAACTGCACACGACCTACAGCCCCCTGCCGCATCTGCAGCTCTTTGCAACGGTCGACAATCTCCTTAATCACAAATACGCGACTTGGGGCATTCTGAGCGATCCCACGGGAATCGGCGCGCCCGGCATTCCGCCCGATGGCGTCACGAACGGCCCGGGAGTAGACAATCGATTCCTGAGCCCTGCGGCACCGTTCGAAGTCTTCGCCGGCGTGCGCCTGACGCTCTGACCGCAACCGCTGGCGCGCTCAGAGAACGGGCTTGGGAATCCGCTTGAGCTTAGGCTGCGTGGATCACTCCTCTTCCGCTTTCGCATCCGGAGTCTTATCCTGCGGCCGGCGACCGATCCAAGAGCCCTGCCGGTCCGCCCGCAGTGCTCGGGGGCTTGAACCTCTACTTTTGATGCGACGTGGGATACTCACACTTGCGTTCCTCACACTCGCATCAGGCGACGTGCGGCTCGCTCTAGCCCAGCCGAGCAATGTGCCGTACGGGCTTGCCGCCCGGATCACTCCACGCGCATACCTGCGGATGCCCCCAAGCGCGAACGGCAAGCTGCCGCAGCAGCTCTCCCAGACGGGCGCCTTCATTGATACGCCCAAGCAGATCGTATCGAGAGGTCTCATCCCTTACGACGTCATCGTTCCCTTCTGGTCGGACGGAGCTCACAAGTCACGCTGGGTAGCGGTGCCGCGCGGACAGATCCGATTCTCGCCGACGGCAGAATGGAGTTTTCCCGACGGCACAGTGTTCGTGAAAACCTTCTCGCTGCCGGTCGACGAGCGTCACCCCGAGATCACGCGACGGCTCGAAACGCGGCTCCTGGTGCGTGACAGTGCCGGCGGAGTCTACGGGGTTATCTACAAGTGGCGGGCCGACGGGAGCGATGCGGATCTCCTGACCGGGAGCTTCACCGAGCATATTCCCATCCGAACCGCGAGCGGCGGGATCCGGATGCAAACGTGGTATTACCCGAGCCGGAAAGATTGTCTTTCCTGCCACACTGGCAGAGCAGGCGGCGTTCTCGGTGTAAAGACGCGGCAAATGAACCGCGATTTCAGATACCCATCGGGGGTCACGGACAACGAGCTGCGTGCTTGGAATCACATCGGGTTGTTCATTCCAGGGTTCAGCGACTCGGAACCGTCAGTATTTCCGAAGTTAGCAGCCACGGACGATACCTCCCGGAGTCTCGAGGACCGTGCTCGATCCTACCTTGATGCGAACTGCGCCCAGTGCCATCGGCCCGGCGGAACCGCTGCATCCTTCGATACCCGGTACGACATCCCTTTGAACCAGCAGGAGCTGGTCGATGGGCCGGTTCTGTACGACCTGGGGATCGACCACCCGCGTGTGATCTCACCACACGACATCTGGCGCTCGCTCGCGCTCATGCGCATGGACACGGTCGGGGAGATCAAGATGCCTCCCCTTGCGCGCGAAACGATCGATGAGCGGGGCGTCGCACTCATGCGCAACTGGATCCTGAGCATGCCGGGACGCTCCGTCGTCGCCCCGCCCGTCATTGCGCCCACTGGCGGCACATACGCGGGTCTGGTCGAGGTGACCGTGCAGGAGGCCGAACCCGGGGCCGAGATACACTACACGCTCGACGGGAGCGTCCCGGGTCGATCGGATCCACGGTATGAGGGTCCCGTCAAGCTGACCGGCCCGACCGTCTTTCGCGCCCGCGCCTTCAAGGATGGCCTCACCCGCAGCATCACCGTGCAAGACGTCTTCATCGTCGGAAAATAGAAGCTCCAGGTGAGAGCTCCTGCACGCGGGGCTCGTTTGCAGGTGCTTCACTCACGGTGCGTTCGAAAGGACCGTAATGCCCCACGGGCTGCCACCCGCCCTGATGCGGGCAATCTCCTTGTTCGCTCGCAGGTCCACCACGGAAACATCGTTGGAGGGGCCGTTCGCCGTGAACAGGTATCGTCCGTCAGGTGAAAACGCAAGGCCCCAAGGGCGTTTACCCACCTTGATCGTGTGGAGCAGTTGGTAGGTGTGCGCATCGAAGACCGAAACGGTCCCCGCACGCCCGTTGCTCGTGTAGACCCGACGGCCATCGGCGGATACTTTGACCTTCATCGGACGCGACCCGGGGAGCAAGGTAATGACCTTGAGGAGCCGCGCCCTTGCGTAGTCGATCACGTTCAACTCGCCCGCCGATTCGGATGGGATGAAGCCGATGTGGGTGCCGGGCAGGAATGCAACGCTGCGTGGTCGCGGATCCACCTTGAAGTGCACGGTGGTGTAAGTGGCGGTATCGACGTCAAAGATGTCACCACCGGTTTCGCATGTGACATAGAAGCTGCGGCCGTCCGGCGTCGCTGCGACGCCCTCGGGCTCCTGACCCACGAGGACGATGTGCTCCAGCTTCCCCGTCGCAATGTTCAACACGCTCGCAGTTTCCACATCCTCGTTCGAGACATAGAGTCGCGTGCCATCCCGGCTGAGGTCGAATTCCTCTGGATCGGAGCCGACCTTGATTTTTTCGATCAGTTTGCGCTGAGCTACATCCACGACGCCGATACCGTCAGCAGACTTGTCCGCATTCTCGTCATCGTCGTCGTCCGTGCCCCGCTTGAAGATGGGATTGCCGTGCGCGTCGAGCTGCGGAGGCGCCTCGATCGGTGTGCCACTCAACGCGACGTACACCCTGGTGCCATCGGCGCTGCCGTGGATGCCGCGCGGACGCTTACCCACAGGAATGGTGGCTAAGACGTGGAAGTCGCTCCCATCGATCACCGTGACGTCCCCAGATCGCTCGTTCGATACGAAGATCTGATAGCTTCCGGCCGAGTACCCCACCCCCGGCAAGACCGCAAGCAAACAGGCGATCAGAATGGAGCGCGAACCGAACGGACGAACGGGCTTTAGCGGCGGCATCGATGCTCCTAGCAGCGCGCGGGAGATGGTAAGGCTCAGATTGGCGTGCTTCACACAAGCCTAATCAGTCGCCATGATGTCACAAGCGCAAAGGAAGCCGAGACTGACATGGTTTTCAGGGAAAAATTCCCGGAAGTCTCCGGGAGTTTTTCTCGTCTGGAGTTCCCTCGACTATGCAGATCTCCGCATGGGCGGGTCAGCTCCAGAGAGTCTTATGAATCCTCGTCATCAGGTTGGTCGCCGACTTACCTGAGTCCAAGCACTTCAGCGAGGCGCCTGAAAGAGAACTCATAGGATCGCTCGGCGGAGTCCCAATGACGATAGATTCGCGCACTGATACGGTTTATAGGCCCAGGTGGTGCGGTACCAAACGGTGCATCTGGGGATACCTCAAGCACCATGCGATGCCGAATTTCTGCGCACGCGACCTGGGGAGATCTGGCGCACCGAGCGCGACGCCACCTGCGCTCGATGCAGCGTCGCTCCACTCTCGTGTGCGCCTTCTGGCGTCAGGCGGAGCTGTTCTGAGATCGTCACTTACTTACACAATGCTCAATAGTAGCTCATCCTGAGGTTATCGGGGCTGTCGCCTTTCCGGCACCAACGTCCCGGTTCCAAGTTTCACTTCTGGCCGTGGAGGACGCGGTGTGACTCAGGACACATCGCCAGTGGATACCTCGGAGCATCCTTCGCCAGCGCTTGCGAGCGAAGCGTCATGCTGGAAGAATGATGAGAACGTGGGAAAAGCTGTGCACCGTTGGGATAGCGCTCGTCGGCGCCGGCTCCGGGCTATGGGGCGCGTACACAGCGGATAAGGCCATTGAGCTCAAGCAGCCCTTGGATGTGCATGCTGAGATGGCGAAGAGCTACCAGGGCCAGATCGCCTCGGCGAAGGCGCGCAAGGATCATCCAGACGTTGTCCGATTACAGATCGAGTATGAGACCTACGAGGAACAGTGGCGAACGCTCCAGCGAGTGAGCTCGATTGTTGAACCAATCACTGACTTGAGAGTTGCAAAACTTTCCGCCGAACAAGCCTCCACATTGGGCGACCTCGTTGGGCGACTTTCGAACGCTTCAGCGGTTACCAATTCGGATCCCATCACGATGGGTGTTGCTTACCTCGCACTCGACAAATACGATTCAGCCGCGCACGCACTTTCACAGACCGTTGGGGGTCCTAAGAGCCTAGTGCTCAAGGCGGCGGCTTTTGGTGGCCTCGCAGATAGCACGGCCGATGTAGACCTGCGGCGGGAGTACATAGAAACGGCGCGAACCAGCTTGAATAGGAGCATCCAGACTTCGCGTGGTACCAAGGACCAGCGCGCGATTATTGAATTTGCCCAGCAGACGCCCTCGCTGATCGAGTATCTGCCAGAGGCGATGCAGAAGAAGCCCCAGTGATAAGTCTCCTTTAGGTACATAATAGAAACAGCCGGAAGCGACTGGTGACGGTGCGCGCGCTCAGCGTCTCGAGCGGCCGTGAATCGTTGCTGGTCGGTGTGTGTGTCGGTGTGTTCTTGTGTTCGTGTGTGTGATGGCCATCGAAATGGGATGGATTATTTTCCGTGGGATATATCTATACCCCGTAGCCACCCCTGATTTTGCCCCCCAGTGCCCGAGGTAGGTGCAAAGCTGTACACGACAGTCTCGTTGCCGTCGGGTGTGATCTTGAATACCGTCCCAGTACCGTTCGTGCCACCATACGTCGTCGTCCCGTAGAAATCCCCAGCGCCGCCGAGGACCACGTTCGCATTGGGATTTTGCCCATCGGTGCCTGATGTGGGGCCAAAGTTGTAGAGGATGCTCTCGCTCCCGTCGGGCGTGATCTCAAATACCCTACCGGTACCGTTCGTGCCGCCAATGTAGGTAGTCCCGACGATCACCTCTGGCTATCCCTGCATCGAGAAATGCCTGGTTAGCAGCCAACTGCTCGTATTCTGTCATTTGGGTCCACACTTCTATTGGCACACCAGAGAGAACTCTCAAACACATGAACGATTGGGTCGCCCGTCTGCTCATCGGAATCCAACTCCTGATCGACATCGGTGCAAACGCAAGTGCCCCGGCCGCGCCGTCGAAGTGTGGCCGTCCATCCGAACGGGCGCGTACTCACCGGCGCGACGCGCTCGCCTGAAAGGTCGCCCTGTCTCGCGTGCACTTCCCCCACAAACTCCCGCCACGTCCGACCACGCAGATCCACCTCCACGAGCTCCGCCGCCGTCCGATACCCAGAGAGCACCGCAATCCTTCGCATTCCGTTGCCGCGCGCCCTGGCCACGTCGATCGCGCGATTGCCGATCAACACCGACGCGTGCGGTTCTGGACGCGGCTTGGCCACGAGCCTTCAGAATGTTGAGTTCTCGAGGCCGCCGTCGACGACGAGACACTGCGCGGTGACGTAGCTCGAATACTCGCTACAGAACATTGCGGCGACTGAACCAAAGTCCTCGGCATTGCCAAAGCGACCGGCGGGTATACCCAGCGAGCGGACCATGTTTTCCATCTCATCCTCGATCGTGGTCCCCCTTCGAGCCGCATAACTACCGAGAATCTGCCGTATGCCATCCGTGTCATGCATGATGGGAAGCAAGCAATTGATCGTGACGTTGTAGCGGGCGACCGTCCGGGCAAGCGCGTCGGAATAGTTCACCAGCGCGGCGCGCGGCGGCCCGGACAGGACGCGTAATGCGACCGGAAACTTAGCCGCACCGGTGCCGATGCTGACGATCCGTCCCCACCCTCGACGGACCATGCCCGGCACGATTGCGCGCATCATTTCCACCGGCGATATCAGCGTCAATTCCAGATTGGCTCGCCAATCCTCCCCCGTGACGCTGGTGTAATCTTCGGTGAATGGAGGCGGCGAGCAGGTGCCGATGAAAATGTCCGGGCTGGGGCACGCGGCGAGAATGCGTGATCGGCCTTCCGGGGTGCTGTGATCAGCGACGATGGGCATGACCGAAGCGCCCGTGATCTGCCGGATTTCGTCGCACGTTCTGACGAGGCGGTCTTCGCCGCGCGCAGAAACGAAAAGTTCCACCCCTTCGCGGGCCAGAGCCAAGGCAGTTCCGCGCCCGAGCCCAGCGCTGCCTCCGTTGACGATTGCCTTGCGTCCGCGTATCCCCAGATCCATCGTCATCCGCTCATCCGCGTGCAATGCACGGAATCGCGCGCGACGATGATGACGATGCCCGGCCCAGGGGTCAATCGGCCACTGTAATTTGTCCCCTCAAGTCCGCGAGGATCATTCGCGCCCTCGCCGAGGTTTGAGAAAAGACTCTGGATTTCGGCTCTCAGATCGAAGGATCCCGCGGCCACCGTAATCGCCCGAGTAGTGTGAACATTCGCTCAGATTACGCGTTTCCAGAAAGCTCCTTTCGCAGTTCGACAACCGACTCTGCTGTAACCTCGTAGCGTATAATCAGCGACCTTTGCGGCTCCATCCGCGTACGCGAATGCACACGTCTCTGAGGACAGTCAGGCCGGCGAGCGGCTCTGCCGTCTGGCGCGGCATTGACCAGCCGGAGCACCGTTGGCTCGTTCGGTTGGATCACGATGAATGTGCGGAATGGATCCGCGTCGCGGAGCCGCTCCGCGGGCACCCGCTTGATCAGCTCAGTCGACGTGACTTTCGCGTCGCGCGCAGCGCGGTGAAATTCGCGAGGGTCGCACAGGCGCTCGAATCGGGCCCGGGCTTCGTCATGTTGCGCGGCCTGCCTGCGGCAGAGCTCCCGGCAGATCTCCTGCAGACCATATACTGGGGAATGGGCACGTACCTCGGCGTGGGCGTCTCGCAGAGCGCCGAGGGTGACCGCTTGGGCCACGTCTATGATCGCGGCGTGAAGGAGAGGGAGCGCTACTACACGCGCGGCGGTGCGCTCGAATTCCACATGGATCCAGTCGATGTCGTGGGACTCCTCTGTCTTCGCACCGCCCTCTCGGGAGGCGCCAGTCGCATCGCGAGCGCCGGGGAGATCCACAACATCATCCAAAGCGAGCGGCCCGAACTGCTGGAAGTTCTGTATCGCGGCTTCCGCAACAGTCGACGCGGGCACGGTGAGGCAACGTGCTCAGATCGCGTGCCGGTGTTCGCGCAGGGCCTGCACGGCATCGAGTGTTACTTCCTGCCCGTCACCATCCGACAGGCGGCCGAAGAGGGATTTCCGCTCTCTGCTCAAGATGAGGAGGCCCTTCGCTTCGTGGAAGAGGTCGCGAGCCGGCCCGGAGTATTCCTCGATATGGATTTCTGCGTGGGTGACATCCAATTTCTCAGCAACCGAACGATTCTGCACGCGCGGACCGACTATGTAGATGATCTCGAGCCCGCGCGAAAGCGCCATCTGCTACGCCTGTGGCTCATGATGCCGGATTGGTCACCCCGCCCCGCGGCGATGAATTTCCACCAGCGTGTCGATCAGGCCGGTGGCGGCGTACGACCGCGCAACCCGCCGGGGCCTTCTTAACCGGGCCGTCTCATGACGCCAGAGCATCAGCTCGCGGAATTCGTGACCGACATTCAGCTGGCCGAGGCCGCGTCCACCGCGCTCACGACCGCCCACCGTGTGTTGTTGGCAAGCGTCGGGGCCGGGATCGCCGGGGCTCGCGAGGAGGGACTCGCGGAGATGCGTGGACTGCTGCGCGCGCGAGGAGGGCGAGCCGAGGCGCATACCTTCGTCTACGGTGACGACCTGCCTGCACTCGCCGCGGCGCAATTCAATGGAACGCTGTGTCGTGCCCTCGATTTCTGCGACGCCATGGCCCCCGGACCCCACTTCGGGTCCGCAGTAGTCCCGGCGGCATGCGCAGCGACGGAGCTCGCCGGCGGGTGCAGCGGCACCGAGTTCTTGCTCGCACTCCTCGTCGGTTGTGAGGTCGGCGCGCGACTGAATCTCACGGAGGAGATGTACGGCGGCTTCGACCCCACCGGAGTTGCCGCCGTGTTCGCCTCGACTGCGGCCGCTGCGCGCATTCTGCGGCTCTCCACGAAGCAGACGTTGAACGCGCTCGGGTTGGCGCTCAACCGTTGCGCCGGCAGCTTTCAGAGCAACGTCGATGCGACCCTTGCGGTACGCGTCGTTCAGGGGTGGGTTGCACAGAGCGGAATCGAGTGCGCACAGCTCGCTCTTGCAGGCATCACGGGTCCACGCAACTTTCTCACCGGCGTCTACGGATACGCGCACCTATTCGGGCGCGATCGGCTTGAACCGCAGGAGGTCGTGAGACAGTTCGGTCACGAGTGGCGCATGAATTCAATCGTGTTCAAGAAGTTCCCGAGCTGCGGCGCGACGCAAGGGATGACCGAGCTCACGTTGCAGCTGGTGCACGAGCTCGATCTGCGCCCGGAGAGCGTCTCTCGGGTGGAGGTTCGGCTCAATCCGTATTGCCATCGCCTCGTTGGACACCGCTTCCGAATGGGTGAGAATCCCCGCGTCAGTGCACAGTTCAGCGCGCAGTACTGCGTCGCGAATGCCATCAGCAGACGCGCCGCGAAGCTCTCGCACTTCCGACCCTCGGAGATATCCATGCCCGATACGCTCTCGCTCGCGGACCGGGTCGCATGCGTCGGTGATCCGGCGCTCGATGCGCGGGGACACAGCGCGGTCGATGTAACGGTCACGACCGTGCGGGGCGATGTTCACCTGCGGGCGCTCGATGTTGCCCCGGGATTTCCCGGCAACGAGTTATCCGATGCGGATCACCTCCTGCGCTTCGATGAGTGCATGGAGTATGCAGCGTATCCGCTGCCGCCGAGCTCGCGGCGTGGGTTTCTCGGGGCGGCCGCCGACCTCTCGACTCTGACCGATGCGCGGCAGCTGGTGAAATACTTGATCGTCGCGGAGTGAGCCCTCAGTTCGCTCCAGCCGGTCGCATGGCCGGTGCATCCCGGCGGAGGAAGCGCCAGCGCCCCTCCTCGCGGACGAGTCTGTCGTGGTAGTACCCAACCGCTCCAATCTGCGGCCGCCCGCGGACGAACCGGACGAACGTCCACTTCGAGATCGCCGTCGCACTATCTCCGTCGATGTCGATGATGGCGTTCGTAAGCAGATGATAAAACGGGGGCGCGGGGGTGGCGCTCGCAGGGGGCTTGAACGCTTTGTTCATCGCCGCCTCGATTGCCGCCGGTCCCTTGAACGTACCGATGTTCCCGCTCCATTCGCCGTTCGTAGCGAACAGTCGCGAAAATGCCGCGAAGTCGCGGCCATCCAGCGTTCGCCCGTATTCCATCAACAGGCGCTCGATCGCGATGTGGTCTTCCACGCGTGCCAGGCGTTGGTCGATCGAGGCAAAGTGCGGAGTCACCGCATTCGCAGATGCCACCGCCGGCGCCGCGCCTCGGGCGACCCCGAGGGAGGGAGCCCGTTGCAGGGTCGCTCCGGTCAGGACGCCAAGTGCGAATATCGCGACAGCATTCCACGGTTTCATCCTGCTCTACCTCCGCATGATCGAGCCCCCGCTGACGATCGCCTCGGCCGATTCCGAGCTCGGCTCACTGAGGGGCAGCGCGTATGCCTTCACGTAAAGGCCATGATCGCGGGTAAAGTGCGAAATGCCCCCGGCTGCAATGACGACGAACTGGCGGCCGCTCTCCGGCGATATATAGGAAATGGGGTTCGCGAAACCGGGCGATGGGAGCTGCGTCTTCCAGAGCTCTGCGCCGGAGCGCACGTCCACGGCCCGAAAGTACTGATCGAGCGTGGAGCCGATGAATACGAGCCCACTCCGCGTGGCGACCGAGCCACCGATCATCGGCGATCCCATCGGGAACCCGAAGGGCAGCTGCAGACCGAACGGTCCCGCGTTACGCGATGTGCCAAATGGGCGGCTCCAGAGAAGCCTCCGGGTTCTGAGGTCGACCGCACTCAGCGTTCCGTAGGGGGGTCGCTGGCAGGGCATACCGGTGGGCGAACGGAAGAGCGCGATGTAGACGGCGAAATACGGCGAGTCTTCCTGATGGAAGTAAGGGAACGGAAGCGGATCGGGCACTTTGCGGCCGAAGTAGTTGGCGGAGACAAAGCGATCGAGGTTTGCGATCCGGAACGAATTGACGATCATCACTTCATCGGGTTCGTCGATCGCGACGCTCCCCCAGTCGATTCCGCCGAGAAATCCCGGGGAGTAGATCCACGGGTGATCGGACGGGGGCGTCATGGGTCCGTCGTACCGCGCCCTGTGGAACTCGATACGACACCACAGTGCGTCGAAGGGCGTGAGCCCCCACATGTCCTTTTCCGTTAGATCCGGACCTGTGAAGGAAGGCATGCCGACGGAGAATGGCTGTGTCTTCGCGGTCCAGTCGCCGCGGCCCGCGCCTTGCGGGACCGGCTTTTCGATGACCGGTGTAAGGGGCCGCCCGGTCCGCCTGTCGAGCAGGAAAATCTGGCCGGTCTTGGTGGGCTGGATGAGCGCGGGCACCGTTCCATCCGCGGTCGGCAAGTCGACCAGCACCGGCTGCGCCCCCACGTCGTAGTCCCACAGATCGTGATGGACGGTTTGGAAGGACCAACGAACCTCGCCCGTCGATGCATCGAGCGCCACGACCGAGCTCGAAAACCTCTCGGATTGCGCAGAGCGATGCGCGCCGTAATAGTCCGGATTGCTGTTGCCGGTCGGCACGTAAACCAAGCCGAGCGGCTCATCGGCGCTGAAGATGCCCCAGGCGTTGGGTGTATTGTGCGCATAGGATGCGCCGGCCGGTGGTTCCCCGTGCCAATCCGGATGCCCGAGGTCCCATGCCCAGATGAGTCGGCCCGTGACCGCATCGTACGCGCGCACCACACCGGAGGGATTCGTGACTTCGCCGTTATCGGGCACTCCACTGCCAACGACGGCCAGCCCGCGGATCAGGGTCGGCGGCGAGGTAGGCATGTAGCGCCCGGGCTTCACGCTCCCCAGACCGCTGAGCAGATCAACGATGCCGTGGGAGCCGAAGCTCTCGCACGGCGCCCCGGTCCGCGCGTCGACGGCGCGAAGCGTGGCATCGGCGCTCTCCATGAGGAGCCGGTGCGGGCACTCGGTCGCACCCGATGGTGCCGCGTAGTACGCAAGCCCGCGACAGACTGCCGACTGCGACCACGGACGCAGGTGTGCGACGTACGTCCAGCGCACCGCGCCCGTGTCCGCATCGAGCGCCACGATGTCATTGCGCGGCAGACAGACGTAGAGCGTGCCGTCGATCTCGAGCGGCGTGGCTTCGAATTCAAAGGGCTTTCCTCGCGGCCAAGGTACCCGATAGCTCCAGGCTTCCTCGAGCCGAGACACGTTCGCGCGGGTGATCTGCCCGAACGGTGCGTAGTGCGATGCTCCTTCGTCCCCGCCGTAGACCGGCCAGTCGCCCGAGGCTGCAAGGGCGACCATGACTCCCATTCCGAAGCACGATAATGCGAGCAGCGCGACAACCTTCGTCACGATAGTGCTCGACGTGCACGAGGAAAGAGCAAATAGGCTCCCAACACGAGGAAGAAGGCGATTCGTGAGGCAAGTGCCCACGCATCGACGCCGATTTCCCAGAGTGACCAGACGATCGTATAGGCGAGCAGCGCGAGATAGACCCAAAGTCCGACGCGCCGGCCCCGCCAGAAAAGCGCACCATCGGCGAGGAGGAGAATTCCCGCCACCACGTAGTATCCCGATCCGCCGAGCAGCACGAGCTCGAGCCCGGCTGCGGCGAGCACTACCCCGCAAAGAAAAAGAAGAATCGCGAAGATCCACGGCGCGCCGGATGCCGGTCGCAGGTGCATCGCGTCGGCCCGAATCAGGGCGGGGGGCCTTCGAGCACGCCGGGAACCTTCAGCCGAACCTTGTACACCGCATCGCATGCGGCGATGTAGAGCGTCTTGCCGTCCTTGTCGCCGAAGGCCAGGTTGGTCGCGCAGATCTGCCGCTTGGGCTCTCCACCGACGATCGGAAGATTGATGCTGCCGAGGAATCGGCCGTCGGGCGATGTGATGCGGACGATGCCCGGACCGGCGCCGTTCGTCGAGTAGATATTGCCTTCGCTGTCCGCGCGCATGCCATCGCCGATCCCGACACCTTCGGTGAATAGCCGCCCGGGACCGAGCGTATCGTCGGGCTTGACGGGATAGCGCATCATCTTCCCGAAGCCTGCGCTGAGATAGAGGTATTGGCCGTCAGGCGAGAGCGTGATGCCGTTCGGGATGCCACCGAGCTGCGCATCGGTGAGAAGACGTGTCGTGCTGCCGTCCTTAATCAGCCATACGGCGTCCGCCATTTCCTTAAGCGGGCTCTTGCTCGCCCCCCGCAGCCCAAAGTCGTTATCCGCGAGGTAAATGGCGCCATCGGCCTTGATCGAGATGTCGTTTGGGCCGTTGAAGCGCTTGCCGTTCGCACCGGAGGAAACCACCGTGTGGGTTCCGTCCTTCTCGAGGCGCATGACCTCCCGGTCGTCGTCCGCACACCAGAGAATTCGCCCCTGCGGATCGACTCCGGAACACGATGGGCCGATCAGCAGCACGTGGGAGCGCCCGGCGCGCGTCTGTGCCCCGACGTTGTCAACGTCATCGCCCGTGTAGCCTGCCTTTTCCATGAAGACGGAGACCACGCCATCGGCCGTGACCTTGTAGAGAACGTTGTCGATCAGGCCCCCGACGAGCAAAAAGCCGCGCCCGCCCCGCTCGCGTACCCACGTCGTTCCCTCGTCGAGTTTGAAGCCGCTCGCGACCAGCCGGACCTTAGCATCGCGTGCGATCAGCTTGTCGAACCCCGAATTGGCCCGCGTGAAACTAAACGGTCGCGGTTTGGGCGCCGGCCCATCGCCGCGCATTCGCCCGAACCCACCTGCGGGCAGCGTGGCGGCGGCGCCGGGTGCGGCACCCTGAGCGATTGCCCCGGATGCACAGGCGAGCACGATCACGGCGAGGGTCAGCGAGCCAATCCATTTCACGACGAACGCCCTCCGTTTTGCGCACTCCGGATCCAACGCCTTGCTCAGTTTCACGCGCCGTGCTCGACTTCATCGGTCTCAGAAATCGCGCCTGACGGTGAGGTGGAACTCCCGAGGCGGTGCGACGGTACTCGAAATATTGAGCACCGCGCCACTGAACAGCTGATAGTAGTAGAACTTGTTCGCCAGGTTCGTGATCTTAAAGAGCGCCGACCACTTGCCACCCGGCGGATCGTACTCCAGCTGCGCGTTGTACACCGAGTACGAGGGAACGACGTATTGAGGCAGCGCGGCCTCAATGGAGGGAGCCGGGTCGAAGGTGACCTCGGACTGCCAGCTCCAGTCGAGGCGCGGCGTCAAGGAGCCGCGAGGGGTGTCGAGCGTATACTGCACGTCGGCATGCATGTTCCATTGGGGCTGGAAGTAATTGCCGGAATGGATGTAGCCAGGCGCCCCCGGAGTTGTCACGCCGGATTGGAAGTTGTTGTAGCCGCCGGAGAAGTCGGCACGCAGACCCGCGAAAGGTGCCGCCTCCATTTCCCATTCGGCGCCCGTGATCGTGACCGGCTTGCCCACGGTGATGAACCAGGGTACCGAGGCAGGATTGGAGGGATAGAGGCCCGCGCACGCGGCGGAATCCGGCTGCCACGTGGCGTTCGGGAGTTGCCCGAGGCATTGGACGCCCTCCTCGGTCGTGGAGTACGCACTGTAATCCTCGTAGAACCCGTCGAGGTTGACACGAATGCGGTGATCGAAGAACTCATTCTTCAGGCCGAGCTCGTACGAGGTGAGCGACTCCGCCGGCGTGTTTGTCATCTGCTGCGCGGTGATCACGATCGTGGTGATGCCGGGGGGTCGCGAGCCGGTCGCCACCGTGAAGTAACCCAGTGTGTCGTCGGTGATCTGGTAGTCGGTCGACAGCAGCCAGTCCCAGCGATTCTCGCTCGCGGTGAATGGCTGGTTGATGACGAGGAGGCCGGGATGGTCGAAGTTGTACGTTACTTCGCCGGTCGAATACCGCGCTCCGCCCGAGAAGCGCCACCGTGAGGTGAGCTTGTAGTCGAGGTGGAAGAACCCGGAAGCCGACTCGTTGTACGCCTTGTCGTACTCCTCGAAGTTGTCCGTGATGTAGCCGATGAATCCGTCGGAGTCGCCATCGAAGGTGTCCCAGAAGGACCCCAGAACCCAGTTGAGTCTGTCGAACAACTCGCCCGTCAGACGCACCTCTGCGGTACGCGCAATGACCTCCTGAGAGAAATCCGACAGCACGTACCCGAGGGGCGATTCGTCGCCGTTCTGAACGTAACGGTCACCGTAGTCCTGATAGGAGCCGATGGCCGTCAGATCGACCTGGGGCGCAATCTGATAGTCGATCTTGCTCGAGAAGGTCTTCGAGTCCTGATCCTTCTGATTCGAAAAGCAGATACCCGAGGGTACCGGCTCGTAAGGTGGCTCCTGGACCACTCCCTGAAGAAGCGGGCGGCAGTACGAGGCATAGCTCGAATAGGGATCCCCGGGGGGAGGCAGGAATCGCCCGTCGTACTGCACGCCAAACTGGTTCGCGATCGCAACGTTGTAGGCGTTGATCAGGCCGCTCGGATTCGGATAGGGATTCGTCACCTGGACCAGAAGCTCCGGATCGCCCTGGTCGTTCCTTCTCTGGTCGTTAGCCTCGAGGTTCACATTCAAGCTGTCACTGGCGATCCAGCGCAGCTTCACGATACCGCCGGCCTCCGCCCCGCCGCCCTCCTCGCCCGTTTTGCAGTCGTGCGAGCTCACATCCGGTTGACTCGTCGGGAATGATCCCGCCAGGGCCGGGGTGCCGAGCGCATTCATTTCACAGGTGAAATCGAGCAGACTGACGTAACCGTCCTGCTGGTGAAAGTGTCCGGAAACGCGCAAGTACAGGTTCGGTGCGATCGTGGCGTCGAACGCACCCTCTCCCGCGAGTTCGTTGAAGGATCCCGTCGTGAAGTCGAGATACCCTTTGTCGCCTCCGGTCGGCTGCGGCGTATAGAGGTAGATCGCGCCGCCGGGACTCGCGTTGCCCGAAAGCGTGCTCTGCGGGCCTCGGTCCACCTCGATGTGATCGATGTCCGTCAAGTCGAGCTCGGTTCCAGCCGCAGTGGGGTGATAGATATCGTCCACGTATATGGCGACCGCGGGTGCGCGTGCGAAGCTCGCATCGTTCTCGCTGACACCGCGCATCGAGATCGTCGGCACACCGCCTTCGTCCGCATCGGGAGGTGCGGTATAGAGGTTTGGCACCAATTGCCCGAGAGTGTCGACGGTCGTGACGTTCGAGGATCTCAGCTGATCCGAAGACACCGCCGTGATCGCGATCGGCGTCAATTGCAGGTTCTCCACCTGATAGCGCGCCGTCACCGTCACTTCTTGCAGCGGTCCGGCTTCCGCCTGCGGCGCCGCCGGCTGGCCCTGCGCCGCAGGTGGTGATTGCGCCCGTGCGGAAAGTGGCGCCGCGACCAAAAGAACAATCGCGAGCGCACACGATCGAAGAGCACCGCCGAGTCGGTTGCCACATAGGACTTCACGTGGATCACTCATCGCACCCCCCCGATCGTGATCGCTCGCGCAGCCGGCGCGCAGGATGGAAGCATCCCGTCACCGAGTGCTCCCCCGGCACGCAGGCCGGCGGAGCTCGTTGTGTCGCGGAGAGTAACAACTTGGATTTGGCGGCGACAGTCGCAAAATCGCGTGATCAGCTTTCTCGAATTGAGAAGCGCACCGCGTGTCATCATTTGAGCCTCGTGGGGCCGCACCTGCTTCATCCGCGGCTTCCAATGTGCCTAGAGATCAACGCAGCATCTATCAAACGGAAACTCTCATGAGACGCAGTGTCGAGCGGATCTTAACGACGCACGTCGGCAGCATTCCGCGTCCGGCGGAACTGCTCGAACTCGGCGCAAAGAAGAACGCCACAGCAGCCGAAGACACGCATGACGCGCAGCTCAAGGCGCTCACGATTGAGATCGTGCGCAGGCAGGTTGCCGCCGGACTCGACATCGTCAATGACGGCGAATTCGGCAAGGAGAGTTGGGCCAATTACATCATGAAGCGGATCACGGGATTCGAAGTCCGCTCCGACCAAATGCGCCCGATCGAGTGGCTTGGCAGCGATCGGATGCGCTTCGCGGACTTCATGCGCGAGAACTTTCCGCGGGCGGTCGAAGGAGTGCCGACCGAGGCGTGCATCGGCCCGATCGCCTATTGCGACCGGCGGCCGCTCGAGCGCGCAATAGGCAACCTTCGCGCTGCGCTCGCGGCGTCGAATGTCGAAGAGGGCTTCATGACGGCGGTGGCACCCGCGAGCACCGCCTACGACGGGGTCAACGAGTTCTACCCAACCGACCGCGAGTACGTGTTCGCAATCGCTGATGCGTTACGCGAGGAATACCTCGCGATTCACCGGGCCGGATTCCTCCTCCAGGTGGACGACGCGCTTCTCGCCAACATGTACGATCATCTAGTGCGCCAGAGTCCCGATCGCTATCGTGAGTGGGCGGAGCTGCGGGTGGAGGCGCTCAACCATGCTCTGCGGGACATCCCGCCGAATCGAGTGCGCTATCACGTTTGCTTCGGCAGCTGGCACGTGCCGCACGTCTCGGACGCCCCCCTCGAGGAGATCGTCGATATCATCCTGCAAGTGAACGCTGGCGCCTACGCGCTCGAGGCTGCAAACCCGCGTCATGAGCACGAATGGCGGGTGTGGCAACGCGCGAGATTGCGCGACGACCAGATTCTGATTCCCGGCGTGGTAACGCATCACACGACCAGCGTCGAGCATCCCCGGGTCGTCGCCGATCGGATTGTCCGTTACGCGCAGCTCGTGGGACGTGAGAGCGTGATCGCGGGCACCGACTGCGGCTTCGCTCAGACGAACGTGATTCAGCGCGTCCATCCGAGCGTCATGTGGGCGAAATTCGACGCGCTCGTGCAGGGCGCGAGACTCGCGAGCGAAGAGCTCTGGGGCCGGCGGTAGCGTCAACCGAGCGTGGAGCGCCGCTGGCAGCCAACCAAAGTGGTATTGAGAGGAAATCGCCAATGCTGCATACATCGCCTATTACGACACGGTTCGGTGCACCGATGCTAACGACCGTCCATCCCGCGCTCTACTCCTTCAGGCGTGCGCTCGCAAGGCTGATCGTCTGTAGCGCATGGGCTATGTGCCTGGGAACATCCGTCGCGAGCGCGCAAGCGATTGTCCGAGATCCCGCCGCGCGTCCCTTCAGCATTACCCGGTTCGATCCGGCGCTCGATGCACTCATTGCGCCCAATGCGAAGCTTAAGGCGGTCGCCGCCGGGTTTGGGTTCAGCGACGGGCCCGTCTGGGTCAGGGGTCGCAATGGTGCCGAAGGTTATCTCCTCGCCGTGAGCATCATCGGCAACGTCATCTACAAAGTGACTGCGACCGGTAACGTCTCGGTATTCCTGGACCGCGCCGGCTACACCGGGTCCGATTTCGCCCACACGGGAAAGCTCGCCCTGATAGCGCGCATCCACATGATCTTGATCGGGCCCAATTGCACCGGCGTCGATCGACAGGGCCGCGTGATCTGGTGCGCGGGGCAGGATCGCGCCCTCATGCGGCTGGAGAGCAATGGGACTCGGACGGTGCTCGCGACCGGGTTCGAAGGTAAACGCTTCAACGGACCGAACGACGTTGCAATCGCCCACGATGGGACCATTTACTTCAGCGATTCAGACGTGGGTCTTCGCGGTGGCATCGACGGCGGGCTCGCCCAGATGCCCGACTCGGTCTGGAGGTGGAAGGAGGGCAAGGTCACGCTCGCCGTAACGCGCAACGAGCTTGGTGCGGAGCCCAACGGAATTGCGTTATCCCCGGACGACAAATACCTCTACCTATCCGCCGGAACGGGCTCGCCTGATCCGAAGATGGTGCGCTATCGGGTCAAGGCCGCCGGAGTTCTCGGGCCCGGCGAGCTGTTCACACACGGTCGCGGCATCGGCGATGGGATGAAGGCCGATAGCCGCGGCAATATTTACTCATCGGACGGGCCGCTTGGGATCGTACGAATCACCTCCCCGACGGGTAGACCGCTCGGTCTTTTGCACTTGCCTACGCGGGGCGAAGCCGAGCCACAAAAGGCGATCTGTGCCTCGGCACTGGCGTTCGGGGGCGATGACGCGCGTACGCTCTACATCACGGCCTGCGACGTGATATATGCCCTTCGATTGAAGACCGCCGGGATTCTGGAGGGCCCCCCGCGGTAGGGCTGTGGGCAGGCCGCGATGCACAAAGCCAGTGGTCCTCAGCGCTCCCAAGGCGGAACCGGCTGCAAGGCACGCTTCAAGGACTCGATGAGCGCGCGAACGGCCGGTCGATTCATCTTCATCCTCGGAACCTGTACCTTGAGCCAGTAGGTTGCAACGGGAAACTCCTTGAGCACCGGAACCAGCGCCCCGGCGCGCAGGTCCTCATTGACCAGATAGCGCGGCAGGATCGCGATGCCCATGCCCATACGCGCCGCATCGCGGATCATCTGGCTATCGCTCGACTGCAGGCGCGAATGCACCTCGATGTTCATCGAGCCCCGCGCGTGCGTGAACCCCCACGACGTTCGGAAGAGTGCCGTCGTCAGGCACTGATGATCAACAAGATCCGTCGGGTGCTCAGGAGCCTCCCTGCCACGCAGATACGCGGGTGCGCACACCGTGACCAGATCGTATCGGCACAGGGGTACGTCGATCACGTTCGGATACGAGATGGGTATCGCGCCAAGCGCCAGGTCGAATCCTTCCTCGAGCGGATTGACGGACCGCTCCATGAGCATCAGTTCCATATCGACCCGTGGGTGCTTCAGCTGAAACTGGCAGAGCATCGTGCCCACGAACATCGAGGTGATGGTGGGCGGCGTCGCGATCTGAATGCGACCCTCGATTTTTTCCTCGTGCGCCGATGCACCATTGAACAGCTCATCGTGCTCGGCCATCAGCCGCGCGAGCCGTGGCAGATAGCGCTCTCCGTCCCCGGTCAGCGTGAGACCTCGCGTGGATCGGGAGATGAGCCGTAAGCCGAGGTGCTTCTCGAGCTGCGAGATTCGTTTAGTCACCACCGAAGGCGCGATATGCATCTCGCGCGCCGCGGCGGAAAAACTACCGAGCCGGGCAACTCTCACAAAAGCGTTGATGTTCACCAACGTGTCGATGGCAGTGAACGCCGGTCGGCAACGCCTGGCCGATCAGACCGGCTCCCCCTCTGCGCACAGGATAGCGCACCAGCATTGCCTGTTTCGAGCCCCGCCTCGGGGTCGGCTGCCGCGCTTCGCGTTTCGAGAAAGCTGCTCACGCAGAGCGACGGCTCTGGCAGTCGGCCCTGGCTGCTAGCATGCGACGGTCGGTGATGGATCGGTGCATCGGGAGCGCGAATGCGTGTGGGTTTCATCGGAATCGGCAATATGGGGTGGCCGATGGCCGTGAATGTCCTCAAGAGCCGTCACCGGGTGATCGTGCACGATGCGAATGTGACTCGAAGCGCACGATTCGCGGCGGAGAATGGATGCGAGCGACTCGTCCAGTTGCGGGATCTCGCAGCAGCCGATTTCCTCATCACGATGCTCCCCGACGCGCGTGCCGTCCGTAACGTCTATCTGGAGGAAGCCGGGGGCGCGGCACGCCATTTGCAATTCGGCACGATCGCCATCGACATGAGTTCGTCGAATCCGTTCGAGACGCGGGTACTCGCGCAGAAGCTCGCACCGCACGGCGTCACCGTCCTTGATGCGCCGGTGTCGGGGGGCGTGGCCCAGGCGCGTTCCGCAGCGTTGACAATTATGCTCGGTGGCGACGATCCGCCTGCAATCGAGCGCGCAAAGCCGCTCCTCGCGAGCATGGGAGATCGTCTCATTGAGACAGGCGCACTCGGTACCGGCCACGCAGCCAAGGCGCTCAACAGCTTCGTGGGCGGGGCGGGATACGCGGCCGCGGCCGAGGCCGTACTCGTGGCCAGGCGGCTCGGAATCGAAGCGAGGACGCTGCTCGAGATCCTGAGCGCTGCCACCGAGCGGAACGTCAGCGCTGCCGCCATACTGCGCGAGCACGTCGTCGGGCGCAAGTTGGCGAGCGGCTTCGCGCTCGGCCCGTTTTCGAAGGACGTCGCGATCGCTGCCGAGCTCGGCAAGCATGCCGGGCTCGACGCGCCGCTCACGCGCGTGATCTGCAGGCGATTTAAGCTCGCGCGCGACCGCCTCGGCACGGAGCGCGACAGTTCCGAAGCGTTGATCAGCTGGGACATTACCCTCAAGCAATGAGAGACCGCCCGCGAAGCACTCGGATCGGGTTGTGCGGGCCGCCGTGGGAGAGCAGGTGTGAACGGCCGTGCCTCCATCGATGTCGGTGAGATCATCGACGGTGCCGCGTTTCGCGGCTTGCCGCGCTGGGTTGCCGCGTTCAGCTTCGCCGTCATGATCGCCGACGGCTTCGACATCCAATCCATGGCATTCGCGGCTCCCGCATTGACAGCCGAGTGGGGCGTTCGGCGCGAGTGGCTCGGGCCCGTGCTCGCGGCGAGCATCGTCGGGATGGCCGCCGGATCGGTCGTGCTTGGGTGGCTCGGCGACCGCATCGGCCGGAAGTCGGCGTTTTGCGCTTCGGTGGCACTGCTGGCGGCGGGATCCTTCGCGAGTAGCCTCGCCGGCGGACTCGGCTGGCTCGTACTGTATCGGTTCGCGACGGGCGTCGGCCTCGGCGGTGCGGCGCCTTTGGCAGCAGCCTTCGTGGCGGAGTGGACACCGCGGAGATGGCGCGGAACCGTCGTATCGATTGTCGTAGTTGCCATTCCATTCGGGGGTATGCTCGGCGCGGCGCTCGCGCAGCACATCATTCCCGCTTACGGATGGCGATCCGTGTTCGTGTTCGGCGCGATCTTCCCCGTGATCTTTCTGATGATCGCGCTCGCGAGGTTGCCCGAGTCGCCCAGATTCCTGGTCAGGCACCCGGACCGCTGGACCGAACTCGCTCGCTCGTTGAATCGGCTACCGCCGCCATCCGGACGCCTCACGGGCCGCGAACGCTTTGTCATGGCGGAGCGCGATCTCGCGAACTGCGGCGGTCTCACGGGTCTCTTGCGTGCGCCGTATCTCGCGACCACCTTGCTGCTGTGGGTCGCGTTCTCGTGCAATACGCTCGCGCTTTATGGATTCGTCAACTGGCTGCCAACCTTGTTATCGTCGTCGGGAGCCTCCCTCTCATTCGCGCTCAATGGCTCGCTCCTCTTTAACTTCGGGGGTCTTTTTGGCTCCACCGGCGGTGCGTTGCTCATGGCGTTCTGCGGGTCACAGCGCGTTGGTGCAGGGGTCGCAATTGCTGGCGCCTTGGCCACCGTCTGCATAGGCATCGGGCAGAGCTCCCCGGAGCGGCCCGGCGTGCATCATGCGGGTCTTCTGTTACTGCCGCTCGTCATGGTTGCAGGCGCGTGCCTGAACGGTATGCAGGCATTCCTCTACGCCGTCGCGGCGCATTCCTATCCCACGAACGTACGTGCGTCGGGCGTGGGGAGTGCCGCGGCCGTCGCGAGGGTCGGCGGGGTGTTGAGCTCCGTTGTCGGCAGCGCCTTCTTCGTGCTCGGACTTTCGCTTGCCGTATTCTTCTATGTCTTGGCGGCCGTGATCGTTGCGACCGCTGCAAGTTTCTTCTGCTTGCGGAGCCACATTCCGGCGACGTGGCGACGGCGCACGAGCATCGCATCCGTCGCGGGTTCATAGCCGGCGTTCGTCAAAATGAGACTTGCCTCCTTCATTACCGCAGGCCGCGATCGACTCGGCGCAGCCGTTGCGGAGGATGCGCTCGTGGAGCTCGCCGAGGCCGCAGCGGTAGCCGGCAAAGCGGTCGGCAGTCCGACGGTGCTCACCGACCGGGGCGCGCTCGGCGACATGATTGGTCTGATCGAGGGTGGCGATGCGGCGTTCAGATCAGCCCGGCACGCGCTCGAGTACGCTCGTGTCCGCCCGAGCCCGAGCTCGGTACCGAGATATGCGGCACGAGACATTCGCTGGCACCCACCGGTACGCAGACCGTCGAAGCTCGTGTGCCTCGCGCTCAATAATAGCGCGAACGCGGACCGTATCCTCTCGGGTCCAACGCACCCCGCCTGGTTCGTAAAGGGCTGCAATTCGCTCACGGCCCACCGCGAGCCCATCGTCATCAAGTCCGTGTTTGGCCGCTGTCACCCCGAACCCGAGCTTGCCGTGGTAATCGGGCGCCGCGCGAAGGAAATCCGCGTGGAGGACGCTTACGACCACGTCTTTGGCTACACAGTTCATAACGATATCTCCTCGCCCACGATGCGGGGTGAGGACACGTTCCATTACCGCGCGATCCATCCGGTCAAAGATGATCCGACGCTGATCGAGTACCTCGAGACGTGGGTGACCTATCCCGGACGGTACAAGGGCAGCGATACATTCTCGCCCATGGGACCATGGCTCGTTACACGGGACGAGATCGACGACCCGCACGCACTGAAGGTGAGCTGTCATCACCGCGGCGAGCTCGTGACGGAAGACAGTACGGCGAACCTGTTCTACAAGGTGCCGGTGGTGCTCGCCCTCCTCTCGCAGTACATGACGCTGCTCCCGGGCGATGTGGTCTCGATGGGCACGGCGCTCAAGCGCTTCGCGCCGGGTTCGCGTGCGGTGCAGAACGTCGAACTGAATAAGCTCGGGACACCCGTTTCAGTGAGCATCGCGGGGATCGGCACGCTCGAGAAGCCCGTCGAGGTGGTGCCATGAAGTCGTTGGAACTGGCATCCGCGCGGCCCTCCTCTGGAACCTATCCGCTCAACGTTTCGCTCGCTGGGCAGGCCTACGGCGAGAGCGAGTGCTGCCGCAGCCTGATGTGCCGGGACCGAGGCGCCGCGTTCAAGGCTGACGAGGAGGCAGCTGTGCGCGCCTCTGGCCTCGCCGAGGCCGAGGTCGCCATCGCTCGCTCCAGAGACTCGCAGGCGATGGCGCACGATGGTCAGGATCACTGTCTCGTCCCACCTGCCCCCGACGCGGTCGGTGTGGGCCTTAAAGGGACGACGGCGCAGAGGTGGGGCGAGACGCTCGAGACGTTCAGTCGGACCCGTCCCGTGTGGGAGCAGCGCTGATGGGCAGGATCGTCGGAGGACTCGGGTCGCCCCATGCGCCGGCCATCGGTGCCGCAATCGACCGTCACGAGGAGCACTCCCGCTACTGGAAGCCGCTCTTCGATGGGTACCTGGCCATGCGCTCGTGGCTCGAGCGCGAGCGGCCGGAGGTCTGCATCCTCTTCTCCAACGATCACTTCACGTCCGTCTTCCTCGACGTGATCCCGACCTTCGCGCTGTGCGTGGCGTCCACACACGAAATCGCGGATGAGGGTTGGGGCAAGCGAGCGCTGCCGCCGGTTCCCGGCGATACGGAGCTCGGCTGGCATCTCGGGCGCTCCCTGGTGGAGGCCGGATTCGACCCGACGGTCTGTCACCGCCTGCCGCTGGATCACGGTTGCCTCTCGCCGCTTTCGGCGCTCTTTTCCTGGACGCCCTGCTGGCCAGTGCGGGTGATTCCGATCCTGGTGAACGTCCTGCACTTTCCAATCCCCACGCCCGCGCGATGTTTTGAGCTCGGCAGGGCGGTGCGGCGCGCGGTCGCGAGCTACGAAGACGATGTGAAGGTTGTCGTGCTGGGGACCGGAGGACTGTCGCACCAGCTCACCGGTGAGCGGTTCGGATTCATCAATTCCGAGTGGGACGCGGAGTTCCTGGACCAGCTCGAGCGCGAGCCCGAGTCGCTCGCGGCGCTGACCCATTTGGACTACATTGAGCGCGGCGGCACTGAGAGCGTGGAAGTCATCCTGTGGCTCGCGATGCGCGGGGCGCTCTCCGAGCGTGTCCGCTGTGTGCATCGCAACTACTATCATGCGACGCTCACCGGCTACGCGCAGATTATCTTTGAGGATGGCGAGAACGCCTCCACATGCGGGATTCCGGCTCAGTCGCGCTCGAAGCGCGCAGCACCTGACGTTGCAGACTGACCGGCGCGGATATGAAACTCAGCACCGATCGCATCCTGACGACGCACGTGGGGAGTCTGCCCCGCTCCGCAGCGGTCACCGATATGCTGCTCAGGAAGGAACGGGGCGAGTCGTACGATCGCGCGGAGTTCGATAGGGCAATTCGCGACGCCGTCATCGACACGGTGGCACGACAGGTCGCAACGGGCATCGATGTCGTGAGCGACGGCGAGACGGCAAAGATTGGGTACGCGACCTACATCAAGGATCGCCTCTCCGGCTTCGGCGGGGAGAACTCAGCGAAGCCACATCGTGATCTGCGCGACCACCCCGATCTGCGCCAACGCATGACGGCGTTCACGGGCCCACAGACGTTCAAGCGCCTCTGCTGCATCGGACCGGTGAGGCTCGAGAACGCCGAAGCGGTCCGCGAGGACATCGCGAACTTCCGCGCGGCCCTCGAGCGCGCGCCCGCCTCCGACGCGTTTCTCAATGCTGCCTCCCCCGGCGTCGTGTCCTCGTTTCAGCCGAACCGCTACTACCCCACGCACGAGGCCTACGTGGAGGCGGTCGGGGAGGTGATGCGACGGGAGTACGAGGCGATCGTAGGGGCGGGGTTTGTGCTGCAGGTGGACTGCCCTGATCTCGCGATGTCTCGGCATACGGGATTCCAGGATCTGAGTGAGGAGGAGTTCCTCCGCCGCGCCGCACATCACGTGGAGGTGCTCAACGATGCGCTGCGGAGCATCCCGGCCGAGTCCGTCCGGATGCACGTGTGCTGGGGAAACTACGAGGGACCGCACGACCACGACATACCGCTGCAGAACGTGCTCGGGATCATCCTTCGGGCGAAGCCCCAGGCGATCTCGTTCGAAGCGTCGAACCCGCGTCACGCGCACGAATGGGCGATTTGGCGTGACGCGCACGTGCCCGATGACAAGGTGCTGATTCCCGGCGTGCTCGACTCGTCCACGAACTTCGTCGAGCACCCGCAGCTCGTCGCTCAGCGCATCCAGACCTTCGCGAACATCATCGGGCGGGAGCGCGTCCTCGCGGGGAGCGACTGTGGCTTCGGTACTTTCGCAGGGTACGGCAAGGTCGATCCGGACGTTGCGTTCAAGAAGCTGCGGTCGCTCGTCGAGGGGGCTCGCATCGCGAGCACGTGGCTGTGGCCGTGAGTCGCGCTGATCGGCTGGTTGAGACGTTCCCCCCTCATCGCCGAACGGCGTGACCAACAGGACCGAGGGACACAGGTCGTGGCAGCGAACTTGGAACGGGTAGGCTTCATTGGACTCGGCGTCATGGGGATGCCGATGGCGCGTCATCTCGCGGGCGCCGGCTTTCCGTTGAGCGTCTACGACATTCGAAAGGACTCCGTTGCGCCTCTGATGGAGTATCGCAATGTATCGATTGCCGATTCGCCCAAAGAGATGGCGGCGCTATCGGACATCGTCGTGACGATGCTGCCCTCGAGCCACGAAGTCCATGAGGTCATTTTCGGTGCAGGTGGGCTGATCGAAGGTTTTGCTCCGGGCAAGCTACTCCTCGATACTTCCTCCTCCGATCCGTCACAAACTCGAAAGATCGCCGCGCGACTCGCCGGTGCGGGCATCGCAATGGTCGACGCACCCGTCTCGGGCGCCGAAGCCGGGGCGATCGCCGCCGAGCTGGTCTTTATGGTCGGAGGAAAATCAGAGGCCGTGCGGCGAGTAAGGCCGCTGCTGGAGGTGCTGGGGAAGAAGTTCTTCCACCTCGGCGAGGTCGGCACCGGCCATGCGATGAAGTGCATCAACAACTTGATTACCTCGATCACGTTCATGGCGACGGCGGAAGGCCTGATCCTCGGCACGGCTTACGGACTCGATCCAGCGATCATGAATGCCGTGCTTAACGAATCGACGGGCATGTCCTGGATCAGCCGTACGCATATCGCGCAGCGCATCCTCTCCCGGCGCTTTGACGATCCCTTCAAGCTCGACCTGATGATGAAAGACATCGATATTGCCCTGCAGCTAACGGGAGCAATGGATCTGGAGCTGCGGCTCTCCACGACGGCCCAGACGCTGTGGCGCAACATTCAGGCGAAAATACCGAGAGGAAGCAGCGTGAGCGAGCTGGTGCGAGCGCTCGAGCGGTCGACGGGCATCGAGATCGTGGCATCCCCGACCCAAAGTCACGAGTGAGATGGGGGCACCTCGCACGAATGCGGTCGGCGAGAGTTCGTCGGCTCAATCCCGAAGGGCGGGGTCCGACCAAAAAGGCGGGGCGCAGCGATACCCATCTGTCCACGCTGGCTGCCAGGCGCGCATCCTGGAATCGCGATAACCACCCCGACACAAGTTCCTTCTAAGGAACGGTCCGAACTGTCCTTGAGAAACCCTGCGCCACGGTTCTGCACCCCAGAGCCGGGGATTGCTGTGTCTTCTGTTCCTATGGCTCGGTGCCCTGTCCGCCCAAGCAGATCGAGCCGCGCGGGAGAGCCTGCTGCGGCCCTGCGGATACCCCAAGCCTGCGAGAGAGTGAGGCACGAATGCGGACCCCCACGAGCGGTCCGGCGGACCGGGATATCCTCGGCAATCTGCGCCAGAGCACCTAGGCCCATGGGGTCCCCATTGCAGCCCTCGTCGTGAGCGGCAACGCGAACGTGGGCAACGGCTGGCGGACCGCGATCTGGACGGCCGCCTCCCTCACCTTGGGCGGTGCGTGTCTGCTGAATGCGATCCGCTGCGGCCGCGTGCATTGCTGGTTCACGGGGCCGTTCTTCATCGACATGGCCGTGTTTACGGTCCTCTTCGGCACCGGAGTGCTGCCGCTGGGGCCGAACGGCTGGAACATCATCAGTGTGGCGCTCCTCGGGGGCGGTGTCGCCCTGACCTGTGGCCCCGAGCTCCTGCTCGGCCGGTACCGCGCGCGCCGATCGTCGAACTTTGATTGAACACGACTCGCGCGAGCAGCGGTGCGACAGGGAACGGGCGAGATCCGGGCAGGGGCGGGTCATGGATTTGCAGAGATGGGTCCCGACGGCGCTGCGACCGACGGGCCTGACTGCTGATTGTCGCGCTGTCCTCATCCAGATTGTCGCGCAGCAGCCAGTGAGTGCAGGCGGCTAGAAAAGAGACTGCTGGAACGCCGCCCCGGGCAGCGGGGGCGAGCCTTCCGAAGGGTCCTTCTCGGTGAGTGAGCTGTCCTCGCTCCGGCAGCCGGGGCACGTTCGCCTCATTCGCCCCAAACAATCGACCAGCAACACGCCCTGGCATCCCTGGCAGAAGTCGAGTCTCAATTCCTTGCGCTCCGCGAGCGCGAACACGAGCACCATGAACTGCTCCATGCCGAAGATGGCCGCCGGAACCACGTAACGGAAGAGCTCGTAGGCCTGGCACAGCCGCTCGCCCACCTCCAGATGCGCCAGCGCCCGCCGGGCATTGCTCACGGGCTCTGGAGGCACCACCCCGAACCGGACCGCGAGAGCGGCGAGGACGGAGGCCTCCTCGAGCAATGCGGGCGAGCGCAGGAAGAGTAGCGGATTGCTCGGCGGCGGACCGCGCCGACGCCGCGGCGGGCTCGCCTGGTCGGCGATGTAGGAGCGGTAGAGGTTCCGCACGGTATTGCCGGTCAACCCCGTCCACATCCGGATCCAGAGCGTGCGGACCTCGAGAGCGATCAAGCGCTTGGCAAGCTCGATGCGGCGCAGATCCCGGCTGAAGCGATCCTCGGAGACGCGCATGGTCTACTCCTCAAGTCTTATTTGTGTTTTCGTGCGCGACCCTTGCGCGCGGATCCTCGTCCGGGCTCGTTTGCGTCCGGCACGGGCTCCTCGTACTGGTAGACGCCGATTCCGCTGTGCACCGTCGGCTCCCCGGGGTTGGCGGCCCGCTCTGCACGGTGCATGTCCGCATCGAGAACGCGCAGGAAATCGAGGCCCAGTCGGCTCACTTGGGACGCCAGATGCGCGCGTGCGCGCCGCGGCAATTTTGGGTTGTAGGATCGAGCTTCGAACCAGTTGCGGGCATCCTCATGGGGCCGCGAGTTGTGCAAGAGCGTGCTCAGCATGCCGAGGAGCGGAAGTAAGTTGTGGTACCGACCGGTGTGGCCCCGGCCTTGAAACAGGGCGTCGCGCCGTTGTGGGACGTACTTGGTCCCCTGTCGCTTGAGCGCCTTCGCTTTGAGGAGGTAGCGGATCACCTCCGCTGTCCGCAACGAGCCCCCGACGCGCGCCGTGAGTGCCTCGATCGAGGGCTCACGCCCCTGCGCCGCAAGCGGGAGGGGAGCGCCCTGTCGATCCACGTAGAGAGGCTCCGAGAACCACACGGTCAGGATGTGCGCCGCTTGGGTCTCGGTCGTGTACCCGACTTTCCGCCCCTCGAACGTATCGGCATGGCGCTCGCAGGCCTTGGCGACGGCGGATCTCAATTCGCGCGCGGAAATGCCCATCCTCGCGAGCAGGCGCACGAACCGCTCGATCGCCTCGAGCACCAGATCCTGAGGGACGCCGGTCCCTTCAGAGACCGGCTCGAAGCGCGGCCGCTTCCGCCTCATCGCCGCCCGCCTCGGCGGCGGGCCATGCGGGGCGCACGCACTCCCGTCTTCGTTTTCTGGTTCACCCGCCCGGATACCAGCGGATCCTCGAACGCGAACACCGTGACGCCGAGTCGGATCCGGGGCGTCCTCACTCCACCTCGCTCCCGGCGCTGCATGTCAAGATCGGCATCGCGCAGGAAGTCCGTACCGCGCTTCCGTAAGCGCGCGTAGAACTTCGGTAACGCCTCCACGGGGAAGCGGGGATTGAGCGCGATGCGGTCCGGTATTCGATCTTTGGGGCGACAGGTCGCGTTGTGTTCGACGGTGCGCAAGAGGCCCCCCAGCACGTTGAGCAACCAGGGGATCAGGAGTTCGCGTCGGTGACCGAAGGATACGAAGTCGTCGGTCGGACGGTAGAGCCGGCCGTGCGCACGGAGAGCCCCCAGCTCCTTCAAGTGCCTGAGGACCGTGAGCGGGTCGGCCTCGGGCAGCACGCGCGCGATCAACGTCGAGAGCGAATGCCGCGATCCGGAATACGGCAAGGCGCGCGGAATCCCGGCGCGATCCACGTACTCCGGCTCGCTGTACCAGCGGGCAATCACCTGCCCGTGATCCATCCTCGAAGTCGCATCGTCCTTCGAGACCGGGCGTACCCTCACGCGCCCGCAGATGTGCGCGAACTCCCGCGCGAGCACTTCGGGGTCCTCGCCGCCCATCGCCAGAACCCGGGCGAGGCGGCTCAAGATCTCCCGGGTCGGGCGCCGCACACCCGTCCTCCCTCGCCGAGTGGTGCTCTCCGCCTCGGCGCTGCTCATGGGAGCACGCTCCGCTTCACCGCCTGGAAGGTCCTTGTGGGCCTCATGTTCATACCGGACGTGCGTTCAAGCCGCCTCAGGACACCGCGGTCACGGGCCTCTCCGGCGAGCGCTCCGTGCGCGCTTCGTGGGAGGGACCGACGGCGGCGGGTCGCCCTCGGTGCCCTCGTCCAAGCTCCCTTCGAAGAGGTAGATCCCCACGCCTAAGCGCATCGCCTCCCGGGATCCGGGCGGTGTGACCGTGTACTGAGGATCATTCAGGGTCTCCTCCATCGAATCCGCCGTGGCGGCGGCCTGATCCGAAAGATGCCGGATCAAGACCGGGGCGTAATGTGGATCGAGCTGCGCGTTGGTGACGCGTCGGACCAAGAGCGGCCGGATCGGATTTCTCAAGTTATAGAGCAGGCTCGCGCACAGATCCCCGAGCTCCTCCCCCACCCTCACCACCCCGTCGGGATCCCAGCGAACGGTGGCATAGGTGCGACTCACCGCCGTCACCCGTCCGTCCTTAGCCCGCCGCACCGCCCGCACCCGCAAGAGCTCATCGAGAATCGCGGCGAAGCGCGGATCCCCGCTATAGCGCTCACAGAGCGCCGCAAACGACTTCCGCTTCCCGCGCACCGGGAGCGGCGCGGGGGCCCCGAGCTCATCGTGAAACTGCGGATCGTTCCACCAGCCGGTGAGCACTCGCTCCGCACGCTGTCGGCCGCGATCCCCCGAAGGCACCTCTCCGTCCGCGCTCTTGAGGATCGCAGCGACGTCGACCCGCGTGAGCCCGGTGAGCACGGCAATCCGTGAGGCGTTCGGACGTCCGCCCTCCCCCGTCCCCACACGGCGCTCCGCCGCCCGCACGTAGGCGAGCTTCACCATGGCGGTGAACTCCCCCACGCCGATGCCGGCATCGAGGAGCAGCTCTGCGAGCGGGGCGAGGAGCCGCAGCATCGCGGTGCGTACGGCTCGCTTTAGGGAATCGCTCATCGGAGCCTACCGAACGTGCAAAGTCGCGCGTGGCGCACGAAGGCCTCCGCTTGCAGGGCCAGAAATATCGTAGTATTTTATTTTACCATCGCGGTAATAACAAGACCCTCCACGCGCATGCTGAACCCGGACTTCTCTTCCAGGCCCATGGATACTGCTCGAGCCTTCCCGTTTGCAGCTCTCCAGGATGTCAACCATCGCTGCATCGAGCTCCTCGTGCATGCCGCGCGCATCTCGATCACTCCGCCCTTCTCACTCATCGCTCACCTGAGAGAGCCCTTACGGCGCAGCACGCCCGAGTCGCGGCGCGCGGCGGCGAGCCGCGGCGTGCTGCTGGTGGATATGCAGTTCGACCAACCCGCCTGGTGGCGGCGGGTCTTGAGCGAGCCGGAGCGAGCGTTCCGCAGCGGCCCGGGATGCGGCGCCTTCCCGCGTCAGAGCGGAATCGCGCTCGCACGCGCCACGCTCGCGCTCGCCTGGAACGCCGTTCAGACCGATCGGACGGTCGCCGGGGTCCTCCTCGGAATGGACGCCGAAGTGGCCACCCTGATCTCGAGCCTGCCGCTCACCCGCATCGATCGATTTGCGACCCGGCACTTTCGCCGCGTTCGTCCGCGCTGGGCCGACCGAACGGATTTCTGGGGAGAGCTGCTCCGGCTGTGCGAGTCCGACCCGAATGCCTCGACTCACGAACTCGATCTCAAGGCATTGCGAATTCTACTTGGCGATACGCTCCGCGCGGCGCGCCGCGCGGGCGACCGGGGATCCCTGCCTACACGATACCTGCCATCGCACTATTGAGAAATGCGTAAGTGAGTGACACTTTTCGCCGTTCTTGCGGTCCAACCGCTTCGGATGGTTACATTCGAGGTCGGGATGAGACACTCACAGAAATTGAAGGCATTGGAACGGCGGAGGTTGCGCGGAGCGCGGCTGCTGGCAGCGGGGGAGAGCCAGGGGCAGGTCGCACGCAGACTCGGCGTGTCGCGCCAGACAGTAATGCGGTGGGAGCGGACGCGCGAAGCAGGCGGTCTCGAGGGCTTGCGCCGATCGGCCCACTTCGGTCGGCCCGAGCGACTGAGCCTGGAACAGCGCGAGGAGCTGGTGCGGATCTTGAAGGCTGGAGCCGTTGCGGCTGGCTTTGGCACCGAGCTATGGACGGTGCCACGGATTGCGCAAGTGATCCGCGATCGCTTTTCGGTCTCGATGGTCTCGACCTCGGTGTGGAGGCTGCTCGGGAGACTGGGCTGGAGCGTGCAACGGCCCACGGGCCAGGCGCGGGAGCGCAACGAGCGGGCGATCCGCAACTGGCAGAACAAGAGGTGGCCAGAACTAAAAAAATCGCTGCGCGACAGGGCCGAGTAATC
>Ga0335073_10000611_pt1 | contig 46337 bp, 34 predicted proteins | sample Lox_Sample_22_FD_207093 | JGI IMG/M metagenome (GOLD analysis project Ga0335073, IMG submission 207093) | Soil microbial communities from Loxahatchee National Wildlife Refuge, Florida, United States - Lox_Sample_2.2 | ecosystem: Environmental > Terrestrial > Soil > Wetlands | place: USA...
ATTCGGCAGCGGCTCATTACCATCTTCGGTGATCCGAAACTCAGCGTGAAGTACGTCTCGGATGCGGGAGCCGTTTCCGACACTGCGCCTGAGCGCAAGGCGATCGTTCCGCCTCCTCCGATCAAGGAAGTCTTCGATCCGCTTACGCGTATTACCGATCAGATCTGGCCCGGGGTTCCGGTTACGCCTGTGATGGAGAACGGCGCCAGCGATTCTATCTATTTTGCGCAAGCCGGGATCCCTTGCTACGGTTACTCCGCCATCGCGCTTGAACGCGACGATGATCGAGCCCACGGCCAGGACGAGCGATTGCCGATTGACTCCTACTGGAAGTCGCTGGATTTCTTCTATGCGTTCAGTAAGGCACTCGGCAACGAATAGCCTGATCTCCGAGCTATTCGCGGCGTCGGTCTGCCCGGCAACGTATCATGAGAATCCGGAAGCAATCATTGGAAGAACGGAGTTTCAGCATTGCCGGGCAGGATCGAATTGATGATGGGACCGATGCGTAGCAATAAGACCGCCGAGTTGTTGCGCCGCGCCGAGATGCGCCGCCAATATGCGAAGCAGTACGTACTGGTTCTGAAGCCAAGTGACGACACCAAGGGTGGTCCTGGCCTGGTGGAAAGCCGCAACCCCAACGGCAACGTCCGCATGCAGGCTCTGGAATTCAACTCGTCTGATCCCTGGCCGGTTCTCGAGCGGATTGCCGATATCGAGCAGGAGATCGGCAAACGCGTTGAGTGCGTGGCCATCGATGAGGGGCAGTTCGTCAGCGATCTCTTCCAGTTCACAAAGGATCTGCTCGATGCCAACCATGATGTGCTGGTCGCGGGACTCGATCTCGACTTTCGAGCCATTCCGTTTGGTGAGATGCTCAATCTCACCTGGCTCGTGAACGCATACGGGGGCAGCATCACCGAGTGCATGGCCTATTGCAATTGCGGTGCGCGCGCCTTCTATTCGCAACGTCTCATCGATGGCAAGCCCGCACCCTACGACAGTCCCATCAAAGTCCCCGGCGACGCCTACGAGCCGCGTTGTGCGGAGCACTTTGTTCTTCCGGGTCGTCCGCATTAGTGTTCAGTTGCTTGGGAAGGAGCAGCGGCGAGTGACGTCTGCGATGAGTCCGCTATATCGCAAGATTGCGGGGCGACTCGTCCCGTTTCTCATGCTGCTCTACATGGTCGCGTATCTGGACCGCGTCAATATCAGCTTTGCTGCGCTCACGATGAATCGTGACCTCGGCATAAGCGAGGGCGTATACGGTTTCGCGGCCGGGGTGTTCTTCCTCAGCTACTGCCTGTTCGAAGTTCCTGCCAACCTTGTGCTCGCGCGGATCGGCGCGCGCCGATGGCTCGCCGTGCTCATGGTCTTTTGGGGATTCATATCCATGGGGACGGCATTCGTTCACTCCGAGTCGGCGTACATCGGCGTTCGTTTTTTGCTAGGCGTGGCGGAATCCGGTTTCTATCCGGGCGTTATTTATTACTTCACCTTTTGGCTGCCCAGGCCCCTGCGTACGCGCATTCTGGCGATGTTTCTGCTGGCCGTACCGCTCTGCAATTCCATCGGATCACCGATCTCCGCGCACATCCTGGTGCTTGACAATCTGGGTGGCTTGAGCGGATGGCAGTGGCTGTTCTTGCTGGAAGGCGCACCGGCCGTGCTGCTCGGGATTGTTGCCTGGTTTTTGCTGGCAGATGGACCGTGGTCCGCGCGATGGCTCTTGCAGGAAGAAAAAGATCAGGTTGCAGGCGATCTGCAAATCGAAGGTTCTGTGCGACTGGAGTCAGACAAGCAACGCCTGAATGTGGTCCGCGACTGCGCTATTTATTTTCTCTGGAGTAGCGGGAACTACGGACTGACGTTCTGGCTGCCGAAGATCCTCACGGGTGTGGGAGCTTCGGATCTCGCGACCGGCTGGTGGGGAACGGCGACCTTCGGACTGGGTGCGCTGGCGATGGTGTGGGCCAGCCGGAGGCGCGGGTTCCGTGCGCTGCCATTCCTATTTCTTGCCTCCGCCGCGGGCTTTATCGTTGCCGGACTTGCCCATTCTGTTCTGATTGCGGTTGCGGGATTTGCTTTGGCTGCCATGGCCATCCTTGCGGGGCTGCCGATGTTCTGGAGTCTAGCGGCGAGCCGCCTCACCGGTAAAGCCGCCGGAGCTGCCATTGCCCTCGTCAACTCCGTTGGCGCGGTCGGCGCGTTTGCGGGACCTTCAGCGATGGGCTGGCTTCACGACGTGACGCATCATTACTCTGCAGGCCTGTGGGCGATCGCAGCTGCCATGGCTGTTGGAGGAGCACTGGTGTACAGCGAATCGTCGAAAGCGCCGGTAGTCGCGCCTCAAAAGGCAGATTGAGTTGAAAGCTTATCGAGCCGCATTTGGCGCGTGTCAGCGCGCGCTTCGCTGGACGCATAGTCTCGTGGAGTCGTCGGGTAGAATGAAGACTGCATGATCCTCCCGTTTGTCCGCGAAATTTTTGCGGAACTGGAGCAGTCCTCCTCCTTTGATCGCGTTCGCAGGCACCTCTCGTTTGGTGTCGGGCGCCGACGTCTGTCCGGGCTCACCAATACGGCTCGTGCTTTGTACCTGCCACTGCTCGCTCGGGCTGCGAAACATCCGGTCATCGTTGTTGTGGCAGACAATAAAGCTGCCGAAGCCCTCGAGCCGACCCTGAAGGCTGGGTGTGAACTTACGGGGGCCATTGATCCCGATCGGGTTGTCCGTCTGCCCGCTCACGACGTTCTTCCGTTCGAAAATCTCTCTCCGCACCCAGATGTGCAGGAACAGCGTGCCGCAGCCTTGTACAAGCTGGTTACCGGCGGCGTTTCCATTTTGATTGCACCTGCGGAATCTGCCGCGCTCCGCCTCTTTGATCGCAATTACTACGCCAGCCTTGCGGTGACGGTCCGCCGCGGCGAGGAAATCGACGTAGAAATTCTCACTGCGCATCTCGCCAGCGTCGGCTATACGCAGATGGACCTGGTAGAGATGCCCGGACAGTTCACCCGCCGCGGAGGGATTCTCGACGTCTATTCGCCCGAAGCCGATCGTCCCGTGCGCATCGAGTTCTTCGGCGACGAGATCGAAACCATTCGCAAATTCGATCCGGAAACGCAGCGCTCCCAATCGGGCCTGGATGAAACACAGTTGCTGCCCCTGACCGAAACTCCCGTCACCGAGCATTTGCTGGCTGCCGTGCATGCACGCCTGAGCAAGCAGCGCGTCGAGATCACCGCAGACGGGGAGTCTAACGAGGAAGGGATGGAGATCGAAGCCGCAGCTGCAGGCGGCGTCAGCGTTTTCCCTGGCTGGGAGTTCTTCTCCGCGGTGGCAGGCACCGAGCGTCACCTCCTCAATCTTGTGCAGCATGCGGTGCTTTTTGTCGAGGAGCCCGCCATGGTTCGCAACCAGATCGACCGCTGGTGGAACAAGGTCGAACAGCGTCACGAGCGCAGCGGGATTGGAAGTCTTATTCGACCCGAAGACATCTATATTCGCCCGGAGGTCCTTCAGGGGCTGCTCGAGACGCATACCGGGCTCGATCTCGATCAGCTGGGCGCCATCGACGTACTCGAAGATGACAGCACGCTTGGCGAAATTGCCGTCAACTCGCGTCCTACTCTGCGTTTTCATGGCTCGATTCCGGCCCTGGTTGAGCAGCTCAAAAATCTGATCGCCGCGGAGCAACGTATTGTCCTTGCGGCTCCCACACAGGGTGACCTCGAGCGCACTGCGACCATGCTGCGTGAATACCAGGTGCCATATCGGCTGGGAAGCCGTGCCGTTACGCATGGTGCTGAACTCGAAGAAGCCAGTTACCTGGCAGGAGATCTGCGCGTGCCCGTAATCGTGCGCGCCCCGATCTCGGCGGGCGTCAGCTTTCCTGATTCGAACCTGATTCTTTTTGGCGCCAACGACCTCTCTGACGAGGCCGACATACAGGCACGCCCGGAACCGAAGAAATCAAAGACGGCCGTGTTTCTCTCAGACTTCCGCGATCTGGCCATCGGCGATTACGTCGTCCATGTCGAACATGGAATAGCGCAGTATCAGGGATTGAAAGAGATCGTTCAGGATGGACTCGCGATCGAATTCATGATTCTCGAATTCGCCGAGCAGGCCAAGCTTTATGTCCCGCTCACGCGCCTCGACCTGATCCAGAAGTATCGCTCCACCGATACCGGTCCGGCGCCGCAGCTCAACAAGCTTGGCTCTCAGCAATGGGTAAAAACCAAGGCCCGTGTGCGCAAGGCAATGCAGGATATGGCTGCCGAACTGCTCAAGCTTTACGCTCAACGGCACACTGCAGAAGGCACTGCGTTTTCACCTGACAATGATTTTCAGCGCGAGTTTGAAGACTCCTTCGACTATCGCGAAACCGATGATCAGATCACCGCCATCGCCGCGGTTAAGCAGGATATGGAAGCGACCACGCCGATGGATCGCCTGCTTTGCGGCGATGTCGGTTATGGAAAGACTGAAGTAGCCATGCGCGCCGCTTTCAAGGCCGTTCAGGATGGAAAGCAGGTTGCCGTTCTAACGCCTACGACGGTTCTCGCCTTTCAACACTTCGAGACTTTCAAAAAGCGCTTCTCGCAATTTCCTATCGCGATCGAGATGATCTCGCGCTTCCGTTCGCCGAAGGAGCAGAAGGTCATCGTCGAGAAAGTCGAAACCGGGAAGGTCGACGTCCTTATCGGCACGCATCGGGTTCTCTCCAAAGACATCAAGTTCCAGGATCTGGGTCTCCTGGTGGTCGATGAAGAGCAGCGCTTCGGTGTGCGCCACAAAGAGCGGCTGAAGCAACTGCGCAAAGAGATTGACGTGCTCGCCATGTCCGCGACGCCGATCCCGCGTACGCTGCATATGTCACTCGTCGGCTTGCGTGATATGTCGGTGATCGAAACGCCGCCCAAAGACCGGATGGCCATCCAGACCGTCGTCGCCAAGTTCGACGAGAAGATCATCCGCTCTGCGATCGAAGTCGAACTCGAGCGCGGTGGCCAGGTTTATTTTGTACATAACCGCGTCGAATCCATTTACGAGATCGCTTCGCGAATCCAGGAACTGGTTCCCGGTGCGCGTGTCGTTGTGGGTCACGGCCAGATGGGCGAAAAGGAACTTGAGCAGGTGATGCTGGCTTTCATGCATCACGAATTCGATGTGCTTGTGGCAACGACAATCATCGAGAACGGTCTCGACATTCCGCTGGCCAACACCATCATCATCAACCGCGCCGATCGCCACGGCCTTAGCGAGCTGTATCAGCTTCGCGGACGTGTCGGCCGTTCGAATCGTCGGGCCTACGCGTACCTGCTCATCCCGCCCGAACGCGAACTGACCGATATCGCGCGTCGCCGTCTCGCTGCTCTCAAAGAGTTCAGCGACCTTGGCGCTGGATTCAAAATTGCTGCTCTCGACTTGGAACTCCGCGGGGCCGGGAACATGCTTGGCGGCGAACAGAGCGGCCACATTGAAGCCGTCGGCTTCGAACTCTACACCTCGATGTTAGAAGCGGCGGTGAAGGAACTGAAGGGTGAAGGCGGCGAAGAGCGGCCGTCGACGCAGCTTAACCTTGGCATTGCTCTGCGCATCGATGAAAGCTACGTGGCCGAAGAAAACCAGCGCCTGCGCCTCTATAAGAAGATCGCCGGAGCGGAATCCGAAAAAGCCATCGCCGATCTACGTTCCGAGATGGAAGACCGCTACGGAGCTCTGCCCGATTCAACTGTCTACCTGCTCGAAGCAGCTGCATTGCGTCTCGAGTGCGAGCGCATGGGAATCGCGCAAATCGATCGCAAGCGCTCGGAACTGCAAATTCGATTCACTGAGAACGCCGCGATCGATCCGCAGCACCTCATGCGGCTGGTGGCGCGCAACGCCAAACGAGGAGCGCAGTTCACGCCGCAGGGTTTGCTGAAATTCCCACTGGCAGCCACGCGTCCAGACGATGTATTACTTGAGATTCGCGATCTGTTGTCGAAACTTGCTCCGGATGCAGTCACCGCCTAGTCCGCGCCATATAAGAGGAATTGTGAGAAAAACCGCAACGTTCTTCGCCCTTGGAGTCTGTATGACCCTCGCCGCGCACGCACAAAACGAAACCGTGCGACAGTTCCAACATGTGTCGGACGATTATTTCGACCAGGTCTATTTTCCCTACCAGCCGACATCAGGAACCGTCGCCGGCTACCACCAGTACGACACGAAGCTTGAGGACTTTTCGGAGGCCTCTATCGGCGCTGAGGTCGCAGCGCTGCACGACTTCGAGAAACGCGTCTCAGAATTCCCTGCGACTTCACTCGATCAGACCACGCGAGGGGACCGCCAGATGGTCCTGAATGATATCCACTCGCGCCTGCTCACTTTGCAGACCATCCGCCCCTGGGCAAAGAACGCAGACAATTACTCCAGTGCCTGCGCCAATGCTGCCTTTACGCTCATGGAGCGCAAATTCGCCCCTGCCGATGAGCGCCTGCTCTCGCTGATTGCGCGCGAACAGCAGATGCCGCGCCTGATCGCCGAAGCGCATGCTAATCTTCAGAACCCGCCACGCATTTTCACCGAGATTGCCATCGAGCAGCTGCCAGAAATCATCAGCTTTTTCCAGCATGATGTTCCGGAGGCCTTTGCAGAGGCTCAGAATGCAACCGTCAAATTCGAGTTTGCGCAGACCAATGCCGCGGTCATCAGCGCATTGACTGACTACCTGAGCTGGCTCAAGACAGATCTGCTGCCACGCTCGGGCGGGGACTTCCGCATCGGAGCCGACACGTTCTCAAAGAAGCTCGAGTTTGACGAGATGGTCGACCTGCCTTTGCCGAAATTGCTTGAAATCGGCTATGCCGACATGTATCGAAACCAGCAGCACTTTGCTGAAGTTGCGAAAGAACTGGAGCCGAACAAGACGCCTCGGGAAGTTCTGGAAGAGCTGGGCAGCCAGCATCCCGCACCCGATCAACTTCTTGATGCTTTCCGCGCAACGTTCAGCAGTCTGCTTGACTTCGTCCGGACGCATCACATCGTGACCATCCCGTCAGACGTGCGCCCGGTCTTGGAAGAGACGCCGCCGTTTATGCGAGCCACCACCCAGGCCAGTATGGACTCGCCTGGGCCCTATGAGACGCGCGCTACTACCTCGTACTTCAATGTCACGTTACCTGACCCCTCGATGACGCCCGCGCAGGTCGAAGGCTACATGCATTCCTTTAATATCGGCACAGTTGTCTCAACGTCTGTGCATGAGGCCTATCCCGGTCACTACACGCAATATCTCTACTCGCTCCGTTTTCCGTCGCGCGTTCGCAAAATTCTCAGCGCCAACACCAACGTGGAAGGCTGGGCTCACTACACTGAGCAGATGATGCTCGACAACGGCTATGGCCGGCCTGGAACAGGAGCGAAAGACGAGCGCGAGGCAAAATTCCTGCGACTGGGCCAGTTGCAGGATGCCCTGCTGCGCAACGCGCGCTTCATCGTCGGCATCCAAATGCACACTGGGAACATGACCTACGATCAGGCCGTTGAATTCTTCCAGAAGGAAGGCTACCAGCCAAAGGAGACCGCAGAAGTCGAGGCCAAACGCGGCGCCGGTGATCCTACCTATCTGTATTACACACTGGGCAAACTCGAAATTATGAAACTGCGTGCCGATCTCCAGAAGAAGCAGGGCGCAGCATTTTCCCTCGAAAAGTTCCACGATGAATTTCTCAGCCAGGGATTTCCCCCGCTCAAGATCGTGCGCGAGGCTCTGCTTGGCGATGACTCCCCCACGCTTTAGAATGAACACCTCTTCATCGAACGCGTGGTCACGCAGGTTTAGCTTCGAAGTGAGGAACAATTGATGACAGAGCAAGTTCGGAAAGTGGTTTTCCCCGCCGGCGGACTCGGCACGCGTTTCTTGCCAGCCACCAAGGTCATTCCCAAAGAAATGCTGGCGCTTGTCGACAAGCCCATCATCCAGTACGGTGTCGAAGAAGCGGTTGCCTCAGGGATCGAGCACATCATCATCATCACCGGACGCGGCAAAGGCGCAATGGAAGATCACTTCGACCATAGCTTCGAACTCGACGCCACGCTCGAGCGCCGCGGCAAGAAAGATTTGCTGGCCGTCTCGCGCGGCGTTTCCACTCTGGCTCGCGTGAGCTATGTGCGCCAGCGGGAGCCGTTGGGCCTGGGCCATGCCGTGCTCTGCGCAAAGGAACTGGTGGGCGAAGAGCCGTTCGCCGTCATTCTGCCCGATGACGTGATCGACTCAGAGGTGCCGTGTCTCAAGCAGATGATCGATGTCTTTAACGAGCGAGGCGGATCCGTGATTGCCACGCAGACCGTAGACGGTCCGGGCATATCTGCCTACGGCGTTCTTGCCGGCTCACCCGATCCCAAAGATCCGCGTATCTACAACTGCACCGGAATGGTGGAGAAGCCGAAACTCGAGGATGCGCCATCGAAGCAGGCCATCATCGGCCGTTACGTCTTGACGCCGCGCATCTTCGAACTGCTCGAACAGACCGCGCCCGGAGCTGGGGGTGAAATTCAGCTCACCGATGGCATCAAGGCTCTGTTGAAAGAGGAGAAGGTTTTCGGCTTTACGTTCGAGGGCAAGCGCTTCGATGCGGGCGACAAGTTCGGCATGTTGCAGGCCACGGTAGAATTCGCGCTCAAGCGCCCCGAGTTCGGTGAGCGGTTCCGGGAGTATTTGAAAAGTTTGCCGCTGCAGCGAAGTCGGCGGTGCTAGCAGCCGCTGCGCGGCTTGTTAGCGGAATGAGGCCTCAGGTTTTCGTCAAGAACTGGTAGCGCCTCGGTTTTGCTAACTCCGCTACCTCCGCCGCCACGCTCGCGAATTGAACCGCTAACTTCGCTTCACTTCCACTTGATATTGCATCCAATCGACGCCTTTTGATCCGCACTCGGGTTCTCGCCGCGCAACACCGCGTCGAGCGCTGCCCGCAAATCCTTGCCGGTTACCGGAATGCCATTTCCCGGCCGGCTGGCATCAAACTGGCCTCGATACACAAGGTTGAAATCTTTGTTGAAGAGGTAAATGTCGGGAGTGCAGGCTGCGTCATACGCATGTGCAACCGCCTGCGATTCATCGTAGAGATAAGGGAACTTGAATCCCATGCTCTGCGCCTGCTTTTTCAGGCCGCTCGGGCTGTCGTCGGGATAATTCTCCGCGTCGTTACTGCTGATGGCCACGATCCCGAGCTTTCCGGCGTAATCCGCGCCCAACTGGGCCAGTCCTTTCTCGATGTGCTTCACATAGGGGCAATGGGTGCAGATGAACATCACCAGCAGAGCCTTCTGCCCTCGAAAATCGTCCCGCCGCACCGTCCTGCCTGAGATCACATCCGGCAGCGCAAAGTCCGGCGCCGTCGTTCCCAGTTCCAACATTGTCGATTCCGTCAAAGCCATTGGAACAACTCCTCATCTCGCACTACAAATCCTAACTCCGCTAACAAGCCGCGCTGCGGTTGATAACCTCGCTGCTTCTAGAACAGCCCACCCTGCCGACCCGGCATTGGCACGCCAAAATGTTCGTACGCGGCCCGCGTGGCTACACGCCCGCGCGGCGTGCGGTCCAGAAACCCGATCTGGATCAGGAATGGCTCATACACTTCTTCGAGCGCGTCTTCCTCTTCGGCCAACGTTGCAGCCAGCGTACCCAATCCCACGGGACCCCCCTCGTACTTCTGCATGATCGTCAGCATCAGCCGGCGATCGATCTCGTCGAACCCATGCGCGTCCACTTCCAGCAGGGTCAACGCGGCGTTCGCTGTGGGCCTGTCGATCATTCCCGATCCTCGTACCTGAGCAAAATCTCGCACCCGTCGCAGAAGCCGGTTTGCGATTCGCGGTGTTCCGCGAGACCGTAATGCAATTTCTGCCGCACCATCGGGATCGATCGGCACTCCCAACACCTCCGCCGAGCGCTGCACGATCACACGTAGATCGTCTTCGGTGTAAAACTCCAGCCGCAGCAGAATTCCGAACCGCGACCTCAGCGGCGAACTTAACAGCCCCGGTCTTGTCGTGGCGCCAACAAAGGTAAACGGCTTGATTTCCATGACGTGCGTACGCGCGGCCGGGCCCTGACCAATGATGATGTCGAGCTTGTAATCCTCGAGAGCCGTGTAAAGCTTCTCTTCGAGAACCGGCTGCATGCGATGGATTTCATCCAGAAACAGCACCTGCCGATCGCGCAGATTCGTCAGGATCGCCGTCAGGTCCCCTTGGATTTGCAGTGCCGGACCCGACGTCTGCTGAAACCCGACACCCAGTTCATTGGCAATGATGGTCGCCAGGGTCGTCTTTCCCAGCCCCGGCGGACCAAAGAGCAGCACGTGGTCGAGCGCTTCGCCCCGCGACTTGGCTGCTTCGAGCGCAATGGCCAGCTGTTCCTTGGCTTTTGCCTGGCCGATGAACTCCTTCAGCCACCGGGGACGCAGTTTGAGCTCAAAGCCCTGCTCTTCGTCAGCGCGCGAGGCGCTGACCAGCCTTTCTGCCTGAAACCGGTCTTTGTCCCTAGGGTGATCAGGGGAGTTTTCGCGCACAATTGCCATGATGGCAGCAGTGTAGCGGTTGCAGCCGGGTGGGGTAAAACACCCCGGCCCGTAACTCGTTCGTAACTCCTCCACCTGCCCTTTTTATGGTCCGATTTCATGTAATTACGAGCGAACCAAGTTCCCGCCAACCCCCCGGAATTTCGCAAGTTACGCGCGTAACAAAACAGGCTCGGTGACCCAAGATTGTTATTGATTCGCAAGATTGACCTGCCGTATCCTTGGGGCACCTCTCAAGAGGCATGTTGTTAGGTTGACTTGGATCTGTTATCGATCGGGGTCCAGGTGTGCAAGAGTTGGGCTTCCGAGGCCCGTCGAGAGTCTTTTGTAGGGTTGCAGCTTTCTGAATTTACACGAGAAACCGACCTGCTGAAGGCAGGCGTGCGGCCTGAGGTCCATTGGTTTGCCGTTAGAAGGCGGCGAAGCCGGCAAGGCGGAAACGCCAGGAGATTGTATGCGTAATCGTTCGTTGTCAGGTGCCTTGTTACTGATCGGCGCGTTAATTCCCATTACAAGTTGCAACAATTCGCCCTCGTTGACCTCGATTACGGTTAGTCCTACTACGGCGAATTTTGGGGGACCAGGCCTCACGATGCAATTGACTGCGACGGGTTCCTACACCCATCCGGGGCATCCGGCGCTCACCAAGGACATTACTGACCAAGTTACATGGGCCACCTCGGCGGATCAGTGCGTCACTGTGAGCACAACGGGTCTTATTACTTCGGGACAGAATGTCTGTTCCAGCATTCTTATTACCGCCAGCATGCCGGGCTTTAATGGTCTCATCTCTGGCACCATGACCGTGAACGTGACCCAGCCGAACTCCGGCGGGGGCGGCGGAACCGGGGGAACCGGCGCCGGCGACGTGACTTCCATGTCGATCATCCCGGCTACGCAAACCGTAGCTGCGCCTGGAGACACCGCGCAGTTTATTGCGGTCGGCACTACCACGTCCGGTTCGACTGTAAACCTGACCAACATTGCCACCTGGACCTCCAGCAGCGCGCAGATCGCAACAGTGAACGCCGCCGGTCTTGCAACGGCCGTTGCACAGGGCACTGCGACCATCACTGCGGTCTACGCCAACGCGGACGGATCAGTGGCCACCGGCACAGCGACCTTCGTGATTACCGGCGGCTCGGCTTCTAGTTCTGAGCAGATCACCGCGCTTTCAATTATTCCTGGTTCGCAGTCCTTGTCGGCCTCAGGCCAGACTGGTCAGTTCATTGCTCTGGGAACTTCTGGCAGCACTGGACTACAGGAGAATGTCACCGGCGCTACGCAACTCGCCTGGTCATCGAGCATACCGACCATCGCAACCATCTCTGCAACCGGTCTTGCTCAGGGAGTGAGCGCCGGCAGCACAAACATCACGGCTCTCTGGACCAACACTGACGGAAGCGTCGTCTCAGCAACCGCAACGCTGAGCATTACGTCGACCCCGGCGCCCGAGCCGCTGCTATCGCTTTCCATCATCCCAGCCTCGATCTCCGTTGGAAATCTGCAGGGCACCGGCAATTTCCTTGCGGTCGGAACCTTCTCAGTTGCGCCTTATGTTAGGGATTTGACCAACTCGGTTACCTGGCTCTCTTCTGCCCCCGAAGTCTTCCCGGTGATCACGGGCAACAACAGCACGGCGAACCAGGGAGCACCGGCAGGTACAGTCACGGCCTATGGGGATGGATCTGCCACGATTATCGCGGAGGCAACAGATCCGACAACCGGATCGATTCAGACTGCAACCGCGACCTTCAGCTGCCCTCTGGTCCTTCCGGACCCAAGCTCCATTCCGCCCACGCCCGGCAGTTGCTTCCCGGGTTCGCAGTCTCCGTCATTGCTGGCGACTGTCACTGTGTACAACGAGGGCTTGAACACCACCAGCTGGCAAATTACCGGTCCTTCGGCAACCGGAACAGCTGATGTGATCCATTGCGGGCCGGGTTGGACCGGAGCTGGAGGCTCGGTCTGTGTGGCGACCTATCCGATCAATACCACCGTGACCCTCACGGCTACCGGCGGACAGTTCGGCGGATGGTCTTCGAGCTGCACAACGCCGAATCCAAATCCACCGACGGCTGCCGGACCGAACACTTGCACGTTTACCATCACCGACACGAATACCAACATCACAGTTGGTGCAATCTTCAACTGAGCAGTAATGCGGTACAGATAAGGCCGCCCGCTTAGGGCGGCCTTGCTGCATCCGGGGAAAAATCGCGACGCATTGCGATGCGGAATTTCGTCGAATTCCTGCTCACCGGATTGCGAGATTTAAACTGGTTGAGTCTGCTCTCAGCTCTTGAATGACTCACCGATTCGCGCGTCTTCGCCGCTTCCACTTCAATCTCCCGCAACGTATCGCGGCGGGATTCCTCGCGATTTTTCTCATCCAGGGACTCTGGATCACCGGCCATCAGACACTTTCCGATCGCGATTACCAATATGCACGTTGCGGCCGCGAGACCTGGGAGAAGCCTTCACCGCTCGCCGGTTATTACACAACCTGCGGCAATATTCGAGATGGCATTCTTGCGTATCGTGTCGTCGGGCTGCCGCTCACGTTGAACCTGCTCGTCCAGCGCGGACTCGATATCTTCCGCAAGCCGGAGGATCGCGTCATTCAGAGTCCTGCAGGACCCGGCGGCGCGATCGTAAGCACGTGGGAACTGCGCCACCAGATGACGCACGTGCTGCTTCTGCTTCGCCTGCCATTCCTGGCCTGCGGGTGTGTCCTCGGAGGTGGACTGTGGTGGGTCACACGTCGTCTTTACGGCAATTTCGGCGGATACGTCGCTCTCGCCCTCTATTGTTTTTCGCCTTCCATCCTGCGCGCCTGCGTTTCCCCGTCGCCGGAGATCTTCGCTGCTCTCGGCTTCTATGGCGGGATTTATACCTGCATCGGTGTGGCGCATGCCATGCAGGGACCACGTCGAAAATGGCGTCCGCGGGTCATCCTCCTTACTGTGATCTTTGGTATCGCTGCAGCGGCCCATATCGTGGCTTTGCCGTTGGTGGCACTGCTCGGTTTTGCTCTTATGCTCTGGATTGCGGAAGGGCGTCGAAGCCAGATTCTTCCCATCGTTCTACTGGCAGCCGCGGGAGCGTTGTTGCTGGTCTTTGCTTGTTATGGATTCTCACCCGACGCTTTCAGCTATGTCTTCCGATCAGCAGCCGGATTTCTGACCATTTCGTTTGACCCGGCCCATCGCTTCTTCACCACTGTCTCCCATGCCGGAATCATTCTCGCGGCGGGAGCCGCGGCGCTACTCTATCTCGGCATCGGCCGCTCCCGCTATTTCGGCAATACCGCTCCACTGTTGTGCTTTGCAGTTCTCGTGGTGCTGGTCACGACCGGCGTGCCGGCAAGCCCGTGGATTTGGTCGCTGCCGTTTCTGCTGACCTTCATTGGTGGAGTCTTCGCCGACGCATTCGAATCGCCGCGTGGCCGAGTGTTCGTTGTGGCAGCCGCATCCCTCGTGCTCCTTCAAATCGCCGTATGCCTGGCGTCCCTGCCAAAGCTGATCTGACGCCGAGCCCGTGCACAAAAATGCCATATTTCGAACGGTAAGGAAGCAGGGTCTCACGCTCATCTTTCGTTGCGCGTAAACTATATAATTGACAGTTATTTACAACCACATCGGCGGTTTGCTGAAACGCCCTTCGGGGGCGTAAAATACTCATGTAGCCCGCGTAGACTCCCGGCCCCGCATCCCGGATTCTTTCTGCCGCCTCTCCGACGGGTAAACGACATCTATGGCCGACGATCAGAACCCCCAGCTTCCGCTCGATGGCGGCACGCCGCCCCGCGATAACACGAACCTCATTTCGATCAATATCGAAGAGGAGATGCGCCGGTCGTATCTCGACTACTCGATGTCCGTCATCATCGGGCGTGCGCTGCCCGATGCCCGCGATGGATTGAAGCCCGTGCATCGCCGCGTGCTCTACACGATGAGCGAGATGGGCCTCGAGTACAACAAGAAGTACACCAAATGCGCGAAGGTTGTCGGGCAGGCCATGGGTGTCTACCACCCGCACGGCGACTCCGCTATCTACGACACGCTGGTTCGTATGGCGCAGCCGTTTTCACTGCGCTACCCGCTAGTCGACGGTCAGGGCAACTTCGGTTCCGTAGATGGCGATCCACCGGCGGCCATGCGTTACACCGAGTGCCGCATGATGCGTATCACCGGCGAACTGCTGGCCGACATCGACATGGAGACCGTCGACTTCGTTCCCAACTACGACGAATCGACACAAGAGCCTTCGGTTCTTCCCACGCGCATCCCAAATCTGCTCGTCAACGGATCCAGCGGTATCGCCGTCGGCATGGCGACGAACATTCCGCCGCACAATCTGACCGAGATCGTGAACGCCTGCATCGAACTGGTGAAGAATCCCAAGGCGGGCCTGATCGAAATTCTGAAGTACGTTCAAGGCCCTGATTTTCCAACCGGCGGATTCCTCTATGGTCGTGCCGGTATCGCGCAGGCCTACAAAACCGGCCGCGGCCGCTTCATGATGCGCGCCAAGGCTGCGATTGAGAATCTCACCAAGGAAAAGCAGGCGATCATCGTCACCGAGATCCCCTACCAGGTAAACAAGTCCAAGCTCATCGAGCGTATCGCCGAACTGGTTACGGAAAAAATCATCGATGACATCGGCGATGTGCGCGACGAATCCGATCGCGACGGCATGCGCATCGTGATCGAGCTCAAGCGAAGCGCCCAGCCCGAGATCATTCTCAACCAGCTCTACAAGAACACGCAGATGCAGGAGAGCTTCTCGATGATCCTGCTTGCCGTCCTCAACGGGCAGCCGAAGGAGCTGGGTCTCGAAGGCGCAATTCGGGCGTTCATCGATCACCGCATCGACGTCGTTCAACGCCGCACCGTTTACCTGCTCCGCAAGGCCCGCGAGCGCGAACACATCCTCGAAGGCTACAAGATTGCTCTCGATAATCTCGATACAGTCATCAAGATCATTCGCGCGTCCGGATCGCGCGCGGAAGCCCGCGAAAACCTGTATGCGTGGGGCAAGGGAACTGAGATCGTCATCAATCTCGATCGTGAGCGACTGGCTCACGAAGAACGTGGCCTATCACTCAGGCAGGTCGACGCCATCCTGGAACTCCAGCTCTATCGCCTGACTCAGATGTCGGTCGGCGAAATTTTGAATGAGCTGAGGGAAATCCGCGAAAAGATCGCCGAATACGAATCGATCCTTGCCAGCGAGAAAAAGCTCCGTGGAGTCATCGTCAAGGAACTTGAAAAGGTTCGCGACCAGTATGGCGATGAACGTCGTACGCAGATCATCGATGAATCGGCCGAGATCCAGCTCGAAGACCTTATCGCCGACGAGCAGGTTGCGGTCACGGTTTCGCACCAGGGCTACCTGAAGCGCACTCCGATTTCGATTTATCGCCAGCAGCGCCGGGGCGGGACTGGGCGCACCGGTATGAAGACGCGCGAGGAAGACTTCGTTTCGCAGCTCATCATCGATTCGACCCATGCCTATCTGCTCTGCTTCACTAACACGGGCCGCGTCTACTGGCTCAAGGTCTACGAGATTCCTGATGTGGGTGCCGCAGGCAAGGGCAAGTCGATCCAGAGCCTGCTGAGCCTGCAGCCTGGCGAGAACGTTCGCACCATTCTGCCTGTCCGCGATCTTGAAGAAGAAGAGAAGTACATTTTCTTTGCTACCCGCAACGGCACAGTAAAGAAGACGCCGCTCAAGGACTTTTCGAACGTCATGTCGCGAGGCATCATCGCGATAAATCTGGACAGCGACGATGACCTGGTCACGGCCGGCCTGACCAATGGCAAGCAGAATATTTTCCTCGCCACCCGCGAGGGTATGGCTATCCGCTTCCAGGAGGAGTACGACCCCGACCGTAACGGAATTGGGCTGCGTCCGATGGGCCGCAACGCCGCCGGTAATAAGGGCATCTCCCTCAAGAAGGGGGATTACGTCATTGGCGCCGCTATCACCGACTCCGATGAGACTCGCGACAAGGAGCGCGACGAATGCGCGAAGTCTCGTAATCTCACCGACAAGCTCAATACCTTGCGCAAATCCTACACCACCGCGAGGGATGCCTTGCAGCAAGCTCGCGAGGACCGTCGCAACGGTGATGCCGAAGATGAGAAGCTGAAGGCAAAGGAAAAGAAAGCCGAAAAGGCTGTTGAGGATTCCTGGTCGGCACTCAAGGACCTCGACGAAAAACTCTGCGTCACCCAGTCTCGCATCCTTACTGTGACTGAGAACGGCTTCGGCAAGCGCACCGATGTGGATGAATATCGTCTTACCGCGCGAGGCGCCCAGGGAGTCACAAACTTAAAGGCCACTGCTAAGGTCGGTAAAATTACGTCCATTTTGCTTGTGAACGAAACCTCGGAGTTGATGGTTATCAGCCAGTGGGGCAAGATCATTCGCATCGACACCAAGACAGTCCGTTCTGCCGGCCGTAACACGCAAGGCGTTCGATTACTGAATCTGGAAGAGGACGACAAGGTAGCCGCCGCGGTGATCATTCCGCCCGACGAAGTGAACGGAAAAGAAGACGAGCAGGGAACGCTGATTCAATGAGTTTTTGGGGTGCCTGAGCAGGTTCCCACTCGATAGAGGTGTTCCTAAGGCCTGAGACTGTATTTCCAAACAGGTAATGCGCAACAAACTGCCCGAACTTGGGTCAGCTCAGTCAGCCTGTCCCCCACGACCTGGGCAGGGATCGCATCTCAATCTGTACGCATTGGTGGGTTTCGCAACGAAGGAGTTGTTTCAATTGACCGAATACACACCCCCTCGCTCCCGGCGGACGGAGGTTAAGCCAACCGAATGAGGTACATAATTCCTCCGCACCAGCCGGACGTTGCGAGTGTCTCTTGATCCTTATGAGTTCTGCAACTTATCAGACAAATCCGAACCCATGTGAGCACTCCAAATCAAAGCTGCTGCGTCTTACACTGGTGACGCTCTGGATTCTTCGCGTACCCCCGATGGTCCGCACTGCGCTCATAGCCTTTTTTCTCGTCCCGTTGCTCGCATCATCCGCGGGTGCGTCACGCATTGACACCACGCGCACCAGTACACATCCGCCTGCCAGCAAGTCCGGTGTCCATCACTCGCATCACTCCGCGCACCCTGCCTCACATTCTTTTGGGGCGCATTCCTCCAGAACGAAACAGCAAACGGCGCACAGCACCGCTCGCTCGGGAAGGGCACATTCCACAGCTCGTCGTCCTACACGCTACGCAACCAGTGGTCGCCGGGCAGTCACGCGCCGCACGGCTGGAATGCGTCGCGCTCGTTACGGCAGCCGACGTACCACGGCTCGTTTCACCCCGCTGGCGAATGTTCCCTTGTCGGCTCGCGAGACCAAGTCGCGCCTCCAGACGGATGCGGATACTGATGCTCCCAGCTTCTCCGATGCCTCATCGTCAGCCCAGTCCGCGCCAGCCGGGATAACGACGTCCTCCGAGCCAAATGCACTTGACCATCCGACTCCGACCGAGAACGACACCGAGACGGACACCACAATTGCCTCCTCGACCGCTGATAGTCGCGGTCCCCTGGCCGCTCCACCGGCAACCGCTACAACTCCGGCTGCAGGGGGTCAGGTTGCTGAACTCCAGTTGCCTCGCTTTCCGCAGGATCTGCACTTGAATAGCTATGCCCTGCGTGGAACCCACGATTCCTTGGTCCGTCAGAATGAGCGCAACGAGGAAGAAGCGCTGGAACGCATCGAGGACGACGCTGACCTGCAGGATCGCATCGCTCGCGGAATGCTCGTGCACGTTCCCGAGTCGGCTGCCCTCTCCGTCAATCCCGAGCTTCCTGACGATCACCGCTATTGCCGCCCCTGGACCGCGAATTTTCTTAACGATCTCTCGCGTGCGCACAGTGCCGTCTTTCACAAACCTCTCGTAGTCAGTTCCGCAGTGCGCACCGTCGAGTATCAGAAGCATCTGATGCGCGTGAACCGCAATGCTGCCGAAGCCGAAGGCGACGTTGTCAGCCCGCACCTGACTGGTGCCACTATTGACATCGCCAAATCCGGCCTCTCGCGCCGGGAGATGGAGTGGATGCGGGGCGAACTGCTCGCCTATCAGAATGCCGGCGTGATCGACGTCGAAGAGGAGTTCCGCCAGCGCTGCTTCCACATCACGGTGTACAAGAACTACGATACGCTTTCGCTGCCGCACAAACCCGGAGGCGACACGACGACACCTGTGCTGCCGGCCACCGTGTCTTCCGACTCCGCCGACCCGACAGCGAAGGACGAGTAACCCCTCCCGCACCTGCCGGTGCCTGCGCAATTTCATTTCCTATCTGCACCAGACGCGTTACAATCGCGGGCGAATGCAGTTTCTCCCTGCGTTCGGAACAAGGTTTGTCATCATTTTCAAGGGACATCGAACCGATCGGACGCAGGGCTCCTCGTGAGCGGGATCTTTCGGACTGCGCCGTGTCGCTGAACGTGAACATCGAGAGGGCGAAACTATGGGTGATCAATTAACGCAGCCCGCAGCGGAAGTTGCTCCGGGTCTCACACAGATGCAGCGCGTCATAAATATGTATGCCGCGCCCTCCAAGACATTTCTTGACATCAAGAACGGGAATCGCAGTTGGTGGCTGCCGTTTCTTATTACGGTTCTGTGCGGTGGTTTTCTCTGGTTTGCCATCTACAGTCAGGTTTCCTGGAAGACGGTTTACGAAAACCAGCAGAAACTTGCGCCGGAGTTCGCCAAGAGGATGATGGAGCAGATGCCTCCCGAACAGCGTGCCGCGGCCGATGCCCGTGGACCGAAGACGCAGGCCATCACTTGGGCGCTCTCTCCAATCGGGCTACTCCTTTATGACCTGATCCTCGCACTCATCCTGTGGCCAACCATCAACTTCGGTTTCGGGGGTAAAGCGAGTTACGGTTCTATCTTGGCAGTCATAATGTACGCAGGACTTGTGCTCTGGCCAATACGACTTCTCCTCGGTGGCGTTGCACTTTTTGCCGGTGCGGCTCCCGATGGATTCAACGTCGGCAATCCGGCTCCCACCAACCTTGCGGCTTTTCTCAATCAGGCGGACACGAACAAGGCGCTTTACGTCGTGCTTTCCGCACTCGACGCACCGACAATCTGGTGCCTTATCGTTACGTCGATTGGAGTCGCAATCGTAGCTGGTGCCAAGCGCTCGTCCGGCTACATCGCTGTTTTCGGTTGGTGGATTCTTGTCACCTTGGTTTTCGTAGTTTTCGCTGCCATCACTGGGTGATCGCGGTCGGGCCATAGAAGGCAACGGCGCACATCGTAGGATGTGCGCCGTTGCCTTTCTGAACCCTGATCCCTGTTTTACTCCGTCCATCTCCGCATAATCAGCGTTGCATTGATGCCGCCGAACCCGAATGAGTTCGACAGTGCGACGTCGAAGTTGTGCTTAATAGCCTTGTTGGGAACGTAATTCAGTTTGCATTCGGGATCCGGGTTGTCGAGATTAATGGTCGGAGGAATCTCCTGATTCATCAGCGCCAGCACCGTGATGCCGGCCTCCAATCCGCCTGCGCCACCCAGCAAATGGCCGGTCATCGACTTCGTCCCGCTGATCTTGAGCGCGTGGCTCAACGCATGCTCGCCGAACACCAACTCGATTGCGCGCGATTCATTGCCGTCACCCGCTGGCGTCGACGTCGCATGGGCGTTGATGTATCCAACTTCCTCGGGCTTGATCTCTGCATCTCGTAGAGCAGCTCGCATGCTGCGTTGCGCGCCCGCTCCTTCGGGAGCGATGCCGGTCATGTGATAGGCATCGGCGCTCATGCCATAGCCGATCACCTCGGCCAGGATCCTGGCGCCACGCCTCTTTGCGAACTCGAGTTCCTCAAGAATAAGGATCCCCGCGCCTTCGCCAATTACGAACCCATCGCGATCCTTATCAAATGGACGACTTGCCTTGGTCGGCTCATCATTGCGCGTGGAGAGAGCGCGCATCGAAGCGAATCCCCCGACTGATAGAGGAGTCACCGCAGCTTCTGATCCGCCGGCAATCATCGCATCCGCATCGCCGTGCAGAATCATGCGCACCGAGTCGCCAATGGAATTGGCGCTCGTAGCGCATGCAGTGGCGGTGGCCGAAATCGGGCCGCGCGCACCATAGCGAATGCTCAACTGTCCCGCTGCCATGTTCACGATAGCCGCAGGTATGAAAAACGGCGAGATTCTGCGCGGTCCATCTTTCAGCAGGATTGCATGCTCGCGCTCGATAACTTCGAATCCGCCGATGCCGGAGCCGATAAACACACCCACGCGATCGGCGTTTTCGTCGATGATCTGCAGGCCAGACTGAGCCAGGGCCTCCTGCGTTGCGGCGAAGGCAAAATGAATGAAGCGCCCCATCTTGCGCGCTTCTTTCTTTTCCACAAAATTCAGCGGGTCAAAGTTTTTGACTTCGGCGGCAAAGGTTACAGGGAAACCGCTCGTGTCGAAGCCTGTGATCGGAGACATACCGCTGGCTCCGGATATCAGTTTCTCCCACACCTCCGGAGCGGTGTTGCCTACACCGCATACCAGCCCCAGGCCGGTGATCACGACTCTTCGATTCACCGGCTACTTGCCTTTCGATTTATCGTTCTTCTCGATATAGTCAATCGCGTCCTTGACTGTCTTGATCTTCTCTGCGTCCTCGTCGGGAATCTCCAGGTCGAACGCCTCTTCAAACTGCATCACAAGCTCCACCACGTCGAGCGAGTCCGCGCCCAGATCCTCCTGGAAGCTTGCGCCAGGTGTCACCTCGGCTTCATCCACCTGCAGCTGCTCGACGATGATCTGCTTAACTTTTTCTTCTACCGCCATGCCTGATTCTCCTCGTTTCGTTTGCCAAGTGATTGGCCAAATGCTTGATCAACCCGGGGATGTCTCTCCGACTGTCTTCCGCCTGCCTACAATACCGGCAGAGGGCACACCTACACAACTGTGCGAGCCCCGGCGACGAATCCATGCTCGCTGGGCCGGTCCCGCCGGAGCGACAAAACTGCCTCGACCCCGAAATTCCAAGTCTAACGGTCGCCTCCCGGTGTGTAAAGCCGCCCAGAGTGGAAATAAATCAATCACCTAGCCCATCGATGCTGAGCTGGGTAACTCCTCTGCCACCTCCTCCGAAATTCGCGAGTTTCGCCCCAGTCTTGCACATCGAAAAGGCGTAGATTAGGCGAAGAGGCAACGGTACATCTTATGCAGGCTCTCTTTGTCGGAATCGCTATTATTGCCGGAATCGTTATCGGATTCTTCATCCGCTCTGCATCCGCGAAACGCGAGACCGGAATCCTCGATCAGCGCAACCGCGAGTCTCTCGATGCCTTGAATGCACTACAAAGGCAACTGACGCAAACCCAATCCGAATCCGCCGCCCGCGCGGGCTTCGAGCCCCTCGCAGCAGAGCGCGCGACCACGATCGAGCGACTGAATGGTGAAATCGCGGGACTGCGCTCCGACCTTGTTGCGAAGTCTGTCGTCGAGTCAAACCTGAACGCGCGCATCGGCCAGCTCGAAGCCGATCTCAGAAACGAACGCAGGAATCTCGGCGAGAAGATCGAACTTCTTGAAACTGCCAAGAAAAGTCTGGCCGATCAGTTCCAAGCGCTTGCTGCGGAGATCCTCGAATCCAAGTCGAAGTCGTTTTCCGAGGGCAGTCAGAAAGAACTCGGAAATCTGCTGGCGCCGCTGCGGACGCAGATCGAGGACTTCCGCAAGAGAGTTGAAGAAGCTCAGTCCGATTCGAAGACCGGCGTCACCAGGCTCGAAACTCTGATCGGTTCGCTCGGCACGCTCAACGAGCAACTCACCGAAGAAGCCCGCAACCTTACGACGGCCCTGCGAGGATCAGCCAAGGCGCAAGGCGATTGGGGAGAATTCATTCTTCGAGATCTGCTCGACAAGGCCGGTCTGCGCGAAGGTGAACAGTACGCCTTCCAGCAGTCCTTCTCCGGCATTGAGAGCGAGTCAGGCGATCGCACTCGCTGGGTTCGCACCGACGTTCTGGTCTTCCTGCCTGGCGGCCGCAATCTGGTCATTGACTCAAAGGTGTCGCTGACCGCTTACACTGATTGCGTAAACGCCGCCGATGAAAATGGGCGCAAGGCGGCTCTGAAAGCCCACCTCACCAGCATGCGGGGCCACATTGCCGGCCTCGCCAAAGCCGGATATCACAACCTTCCCGGGATTGAGGCTCCCGACTTCGTGGTGATGTTCGTTCCGGTCGAGCCTGCCTTGCTGATGGCGCTGCAAGCCGACGGGGACCTTTGGGCTGACGCTTACAAGCAGGGAATTCTCCTCGTCGGACCAACAACGCTTCTCTACGTGATTCGTATCGTTAATGTCCTTTGGCAGCAGGAGCGCCAGGCTCGAAACGTTCGCGAAGTGATGGAGCGCGGGAGCGAACTTTACGAGAAATTTGTTGGTTTTGTCACAGACATGGAGGTTTTGGGCGAAACCATCCGCAAGACCGATCAGAACTACATGAACGCCATGAAGAAGCTGGCTGACGGTCGCGGCAACTTGATTCGTCAGGTCGAGTTGTTGAAGAAACTTGGGCTCCGTACCAACAAGTCAATCCCGAAGAACCTGCTTGAACGAGCGGATGTCGATCAGGCCGAGCTGGCCCTGATGTCGGAATCGGGTCCGATCGAACCCGCAAATTAGCTGGGCACTCAGGAGCGCCTGTAGTCCATAAGTATTTGAATGCAAAAAGCTTTTTTATCAGCTTACTAAGGTTTAGCGAGGTCAGTCCCTATCCGCCTCTTGCACAGAGATTCCTCGTAATCTTGTGATAGAGGAGTTTTGTACGTGGGAAGCACAGTGATCGTTTTTTATGTGGGTGCGACGGGGGTCGCCGTCCTGTGCTTTGTCGTCGGTTTTCTTCTCGGCAAATCGAACCTGAAATCGAAGATCGAGCAAGCTCTCGCAGAGGCTCATGGAGCGTTCGACACTCGCGAATTCGCAATGCGCCAGCAACTCGATGAAGCCTTCGCTGAAGTTGCGCGACTTCGCCCCCTCGCTGAAGAATACGGTCGCGTACAGAACCGGCTGAGAGCCGAGCAATCGCAGTATGACCAGATGAAAGCGAAATTCGACGCGACTTTGAGGGGCGGCAGCGTCGAGGAACCTGGGAAGGACGCAGCGAGCAACCAGAAGACGGCAGCACCTGCAGAGTCGGCTGACGAAGCAGTCCAAAAACTGCTGATGTCGCTGGAAGTCACGATGAACGGGTCCGACGAACGGCCGCGCACTTCTTCCGAACCACCATCCGTCATCGAAAAACAACCTCCCGTAGTCACGGAACAGCGTCCGGTTGCTCGCGTACAATCGAAGGCAGTCGTCCAGCCCCCCCCGGCCCCTCGCCCGCAGCCTGATGCGATCGTTGAAGCTCAGCCGAAGACGGAACCGAAGGCTCCAAAAGCCCCGGAACCAGTCGGACCGGCTGTGGACGAATGGCAGGAGTTTGCCCGTTCTCTTGCCAATCTCACGCGCCGCAACCAATAGACGTTTGTCCAGCGATTTTTTCAAAAGACTGCAACCATGCGGTCGCTTGAATGCTGAGGATTGTGAGGCATTTGCGCTTCATCTTGCCACACAGCAGGGAAGCATTTCAGGCCGCAGTGCAAGCGAGCCAATCGGGAAAATAGCTATGCCTTCGGCAATCCCGCAAAGGCGCCCCGCAGCCGTCTCCAGGTTGTGCTGAGGTCTTCGGGAAGAACGCGTGTCTCGGCCACCGTGGTCATGAAGTTGGTATCTCCCACCCAGCGAGGCATGGCGTGCATGTGCAGATGCCCGGCAACACCGGCTCCGGCTGCCTGTCCAAGATTCAGGCCGAAGTTGAATCCGTGCGGCTTGTAAAGATGTTCCAGGGCTCGTTCTGTGCTCTGTACCAGGTCCATGAGTTCGTGAGCCATACCAGTCTCCAGCTTGGCGATGCGATCAAGATGGGCATAGGGCATCACCATCACGTGGCCTGAGGTGTACGGATAAGCGTTCAGGCAGACGAAGCAGGTCTTTCCGCGCAGAACCAGTCCGCCGGCCTCTTCTGCCTCCTCTGCCGGCATTCCTTGCTCGATTGCGTAATTCACGCTGGCAATCAGGTTGCAGAAGACGCAACCCAGGTCGCCCGGCCAGGCATTCAGCCGTGCCGGAACCCCCGGACGCGGGGCCCCATCCGCCGTGGTTACATAGGCAAATCTCCACGGACTCCAAAGCTGGTCCATTCCGCTCCGCCTCACCTATTCCGTCGCACCCAAGTATAGTGCTCCACTTGCCTCTGCTCCTGACCACGAGTTCTACCGACAAGTTCATCAAAAACCAGGACAGCTGTGCCCGCTGTCACGAATCCTCGCTAACGTGCGTCGAATCTCCATTTCGCGCATCAAAAGGGTAGCAATTGTTCTGAGGATGAGTGCCGACTCGCAAATCGCTGGATTGACGCGAAAATCTGACCATTGCTACACTTATAAGCGTAGCTTCCTGCGCGGATTCCAGCAGTTAGCTGCGGCCGCCCTCCAGCCGTTGCCTGCCGGGTGTTTCCCTCGGAGATGTGTCGCTTCCTCGCCAGCACCCTGGCACGAAGCCCTGTCTCCCAAGAAACCCTCCGGATCACAGGCCGAAGTCGCCGGGTCCGGCCTTCGCATCCTCGCCGCTCGTGGCGCCGGATGCTCCGCCGACAGCAACACCGTCGCCGGGCCAATGTGAATCGGAGCTGCTGTCATGCCAAACGTCCTCAATCCCGAACCCGAGAGCATAACCCTGAACACCGAACTTGAAACTCCCACCCTCGACCCTGCGACGGAGCTCGAAGCTCCTTCGTCCGAATCCACGTCCAACCCCGAGACCGCCGAAGCAACAATTGCCGAATCGCCCGCGCTGGACGCCGATGCCTCAACCGAGCCTGTAGCCCAGGCCGCCCCCGCACAACATGAGTCCAGTACTCGCGTTTTTGCGCCGGCCGAACACAGCGCCGCCGATTCCAATGAAGATTTTTCAGCAGCCCTCGAAGCCTTTGAGCGCGAGCAAGCCGCTGAAGCTGCTGCCGTCGAAGCCTATGGCGACAAAGTCGTCCAGGGCACCGTCATCAAGCAGACTGAAAAGCACCTGGTCGTCGATGTCGGCCTGAAGTCCGAGGGACTCGTTCCCCTGGAGCAGGTGACCGATCACACCGGTGCGGTCAAGTTCCAGCCAGGCGAAGTTATTGACGTGGTCATCGAGCGCGAAGAGCCCGAGGGCGGCTATCTCGTAAGCTTCGAGAAAGCCCAGCGCCTTCGCGTGTGGGACACCATCGAAAAGCATGCCAACGACAAGACCCCAATCCTCGGCACGGTCGTGAGCCGCGTCAAGGGCGGTCTCACTGTCGACATCGGCATGAAGGCATTTCTGCCCGGCTCTCAGCTTGAGATTCGCCCGGTACGCAATCTCGACGGCTATCTCGGCCAGCAGATCGAAGTCCGCGTGATCAAGCTGAACAAGAAGCGCGGCAATGTCGTTGTCTCCCGCAAGGAGATTCTCGAGGAAGAGCAAAACAGCAAGCGCTCCAAGACCCTCGAGCATCTGGGCGAGAACGCGGTCCTCACCGGTACGGTCAAAAACCTTACCGATTACGGTGCGTTTGTTGACCTCGGTGGCATCGACGGCCTGCTGCACATCACCGACATGAGTTGGGGACGTCTCACTCATCCTCGCGATCTGGTGAACGTCGGCGATGAGATTCAGGTCAAGGTGCTCAAGTTCGACAAGGACAAGCAGCGTGTTTCACTCGGCTTCAAGCAGCTCACGCCCGACCCGTGGCTCGATGCTGCGGAGCGCTACCCCGTGGGCGCACATGTTCACGGCCGCGTCCTCTCGGTTACCGACTATGGCGCGTTCGTCGAACTTGAGCAAGGAATTGAAGGCCTTGTTCATCTCTCCGAAATGACCTGGTCGAAGCGCTTGAAGCACCCCTCCAAGCTCGTCAAGCCCGGCGACGAGGTCGACACGGTTGTGCTCAGCGTCAACCCTGCCGACCGCCGCATCTCTCTTGGCATGAAGCAGCTGCTGGAGAATCCTTGGGAAAACCTCTCCGAGCGTTATCCCACGGGAACCGTCGTCGAGGGGCGCGTTCGCAACCTCACCGACTTCGGCGCCTTCATCGAAATCGAGGATGGCATTGACGGTCTCGTCCACGTCTCAAACCTGAGCTGGACCAAGCGAGTCAAGCATCCCTCGGAAGTTGTGAAGAAGGGCGAGAAGGTTAAGGCAGTCGTTCTCGGCGTCGAGCCGCAGAACCGCCGTCTGAGCCTCGGCATCAAGCAGCTGCAGCCCGATGTCTGGGAGAGCTTCTTCGCCACTCATCGCGTCGGCGATGTGGTCCATGGCAAGGTGCTCCGCACCGCGCAGTTCGGCGCTTTCGTTGAGATCGCCGAAGGTGTTGAAGGCCTATGCCATATCTCGGAAGCCAGCGAAGTCCCAGGCGAGGCCTCGAAACTCGAGGTCGGTCAGGAGCACGAGTTCAAGATCATCAAGATCAACGTCGAAGAGAAGAAGGTGGGACTCAGCCTTCGCGCAGTCAGTGGCCACGAAGCCAGCCGCGCCCAGGTCGAGCACTACAAGGAGAGCGCGCACAAGCAGCCGGTCTCCAGCTCCACTACGACGCTCGGCGACCTCATCAACTGGCGGAAGAACGAGCGCTAAGACTCGTTCTTAATCGGCACATCAGAACGGCCACCCTTCCGGGTGGCCGTTCTGCTTATCTCAGAAGACCAAAAGTACCTGAACCTGACTGGACTTCACGCAGCGAAGCCATCACTGATCCGCTATACTTAATGAGAAGCGGCTGCCGCACAAAACTCCTCCTAACTCATGCAAAATGTGTCAAATAACTACGGATCTGTGTTGCCCTCAATGTCTTCCAGGGGAAGTGCGGGGCACATCATCAGCTTCACCGCTCTCAGTTTCGTGGTTTATCTCGCCATCGGCCTGCCGCTGGCCATTCTGCCCGAGTATGTGCATCTCCGCATGGGCTACCACGCGTCGCTGGCGGGACTGGTAGTCAGCGTCCAGTACATTGCTACCTTCATCAGCCGTCCGTGGGCCGGCCGCATCTCCGACCACCTCGGGGCAAAGATCTCGGTTCTCTGGGGCATGAGCGCCTGCACTCTCAGCGGACTGCTCCTGCTCGCGGCGGCAGCTCTTCATCGTAACCCCCCATGGTTGAGCCTCGCTTGCCTGATTGCCAGCCGCCTGGTGCTGGGAGTCGGAGAGAGCCTCGGTTCCACCGGCGCCACTCTCTGGGGCATCGCCAGCGCCGGGCCCGAATACACAGCAAAAGTTATCTCCTGGAACGGTGTAAGCACCTACGGCGCGCTTGCCCTCGGGGCTCCCCTTGGCGTGGTGATGGAAACGCACTGGGGTCTCGGATCGGTTGCGATTCTCACCATGCTTGTCTGCGCGGCGTCCATCGGACTGGCGGCAATCAAGCAACCTGTGTCGGTTGCTGCAGGTGAGCATCTGCCGTTTCGCAATGTGCTGGGCCGCGTAACGCCACATGGCATGGGCCTGGCGCTTGGCGGTGTCGGTTACAGCGCGCTGGCCACGTTTGTAACACTCTTTTATGCCAGCCGGCATTGGGATGGAGCTGCGCTCTGCCTTACCGCTTTTGGCGTGGCCTTCATCACGGCGCGTCTGCTCTTTATCCGATCGATCAACGCACTCGGTGGTTTTCCAGTGGCAAAAGTTTGTCTGATCGTCGAGTCAGTCGGTGTTCTGCTGCTCTGGCGCTCCTTTTCTCCCTGGATGGCATTCTTCGGCGCAGCCTTGGCCGGCGCTGGCTACTCGCTGGTCTTTCCGGCTCTGGGAGTGGAAGCAGTCGATCGCGTGCCGCTGGAGAATCGTGGAACCGCGCTTGGCGTTTACACGGTCTTTGCCGACGTCTCGTTCTTTATGGTTGGACCCGTAGCTGGAGCCGTGATTGGAGCCTTCGGCTACGGTAGCGTTTTTCTCTTCGCGTTACTTTGCGTCCTCGCCGCCCTCGGCATCGTGCTCGTTCTGGCGAGAAAGAGATTCGCCACAGCGTTCGTCGCCGCAGATTGAGATGGTCGGACTTGCCTCACCTCGCCAAACGCACGTAGCGCGCTAACTCCGCTAACACCGCTGTCTTCGCTAAACTAACTCCGTGGCCTCATCCTTCCACATCGAGAACTTCGGCTGCCGCGCTGCCCGTGCTGACGGGGAATCAATAGCCGCTTTGCTGCGCTCGTTCGGCGCCGGTGAGAGCTTGCCCTCCGAAGCCGATGTGGTCATCGTGAACACCTGTAGCGTTACAGCCGAGGCAGATCGCGAGGCTCGCGCATACATTCGCCGCGCACATCGGCTCAATCCCGAAGCCCGCATTATCGCCACCGGCTGCTATGCCCAACGCTCTCCCGCAGAACTCGCTGCACTTCCCGGAGTGGCAGCCGTCGTGGGCAACAGCCACAAGGCTCTCGCTCCCGAAATCGCTATGGGGCTGATGCGTACTGTGGGTACAACTGGATCTGGAGGTCAATTCATCCAAGTTCAGACGGCGGGTGCCGCGGCTGTTGCACCCCAGGTGCTCGTTGACGATGACTTCGCTCACTCATTTCTAGCAGAAGCTCCCATCGTTCCTGGCGCGCAAACCCGTCCTAACCTAAAGATTCAGGAAGGCTGCTCCAACCGCTGCTCATTCTGCGTGATTCCGCAAACGCGCGGAAGTTCGCGAAGCCTTGGGGCAGAGGCCGTACTCGGGCATGTCCGCAGTTTCGTCGAAGCTGGCGGCAACGAACTCGTCCTCTCCGGAATCAACCTTGGTCGTTGGGGCCGCGAATTAGCCGGCGATCGGCGGCCAATTCGAAACCTTGCCGCTCTGGTCCGCGCCATCTTTGAGCAGACTGACCTTCCGCGCCTCCGTCTCAGCTCCATTGAACCCATGGACTGGGACCGCGATTTGATCGCGATCGTTCGCGATTTTGCCGGTACCCGCCTCGCGCGCCACGCTCACCTTCCGCTCCAGTCCGGCTCTGACTCCGTGCTTCGCCGCATGTACCGCCGATATCGCCCGTGGCACTACGCCGAAAAGGTCGTGGAACTCCTTCACGCAGCCAGTTCTGCACTCACCCTTGGCGCTGACCTCATGGTCGGCTTTCCCGGGGAAACCGACCACGAATTTCAAGAGTCCTACGACTTTATCCGCTCGCTTCCCTTCGGATATCTGCACCTGTTCCCGTTCTCACCGCGCCCCGGGACGCGGGCGTGGACCCGTTATGTTGAGTCAGCGGTCCCAACCGCGATCGTCGAAGAGCGCATGACTGCCCTTCGTGTACTTGCGGTAGAGAAGACCCGTGGCCATCGCGCTAAATTCATCGGCGAAGAACTCGAAGCCATTACGCTTCACACGCCGCATGGAACTGCGAAGGCAGGCCGGACATCCGGGCTCACCGAGAACTTTCTTCCCGTTCAGTTGGACTCTGTGATTCCGGCGAACCGGCTTGTTCGTATTCGGGTCTCAGCCCTCGCGGGTGACAACACGCTGATCGGACGGCCTGTCACAGTCCCGGAGGCTCCCGCCGAGCGGGCCAATTCCATTCCGGAAACAGTGCGAGAAATCGCATTCTGAATCAAGTGTCTGTGATCGGCGACGGTATCGAACCAGTGCTATACTCAGGGTGCGCTCGCGCGCCCCGTAGGAATTCCGGAGGGTTCCCGGATCCAGGCGCCCGACCACTCTGGAGGATGTACCATCGCACTCGACAAACGTTCGGCCAAGTCTTTTATCCGCATCAACGATCGCATTCGCGCCCGCGAAATCCGCGTGATCGACGAAAACGGCGAACAACTCGGCATTCTGCCACCCTTTGAAGCGCTTCGCATTGCCCGTGAGCGCGGACTCGATCTGGTCGAGGTCTCACCCAATGCTGTCCCGCCCGTCTGCCGCATCCAGGACTACGGCCGCTATCTCTACGAGAAGGAAAAATCCGAGCGCGCAGCTCGCAAGAAGCAGAAGGTCATTACGGTCAAGGAGGTCAAGTTCTCCGTCACCGTGGATGAGCACGACTACCAGACCAAGAAGAACCAGGCCGTCAAATTCCTGCAGGGCGGCGACAAGGTCAAGGCCAGTTTGCGTTTCCGCGGCCGCCAGATGGCCCACCGCGATCTCGGTTACAACATCATCAACAGACTGATCCAGGACATCGGCGAGGTAGCTGTAGTCGAGTTCATGCCGCGCATGGAAGGCACCATCTTGCATGCGATTCTCGCGCCCAACAAGCGCCCCGACGCTGGACAGAAGAAACCGCAGCCGCCCGCGCAACCGCAGCAGTCGCGACCGCCTGCGGCGCCAGCGTAGTCCAGCGCTCGAACATTCCCACGGGCCGCCTCATGGAGGCGGCCTTTCCACTTCGGGACTACGTTCCGTAGGTCCACATTCTTGGATGCCGCACCCATGACGCAGTCATGGTGGGGCGAGCACTGAGGTGCGCAAACACAAACCAGACGCCAAGACCTACCGATACCGACGCCAATCCCCACGTTCACGTTGTATGCTTCCTCCATGCTCCGTCAGACGCTGGTAGTCCTTCCTCTGCTCTCGCTGGCTTTTTCCCCCGTGAGTCAATCGGCTGCACAAACTTCACAGCAGCCGACTCCGGCATCGCAGTCGGGATCGCATTATCCCACCAGCGAGGACCTGCGCCACATCAAAGCGCTCTCGGCTCCGATCCTGTCGCCCGATGGCAAGCAGATTCTCTTCACGATCACGCATGCCACGGCCGACGGCGCAGGCAGCCACCTCTGGATCGTACCTGCACCCGGCAGCAGCTCCGACAAAGCACGTCAGCTTACCTTCTCGCCTCCAGCCGACAAGCGAGGCGAACACAACGCGCAGTGGGCGCCGGACGGCACAGCCATCTTCTTCCTCGCGAAGCGCGGTGAGCATACGCAGCTTTTCCGCCTTGACCTCCGCGGAGGCGAAGCTGCACCGTACGATTTCAAGCTGTTGCCTCCGGTCGACGAGTCAAAGGACAAGGACGCCATCAACCCGCCCGCTCCACCTGCCGCGCCCGATAAGAAGGATGACAAGAAGCCGGCGGAAGCAAAGCCGGAGCCGGTTGAAATTGATGTCGCCGGATATGCCGTCAGCGACGACGGCAAGTATCTGGCTCTCTGGGCCCACGATCCCGAAACTCCAGGCGAAAAGAAGCAAAAGGACGCGAAGATCGATGCCTCGTGGGTGAACCATGAGGTCCATCTCACGCGCCTCTACCTGGCCAATTTCAAAGCTGATGGAGCGATCGACGGCGACCTCAAGACAATTGATGTCCCGCCCGACGTGCGTGGAGCCGTGTGGTCTCCGGTAGCCGACAGGCTGATTGTCTTTACAGAAGCTCCGAACGAAGCCTCCGACCTCGGCCCCGCGGGTGCCGCCTGGACTGTGGATGCCTCCACGCCTGCGAAACCTACCAAGCTTGAAACCGTGCGCGCGACAGTCGGCGGTGGCCAGTGGAGCGCTGATGGCAATTCCGTCGTCTTCGCTGCAGCAACGCCCGACGATGCGCCTCCCGGTTATGACGACCTTTACGCACTCAACCCGGTGACCGCCACCGCCAAGCCTCTTGATCTCACTCGCGGCTTCGCCGGCCAGCTTCGCGGAGGAGGCCTCTTCTTCGGGCCAGATGGCGTTTTGATTGCACCTGCTGCTATCGGCGTTCACAACACCGTGGTTCGCATTTCGCTGGACGCAAAATCCAAGCCCGCTTCCATCGATCTCGGCGCAGCCGTGGTCTCGGGTCTCAATACCAATCGCAAGCAAACCGGCTGGGTCTGGCTTGCCGACTCCGGTGGACATTCAATGCACCTTTGCTACGCGGCGAAGCTCGGTGATTCCTGTGCTGAAGTTGCAACCCCCGATCTTGCGCCAGCCAACCTTCGCACCGTTGCGCCACAAACCATCAGCTGGAAATCCGGTCCCTTCACGATCGAAGGACTTCTCTATCTCCCGCCCGATAGCGGCTCAGCCAGGGTTCCGCTTATTGTCGACGTCCACGGCGGTCCCTTCGGGGCGTGGGAAGATCGCAGCGACCCATTCGCCGACTTCCTGATTGGACACGGCTGGGCCGTTCTACGACCAAATCCGCGAGGCTCGTCCAACTACGGAGTCAAGTTTGCCGCGGCCAACAAAAACGACCTTGGCGGCGGGGACTACCAGGACGTGATGACAGGACTTGACTATGTCCTTGCGCATTACCCCATCGACTCCACTCGTTTGGCCCTGATGGGCTATAGCTACGGCGGCGAGATGGCCGGCTTCGTGGAAGGCAAGACGGATCGCTTCAAGGCGATCATCAGCGGCGCGCCCGTCATCGACCAGTTCAGCGAGTACGGCACCGAAGGCGGCTCCTGGTACGATCGCTGGTATTTCGGCAAGCCATGGGAAAACATGGCTGATGCGTGGCGTCAGAGTCCGCTCTCGGGCGCAGCCCACGCTAAAACCCCGTTCATGCTCATCCAGGGACAGAGCGATACCACCGACCCCCTTGGTCAGGCGGAGGAGATGTATCGTGCTCTTCGCCAGGAAGGCGTCCCGGTTGAACTTGTTACCTATCCGAGGGAGAATCATGGCCCGCTTGCCGGCGGTATGCTGGGTCACCCTTCGCCCGAGCCGTGGCATGGCTACGATGCCCGCCAGCGCATCGTCAAATTCATCGATGCCGCATTCTCGCCTGCTCCACCACCTGCTACCGCACCCGCAAAGACGGCAGAGAAATGAGTTGGGCCCCAGGTCTCGACGCGAGACCGGGGTTACCGCTAGACCAGTCGCATTCATGACGGCCCGTGCTAGACTTCGGTCCGTCATGCGAATCCCACGTTGCGCGTTTCCAATTTTCCTCTTTATGGTGGGCCTCCGATTCACCGTTCTTTCTGCGCAGACCAGTCCAGCGCCTCACCTCGAAAAGCGCGGCTCCGCAACGCAACTCATTGTTGATGGCAAGCCGTTCGTGATACTCGGCGGCGAGCTGCATAACTCCTCGTCCTCAAGCCTCGATTACATGAAGCCCATCTGGCCCGAACTCGCCGGCATGGGCCTCAACACCGTCGTTACTCCGCTCAGTTGGGAACTCGTCGAGCCGACGGAAGGCCACTACGACTTCTCTCTCGTTGACGGACTTCTCGCGCAGGCGCGTGAAGCGCACGAGCGCGTCGTCTTCCTCTGGCTCGCTTCGTGGAAAAATGGCATGTCGAGCTACGCGCCGGTTTGGGTCAAGCAGGATACGAAGCGCTTTCCGCGAGTCATCGTGAAGGGCAGAGAAATTGAACTCCTCAGCCCCGTCTCCGCGGAAACGCAAAAAGCCGATGCCCGCGCTTACACAGCTCTCATGCAGCACATCAGGCAGGTCGACGCCGACAACCACACTGTGCTCATGATGCAGGTCGAAAACGAAGTCGGCGTTCTCGGCGATTCCCGCGATCGCTCTCCCCAGGCCGATCGCGAATTCAACTCGCCGGTACCCACGGAACTGGCCCGTTATCTCAAGGCTCACCACGACACGCTTTATCCGCGGCTCCGCGAGCTGTGGGACGAGAATGGCGACAAGACCAGCGGCACGTGGCCTGAGATCTTCGGCAACACAAGCAGAGCTGACGAGATCTTCATGGCCTGGCACTATGCGGACTTCATCCAGGCTGTCGCTGCTGCCGGCAAATCCGCTTACAACCTTCCCATGTACGTGAACACCTGGCTCGCGGGAGACGAAACCCCGCCGGGCGACTACCCCAGTGGTGGACCAGAACCGTGGGTGATGGACATCTGGCGTGCCGCCGGAAACTCGATCGACATCTACTCGCCTGATCTGTACGACTCGAACTTCATCAAGTGGTGTGAACGCTACCATCGCGATGGCAACCCGCTCTTCATGCCGGAGACTCGCGGCGGTTCACCGGGGGCAGCGAATGTCTTCTACGATGTAGGTGAAGATGCCGGCATCGGTTTCTCTCCATTCGCCATTGAGGACAGCACCGACCCCAAGCAGGATCTTGCCGTCAGCTATCGCACCATCGGCAGCCTGATGCCGCTTATCGTCGAGCACCAGGCCACCGGCGACATCCACGCCTTCACCCTCGATAAGCAACACCCATCGGCTGAATTCACTTTCGCTGGTTACAAGGTCCAGGTCTCCCTCGACTCTATCTTTGGCTCGCACACCGACTCGGGCTATGGCCTCGTCATGGCAACCAGCCCGGAAGAGTTTCTAGGCGCCGGCAAGGGCTTTCACGTCTCCTTCACTCCCACCGAAGCCGGTTCAAAACCGGTCGGAATCGCCTCCATCGACGAAGGTTCTTTCGAAGATGGCAAGTGGGTTCCCGGCCGCCGTCTCAATGGCGATGAAAACGACCAAGGCGGTTACTGGCGCTTCGATTCTCGCAAGGTAAATGTCGAGAAAGTCAGGCTTTATCGCTATGAGTAGATGCGACTTTCTGGCTTCTTTACCGGAGACCATGGTGGGAAAAGGGCTAACTCCGCTAGCTCCGCAACCAGCGCGAAGCACCGCTAACTCCGCTTTTCACTATGGTCTAGAGCCAAAACCAACTTTCCTGTATACTTGTAGGAGCCTCTCAGGGGCAGGGAAGCCCCTGTTCCGTCGAGGCTTGTGGCTGGGCCACCAAAACCCGTCCAAAAGAGAAGAAAATGCCCAAGTTGAAGACCCATTCGGGCGCGAAAAAGCGCTTCAAGAAGACTGGCACCGGCAAGATCAAGCGGGGTCAGACCAAGACGCGCCATATCCTCACGTCGAAGGAGCCAAAGACGAAGCGCAAGCTGGGCCGTATCCTGCTTGTCTCGGATGGCGACTACGCGAAGGTCGCGCGCATGATTCCCTACGCCTAGTCCAACCCTCTTGTCCACAGGGTCGCCGCACTTGAGTGCCCGGCGAGAGATCAAGGCTCGATGAGCGAGTGAAGAGGCCAAAGCGCAAAAGCGCCTCCTGCCTCCAGCCGCCTGACTGACGAACGCAAAAGGAGAAACACCATGCCCCGTGTAAAGCGGAGTACCAAGCGCAGTGACCGCCGCAAGAAGATTCTGAAACGAGCGAGCGGTTACTTCCTGACGAAATCGAAGCTCTACCAGGCAGCGCAGGAAGCAGTCGAGCGCGGACTCAAGTTCGCCTATACCGGCCGACGCCAGAAGAAGCGGCAGTTCCGCTCGCTCTGGATCGTGCGCATCTCTGCCGCCTGCAAGCTCAACGGCACAAGCTACTCGCAGTTCATCAACGGCCTCAAGAAGGCCGGCATCGAACTCGACCGCAAGATCCTTTCCGATATCGCCGTGCACGACGCGGGCGCCTTTACCAAGCTGGTGGAGCAGGCCAAGGCCGCTCTCGCCAGCTCAGCCGCCTAAGCGACGGGCATACTCAGCGGTACCGACGGCCCGGAGCTTAGCTTCGGGCCGTTCTTCTTTTGCGCTGAAATCATCACTCATGCAGTCATTTATCCTTTGGATTACGCAATGACTCAAGATGCAATTCCCGCTCTGTCGGAGTTCACTGACTCTGCACTCGATCAGGCCTTTGCCGCTCTCACCAAGCAGGCCACTGACGAAGCCGCCCAAATCGCGTCCCCGGATGATCTCGAAGCCTTCCGTCTCCGTTGGGTAGGCCGCAAACAAGGCCGCCTCAACGACGTCTCGGCACGCTGGCTCAAAGCCGCACCGCCGGAGTGGAAGAAGGCTGTCGGCGAGCGCTTCAAAGTGCTCAAGGAACTCGTCGAAGGCGTCCGCGAGAGGGCTGCGGGGACAGGTCCCAGCGATGCCGCCCTTGCTGCGGAAGCCATTGACATCACACTTCCCGGCACTCGCCGCCTCACTGGCGCCGAACACCCCATCACGCGCACGATGAACGAAATTGTCTCTGTCTTCGCGGCTCTGGGCTACTCTGTCGGCGTCGGCCCCGAAGTCGAAACCGACTTCTACAACTTCGAGTCGATGAATTTCCCGCCGGGCCATCCCGCGCGCGATACGCAGGACACGCTGGTCATCGCCAACCAGGAGCGCCGTCCGCCGCGCGATCGCCTGCTGCTGCGCACTCACACCTCGCCCGTGCAGATGCGCACCATGGAGCAGCAGCCGCCGCCGGTCCGTATCGTCATCCCCGGCAAAGTCCACCGCAACGATGCGATGGACGCTACGCATTCGCCCATCTTCCATCAAGTCGAAGGTCTCTGCGTCGACACCAACATCACCTTCAGCGATCTGAAGGGCACGCTCGATCACGCTATGAAGGCGCTCTTCGGCTCGTCCGTGAAGACCCGCTTCTTTCCGTCGTTCTTTCCGTTCACCGAGCCCTCGGCTGACGTGCAGATCAGTTGCATCTTCTGCGGTGGCAAAGGTTGCCGCAAATGCAAATTCTCCGGCTGGATCGAACTCCTCGGCTGCGGAATGGTCGACCCCGCTGTTTTCGCTTTCGCGCAGGAGAAACAGCCGGCCTACGATCCGAAAAAGATCAGCGGCTTCGCCTTCGGTATGGGCGTCGAACGCATCGCCATGATGAAGTACGGCATCAGCGAAATTGGGCAGTTCTACGCCGGAGATATGCGGTTCCTGGGGCAGTTTGTTTAGCAGCGGAGTTAGCGGTGTTAGCAGCCGCTGCGCGGCTTGTTAGCGGAGTTAGGAATGGCTAGATCTAGAAATTATCGTGATTTGATTGCATGGCAGAAGGCGATGAAACTGGCGAAAGCCACGTATCGCCTCAGCAATGAGCTGCCCAGAAGAGAAGTTTATGGGTTGATCTCGCAGCTACAGCGTGCAGCCGTTTCAGTCCCGAGCAATATCGCCGAGGGCCATGGCAGGCTTACTGACCTGCAGTTTCGTCATTTCCTTGGCAATGCAAGAGGCTCGCTCTACGAATTGCAGACCCAAGTTGAATTGGCCGGCGATTTAGGGTACCTCAGCGCGGAAAGGGTCAGGGATTTCATGGAACAGAGTTCGGAAGTAGCTCGCTTGATCAATGGTTTAATCGCATCCCTCCGGGAGGAGCGTCGAGCTTCGAGAAACTCGCTAACACCGCTAACCGCGCGAAGCGCGGCTAACTCCGCTAGCTCCGCTATCAAGGATCTCCGCAAATGAAAATCCTCACCAAGTGGCTCCGTAGCTACCTACCCGAACTGCCCGTCAGCGACACCCAACTCGCGGAAGACCTGACCCTTCGCGGCATCGCCGTCGAAGGGATCTTCGACCTCGGCGCGGGCAACGGCTCCCTCTACGAGATGGACATCACGACCAACCGCGTCGATGCGATGAACCACTACGGCATCGCCCGCGAGGCTGCGACCATCTACGGTGTTGAACTCAAGCCGTTAGACCTTACGCTGCCTGAGCCGCGATACGCCGCCAATCCCTTTTCCGTCAAGATCGAAGCCGAAGACGCCTGTGGCCGTTTCACTGCGCGCGTTCTCCGTGGCATCACCATCGGCCCATCGCGCGACTGGTTCCATGGCGCTGAAATCTCAACCTATTTCGGCCTTCTCGAGCAGAAGCAGATCTCCAACGCGGTCGACGCCACCAACTTTGCGTGGCTCGCGATGGGCCAGCCCACGCACGCCTTCGACCTCGACAAGATCGAGGGCGGCATCATCGTCCGCCGCGCGCGCAAGGCAGAAAAACTCAAGACTCTTGACGGCATGGATCGCCTTCTCGATCCGGATGACCTGGTCATTGCCGACCACGTCAAAGCTCTCGGACTCGCCGGTGTCATGGGCGGCTGGGATTCGATGATCACTCCCGAAACGAAGAACGTCCTCGTCGAAGCCGCGTGGTTCGAGCCCATGGCAGTACGCCGCACAGCGCGCCGGCACGGGCTGCACACCGATGCCAGCCATCGCTTTGAGCGCGGAGCCGACTTCAACGCCAGCCCGGTCGCTTCGGCCATCGTCAGCCGCATTCTCCTCGCCAGCGGCGGCCACATCGAAGGCGATCTGGTCGACGTTCGCGTCCCGGCGCGAGAAGCACGTACCGCGCATCGACCATCTATTTCGCTCGCCTTAAGCGAGGTTCACCGAAGCCTCGGTACGACGGAAGACAAGCAGGGCATCGCCGCTCCTCTAGTTGTATCCATACTCACGGGCCTCGGTTGCGGCCTCACTGCGAACTCGGCGTCCGCACCTGCGTGGAAGGTCACGCTCCCGAGCTGGCGTCTCGACCTCGAGCGCGAAATCGATCTCATCGAAGAAGTGGCACGCGTCTACGGCTACAACCGCTTCGCCGACACGCTCCCCGCGTTCGGTGAGGGTGTGAAGGCTCTTCCTTGGGACGAAGCTGAATTGGCCGTGCGCCGTACGCTGCTTTCCGCCGGGTTCCACGAGTCCATCTCCAGCACCTTCTGCTCCGCAGCAGATGCTGCGCTGACTGCGCCCATTCCTGGCCAGATCATCCCGCTCGGTAACCCGCTCAGCGAAGAAGCCGGTGTGATGCGTCCCTCGCTGGTTCCCGGAATGCTGACCGCTGTCGCAGGCAACCTCAATCGCGATGTCAGCGACGTGCGTCTGTTCGAACTCGGCACCGTCTTCAGCGGCACGACTGAAAAGGTCGAAGAACGCCCGTCGCTGGCCTTCGCGGCTCTGGGTGCCCTGCCCGAAAGAAGCGCACTCCACTCCACCCGCACGGTCGAGTTCCACGACGTCAAGGGTGTCGTTGAACTGCTTCTCGCGCGCTTCCAGACGCGAGACGTTTACTTCGACCGATTCCCGGCGGAGTCCGGTCTCACTCCTGCGTGGCTGCATCCCTATCGTGCAGCTCGCGCCGTAGCCGACGGTCTCACCGTCGGCTGGTTCGGCCAATTGCATCCAAATGAAGCCTCGGCCCGCAAGATCAAGGACGCTGTCCTCATTGGCGAAATTTATCTCGACCGGCTATACAAGCTGCCCTTGCAGAAGCCTACAGCTCACGACATCTCTCGTTTCCAGCCCGTGCGGCGCGACTTCTCTCTGATCCTCGACCAGGGCATTCCCTGGGAACGCATCGACAAAGCGCTCAGTTCGCTCGAGATTCCCGAACTCGTCGAGTGGCGTGCGGCCGAAGTTTTTCGCGATCAGCGTCTCGGCGCAAACGATTATTCGCTCCTTGTCAGCGCCACCTTCCAGGCGCCCGATCGCACCCTGCGCGAAGGGGAACTCCAATCATTCCAATCGCGGGTGGTCGAAGCAGTCACCAAAGCCGGTGCCAGGCTGAGGAGCTAGCCATTGTTCGGCTAGTTTCTACTCAGTTTCCCTCAGCCTTCGCCGTGTCATATGAGAGCTATACTTCCCGCATACAGCGCATTTGCGCGGAGGTTTACATTCATGTCGCCATCATCTCTGGAATCCCCGATCGTCGAACATAACGGCCACTCTGAAATGCATGATCAGCAGGGCAACCTTGCTCTCAGCAGCGCCGACTTTTCAGCTCTTGAAGATCGCGTCGCCCGTGCTGTCAAGCTGGTCAAGACCGAGCGCGAAGCCCGTGCCGCGGCCGAGCATCGCGCCGAAACTCTGGATACACAGCTCAGTGAACAACTTGCGATCGTGAAGACGCTTCAGGAAGAAATCCGCGCTCTGAATGGTGAACGCGACCAGGTCCGCCAGCGCGTAGAAAAACTGCTCTCGCAACTCGACTCTCTCGAACTCTGAGGTCTCCCATGCTCACCAAAGCCCCAACCGACGCAACCGGCTATACCACGGTCAGCATCTACGACCAGACTTATCACCTGCGCGGCCAGAACCCCGACCACATCCGCCAGCTTGCGGACCTGGTCGACAGCAAGATGCGAGCTGTGGCCGCCCAGGGCCGCACCGTCGATTCATTGCGCGTAGCGGTGCTGGCCGCTCTTAATTTGGCTGATGAGATTTCGCAGACCTCGGGCGCTAATGCTGCCGAGGGCCGCATCCGCGCCGCACACCTGCAAAGCATGCTGGATGAGGTGCTGGAAGAGAGCCGCAAGATCGGCTAACAAGCGGGTCGCGGTATCGTATGGGCTCTGGACTTGCGGAAAATCGCAGACATCCTTTTTTGAAGAGCGCGAAAACCTTCTGATTGCAGGCCTTCAAGATCGGAACCAAATTCTCTTGGAGAACGCAAGTTACTAACACAAACGGCTGCGCCCGCACAAGACTTGCAATTCCTCGCCAACATCCATACAGTCAGCAATAGAAACCGGCCTGCAAAGCAGGTGAGGTGGTCAATGCTGGATGAACCAACATTCATTGAACAGGAGCTCGACTCGTCTATCAGGTTCTGTGTGCCGTGTCCGCCAGTCCGGAATGCCTAATGAACCGCGGGGAGCTCCACCGTCTTAGGACGGGTTCACCAGCACATCGCCCACGGCCCCGTGGGCCGGATTTCTACTGTCGCCTCGGTGCGTTTTCTGGATCGGTTTCCCTGCCGACTTGCTCAATCGTTTGACCGCGAAGCGCAGCAAACCTTCTGCATTTGTTCAAAGAGACTAGGCAAAGGGCAGTCACCCCCCGGTTGTTCCCGGGCTCCCGCAGAGACGTCGCAGCCAATTTGGCGAACCTGGCTCCGTATCCCTCGATTCGTCCCCGCTCCGAACCTTTATCCTTTGTTCAGAGTGCATCCCGTCCTTTTTCACATCGGTCCGCTCCTCATCCCATCCTACGGGGCTGTCGCTGCGCTGGGTGTTTTGCTGGCCCTGGCCCTGGTACTGTACATGGCGCGCAAGCTTCACCTCGATCCCAATCGCATCTGGAACCTGAGCGTGATTATGCTCTTTACCTCGCTCGCCGGCGCACGCCTGTTGCTTGTCATCGCCAATTGGACGGCGTTGCGCCATCACCCCCTCTGGATGCTCAGCTTGGCTATGGTCCACCATCCGCTGGTTGGAGCCATCGAAATCCTGCTTGCTCTCGCCGTCGGCGGGGCCTATGTTCTGCTTCGCCAGATGCCGTGGCGCACGACAGCCGATGCTCTGGCCGCGCCAACCGCCCTCGGTCTAGGCTTCGAGCAGGTCGGTGCCCTGCTGGCAGGTTCGGGCTATGGCACCGGGACACATGTTCCCTGGGCAGTGACCTACACCGATCCTCTTGCCGCGCGCTGGAGCGACGTGCCGTTAGGCATCCCCGTTCATCCGGTGCAGGCCTATGCTGCTCTATGTTCTTTTGCGATTGCGCTCGCCATCGCGTGGTGGCTGCCCCGTCGCCGCCAAAACGGAGATCTGGCTGGCATCTTCCTGATGGCCACCGGCGCCACGATGTTCATCACCGAGTTCTGGCGCGACCCACTGGGCCGCGGCGCGCTCTTTCGTGGAATGCTGAAGGCTCCGCAACTCGCCGGCATCATCCTGGTACTCACAGGCGCGTTCCTCCTGCTTGAACGCAAGTCAGAGAGAATTGTTGTCGAACCATATCCGGTACACGATCCCAGACCTGCTCCACCACCCGTTGTTCAGAGTCCGACGCATGACTGAATCACGCAGCCTTGCCGTTCCACCCGAAGCCGCAGGCCAGCGCCTCGATCATTTCATCGCCTCGCAACTCGATGGCGTCAGCCGCTCCCGCGTGCAGCTTCTTCTGGATCAGGGAGACGTGCTGGTGAACGGTGGGCAGGCCAAGCCCTCGCTCAAACTTCGCGGCGGCGAGCAGATCCTTATCACCGGCGAGCCCCATCCGGCCCCGCTGAAAGCCACACCGCAGGACATTCCTCTTGACGTGGTCTACGAAGACAAGCATCTCGCTGTCATCAACAAGCCTGCCGGTATGATGGTCCATGCCGGAGCCGGTGAGACCGAGGACGCGCGCAACAGCAATACCCTCGTGAATGCCTTGCTGTTCCGTTTTAATGCTCTTTCCTCGACCAGCGGCGATCTGCGCCCCGGCATTGTGCATCGCCTCGACAAGGAGACCAGCGGTCTCATCATCGTTGCCAAAAGCGATGTTGCCCACGCAAAGATGGCAGAAATGTTTTCGTCACGCAAAATTCACAAAACCTACATCGCGCTGGTCCAGGGGTGGGTCGAACGCCAGAAGGGAACGATCACCGCCGCGGTCAGCCGTGACCCCGTGCGGCGGACGCGCATGACGACGCGCCCCGCAGAGAACTCGCGTTCCGCGGTCTCTCACTACGAGGTGATTCGCCGTATTGAGAGCCGCTTCGGAAAGTTCACACTCGTCCAGGTCCGTATCGAAACCGGCCGCACCCACCAGATCCGCGTCCACATGGCTTCCATCGGCCACCCCGTCGTGGGTGATAAACTCTACGGCGCATCGGCCCATCTCGCTGATCAATCTGCGCTGCAAGCCAGTTCGTCGCGCGCCGGCCGCCGGAAGATCGCGTCCGAGCGCCTTAGGCTCAACCGCAACTTCTTGCATGCCGCGCAGCTCGAATTTACCCATCCCATGACCGGCAAGCTTCTCCAGCTTGAATCCCCGTTGCCGGCAGAACTCGTGACCTTCCTTCAGAGCGTTGACGAAGCCCGAACAGATCCCGTCAATACGTCAGAGATTTGAGCCGTTCTGGATTGTCCTGCGCCATTGGTAAGATAGGAATTGATATGAGCCAAAGATATTCGGCCATGGCACTCGCGGCAGTTCTGAGTGCCGGTGTTCTCCATGCCCAGCAGCCCGCGCAGACACCCGCGCCTCAACCTCCCGCGCCTCAGCAGCCATCGCCATCTGCGCCTGCGCAAGCGCCCGGCCAGCAGCCTGGCCAGGACCAGTCTGAGGATCAGACCGCGCCCACCCTTCACATTGGAGTCAACGAAGTCAATCTGATCTTCACGGTGACGGATAAACGCGGCCACTATATCCCCAATTTGAAGCTGAACGACTTCGCCCTGCTCGATGACCAGAGAGCGCCTGAGAAGATCACTTCCTTTCGTCAGCAGATCAATCTGCCCCTGCGCGTCGGCATTGTGATTGACGCCAGCACCTCGATCCGAACTCGATTCCAGTTCGAGCAGCAATCTGCCATTGAGTTTCTGCTTCAGATCATGAAAGCCCGCAGCGACCGTGCGTTTGTTATGGGTTTTGACGTCACACCCACTGTAACGGCCGACTGGACCAACAACATCGATTCTCTCGAGACCGGTATTAACCGCCTTCGCCCGGGCGGCGGCACAGCAATGTTCGATGCAGTCTATACCGCCTGTCGCGACAAGTTGCTCGACGTTTCGCGCGGCCAGGAACCAGTGCGCAAGGCCATGATCCTTATCTCCGACGGCGACGACAACCAGAGCCGCGTACATCTTGATGAAGCGATCAAGATGTGCCAGCGCGCGGATACCATCGTATACGCGATCAGTACCAACTGGACGCCAAGCCGCGGTCGGGGCGACCAGGTCATGCAACAACTGGCGACTGACACTGGCGGCCAGACCTTCTTTCCGCCGTCCGTCGAAGAGATGAGCAGCAGCTTCAAAAATATCGAAGATGAATTGCGCAGCCAGTACGCCCTGACCTACGTCCCGGCTGACTTCAAGCCTAATGGGCAATTCCGACCGATATATCTCTATTGCAACGACCGGAAATACGTTGCAAGAACCAGGAAAGGTTACTTCGCGCCCAAAGAGTAGCCCGTCTGCGGACGGCTCAAAACGCGAGTGTTTACCGCTCGCGTTTCCCATTTCAGGACGCGTTTCCAGCGCAATTCCTGTTCTTGTCCTGGGAGCAACTCTTAGTGTGCTTCTCCTCGTCTGAATCGCCTCAAAGCGCGATGAAATGAAGAGGGAGCCTTCCGTGATTCGTCAGGCCATTTCGTGTGATGTTTGCGGAACTGAAATGCTCAGCGCTAACCACTGGTTCATCGCCCGCGAGCATGGAACCGAACTGCGGATCAGCATCTGGAATGCTCAGGTACGCTTTGCCTCGTCTGCCCGTCACCTCTGCGGGCACAAATGCCTGCACAAATTCCTCGACGATTTTCTCGCCGAGAAATCGCAGGTCTGCCCAACCGCGAATTGCGATGAGGCATCACGAAAAGAATCGCCGTTGCGCACTGACACCAGTCTTACCTCGCGCATTGCCAGTGCGGCACCGCGCCTTCCCGTCATTGGTTCCTGCGCTATCGAAGCTGAGTCGTCGGCCCGCCTGCTCCCGGATGTTCAGCAATTCCCCGAGAGAACGCCGGCACGTCGTCTCCGCTCTGAGGCATGGAAGCGTGAGATGGAACGGGAACGCCGGCAGCGCGTCGACAGCCATCGCTCCATCGCCCACGGAGCCCTATCCGTCATCCATGCACTGGTCCAACCGGCGCAACAGGACGATTGAGGATGCTCTGATCCCTCTATCGTGCTGCCCCGCCTGGCGCGAAACGGCGCTAAGCTCTAAGAGACTAAAGAAACAGCACCCGAGAAACCAGTGCAAAACGAGTGCTAATGGGTTGGAACCTGAAAACTGTGAACTGTGAACTGTGAACTGCAGTCACTTCTCCAGCAGTTTCAACAGTCCTGCCTCGTCCAGCACTGGCACATTCAGTTCCTGCGCCTTGTCCAATTTCGATCCCGCTTCTTCGCCCGCAATTACGTACGTGGTCTTCTTGCTCACCGATCCTGAAACCTTCCCGCCGGCTGCCTCGATCTTCGCCTTCGCCTCATCCCGCGAGAGATTCGGCAGGGTGCCCGTCAGCACCAACGTCATGCCGGCCAGTTGCGTGGTGCGCTGCTTGCTTTCTGCAGTCATCTTCACATCCGCAGCTTTCAAATGTGCAACCAGCTCACGGTTCGCGGGGCGCGTGAAGAAATCGGTAATCGCCCGCGAAATTCTGGGACCGATCTCCTCTACACGCTCTAACTCCTCGGCGCTCGCATCCATAATCGTGTCGATGTCGCCAAAATCCTGCGCCAGTAACTCCGCGGTACGTTCGCCCACAAACCGGATGCCGAGTCCCATCAGAACCCGCGCCAGTCCCGCATGTTTTGAGTTCTCAATCTGTTTCAAAAGCTTCTTGATTTCGACCGGCCCGAAGACGCGTTGCTGCTTCTTCACGCCATTGCGCTCAACTTCCTGTGTCAGGGAAGCGAGCACCTCTTCGTTCAGGGAATAGAGATCCGCAACGCTTTTCACCACCTGTTGCGTTGTGAGTTCGTAAACAGAAGCTTCTCCGAGTCCCTCGATATTCATCACTCCGCGGCTGGCCCAATGTTCGACGATGCCGTGCAGCAGAGCAGGGCAGTCGTCATTCACACAACGGTAGTCGGCCTCTCCCTCTTCACGCACTGCGGGGTTTCCGCAAACCGGGCAGTTTGTTGGATATACATATTCGTGTGTTCCGCGCGGATGCTCGGCGTCTTCCACGATTGCCGCTACCTTGGGAATCACATCACCGCCGCGCTCGATCTTGACCCAGTCTCCGATCCTGAGCCCCATTCGCTCGATCCAGTCGGCGTTGTGCAGCGTTGCCCGGCTGATCGTTGCTCCACCCACGAACACCGGCTTCAGCATCGCCGTCGGCGTCAACTTTCCAGTGCGTCCCGTCGTAATCATGATGTCGTACATCTGTGTGATCGCCTGTTCGGCGGCAAACTTGTACGCAATTGCCCATCGCGGTGCCCGCCCGGTATACCCCAGCCGCTGTTGCGTGGCCTGAGCATTCACTTTGAACACCACGCCGTCGATGTCGTATCCCAGTGCACGTCTGCGCTCCTCGGTCTGCTCGATAAACTTCATCATCTCCTCGACCTTATGCATGCGCCCGCGATGTGGGTTAACCCGGAATCCCAGCGCCGTCAAAGCGTCGAGTGTCGCCTCCTGTCCCATCGCAACGTATTC
>Ga0335073_10000612_pt1 | contig 46328 bp, 31 predicted proteins | sample Lox_Sample_22_FD_207093 | JGI IMG/M metagenome (GOLD analysis project Ga0335073, IMG submission 207093) | Soil microbial communities from Loxahatchee National Wildlife Refuge, Florida, United States - Lox_Sample_2.2 | ecosystem: Environmental > Terrestrial > Soil > Wetlands | place: USA...
GAATGCAGGAAGGCGGTGCCGGCGAGCCACGGAAGCAGCGACGCATTTTCAACCGCATCCCACATCCAGTAGCCGCCCCAGCCGAGTACGTGGTATGCCCACGCCATCCCGAGCATGATTCCGGTGGATTGGAACAGCCAGGTGACCAGGGTCCAACGCCGGGTAGTGTGAATCCAGGCGTCGCCGGGCTGCCGGGTGATCAACGAACCCATCGCGAACGCGAACGGCACCGAGAATCCCACGTAGCCCAGGTAGAGCATGGGCGGATGAATCGCCATGGCGGGATATTGCAGCAGCGGGCTGAGCCCTTGGCCGTCCTGCACGCGTGTGATCAGCTTGTCCACCGCCAGCATGCGGAAGGGGTTGGCGATGAAGTTGTTCAGGAGCAGGAAAAAGGTTTCGAGGGTTGCGAGCACGCCCACCACCCACGGCATCATGTCGCGATGGCGCCGGCGATTGGTGAAGACCACCACCGAGGTGTAGGTCGATAACAGGAACGTCCAGAACAGCAGCGAGCCTTCCTGTCCGCCCCACCATGCCGCAAACTTATAGAGGATCGGCATGGACTTGTTGCTGTGCTCGGCGACGTAGGAGAAGCTGAAGTCGCTGGTGAGTAGTTTGTAGACCAGGATACCCGAGGCAAGGGCCACCAGCAGCCACACCGAATAAATCGCCCTGCTGGCGCTAACTATAAGAAACGGCTTGCGTTTGATGCGGCCGACGACGCTCGCCGCAGCGGCGTAGATGGCCACACAGAAGGCCAACAGGATGGCCAACGAACCCAGATTCTCCATAACACCCCTCTAGCGGTTAGATCGAGCTTTTACCGGAATTGATATTGGGAGCAGGCTGCCCGGGCGAAAGCTCCGGTTTGGACTCGTACTTGGAAGCGCATTTGGCCTGCACGGCTCCGGCACGGAAAACGTGATCGGTCCCGAGACGCCCATCGGCCAGCGCCTGTGCACCGTCCTTCAGCGTATCGGGCAGAGGATCGGTGCCCGTGTATACCACCTTCATCCGTGTATTTTGATACTCCAGCACGAATTCGGTTTGACTGCCGACGTGCTGGATCGAGCCGGCGGCGACGTTTCCTTCGAGGCGTAGGCGCTGTCCCACGGCTTTGCTGCCCATATCGTGCACTTCGTTTACGGTCTTGTAGTAGGCCTGCGATTGCTTCCCGCCGGTCACTCCCAGCCACACGAGAGTTCCCACTACGACCGTGATTAAAGCAGCAAATTTGCCATATTTCTTCATGCTACCCTCTTGAAATCACAGTATACACTGAAAGATCTGAGGGATATTCGGATAGTTTGGACCTATTTTGTGGGAATCCTCCACACCTCTTTGGGGGTAAGGGCCACGGTTCGCGCCAGCCTACCTTTGGCTTAGTCCCCCATCCACCGCCAGAATCTGCCCCGTCACAAACTCCGAAGCCTTTAAAAAGAAAACCACTGCGTCCGCGATCTCCTCGGGAGTTCCGCCGCGCCGCGCCGGCGTGCGCTCAATCAGCCGCAACCCCCGTTCGTCGATGTCGTCGAATGGAATCACCCCGGGAGCCACAGAATTTACGGTTATTTCGGGCGCGAAAGCGTTGGCCAGGGCGCGCGTCAACATGATCACCCCCGCTTTGGAAGCGCAGTAATGTGCATGTTCTGCCCAGGGACGGATGCCGCCCAGTGAACTGATATTGACAATTCTGCCGCCGCCGGTTTTGCGCATCAGGCGGGCGGCATTCTGGCAGCAGAAGAAAACCGCTTTCAGGTTCACCGAATGGATGAAATCCCAGTCCTGCTCGGTGATATCGAGCGGGTCGAACCGCGTGAAGCGCGCCGCATTGTTCACCATTCCATCCAACCGCCCCATGCGGCGTTCCAATTCCACAAACATGCCGCTGATTTCCGGCACGCTCTCCAGGTTGGCGCGTAATAATTCCGCGCCTCCACACTCTTCGGCCGTCCGCCGTGCCTGTTCCTCGGAGTTTTGGTAATGAATCGCGACCCGGGCGCCCTCGCGAGCCAACCGCAGCGCGATCCCGCGGCCAATCCGTTTGGCCGCCCCGGTCACCAGAATGACCTTTCCCGAGAGAGAATTTTCGGTGCCCACAGACACTATGGTCGCAGAATTGCCGCAAAGGTCAGTAGCAGCAGAGTTAGGGGGCAAAAATGACTTTTGAAGAAACCGCCGATAGCGCCGCTGAAACTGACTGCGGAGACGGGCTCGAAACTCTCCTCGAAGCGCAAAACAACCTGGAGGAAACTCTCAACGGGCTGGTGACATCGATCAACGCCTACTTGGAGGTGGTCGACACCCGAATGAAACTGCTCGAGCAGAACCTCGACGAACTGATTCTCGCTTCGGTCGAAGAGATACCTAGGTCGGTCAATTAGCGGCAGACCCGAGTTAGAAATCCGTCGCCTGGTTGAATGCCTTGGTGGGAAAAGTCGCCGGCACCGGCGGGGGCATGATCACCGGGTTGATTCGACCCGCCTGTGTCGGATCGAATACCACGAACCCCGCGCCGGGCGATCCCTTCGGGAGTGAATAATCGTCGGCCGGATACGATGGGTTGTTGAATCCGGGGTTTTGGACCACGCTGCCCGCGTCCTCTCCCAATTTCTGCCAGCCGGAGAGCGGAAGAAACGTCCACAACGCCTGCCCGCCGCAATTATTCATCGCATCCTGCGTTTCCTCCAGATGAAACGCCTGAGGATCGGCGGCGAATGTGCCGTCTGTTCGCCAGTACAGATTGCTATTCCACTCCTGATATGCCGCGAACGGCTCCTGTCCCGCCCACACGCACCCGCCCTGCACGTAGAACGGCGGATTCGAACTGCTGTTGCGGTCGAAGTAGAGGATGTTGTTGCTCGCGACGAAGAATAACGGGCTGGGCGGCACGCTGGTGAACGAATACGGGTCATATGCGTTGAGCAGCGACTGGCGGGCGTACGCCAGGATATTGTTTTTGACGGTGCTCTGCTGATTCGGACCGGCCCGCGGCCCCGAAAAACTCACGGCGTGGCCCGAAACGCGATACACCAGGTTGTTTTCGGCGTCGCTCAATCCGGTGAAATCGTCGAAATACAGGCCATCGCCGCCATACCCGTCGGAGTCCATGATCGATGCGTCGGTGACATCGTGCACCCGGTTGTTGAGCATCTTGTTACCGGTGCCGGTCTGCGGCGGCGAAGGCGTTCCCACACCGAAGTAGATCGACCCCGAGTCGTTCATGATGCCTTGAAACAGGTCGTAAACGTGGTTGAAAGAAACGATATTGTTGTTCGTGAACGGTGGATTCGGATCGGAATTGGCGCAGTAGCAGATTTTGATGGCGCCTTTGTAGCCGTCGTACACATCGTTGTGGGTATATAGATTATCGTGACCCTGGCCCTGCGCGATGCCGTGGGAACTCGCGTACACCCGTCCGTACCCCTCAACCACGGTATTCTCGACGGTATTGTACTCCGCGACGTTGGCATTGGTGTCGCTGGGTTGTCCCGAAGCGCCGATCCGGATGCCGTAGGACGCGACATCGTAAACCGCGCTGTTCTCGACCGTATTATTCGCGTTCACTGCGCTGGCGGAGTTGGAGACGCACCAGCTTTTCGAGCTCTTATCGACGCAAGAGATGAATTCGAGTCCTGTCCCCGAGGTGTGTGCGATGGTATCGGAATCGAGCGTGATATGCTGCGCGTTCTGGAACGATACTCCCGCGATAATGTCCGAGTCGCCGCCATACCCCGTGGCGGGCATGGTGTAGTCATCGTGCTCGAAGGTCAGGCCTTGGAACGTCACGTATTGCAGACCGGAGGCCACCAGTACCTGCGTAAGCTGCGGCACCACCACGGTGTCGGTGTTGGGATCCTCGCCGGGGTTGGCCAGGTAAATAAGCGTCCAAGGCGCCGTCGAACGGTCGAGAAACCACTGCCCGGGCTGGCTGAGTTCGTCCTCGACGTTTTCGACCAGATAGCGGTGATTGGGAATGAATCCGTGGGAAGTGGGATGGTCCACCTCCGTCGCGGTCGTGCCGGTGAGGTAGACGATCTGATGCGTGGTGTCGATGCAACTGATGCGCAGCTTGGAAACCGAATACTGTTCGAAGTTGACCAGTTCGATGTCGCCCTGTAGCGCGGGGCTGCCGGCCGGTTGCCCGCATTGGTTGCCGGCCGACGGCGCGAGGTTCTGCCACGCGCCGGAAATCGGGTCGGAAGAGCTGTATTGAAAACGATCGAAGCATTCCCATCCGCTGCCCGCGAAATACTCCGTACAGTTTGGATCGGGCGGTGACGCGGGCGGGGCGGCACCGGGCAGGTATACCGGGCCGGTATATCGATAGTAAGAGCCCAACGGCCCGCCCAATCGCGGCCGCAAACGCCGCACGTCATTGTAGAAAAGATTCTCGAAGTATTGCGTGGATTCCGGCAGCGTGGCTTTCCACTGGTTGCCGCTTACGTTACTCCAGTTGGCTACACGCATGCCCCCGCTGAGCACCGGGACTTCGCCGGGGTAGTTCTGGTACACGATCTGCAAGGTGGACGAGCCCGAATCCGCGGCGCTGAACATCTCGGTGGATGGAAGATAATAGGTTCCGCCCCGGAACTGAACGTCGATCCGGGTCAATCCGGATTTGCTGATGGACTGGAGATAGGCACGGGCATGATCGAGGGTCGCGAACGGACCGTCGCTGTTGCTGGAATCGGGCGTCGGAAGCCGCCCGCTCCAGGAGTCATTGCCATTCGGCGCGACATAGAACGTGACGGAAGTCGGCGCCGGTCCGGCGCCTTGCACCGTGATCAGCCCGACTGGCGACGCGGCCACGCCATTCACGCCGACCACCAGCGGATTGTCGCCGTTCGGGGCATTCGCGGGGATCGTTACATTGAGCTGAAACAGACCGGGCGATATCAGTGCCGCGTACCAAACACTTGCCGCCATGCCCCCGATCGTGACTACCGGCAATGGCGACAGATTTCCCGATTGCGTAATGGCGCCGCTTAACACTGCCTGCGACGTCGGCCCGAAACCGTTGGCGTAGAGCACCACGGTTTCGCCCGGCTTTGCCGGAGTAGTAGAACCTGGATAGAGACTCGGCGGCCCAATCAGGCTGTAGTCCGAGCTGTGTTGCGCCACCACGTACGGTCCGCCGTTGATGACGAATAGCGACGGGGACAGCGCGGCGGCTGTTACCATCGTCGGCGTGCTTGATGTGGCGCCACGGGTCACCTGCACCGCGACCGAGCTCGGCATCGCGTCGGGCGGGGTTAGTATATTGATCTGCGTGGGGCTGATGTAATAGATGAAAGCGTTTTTGCCGTTTACCGTCACGCCTACGCCATCTAGCGCAACCGGCATCTGGCCGTTGACGAAATCGGCAGCTTGCCAGATGCGGGTATCGCCGGACTTCGAAAGGTTGGCGCCTTTTACTTCTACCCAAGTGTTGGGGGCAATGATCGGAGTTTCTCCCTCCGCATTCGCCACGAGCGTGATGGATGGAGGCTGCGCCGAGGCTGAAGAAACCGCAACGAGAACTCCCAGAACCGCCAGACAATTCATCCCTTGAACCCTCCAAGGCGCAGTTTGGGAAAATCTTAACCTGCGAGGAGTCCCGAGGCACTATGAACGCTGCTAGTTCCCGCTACTTCACCGACCAGTACTGCCTCATCACTTCATGCGACCACCCGGGCTGCCGCACTTCCCCGCGCGGCAGGAATTCCGCCATTACCGGCTTGATGTCGAGCACCGGTGTGCCATCAACGGCATCCAGTTCGGTGACGTAGAGCTTTGCGCCTTCCACCCGCAGCACGCGGCAAATGGTGCTTCCGATGCGATTGGGTCGATACTTGGTGCGTTGCGCAAAAATGCCGACAGCCGGCCAGTTCGGGTTATTGCGCGGGCGCCGCGCTCCGGTTACGATCTTCGCCTCGTCGATGTTGTGAAGCAGGAACAGAATCTCGACATGCGAGAATTCCGCGATACCGGCCAAGGCATCGGCCGAAAAGCGGTCGATAAGGGCGATGCAGGCTTCTTCCTTGCCCCAGAAATCGTCTTCCACCTGGGTGCGCCTGGCGCTGACAAACGCTACCGGCTCCATGGTTGCAGTCATATTGAATCCGATCTTGTGGTGTCAAACGTCGAAAAGCTACCGTCTGCTTCGATTCACTTCAGGAGAAAAGAACCGATCAAATCCATGTTAATCAGGAACTGCCCCAAAACGCGATACCAGCCGTTCGCCAACCTTCCCAGATCGACAACGGTTTTGCGCGCCGCTGGCGAACTGATGTACGCGCCGGGAGCGGGAGCGAAGCCGGTGAACGTGCCGGTCGAAGTCCTGCGGGCGACGAGCGATCCGCCGAAAGACTATCTGTAGTTTGCGCCATTCTTGCCGCGGTGCTGCCATGGACCAGAAGCCGGTATCAGATCCTGCCCCCTGGCCAACTCGAGAAATGGAGGGATCGCGCTAAAGTAAGAGCTTATGGATTTGGAGCTGAGGATCTTACGCGATACCCCGCCGTGGGAGTGGCCTGGAGACGCGGGAAGAACCTTCAGGAAATTCCTGAATAATCCCAAGGCCGATGCGGCCGACCGGCTGATCGCCGCCGAGTTGGCGGGTGACTCCACCGTCATCGACAACGATGGGGCCGACGTATTATTGAACGTGCTGCGGAATGCCGGGGAACCGGAAGAACTGCGCGCCGCGGCCGCCGCGTCATTCGGCCCGGCGCTGGAGGCGGCGGACATCGAGTTCGACGAAGAAATCAGGGAGTTCGACGACCCTGACAGCGTGCCCATAAGCCTGAGCCAATTCCACACCGTCCAAGATGCGCTCCGCCGGTTGTACGCCGATGGAAGTCTGCCAAAACTGCTGCGGCGCAGGATTTTAGAAGCTTCCGTGCACGCGCCGGAGCCATGGCACGCGGAAGCCGTCGGGAGAGCTTATGGCAGCGGTGATCCCGATTTGGTGTTGACCGCAGTTTTCTGTATGCAGTACATTCGCGGCTTTGACAAGGAGATACTCGAATCCCTCGGCAACCCCAACCCGGAAATCCATTATGAAGCCATCCGCGCCGCTGGCGCGTCATGCCTGGACGCCGCCTGGCCGCACGTTTCCAAGCTGGCGCAGGACGAAACCACACCCAAGGACTTGCGGATCGCGGCGATCGAAGCCGCCGGGCAGATCCGCCCCCACGACGCGCAGGAATTTCTCTACGATCTCACCGATTCCACGGATGAAGACATCGCCGGTGCGGCCGAGGAAGCGCTCTCCTATGTGGGCGAAGCCGGCGACGAGCTCGAGGATGAAGACGGGGAAGAGTTCGAGGACGGTGAAGACGAAGAGTTCAAGGACGAAGAACCCTTCTGAACACGGCGACGCCGTTTGCGAATGACGCGTGCGCTGGCGGGCTTCCTGGTTGACCTACACCGTCGGCTCGCCGTGGATCTCGATTTCCTCGGGCTCCACGCCTTCGCGCTCCGGTTCCGGCAACCGGCCCGTCAGGTCCGCCCATCCCCAATAAATCGCCGTGGTGGAACTGAGTGCGCCGGCGATCACGCCAATAATCCGCGGATCCCAATATTGCGACGCCACGCCGGCGAGCAGCATCGAGATCATCATCACCGACCAGGTAGTGGTCTCCATGGTGGCGAACACGCGGCCGCGGAACTGATCGGGCACGTGGCGCAGAAGGTGCGCCATGTTCATTACCGAGCTGAATCCTACGCCGGCGCGCGAGAGCGCCATCAATATCAGAGCGACATGAAAATTCGGAGTCAGGCTGAAGAGGATGTACGAACCTCCATGGACGATATAGCAGATCACGATGGAATGCTTGTATTGCGCGAACTTCAGGCGCCGGCCGAAAGTGTGCGCCAGCCCGCCGCCGCATAACAGCCCGATTCCGGCGCATCCCCAGATCAGGCCCAGACCGTACGGCCCGCGATTGAATACCACTTCGCCGAAAAGTGTAAACAGAATTTGCGCCGCGCCGCCGCCCGTGGCCCACCCCACGTTGACCATCGCGAGGCCTAGAATCAGGGGCACGGACTTCATGTATCGCAGCCCTTCCACATACTCGTGCCAGGGCCGCACCACGTCCGTCTCGTTGAGGCTGCGCTTGGGCGGCCGGAATCCACGGCCGGGCAGAAACAGGCGCGAGATGCACAGTGCGGAGAACACGAACGAAAGCGAATTGCCTATGAACGCCTTCTCGTACCCGAACTGCATCACGCTGGTGCCGCCGAGGAACGCGCCCACGGCAAGCGTAGTCCATTGCGTGGTCTGCGTGAGCGAATTCGCGGTATGCAGTTCTTCGTCGGTCGCGATCGAGGGCAGAATGGACGAACGCCCGCTGGTGAAGAATGGCGACGCCAACATCAGCAGCGCGCTCAAACCATACAGCAGCGCAGTCGATTGCCCCGTTAGGGTGAAGATGAACAGCAGCGCCACCACCGCGCGAATCAGATCGCTGGCGATCATGACTTGTTTGCGGTTCAGGCGATCGAGAGTGACGCCGGCGAGCGGCCCGGCCAATACCGCGGGGATGGCGCGCGCCAGCAGGACGCCGCTCACCACCAGGCCCGAATGAGTCGTCTGTACCGCCAGGCTGAAGACGGCGATATTGTTGAAATGGTCGCCGATCTCGCTCACCACCTGCCCCATCCAGGTGTAGCGGTAGTTGCGATTCTCGCGCAGCAGTTTGACGAAGCGGGTCACCGCGCCCGCTCCACCATGTAAACTCCGGTGAAAATCACGACGCCCGCAACCGCCGTCCACAGCGTGACCTGCTCGCCTAATATCAAGACTCCCAAGAGCGTCGCCAGGACCGGCAGGACATAATTCAACGAGGTGAGGCGCGACGCCTCCATGCGAGCCAGCGCGTAGTAATAAATTAAATAGCAGGTTACCGACGGGCCGACCGTCATGTATGTGAGCGCCAGCCACGCCGATGCCGGCGCCGCGGCCAGGTGGAATTGGGAAATGCGCCAGATGGTGAGTGGCGACACCAGGAGTGCGGCACCCACATAGGCCACCGTCATCACCGAGATGCTGCCAAACTTCGCCGCGGTCGGTTTCCCCACCACGGTGAAAATCGAGAATGCCAGCGAGCCCAGAAACACGACGCCATCGCCGGCCAATGTCGCCGCGCCGTGCGGTCGCGCATCCATGGCGCGCAGCAGAACCACTCCGCCCAGAGCCACCGCCACGCCGGCCACTTTAGACGGCGTCATCGCTTCCAATCCGCTGGCGCCGGCCAGCAGCAGCACCAGGACCGGGCTCATGTTCGCGAAAATTGCGGCGTGCGCCACGCTCGTCTCGCTGATCCCGTAAACGAACAGAAACTGATTGAGCGAAACTCCGAAAATCCCGATCAGCACCATCAAAGGCAGATCGCGCAGAGTCCAGGTCGGAGGGTTGGTGCGCCGGTGCCAGGCGTACACCACCGCCATGAGCACGCCCGCCATGGACATCCGAATGCAATACAGCAGCACCGGCGGGAAAGTTTGGACGGCGATTTTGGCGGCGATGTAATTTGCCGCCCAGCCAACAATCATCAGCGAGAGCAGCGCGTAAAGAAGCGGCGCGCCCGTCAACCGATGGTCTCCTCGCGCAGCGTCAACGACCGGATGTAATCGGGATCGAGCTTGTAGCCGAAGCCCACCTCGTCGCGAACAGCAATGGTGCCATTCGCGGTGGTCTCCACTTCCGGTTCGATGATGTCGCGTTTCCAGTACCGTTTGCTGGCGGAGACATCGCCCGGCAGCACGAAATTCGGCAGCGTGGCCAGCGCGATGTTGTGCGCCCGCCCGATTCCGGCTTCCAGCATGCCGCCGCACCACACCGGAATGCCCGCCGCCTGCGCCGCGTCGTGTACGCGTTTGGCCTCCGCGAATCCGGCCACGCGCCCTAGTTTGATATTGATGATGCCGCAGGCGCGCATCTGGATCGCCTGCTTCGCCTGGTGCGCCGTGCGGATGCACTCGTCGAGGCAAATGGGAGTTTGTAGCTTGGATTGGAGTTGCGCGTGGTCGATGATGTCGTCATGGTCGAGCGGCTGCTCGATCATCATCAGGTAATAATCGTCGAGCTTGCGCAGATGTTCGATATCCGCGAGCGTGTAGGCGGAATTGGCGTCCACCATCAGCTTGATGGCCGGGAAATGCTCGCGTACCGCGCGTACGGGTTCGAGGTCGCGCCCCGGCTTGATCTTCATTTTGATGCGCTGATAACCGGCGGCCAGTTCTTTTTCGATTTTTTGGAGCAATTCCCGAGTGGAATCCTGAATGCCAATCGAAACGCCGCACGGAATCTCGCGCCGCGCTCCGCCGCCGATCGCTTGCCAGAGCGGAATACCCTTTTGCCGGGCTTCGAGGTCCCAGATAGCGGTTTCGAGACCTCCGCGAGCCATGTTGTGGCCGCGAATGTGCGCGGTGAGCGGATAGACGTCCGCCGCGCTCGCAATCTCGCGCCCGAGCACGCCCGGGATCGCATAATCGCGCAGAATCGGCCATGCCGAGCCGGTCCATTCCTCGTTGTAGAACGGATTTTCGCCGGCTGTCACCTCGCCCCATCCCGAGAGTCCGCCGCCCTGCGCTTCGACGAGGATCATGTGCCGTTCGGTAGTCCGGCCGAAGCTGGTTTCGAAGAAATGCACCAGCGGCATGGCGATCTGGCGCAGCGTAACGCGTTCGATTTTCATTGCCATGGCTCCAGCAGATAGCTGCTTTGGTGTTCTCCGCGCTCGAATCGCGTCACCGCCAGCCCGTGTTCGAACGCCTCGCGGAATTTCTCGCCGTTTTCCTTCTGGATCTGGCGGGCGCGCTTCGGATCCTCGGAGCGAATGCGGGCGATATCGGCGGGATAGGAGATGGCACGGCCCGCGCCTGCCGGACGCCTTGACTCGCCGCGCAGGATCGCCTCCACCCGCGGGCTCGCGATCCACCATTCCGCGTAACAGCGATCGGTTGGCAGCCCGCCATGCAGCGGGCTGAACGTGATGCCGTATTGATTCTCGTGATAGCGGCGCACAATCGCGCCCAGCCGTTCGATATTGAAGAAGGCGTTCTTCAGTTCGAGCGGGTCGAACGTCCATTCGATGAGTTCGATTCCGCGCGCCAGCGCTTCTTCCCGCTGTTTCAGCTTGAGGGTGCGGCCCACGCCGGCATCGCGATATGCCGGCAGCACTCCCAGCATGTGGCTGTGCAGATACGGGAGTCCCCCAGGCTTGATGCCGGGGATGGCGAAACAGAATCCCACCATCATCTTGCCGTCGTACGCCCCGAAAACGTGGCCGCCGACTTTGCTCACCACCACCAGAAATCGCACCGGCAGCAGGTCGATATCCGGAAAACCCCAGACCGCCTGTTGCAATTGGAGTACTTCTTCGAAATCCGCCAGGTCGAACAACTGGCGGGTTTCGATCACTGCTTGGCTTCCTGCCACAGCGCCTCCATTTCCGCGATGTTGGAATCTTCCAGTTTTTTCCCGCGCTCCCTCAGCTTTTGCTCGATGTAAGCGAACCGTTTGCGGAATTTCGCGTTGGTTCGCCGCAGCGCCTGTTCGGGATCCACTTTCACGAAGCGCGCCAGGTTCACCAGGACGAACAGCAGGTCGCCCAGCTCGTTCTCCAGTTCGTCGTGCGATGCCTGACGGCGCGCCTCGGCGAATTCCGCCAGTTCTTCGTGCAATTTTTCGAGCACCTGGTCGGGATTCTCCCAATCGAACCCCGCGCCCGCGGCGCGGGACGAGATCTGCTGCGCTTCCACCAGCGCCGGCAGGGCGCGCGGCACCGGCGCCAACAGTCCGTCCTGTTTGCCTTTATCTTTTTTCTCTTCGGCCTTGATCTGTCCCCAGATGCGCTTCACATCCCCGGCAGTTTCCGCCGTCTGCTCGCCGAAAACGTGCGGATGGCGGCGGACCAGCTTACTGTTGATCGCGTCGAGCGCGTCTTCAATACGGAAAAGCTTTTCCTCCGACGCCATCTGCGCGTAGAACACCGCCTGGAGCACAAAATCGCCCAATTCTTCCGCCAGTTCGCCCCACTCTCGCCGGTCGATGGCGTCGAGCACCTCGTAAGTCTCTTCCAGGGTGTACGGCTTGATGGAGTCGAAAGTCTGCTCGCGGTCCCAAGGGCATCCGCCGGGTGCGCGCAGGCGAACCATCAGCTCGACGAGCTTCTGGAATTTGGCGCCGGCGCTGGAATCTTTTTCCATGGGTGGGTGTGGATTTTCTAAATGTAACATGTGGACGTGACGCCTTGAGCTTCTACACGTCTGTGTGGTATGACGTATAGAAGATCGAGGTATCGCGTATGCCGGCCAAATTCGACCTTCCGCAAGGGACGTTAGACCTGCTGATTCTGAAAATCGTGGCTCTGGGGCCCGTGCATGGGTACGCCATCGCACAGCGCTTGCACCAGGTCTCTCGCGACGTAGTACAGGTGCCGCAAGGCTCGCTTTATCCGGCGCTGCACCGTCTGGAAAATCGCGGCTTTCTGACCGCGGATTGGAAGGATACCGAGACCGGCCGGGAGGCCAAATTCTATCGGCTGACGCGCAAGGGCAGGGCACAGCTCGAGGCCGAATCAGCCAGTTGGCAGAAGCTCACGGAAGCCGTAAGCCTGATTCTGGCTCTCTCCGAAGGAGGCGCCGAATGACGTGGTGGTATCGATTGACCCACCTGCGCAAGATGGAAGACCAGCTCGATAAAGAAGTGAGATTCCATGTTGAAGAGCTTGCCGCCGACCTCGTGGCGCGCGGCCATTCTCCCGCCGAAGCGCGCCGCTTAGCGCGGATTGAACTCGGCGGACCCGAACAGGTGAAGGAAGATTGCCGCGATGCCCGCGGCACGCGGTGGCTCGAAGATTTCTTCCAGGATGTGCGCTACGCCATGCGCACCTTCCGCCAGCGTCCCGGATTTGCCGCCGTCGCCTTGCTGAGCCTCGCGCTTGGCACTGGCGCCACTACGCTGATGTTTTCGCTTATCGACGGCGTAATGCTGAAGCCGTTTGCCTATCGCGACCCCGGCCATTTAGTCCGGCTCGAGGAGCGAACCGACTGGAGCAACGCGCTGGGAAACATATGGGCCTTCACCTACCCCAATTTTCTCGATTGCAGGACGGAAGCTCGCAGCATGGACCTGGCGGCATGGACAACGGTTCGCGCCACCCTGAGCGAGCCCGGAGCGGCCGAGTTCCTGTATGGCCTGGAAGCGTCGCACGAGTTGTTTTCGATGCTCGGTGTGAATGTCGAGTTGGGCCGCATGTTCCTTCCCGAAGAGGACAAGCCAGGAGCCCAGCCGGTGGCCCTCATCAGCCACGGCGTGTGGCAAAGCCACTTTGGTGCGAGTAAGGACGCACTCGGCGCTGGAATCCTTTTCGATGGCCGGCCGTACACCGTGGTGGGAATCATGCCCGCGGCCTTCCGGATGGAGGACGACCGCTACGATGTGTTCACACTCGTCGGCCAGGACCCTTCGCCCTTCATCCAGAATCGCCGCGCACACGCTTTCGGTGTCTGGGGGCGGCTTAAACCCGGAGCGAGCCTGGCGCAGGCGCAAACCGAGCTCACCGTCGTGGGCCAAAGGCTGGCGAAAGAATATCCAAACAGCAATAAGGGGCGCACGTTTATCGCCCAGTCGCTCAAGCCTGACGTTGGCGACACCAAGGAAACCTTGTATCTGCTGCTCGGCGCCGTGACGCTGGTGCTCCTCATCGCCTGCGCCAACATCGCGAGTTTATTGCTGGCTCGGGCGATTTCGCGCCAGCGCGAACTCGCCATGCGCGCCGCCCTGGGCGCCGGGCGCGGACGCCTGGCGCGCCAGTGCCTCACCGAGAGCGGCGTGCTCGCCCTGGCCGGCGGCGCTCTCGGGGTGGTCCTGGCCGCCATCGCCATGCGTCCCTTCGCCCTCTTCTGGCCCGGCGGCTTGCCGCGTGCGCAGGAGGTTCAACTCAACTGGCGCGTGCTGCTGTTCGCCCTCGGCGTCTCGCTGGTGAGCGGCTTGCTGTTCGGCCTCGCCCCCGCACTTCGCGCGCCCGCGCGCCATCTGGAACAGACTCTGCGATCGGGCGCCCGCAACCTCGCCGGCGGCACGCATCGTCTTCATGGCGTGTTTGTCGTAAGCGAGATCTCGCTCGCCGTCGTCCTGCTGGTATCGGGAGGATTGCTCGCGCGCACGCTCTTGCGACTGTCCGCGCTCGATCCCGGAGTCGATCTCCACAACGTGCTGACGGCGCGCACGGCGCTTTCGCCCGCCACATTGGCCGATCCGGACCGGACGCGGGCGGCGTGGAAGTTTCTGCTGGATCAGGCCCGTACCGTCCCGGGTGTCGAAGCCATCGCCACGGTCGATACCGTGCCGATGCGCGAGGGCAGCAATCCCACCAATTATTCCGTTGTCCCGGCCAACATGGATGACGGCCGCGACTACCCAACCGTCCTGGCCAATAGCGTCTCGCCCGATTACCTGAAGGTTACCGGCATCCCTCTGCGTCGCGGCCGATTCCTCACTGGCCAGGACCGCAAGGGCGCCCAATCCGTGGTGGTGATCGACGAAGTAATGGCCCAACAGGCATTCCCCGGCCAGGATCCCATCGGCAAGCCGGTCTGGATCGGCATCGCGCCCGACCCCGCCATCGTGGTGGGCGTGGTGGGGCACGTGCGCCAGTGGGGGCTGGCGGCCGACGATCAGGCGAAGTTCCGCGCGCAGCTCTATTACCCCTTCGCCCAGGTGCCCGACAAGCTGGTGCACCGCTGGTCGGATCTGATGTCGATCGCGGTTCGAACCCGCGTCGATCCGTTAACTCTCGTCGAGCCGTTGCGCCGGGCGATTCGCGGCGCAACCGGCGACCAGGTGCTCTACGAAGTCAATACGTTCGAGGGACTGGCAACTGCCTCGCTGGCGCGCCAGCGTTTCCTGCTGCTGCTCTTCGGCATTTTCGCGAGTGTGGCGCTACTGCTCGCCTGCATCGGAATTTACGGCGTGCTGGCGTATCTCACCAGCCAGCGCGTGCCCGAAATCGGTGTGCGCATGGCGCTGGGCGCGGCTTCTCCGTCGGTGATGTGGATGGTGCTGCGCCAGAGCCTGACTATGATTGTGGCCGGCGTGATTGTGGGCGCGGCTGGTTCCTGGTTCGCGACGAAGTCGTTGGTCCGCCTGGTGGAAGGAGTGCGTGCCATCGATCCCGCGACCTTCGCTGTCATGATTGCCGTGCTTATCCTCGCCGCGCTTATCGCGAGCTTTCTTCCCGCCCGCCGGGCCAGCCGCATCGACCCGCTCAAGGCACTGCGGCAAGAATAGGAACCGGCCGCCCGGTGATATCCTTTATCATCTATGCGACCCTTGCTTCTTTTGTCCGCCGGGCTCATTCCTATCCTCTCCGCCCAGAATTTCGATCCCAAATTCTACTCCGCGCTGGAGTGGCGCGGCATCGGACCGTACCGCGGCGGACGCACCGTCGGAGCCGCGGGCATTCCCGATCAGCCGAACGTCTTCTTCGTCGGCGTGAACAACGGCGGCGTCTGGAAAACCGACGACGCCGGCCGCACCTGGACCCCCATTTTCGATCATGAGCCCACCGGCTCCATTGGCACCATCGCGGTCGCGCCATCGAACTCGAACATTCTCTACGTCGGCAGCGGCGAGGGTTTGCAGCGCCCCGATCTTTCCGTCGGCGATGGCATTTACAAATCGGCCGATGGCGGCAAAACCTGGCTCCATCTCGGATTGCGCGACGGCGAGCAGATCCCCGCGATCCTGGTGGATCCCAGCAATCCCGACCGCCTCTTCGTCGCCGTCCTGGGTCATCCCTACGGTCCGAACGAGGAGCGAGGCGTTTTCCGGTCCACCGACGGCGGGCAAAGTTTCCAGAAGGTCTTATATAAGGACAACCTGACTGGCGCCATCGACCTGGCCTTCGATCCCACCAATCCGCAGACCGTCTACGCCGTGCTTTGGCAGGCGCAACAAGGGCCGTGGGAAAATGGTGCGTTCTCCGGCCCCAATAGCGGACTCTTCAAATCCACCGACGGAGGCGATCACTGGTCGCAGCTCACCGGCGGATTGCCGGCGTTCGCGCAAGGTCTTGGCCGCATTGGAATCGCCATTGCTCCCAGCGATCGAAACCGTATGTACGCGCTGGTGGAAGCCGGCGGGGGCGGCGGGCGTGCGCGCGGCGGCAATGGCGGTGCCGGCGGGCTCTATCGCTCCGACGATGCCGGAACTACCTGGACCCGCGTCAACAACGAGAACCGCATCTACGGACGCGGCTCCGATTTCGCCTGCGTCCGTGTCGACCCCAAAAACAAAGACGTCATTTACGTCGCCAATACCTCCACTTACCGCTCCGACAATGCCGGCGCCAGTTTCACCGCCATCAAAGGCGCGCCCGGCGGGGACGACTACCACACCATCTGGATCAATCCCAAGAACCCTGACATAATTTTGCTCGCGCTCGATCAGGGTGCCACGATCAGTGTCAATCATGGCCGCACCTGGAGCTCCTGGTACAACCAGCCGACTGCGCAGTTCTATCACGTGAGCACGGACAATCAGGTGCCCTACTGGGTCTACGGTGGCCAGCAGGAAAGCGGATCGGCCGGCGTCGCCAGCCGCGGCAACGATGGCGAGATCACCTTCCGCGACTGGCACCCCGTCGGCGCCGCGGAGTACGCTTACGTCGCGCCCGATCCGCTGAATTCCCGCTACGTCTACGGCGGCGGAATGGGCGGCAGCAACATCAGCCGCTGGGACCGCGTCACCGGCGAAGTGGAAGAATTCGGTCCCAAGGGAAGCTTCCGCCACGTGCGCACTTTTCCGGTGCTGTTCTCTCCCAAGGACCCGCACGTCCTCTACGTGGGATTTCAATCCGTGGTGAAGACCGCCGATGGCGGCAAGACCTGGGAAACCATCAGCCCCGATCTCTCGCGCGAATCCTACGATCTGCCCGCGAGCGTTTCCGCCTATCCCGATGCCGCCAAAGCGCAAGCCACGCGCCGCGGCGTGGTCTACGCTCTCGGACCTTCCCCGCTCGATGTGAACGTCCTTTGGGCGGGCACCGACGACGGCCTCATTCAGCTCACCCGCGACGGCGGCAAGACCTGGAAGAACGTCACGCCGCCGGCGCTCAAGCCGTGGAGCAAAGTCTCGCAGCTCGATGCCTCGCACTTTGACGATCGCACAGTCTATGCCGCGATCAACAGCTTGCGCCTCGACGATCTGAAGCCGCACATCTTCCGCACGCACGATAACGGCGCAACCTGGACGGAGATCGTGCGCGGCCTGCCGGACGGGCCGATCAACGTGGTGCGGGAGGATCCCGTTCGCAAAGGACTGCTCTTCGCCGGCAGCGAGCTCGCCGTCTTCGTCTCTTTCAACGACGGCGACGATTGGCAACCGCTGCGGTTGAACATGCCGGCGACTTCCATCCGCGATCTGGTCATCCACGGCGACGATCTCGTCGTTGGCACCCATGGCCGCGGATTCTGGATTCTCGACGACATGTCGCCCCTTCGCGAGATGTCGGCGGCCCTCGCCACCGCGGGCGCGCACCTGTTCGCGCCGCGTCCCACCTACCGGTTTCCGCGCGACACCAATACCGACACGCCATTGCCCCCCGAAGAACCGGCGGGGAAAAATCCGCCCGACGGCGCCATCCTTTATTACTATTTGAAATCCGCTGCCGCCGGCCCCATTTCGCTCGAAATCCTCGACGCCGAAAATAAGGTCGTGGCTCATTTCTCCAGCGATGACAAGGCGCCGCCGGTGAATCCGCAATTGAACGTGCCAACCTACTGGCTTCGCCCGTTCCAGCCGCTCTCTCCCGGCGCCGGAATGCATCGTTTCGTCTGGGATCTGCACGGCTCCCCCGCGGCCAGCCGGGGAGGGCGTGGCGGCGAACCATCGATCTCGGCCGTCTACATGGACACACCGGTGAACGAGGGGCCGTGGATGCCCGCCGGCAGCTACACGGTGAAATTGACGGTCGACGGGCAGCCATATTCTCAGCCGCTTACCGTAAAACCCGATCCGCGCCGTTAACGGAAGCGCTGCTTTGCCGGCAGATTAGTTCCAGACTTCGGCCGTCGTGCTCGCGGTCAACGACGTGCCGCCGCCCGAAGCCGTCGCCGAAAGCACCACCAGCGATGGCGTATTCGCGGCGATGGCCACCGTCACCGTAATCGGAGAATAGCTCGTCCCGGCGGCCAAGGCATCGCCGCGGGTGCAGGTGTATCCTCCCGGCACGCAAGTCCACCCCATCCCCGTCATCGAGACCAACGTGAAGCCTGTCTCCTGCGCTTCGCCGACCGTCACCGGTCCGCTTATGGCTGCGGAAGATGCGTTGCCGACGGTGACCGTATAGGTCGCGCTCTTGCTCCTTGTGAAAAGGCTATGCGCGATGTTCATCCGAAATTTCGGCAGCGGCGCGAAATTGGCGGTCACCGAAGCCGGTGCCGACATCACCAGGTTCTGCGGGTTGGTGGTACCGGAAAGATTGCCGCTGAATCCCGAAAATACGCGGCCGGTCGCAACCGTCGCGGTGATTTTGACCTGGGTTCCGGCATTGTAGTAGCCGTCGGCTGACGTGGGGCTGGCGGCAATCGTCCCGTAACCCGCAAGGTTGACCGTCAATGAAAGTAGATATTGCGTCTGGAAATTGGCGGTGTAGGTGGCCGCCGTGGCCGGCACTACGACAGCGTGCGACGGAGCTCCGCCATCGCTCCAATTCAGCAGGACGTTGCGCGTTCCGCTGCCCTGAGGCGAAGCTGCGCTCAGGGTATGGGTTGATCCCGGAGCCCAGCTGAATGTATGCGGCGTATTGTAGGTTGTGCCATCCACGGTCACCTGCAAACCCGCCGGCGCCGAAGTTACCGTAATCGCCACCTGGGTGGTTACCACGGACGTGCTGACGTTGATGGATAACGCCTGCGCGGCGGAGCTATATCCGGAACCCGTGTCCGTCGCGGAAACCTGGAAGTTATAAGCGCCGGCCGCCGATTCGGAAATCAGGCCGCTGACGACGCCCGCAGAACTGTTCAGCGCCAGGCCGGGAGGCAGCGAGCCGGAAGTGACAGACCAGCTCCGGGTCGCCGGATTGCCTCCGGCCGCCGCCAGCGTGGCGCTGTATGCATTGCCCGCCGTTCCGGCCGCCAGCGTGGCTGGCACCACGTAAGGTTTCGTCTGCCCGCTGATATCGGAAACTTCGAGCACCGAGTTGTTGACAACCTCCAGGTCGCCCACGGTGAATTTCTTGATGCATGCCAGATCGTCGTCGTTCCAGCGGACGTCCGGAACGCCCTGAATATAGCCGGCGCTGCCGTGATCGCTCATGTAGGCCCCATATTGCTGCAGCGTCTGGAGCAACGTGGCGGCCTGCGGATTGGTGCCGGCGGGGCAGGTCGCCGCCCAATTCACGCTGGCCTTCAGACGGTAGAGCAACCCCTGCGGCGGTCCGCTTCCGCCGCAGCAACCGGTTCCCGGCCACACCCAGCCATTGGTGGGCGACGGAAACGTAATGCGCAGCGGATGTTGCGCCAGTTGCGGCACGTCGCTCCAGCGCAGCAGCAGCGGCATCATTGGAATGCCGGGAGAATCCTGCGCGCCATTGTCCAGCGTCGATTCCGACGCGGCGATTTCATCGCTGTTCAGAACGTAGTGAATTCCCGCCGTCATCGACCACGTGTTCGTCGCCGCGTTGAACATACCGGCGACGGCGCTGCTTTGATAGGTCTCGTACAACGTGCACGGTCCGGTTTGCGGACCGGTAATGTTATTGACGCCGGATTGCAAAATGAGGATATGGTGATCGTCCCCATCGGCGCCGTACGATGTGCCTTCGATCACCGCGTTGGGCCATGCTGGAAACGGCCAGGAATAAGTTCCCGCAGCGTCGATTTGTCCCGAATTCGCCAGGTACACGTTGGTTACCGGCTGATTCGCCGGCACGCGCATCCATGGGATGCCGCCCGGCCCGGGATAAAACCCATGGCCGAAATCCGGATGCAGCGGGCTATTCAGATAACTGGAGGGGATCTGGTGCGAGGCTGTGTTGTCTACCGGCAATTGATCCACCCGCTGGTTGTAAATCGAATCGGGTGGGAAAATCTGGCAGCCGGCGAGGCTGGTATCGCTGTAAACTCCGAAATCCAACGTTGCGGTAGCCGTGTTATGGCTGGGCGATGCGCTGTCGGTCACCTGTATGGTCACCGCATATCCGCCTTGTCCGTTCACTTGCGTCGCGCTCACCACACCCGTGGAGGAATTGAGACTCATTCCTTCCGGCAAGCTCACTCCGGTCGATTGCACCACCGACCAGGAATAAGGCGGCGTGCCGCCGCTTGCCGTCAAGGTGGCGCTATAGCTCTGATATTGGGTTGCCGCGGGTACGCTGCTGGTGGTGATTTGCAACTGAGCGCGGGCCGCTGAAATCAAAAGAAGACCGGTAACGAAGGGAAAGCAGTTCCTGAGAACCATAAAGGCGGCCCGCGGAAAATAATCGGACTGAAGTCTCTGGCGCCTTGGACGGCTTATTTTCCGGTGGTCTCAGTATACGTTTCCCCTGGATGATTGCGAAGGTTAACTTTGGTTGGCGTTGCCGGCGAACCGGATTTCTTACGGCCAGAAAGTCAACAGATTGGCGACATTTACGCTGCCCAAACCGGTCGCCAGGTTGTAGCCGGGCGTGGCGGCGTATGCCGGCGAGAACGAAGTCGTGGAAGTGGAGAGCGCCCCGTTCGAAGAACTGCCGCCGAAACGGCCCTTCGTGGCGCCATAACATTCCACCGTGCCCGAGCAGTTCACCACGTTATCGCCGAGGGTGACCTGGTTGAAAGCCGATGGGCTGCTCTTTGCCAGCGAATAAAATGTCGGCGCCGGATTGCCGGAATACCCGTTGGCCGCTTTCTTGTTCAGGAGTGCCTGAATTCCGGCCATGATCGGAGAAGCGAAGGAGGTCCCGCCCGCACCCGCCCAGGTGCTCGGCGCTCCGGAGCAACTGGCTCCGCCATTGATCGCGTCGGAATAGCAGATCACGTAGTAATGCCCCCAGAATCCATTGCTGGCGAACAGAGAGACATCGGGAATATCGCGCACTCCGTCGTTGATCCCGCTTTGCCAGGAAGGCTTCTGATATCCCTTGCAGGTCCCGCCGACAACGCCCGTCTTGGCTGGCGAACCCGTGGCGCAGCCGCTCGGACCGCCGCTACCGCCGGTGACCGTCAGAAAGCCATCCCGCGACGCGGTCGAAGTGCTGCAAAAACTCGTCGATCCGTACTGCGGGGAATATCCCAGGTAGCTGTTCACCAGTATCCCGGCGCAGGAATCGTTCCACGGAATCTCCGGAATGTAGCTCTTGGCGGATCCGAAGTACGTCGAATTGGTCGTGTTCCAATAATTCGATAAGGTGCCCTGGTAAGTGTCGGCGAAATCGGTCCCGCCCACCGCTACGTTATATGGAGTGCTGGCGAAGCCGCTCACTCCGATTCCGTGCGTGGCCGCGGACGCTCCCGCGTCGCAGGATGCCGAGCCTTCGTCGCCGGCCGCCACGAAGATGGAGATGCCTGCCGCGGTTGCCGCCTGAAAGGCGCTGTTATATGCGGCGTTGGCGCTGGCGCCATTTTCCGCCTCGCATTCTCCGTAGCTCACGCTGATGATGTTCGGTTTGCTGGCGGCGCTGGTCAGGTTCAATACCGCGATCAGGCCTCCGAACGTAGTCCGCGTATTGCGGCAGGTCGCCACTTCGATGTTCGCGCCCGGAGCCGCCGCGCCGGCCCATTCGGCGTCGAGTTCGGTCTCCACGTCGTCGCTGTTTACTCCCGGGTCGGAACAGGCGCCGCCGGAACCCGAGGGATGCACCGTCGCCAATGTGGCGGCAGGCAGTCCAAATGTGTTGCGGAAAGTAGTCCAATCGGCAGTGCTGTACATGTCGCTATCTTCCACCACGGCGATTGTCTGCCCGGCGCCGGTGTTGCCGGAGTTGAACACCGGAGTGAAGTTGTAGATCGCCGCCAGATCGGCGGGTGCCACTGCATATTCCGTGCTGCCGCCGGAAGTGAAGGTATAGCTCCCGCGCATCTTGGCGTAGGCATGCGGCATGAAGTCATGCAGCGATACCACGCCTTCCACCACCGGAGCCAGCGCTTCCGGAATCATAGGGTCGCTCATATTGGCAATGTGCGATACGCCGCTCACGCGAAGATTGTGGATCTCGGTATGGAACGCCGTGCGCACGGCGCCCGCCGTCCCCGAGAAATCGATGGTCATTCCGGTGGGGTGTACCGAATGGACCGTGAACCCATGCGAAGTGAGCCACCGCGTCACCGTTTCGACATCTGCCTCCGCGGGACCGTAATTCGCCCCGATCTCCTCGGCTGTCAGCCAGTGGCGGTAGTCGGGCGAACCCGGCGTCTGCTGCGATTCCATAAACTGCCGGAGTGCTTCTTCCTGTTCCGGTGGACGCTTTAGCTGCAGAATCATATGGTCCAACAGGAGATCGTCGGCCACCCGCCCGCCATCGTTCCGCGCATTGGCTTGTGACCGCGTGTTGCCTGCCAGCCGATGCAGCACATTTTCATTGATGGCCCCGGTGATCATCGGGCGGGAACGCAGGCTCTGCGCCTCGGCTGCGAAGGGACAAACCAGCGCCGCTATCAGCGCCGATCGGGACAAAATTCGAATGCCAGCGTCAAGACTACGCATATCTCTCCTGTGAACCGGCGCTTCCTTCCCCGGACCTGGTGCGCCCACGGTTTCAGAAGAGCGTACCACAGGATAGCTTTGGACCGTTGTTGACTTCTGTCAGTTTTTTGAAGAACCGGTACTATGGCCGCGAACCAGGGGCCTGCCGGTGCCCGCCCAACTTATTGACATTCATGCTTAAATCGAGTGATGGAAGTGCCCGCTGGCGGTTTAGGCGCCTCCGGCCCCGATAGAGCCGGGGCCAATCCCGTACTGTCTGCGCCTAAATTACCCTCCGCCGGCCGCAGCCCGTCAACGCCTGCCGATTCCATTGCCAACCTGCTCCGTGAGCTTTCGCCGGCCGACCTGGCGGGCCTGCTAAGAGTTATCGAAAGCTCTTCGCATAGTTTCGACAATGCGCGCTCCGCCGAACTGCTCCGCGGCGCCGCCGATGCGCTCGCCCAACGCGATGTCGAACGGGCTCTCGATGTGGTGCGTCATTTCGCCCGTCTCGACCCCGATCGTGCCGTAAGCCTGCCGTCGGCGCCGGAGTTGGCTTATATCCGGCCGGAAGTCGAGCGGGTACTCGCGCAGTTGACTGCTGCAGCCCGCTTACATGCCGAAAGCAGCCTCGCCGATGCCAGCAGAAGGTTCGAGACAGGATCGCTGAATTCCATTCTTACCGCGCCAGTCAGGCCGGATGTGTTTCTCGCTGCCGCCAATAGACTGATGGACGCGGGCGGACTCGCCAACTACATCCGCGCCGCTGCCGTCGCTACCGCGGTTATCGATGCCGCGCGATGGGTTCCCGAAGCCGCGCCCATCCTGCCGCAATCCCGTACAGCCGGCTTCGAAACGCGATGGATAGTGCTTTGGATCGCCGCAGGAATCGCCGGCATGGCGCTATGTTGGTGGTTAAAAGAAGATTACTTGCCTTTAGTCTGTGGTTCCTGGGCAGGAATCCTGATTCTGCTTCTATTCCGCCGTCCGCGTTTACGATAATTTACCAGCGGCGTGCGTACTAAGACTGTTGGTCCGAAAATGCCGCTTCTACTGCTACTTTAGCAGCGGCGGAGCGCCGTTCCAGAGGTTCTAAGGCAATTTACGAAGCCGAATTTTGGCTCAGTTGTGAAATCTGTATGCTAAACTTATGGCCGATGAGTACAAACGACCACGCCCTTTTGGAAGCTGCATTGATCGGGTATCAGCACCAGGCACAACAACTGGCGGAGAAGATCGCTGAAATTCAGCGGCACCTCGGTGGTAAAACGCCCTCCGCCACAACGGCCAAAACGGCGGTTCCCGGAAAACGACGCGCCATGAGCGCTGCAGCACGGAAACGGATTGCAGCGGCTCAGAAGAAACGTTGGGCCGAATATCACAAGCAGAAAGAAGCCAAGGCCTAACTCCCGCCTGAGGGGAAAAATAGAAGTTGCCGGTTCAACCCGCTCTCGCGGTTTAAGACGGCGTGTCTGTCTGCATCGCCGGCGGTTTAACCTCTGCTGAGTCCAAGACGCCACCCACAGATCCCAAAAGCTACTTGCCGCCCCGCAATCGTTTTATCCGAGAATGGCGGCCAGCCAGCCCTACTTCTGATTTTCCGATTCGGCGGGCGCGAATGGCGAACTTGCGCCGGAGCCGGGCCGGTTGATAGCGTTAGGTTCAGCACTCGCCCTCATGTCTTCATCTTTTCTGAGCCGGGAAGAGGAACTCTATTGGCTGGCTCTTAAATTAGTTCCTGGTTTGGGAACCCGGACATCCTTGAAACTTCTGGAGCGCTTTCGCACTCCGCAGGCAGTTTTCCGCGCCTCCCGCACTGAATTGGAAACCGCCGGAGTGAGCGGCGCGGTGGCGCAGTCCATCGCTAGCGGAACCACTTTCGAGGATGCCGCCGCTCAACACGACAAGATGGCGCGAACCGGCGCAAACCTCATCGCCATGGGTGATCCACGGTATCCGCCGTTGCTGCGCGAGATCTTCGACCCGCCGATTATCCTCTTTGCTCGCGGGCGCATCGAGTTGCTCCACTCGCTGGCGGTCGCGGTGGTGGGCACGCGGCGTCCCACGCCTTATGGACTGGCCGTGGCGGAACGGCTTGCGGGCGATCTTTCGCATGCCGGCCTGACTATTGTGAGTGGAATGGCGCGCGGTGTCGATACCGCATCGCACAAAGGAGCGCTCGCCGCCGGCGGCGACACGGTGGCTGTTTTGGGTTGCGGCGTGGACATCGTTTACCCCGCGGAAAATCGCAAACTGGCGGAAGCCTTGGCGGAGAAAGGGCTGATGGTTTCCGAATTTCCCATGGGCGCGACTGCTTTTCCGCAGAACTTTCCGATTCGCAACCGCATTATCAGCGGCATCAGCCTGGGAGTGTTGGTGGTGGAGGGCGCTCAATACAGCGGGTCGGCGATAACCGCGAAGTTGGCGATGGACCAGGGCAGGGAAGTCTTCGCCGTTCCGGGCAATATCACCAACAAGCTCTCGTGGGGCCCTAACCTATTGATAAAGCAAGGCGCAAAGCTGATACAGGACTGGAACGACGTGGTCTCGGAGCTACCTGCTGAATCCCGCCGGCATCTAATCGATAGAGGTCGTGAAAAGATCCTCGCCGAAGACGGTGCAACCGGAATGGCTCCGCAGGCATCGGTATCAGGTGAGCCGGGTTCCGAACTCGGCAGTGTAGCCCGCAGGCTGCTTGCAACGTTGCAAGTGGATATTGCCGTACACCTGGATGATCTCCTTGAAAAAGTAGAAGATACGTCGCCGTCCGAGCTCATTGCCGCGCTCTTCGAACTGGAGATGCTGGGGCTCGTCAAACAGCTTCCGGGCAAGAACTTTGTTAAAGTGTGGTAACGTCACTGGGTATCCAGCAATCATTTAAGGTGCGCCGCAAATTGACGCCTCAATTCGAAAGTTTTCTCATATGGCAAAGGCTCTGGTAATCGTGGAATCGCCCACCAAGGCGAAAACCATTAACAAATACCTGGGCAAGCAGTTCATCGTAAAGGCTTCCCTCGGTCATATTAAAGATCTCCCTAAACGCGATCTCGCGGTCGACGTCGAGAACGGTTTTAAACCGCATTACGAAACCATCGAAGGCAAGAAGAAACTCATCTCCGAACTCAAAGCGGCCTCCCGCAATGTCGAAGAGGTCTACCTCGCGGCCGACCCCGATCGCGAGGGCGAGGCCATTTGCTATCACCTCCAGGAAGAGATTGGCGATCGCAAGAACGGTCCCAAATTCTACCGCGTGATGTTTAACGAAATCACCAAGAAGGCCATCGATACCGCCTTCCTGAAACCCGGCCAGGTGAACGTAAATCTGGTGGAAGCGCAGCAGGCTCGCCGCGTTCTCGACCGGCTGGTGGGGTACAAGATTTCTCCCCTGCTGTGGGACAAGGTCCGCCGCGGACTGTCGGCCGGCCGCGTGCAGACCGTGGCGCTGCGCCTCGTCGTCGAGCGCGAGCGCGAAATCCGCGCCTTTCAGAAGAAAGAATACTGGACCATTGACGTCGATCTTGCCGCCAGGAAACCTCCGGTGCTCGCTGCTCGCCTCATCAGGGCTAACGATGCGACGCCGGAGATTGGCGAGCAGGCCGCGGCGGAAGAAATCGTAAGTCAAATCGACGGGGCCGATTACGTCGTGCAATCGGTAGGAACGCGCGAGAAGAAACGCCATCCGGTGGCGCCGTTCACCACCTCCACCCTTCAACAGGAGTCTTCCCGCAAGCTGCGCTTCTCCGTCAAGCGCACCATGATGCTCGCCCAGCGGCTCTACGAAGGTATCGAGATCGGCAAGGAGGGCGCTGTAGGTCTGATCACCTATATGCGTACCGATTCCACCCGCATCTCCGACGACGCCATCCGCGACGTCCGCCACTACATCAACGAAAAATACGGCGCGCCCTTCGTGCCCGAATCGCCGAATTTTTACAAGTCCAAAAAAGACGCGCAGGACGCCCACGAAGCCGTCCGCCCGACGTCCATGGCCTTCTCTCCGGAGATCGTCGAGAAATATCTGGCGGAAGACGAAATGAAGCTGTACCGCCTCATCTGGAATCGCTTTGTGGCCAGCCAGATGGTGCCGGCGCTGTTCGACCAGACCTCCATCGATGTTTCCGCCCGCGGCAAGAACGGCCTGGAGTATCTCTTCCGCGCCACCGGTTCGGTGAAGAAGTTCGATGGCTTCCTCAAGGTCTACGAGGAAGGTAAGGACACGATCGACGAAGACGACGAGGAGATGAAGCACCGCTTACCGGTGGTCGCGGAAGGTGAGATTTTACGCTTCCGCGCCATCCGCCCGGAACAGCACTTTACCGAGCCGCCGCCACGCTACAACGAAGCCACCTTGGTGAAGCGTTTGGAGTCCGACGGCGTCGGCCGGCCCTCCACATACGCGTCCATTCTCTCCACCATTCAGGAGCGCGAGTACGTAAAGAAGGAAGGCGGCCGGTTCCAGCCCACCGAGCTGGGAATGGTAGTGACGGACCTGCTGCTCGAAAGCTTCGACGACATTTTCGATGTGAGCTACACCGCTCGCATGGAAGAAGAGCTGGATGAGATCGAAGAGGGCAAACTCGACTGGCGCGAGGCCATGGACGAGTTCTACCATCGCTTCACTCACGATTTGAAACAGGCCGAAGAGCACATGACCGATATCAAGCGGATGGAGAAACCAACCGACTTGACCTGTGAAAAGTGCGGAAGGCCCTTAGTGGTGAAGTGGGGCAGGCACGGTAGCTTCCTGGCCTGCACCGGCTACCCGGATTTCTCGCCGCGCAACGCCGACGCGGACATCGAAGGTCTCCAAAAGGAGATCGCCCGGCGCGAGGAACGCCGTAAGAAGGATCTCGATGAGCGGTCCGCGAAAATCAAGGCCCGCCACGAAACCGACCTCGCCCGGCTGGCCGGCGAAACCGGCCAGACCGATCGCAAGCTTCGGGAACGTCGGCGCAAAATCGACCTTCGTTACCAGAAGGATCTCGAAGACCTCCTCAAAGGCACCAAGGAGCGTAAGAAAACCGATCGCGAAGCGGTCGCCGCCCGCCTGGAAAAACTCAAGGCGCGCTACCAGAACATCGAGCAGTTTTACGATGACGTGGTGCTCAACGAAACGGCCGAAGGCCTGGTTTTTTCCCCGAAGAAGAACCAGAACCTCTGCACCTACACTCGCGAATTAACCGTCGATTTGCCCGACCTGGACAATGCCAATCTGGCCGAGCAGGGCGAGGAAGAGTACTGCGAGAACTGCGGCCGTCCCATGGTTTTGAAAAAGGGCCGCTTCGGAACATTTTTCGCCTGTTCCGGATACCCCGATTGCAAAACCACCAAGCAGATCGGAGGCACCCAAAAGAAGCCCGATGTTCCGCTCGACGAAACGTGTCCGAACTGCGGCAATCGCCTGGTGCTGAAAACCGGCCGCTTCGGCGAATTTACCGCCTGCAGCAACTATCCAACCTGTAAGTACGTCAAGCAGAAAACCATCGGCGTAAAGTGCCCGGAATGTTCCGAAGGCGAAATCATCGAGCGCCGTTCGCGCAAAGGCAAGACTTTTTACGGTTGCAATCGTTATCCCGATTGCACGTTTGTGGCCTGGGGTAAGCCGGTGGCCGAGAAATGTCCCGAGTGTGGAAGTCCTTATATGGTGGAAAAGTGGTTGAAGAGCGGCCCTGTCTGGCAATGTCCCAATAACGAGTGCAAGCACAAGCAGGACGCCCCGCAGGCGATTCCGGCATAAACGCTCGAGCCGGCTGCGGCCAGCATCGGCCGCCCGGCTTTCGCCGCCTATGCCAGGCTGACTGCCTCCGCCAGCGTTTCGCGGTACGACTTCAGCCTGCGAATCAGCGTCCTTCGTGAGATCCCCAGCAACTGTGCGGCTCGATCCTGGTTGCCGCCGCTCTCCGTCAGCGCGCGATAGATTGCCTGCTGTTCCAGCGCGTCCATGCTCGCTGCCGCCGGATTGCGGACGGAGTCCGGCTCCCGTACTCCTCCCGGCAGATCGTCCACCTGGATCTCTTCGCCGCGCGCCATGCATGCCGCGCGCACCACGCTGTTCCGTAACTCCCGCACGTTGCCCGGCCATGAGTACCGCTCGATGGCGTCGAGGCACGCGGCGGAGAAGCGAAGATGCGGTGCTTCGAGTGAGAGAAAGTGTGTGGCCAGCGCCTGCACATCGGCCGGCCGGCGTCGCAGCGGCGGAACGTCCAGCCGTACCTGCTCCAAACGGTGATACAGGTCCCGTCGAAAGAGACCCTTTTCCACAGCGCCGGACAAATCGACATTGGTTGCCGCCACAATCCGGACATCCACTTTGACCTTGTGCGTGCCTCCTAGCCGGTAGTAAGCCGAACCGTCCAGGGCGCGCAGCAGTTTCACCTGCATCGCCAGATCTAATTCGCCGATCTCGTCCAGAAAAAGAGTCCCGCCGGCAGCCATTTCGAACAGCCCGGGTTTTTTGGCGTCGGCGCCCGTGAAAGCGCCCTTTTCGTGACCGAAAAGCTCGCTCTCCAGGAGCTGAAGAGGTAAAGCCGCGCAGTTGATATCCACAAAGGGATTGGCGCTTCTTCCCGAAAAATGGTGAACCGCGCGTGCTACCAGTTCTTTTCCCGTGCCCGTTTCTCCGGTGATCAGAACCGAGGCATGGGTGGGGGCGATTCGGGAGACAACCTCGAGCAATTGCTTCATCTCGGGGCTGGCGATTACAGCGGCCATGCCGAGAAAATTTTCGCGGCGGACTGCGCCAGCCTCGCGCCACTGCTCGAGCGCTTTTACCGATTCGGGGGGCAACGTCATCGCTCTTGATTGTGAATCCCGGACGTCGCCTTGCCCAGATAGCAGAGTACCGTCAACGTACTGAATAAAGCAGTACGAGCCACACCGGGGTTAGCAAAACTATGTTGACGGAAAGCGGCTATCCAAAGTGAACCAGGGATGAATATGACTTCTTATTTTTCCCCGTAGATCGCCACGTTGGCCAGTTCGCCCGCCGGTGTGCCACTGCCCCAAACCACGTTCGAACCCCACACCACGTTGAATCCGGCGACAGTGCTGCTGCCCCATACCACATTCGAGCCCCACACCACGTTCGTACCGGACACCACCGTCGAACCCCAAACCACGTTCGACCCCCAGACTACGTTGCTGCCCCAAACCACATTGGCGCCGTCCACCATCGTCACGGCGCCCGTGGCGGCATTGTATTGCACCGCGGGAGACTGAGCGTTCTGATTGGCCAACATGGTGTCTGTGCTGTTGAGCGCGGCCCATGCATCCAGATAGCCGGCGCCAATCGTGAAGACATCGTAATAGCTGGTGTAGACGATTCCCGTGGTGGGATCGGTAGCCGTGCTCGATGCCGGAAAACTCTTGGTTGCGGTTTTCATCAGCCGGGCTTTGATGGTGTCCGGCGTCAGAGTGGGATCCTTTCCAAGCATCAAAGCCGCCGTCCCGCTGACCATGGGCGCGGCCATGCTGGTGCCGCTGAGCGTGAAGTAGTAATCCGAGGCTTGATTCGGCCCATTTACCATATAGTAGGCGTCACTTACCTTATTTGCCGGGTAGGAGTTGGTCAAAGCAAGGCCGGCCGGAACCGTGGAGATAATCAGATTGCCAGGAGCGACGATGTCGGGTTTCACGATGTGGTCGAGCAACGTGGGACCTTTCGAACTATAGCTCGCGATCCGGTCATCGGACCGCGTAATCGTGCCTTCGTCCTTCATGGCGCCCACGGTGATCACATATGGGTCGTTCCCCGGCGCGCTGATGGTGCCGTAGCCATTGGTATTGGCTGAGTTGTCGCGGCCGCTGTTGCCCGCGGCCACCACTACCACGATCCCCGCCTTCCAGGCTTGCTCGACAGCCTGGCACAGGGGATCTACCGTGTAGCTCTCCGCTACCGGCCGGCCGAGCGACAGGTTGATCACCCGGATGTTATACGACGACTTCAATTGGATGGCGGCCTGGATAGCGGCAATCACGCTGCTATCCTGCCCCTGTCCGTTTCCGTCCAGCACGCGCAGATTGATGAGTGTCACATTGGGCGCGATTCCGCGGAAGGTATATGTGAAAGTCGGCCCCGCGGACTCGGCGGCATCTCCGCCGATGATGCCGGCCACATGCGTGCCGTGCCCGTACCGGTCGAAGTAGTCGTTGCCGATGTTGGGAACGAAATTCTGGTTGTACACGATCCGGTTCGACGTGTCCGGATGCGTCATGATGCCGCTATCGATAACTGCGACCCCAATTCCCGTACCGGTGTAGTTGTTCTGGAAAGCGATATTGGCATTGATTGTCGGATTGGCGAATTGCAGCGTCCCGCGCACCGTGTGATCGATTGAGATGTGCTCGACTTCCGGATCCTCCGCCAGCTCAGCGAGTTTGGCGGCCTTCAGGCTGTAAGCCCCACCGCGCACCACATCGAGAGTGCGCCGGATGATGCCGCCGCGAATCAGGACCTTCGCATGGTCGCTGAACGTAGGAGCGTGGCGGAACGTGACAATCACGTCCACCGGCTGATTCGCATCCAGCCCTTCCAGTTCCGGGGAAAGCTTCGGATGAGCTGCGAAGCTGATGCCGGCGCCGAGGAGGCTGATCATGCCAGCCGTCACGATATGTCGTGCGAAGCTGCCCAACAGTCTATTAGTTCTCGCCATAAATATGGATCGCAATGCCTTCAGCCGAGTCTTGGGAACATGAACCCCAAACGGCCGTGGAGATGGGGTGCGGTACTTTCATCGACGTTCGATTTAGCAATTCTAGTACCTTAGGTACAATTTGCTGAATGCAAAGTAAATAAGGCATGCTCCTGCGCCAGGGAGCGCCCCTTTGTCACATTGGTACTAGAGGTGGTCGGCCATAGTGTCACCGAGGGTTCAGTACTCACAAAAGGGCACGGAGTAAAGGGAGTTGACTATACGCTCTGGCCTTCGGAAAGGCATGGCTCGGTGGGCAAATTGTCGGGCACCCCGCCCGCTTCCGCGGTGGCGGGTGATTTCGGTGCGCGAGGTAGAACCACATAGAACGTGCTGCCTCGTCCGACTTCGCTGTTTACACCCACACTGCCGCCCTGTGCTTCCGCCAGGTGCTTCGAGATTGCCAGGCCGAGCCCCGACCCTGTCTTAGTGGTCTCGCTTCTGCCCAGCTGTCCGAATTCCGAAAACAAACGCGGAATATCCGCGGCGGCAATGCCGATGCCGCTGTCCTTGACGGAGATCCGGTAGTGCTCGTCCCCTTCGGCGGCAACCACAACCTCTATATGTCCGGATTGCGGAGTGAACTTCAGAGCATTGGAGAGGTAATTGTATAAGATCTGCTTCAATCGGCCGGCATCGGCAGTGACGGCATCGGCCTTATCGTCGGGCTCGAACGATACCTCGATTTGCTTGGATTTGGCGATCGTCTGTAGGGTGTCGATCACTTCGCGAATCAAGGCCTTCAGAGACAACGGTTCGTAGTGGAAGGTCATTTTGCCCGACTCCACTTTCGCCAGATCCAGCACCTGGCCAATGAGCATCCTGAGTTGATTCGAACAACTCAGCATGTCGCCGAGGCACTCGCGCTGCATATCGTTTATCGGTCCCACGACTCCGTCATAAAGCAGCTCCGCGAAACCGACGATGCCATTCAGCGGAGTCCTTAGTTCGTGCGACACGCTGGCAAGAAATCGCGTCTTCAGAACGTTCGCCTCGCGCGCCGCTTCCAAGGCGTCGATCGTGCGCTGCTTGAGCTCGTTCGCCAGTTCGACCTGTTTCTTCTCCGCTTCCAGGTTGTCCATGTACATGCGGTAGGAATAGTAGATGACATAAATCACCGGAAACAGCACCAGCACGTTGAGCCATTGCGTCCGTACATCCACCGCGCCGACGATCCACACCAGCGACGCGGCTACCAGATAAAAAGGAAATGACCAGAAGTAGCAGTCCTTCCAGGTCGCGGCGAGCGATTTGTTCTCCGTCAGCGAAATTACTCCGGAGACCCCGGCGGTGTTGAGTCCGAAGTAGAGAAGCGAGGCTGCCATAAGAGCCAGCGGAGTGCCTTGGTTGAGTTTCTGGACAATCGGCAGATGGTAAAAGGCGTACGCGGCGGTGGCGGCAACCGCCACATTCATGGTGCTGAATGCGGCCTGCACCGGGCGAACGCGAAAGCGCGCATGCCACAGGCATTGCGTCAGGGCGCTGGCACAACCGATGGCGATTGCCTCGCCGCCGCCCATATCCGTAATGCCGAGCAGGATGAATAGGTAATTGACGGAAAGAGTGCCGAAGATTCCCGGCAGCCGCACTTTCATGCCCGAGGCAAGCACAGCTACGGTGAGCACGCACAGGAACTCCCATGGGCGGACCAACTGCCAATTGGCACGAATGGCTCCTGCCGCGCCTAACAATAGCACGGCGCCGATATAGACTTTCGCTCCCAAGCGCATTCGGCACTAGCCCATCTGGTTGCGACCTTAGTCACAACATATCAGAAGGGTAAGACCCTCACTAGTTCGCTTTTGGATAACCCGGTCCGGCACCGTTCAGTCCTAACGGTACGGGTTTTAACTCGGATCGATATTACGGCCGGCCTTACCGAGGATAACGCGCGCGCCTGTCTCCACGCGGCGGTTCGCAGGCAGCCGCGATTTCTGGCGACGTGTGCTAGACTCGGTCTTCTTCATGCAGGAGACTTTCCGGCAACTTTTCGGTTCGGCCGATGGAATGCGCACCTTCCGGGCGCCCGGCCGTGTGAATCTCATCGGTGAGCATACCGATTACAATCTTGGCTTCGTTCTTCCCGTGGCGCTCGATCTAGCGACCACGGTTGCCATCGCGCCGTCCCACGACGGCATGCTGCGCGTCTATTCCCAACACAGGCAGGAGATGCGCCAATGGAAGGCCGACGATGTGGCGGGCCTCTCTCCGGCGCATGACTGGTCCGACTATCCCATCGGGGTGGCGCGCGAACTGATTCAGGCGGGTTTCCCCATTCAGCCCGGGAATCTGCTCATCTCCAGCACCGTTCCCGAGGGCTCCGGTCTTAGTTCCTCGGCTGCCCTGGAAGTTTCCTCCGCTTTGGCGCTTTTGCACGGCCGGGCGCTCCAGCGGCTGGAACTGGCGCTGCTGTGCCAACGGGCGGAACGCAACTTCGTCGGCATGCCCTGCGGCGTCATGGATCAGTACATTTCCGTCTTTGGCCGGCGGGACTGTGCGGTCGAGATCGATTGCCGCAGTCTGGGTCACCGCACGGTGGCGTTGCCCGAGGGAATTGCCTTCGTCGCGGTGAACACCATGGTAAAGCATGCCTTGGCCAGTTCCGCGTATCGCGAACGTGTCGCCGAATGCGCCGCTGCTGTGGAAGTTCTCGGCCGCCGGTTCCCGGGGGTGGAAAGTCTGCGCGATGCTTCGCTGGAGCAATTGGCTGCCGTGGCGCCGCAGTTGAGCGAGATAGTGGCTCGGCGCGCCCGTCACGTGGTGACGGAGGACCTGCGCGTCGGTCGTTTCGTCGAAGCCAGTGCCGCGGGCGATCCGCGGTTGATGGGACAATTGATGCTGGAATCCCACGCCAGCCTGCGGGACGACTACCAGGTGAGCTGCGCGGAACTGGATTTCCTGGTGGACAGTGCGATGAAGTTGGATGGCGTTTATGGCTCGCGTATGACCGGCGGCGGATTTGGCGGCTGCACCGTCACGCTTTTGCGAATCGGCGCCGAATCCGCGTTCCAGGAGCAGATTTCCGCCGCTTACGGGGCCAAATTTGGTGTAACTCCCCTGGTTTACACCTGCCGTCCATCTGACGGCGCAGCCGAGATGTAAATGGCGAGTCGCGGACCGGCTTGGGCGAATCTTCCCAACCTGCTGACACTGCTGCGTTTGCTGCTCGTTCCCGTGGTCATCTATTACATTCTGGATGGCCGCTATCTGTTGGCCGGATGGCTATTCGGAGCGGCCGGCATGACCGATATCCTCGACGGAGCCGCCGCGCGCTTCATGGGCGTAAAAACGCCTGCCGGTGCCTATTTCGATCCCATCGCTGACAAGTGCCTCCTCAGCGGCGTGTATCTGGCGCTTGCCTGGGCCCAGATCGTGCCCTGGTGGTTGGTGATCGTGATCTTTGGACGGGACATCTTCATTCTGCTCGGAGTGGCTCTATTCCTGCTATTCACCACCGCCCGGCGCTTCCCGCCGAGCGTCTGGGGCAAGGTTTCCACTTTTGTTCAGATTTGCACTGCGGTGCTGGCCATGGCCCGGGTCATTTTCGGAACTCCCGTGCTGGCTGAAATCTCGTCTGCAATGCTATGGCCCTGCGTGGGTTTTACGGTTTGGAGCGGCCTCGATTATAGCTGGAAGGCCGTCCGTGTCTATAGGAAATATTGACGCGGTTCGCGCGCGGGAGTAGGCTAAAATCACGGGACTGTTTATGACTCGCTATACCCCCGCACGACATTACACCTGGTTCGGAATCAGTGCGGTGGTTTTGACGGGGTCTTTTGCTTGGGTTGCCCTCGATTACCACTGGCCGTGGGTGTTCGTTCCCACGGTTTTGGCGGCGCTTACCGCGGTGCTTTTGTTCGTTATGGCACTTCGCCCCGCCATTGAAACTCACGAAGGCTACCTGTCGATCGGCAAGCGAATCATCCCTTGGATGGACATCCGCCGTCTGGACCGCACCGGTTGGATTTCCCCCCTCATCGTCCGGATTACCCTTTTCGACGACTCGCGCCTGGTGCTGGTATATCCCGGCGACCTGGATGCCTGCAACAGCCTGTTGCGCCACCTCAGGCGGTATTCACGAGACGCCCTGATCGACGGAATCCCGTACCGCCAGTATTGGGGTGAGGTCCTGGCCCCCGGAAGCGAACGCAAGCAGGTTCAACCCGCGCGCTATCGCATTTTGCGGCCGGAAGACGAAGCCGAGGTGGAACGGCTCTACCAGCGGCTCAAAACGGTAGGCAATCTCGATCAGAAGAACTCCACGGACGAGAAGTAGTCCGTGGCAGTACGCTTTTCGCGGCTAACCTTCCTGGCAGTCGCCCTGGTTTTCATTGCCTTGATATTTCTCACCCGGTCGCTTTGGCTGCCGGCGTTTGGCTATGCCCTGATTCACGACGACGGTCCGGCAAAAGCCGAATTGGCTGTCGTGCTGGCAGGCGACGCGTATGGGCACCGCATCGTCAAAGGCGGTGACCTTGTCCGGGCCGGATATGTGCCGGCCGTCCTGGTAAGCGGTCCGGCAGGTGCCTACGGGCTGCACGAGTGCGATCTGGCGATCCCTTTCGCGGTTCGCCAAGGCTTCCCGGCGGAATGGTTTATCCCTTTTCCAAACCGCAGCCTTTCGACAAAGGAGGAAGCCGCGGCTGTACTCGGCGAATTGCGCCGGCGGAATGTGAAAAGCTTCCTTCTGGTGACCAGCGATTACCACAGCGCCAGGGCGCGTCGCATTTTTCTCGCCGCGGAGCGCTCCGCCGGCGGTCCCCCATTTCGCACCGTGGCGGCGCCCGATGAGTTTTTCCAGCCGGACTCGTGGTGGCGAAATCGCCAGGGTCAGAAAATCGCGTTTATCGAGTGGAGCAAAACCTTCGCCACGGCGTTCGGGCTCTGACCATGTGGGAATCGCTGCGCACCGTTCGTAAATACCTTTGGCGCTATCGCCGGGGTTTGCTTTTGGGAATTCTCTGCCTGATCTTCAAAGATCTTGCCCAGGTGAGCCAGCCGTTGATGATCGGCCGCGCGGTGGATTCCCTGAGCGGCGCGGCGTCCGGCCGGTCGCCCACCCTCTTTCTCCGCTATGTGATTTACCTGCTGGTCTTCGCGGCCCTGAAAGCCGTCTTTCAGTTCGGCATGCGGGTCATCCTGATCGGCATTTCCCGCGATGTGGAATACGATTTGCGCAACGACCTGTTCCGCCATCTCACGGGCCTCGCGCCCGATTATTTCGCTCGCACCCGCACCGGCGACATCATGGCGCGCGCTACCAACGATCTCAATGCCGTCCGCATGATGCTCGGCCCGGGCCTGATGTACTGGGGCGAGACCAGCCTGACGTTCCTTTTGGCGATCACCGTGATGCTGAAGGTGGATTGGCGCCTGGCGCTGTACGCGATGATGCCTGCGCCGGCCGTCAGCCTGGCGATGCTCTACTCCGGCCGGGTAATCCACACGCGCTTCGAGAAAATCCAGGAGATGTTTTCCGACATCTCCAGCCGGGTGCAGGAGAATCTCTCGGGAGTGCGCATGGTGCGGGCCTTCGTGCAGGAGAAAGCGGAGATCGGGCGATTCGCCGAGCTGAACCGCGGGTACATCGCGCAGAATCTCAAGCTGGTTCGCATCCAGGCAGTTTTCGATCCCACTATGGAAGCTTTGATCGGCTGTACCTTCCTGCTGGTGCTGTGGATGGGCGGCCGGGACGTCTTGCGGCATCGCATCTCCATGGGCAATTTCGTGATGTTCAACACTTACATGGGAATGTTGATCTGGCCCATGATCGCGCTCGGCTGGGTGGTCAACCTCATGCAGCGGGGCAGCGCATCGCTCGCCCGCATCAATCACATTCTGGCCGAAGTGGCTTCGATTCGCCCGCCGGAGAAGGCGGTTTCCCTCGGCCGGGTTTCGGGCGAGATCGAATTCCGCGGCGTGACGATGAGCTACGGCTCCGGACCTGTGCTGGAAAGCGTCAACCTGCGCATTCGCGCCGGGGAGACGGTGGCCGTGGTTGGCCATACGGGATCGGGAAAGAGCACGCTTGCCGGCCTGGTGCCTCGCCTGATGGACCCATCCGCCGGATCCGTCCTCCTCGATGGCATCGACCTCCGCGATCTCGACACAGCCGAACTGCGCCGCCATATCGGGTTCGTTCCACAAGAGACATTCCTCTTCAGCGCGACGGTTGGAGAGAACATCGCCTTCGGAGTAGAGAGAGCCACCCCGGAGCAGATTCGTCACGCCGCCGAAATTGCTGGATTGGCGGGCGATATCGAAGGCTTTCCCGCAGGGTTCGAAACCGTGGTCGGCGAGCGGGGCATCACGCTCTCCGGCGGTCAGAAGCAGCGCGCGGCAATTGCCCGCGCCGTCCTCCGAGATCCGCGGATTCTGATTCTCGACGATGCGCTATCGAGTGTCGACACGCTCACCGAGGAGCGCATTCTGACGCATCTGGCCGGAGTGATGCGCGGCCGGACCGTGATTTTGATTTCGCATCGCGTATCTACCGTCCGGCAAGCAGATCGGATTGTGGTGCTGGATCATGGCAAGATCGTGGAGGAAGGGACTCACGCAGAGCTGATCGCGAACCGCGGGTACTACTCGGAACTCAGCCAGAAGCAGATGCTGGAAGAGGAGTTGGAAGCAATTTGAGCGGCCGCGGCCCGCTACTTGGGCCGCGGCCGGAAGGTTGTTGCGATTCTACACGTGAACCGGCTGATAACGGGCAGCCATTTCCTGGAGCGAGAGCGGCGCGTAGTCGCCGGCATGTCCGGCTTGACCGAACTGCGTCATGCGGAGCGCGACGACTTTCTTCATGGCGTCACGCGCCGGCTTCATATAGTCGCGGGGATCGAATTTTTCCGGCGTTTCGGCGAACACTTTGCGGATTGCGCCGGTGATGGCGAGACGATTGTCTGTATCGACATTGATCTTGCGAACGCCGTTCTTGATGCCGAGCTGGATTTCCTCGACCGGCACTCCCCACGTGGGCTTCAATTTGCCGCCATACTGGTTGATGATGTCCTGCAAATCTTTGGGCACGCTCGAAGACCCGTGCATCACCAGGTGAACGTTCGGCAGCCGCTTATGGATCTCGATCAGCCGGTCCATCTTCAGGGTTTCGCCGGTGGGCTTGCTGGAGAACTTATAGGCGCCGTGGCTGGTGCCGATGGCGATCGCCAGGGCATCGAGGCCCGTGAGTTTTACAAATTCTTCGGCTTGCGCCGGGTCGGTCAGATGACTCAAGCCGTCCAGACCGGCGCCGTGACCGTCCTCGATACCGCCGAGGCAACCGATCTCGCCTTCGACCGTGATACCCTTCGCGTGCGCCATCTCGACGACCTGGCGCGTCGCATTCACGTTGTACTCGAATGTCGAGGGGGTCTTGCCATCGGGCATCAGCGAGCCGTCCATCATGACGCTGGTGAAGCCCATGTCGATGGCGCTTTTGCAGGTTTCCACGCTGTTGCCGTGATCGAGGTGCAGCACCGTCGGGATTTCCGGATAAACCTCGGTAGCGGCTATCATCAGGTGATACAGGAAGCGATCCTGAGAATACGCTCGCGCCCCGCGGCTGGCCTGAATGATAACCGGCGACTTAGTTTCTCGCGCCGCTTCCATGATCGCCTGGATTTGTTCCATGTTGTTGACGTTGAACGCGCCAACCCCATATCCACCTTTCGCCGCTTCGTCCAGAAGCTGGCGCATCGACAGTAATGGCATCTATATTTCTCCTTATGCTCGAATAAAGCCCGAAACTCTGGAATGTTTACGCTAACATGATTGCGAGAAAACCAGCAAGGCGCGTGCCGCCATTCGAACCGCTCTTCCGGAGTCCCCACCTGCAAACTGTCTTGAGTCATTACTGGAGGCGGCCGGCGCTCGAAAGAAGCTTTCCAATCGAGAGCCGCTACTTTCGGACCGAATCCGATGTTCAGGTGCTGGTGGAGTCCCAGTGGCCAAGCCATGACCCGCGTGGCGAAATTGTGATGGTTCATGGATTGGAAGGCTCCAGCCGCGCCGGATACATCGCAAGTCTGAGCGGCGCGGCACTGCGCGCCGGTTTCGCGGTCCAGCGATTCAACATGCGCACCTGTGGCGGCACTGAGCGGCTGTGCCCGACTCTGTATCATGCCGGGCTGACGAGCGACCTGTTGTCTGTAATCTGCCAACGCAGGCACGGGAAACCACTGCATTTGGTTGGATTCTCGCTTGGCGGGAATGTGGTGGTAAAGTTGGCGGGAGAGCTGCGGGAGTCTGGCCCGGATCTTCTGGCTGGTGTCTGTGCGGTTTCGGCGCCCCTCGATTTGGCGGCCTGTTCACGGCGCATGAGCAGGCTCGATAACCTCATTTACGAGTGGCGCTTCGTGCGGCGGATGCGGCAGCGCTTGTGTGCCACCGGGCGTTATAATCGCGCGGCTTTCTCGGGCCTCCGGAGTGTGGCGGCCATCGACGATCGCATCACCGCACCCTCTTTCGGATTTGGCGACGCCTCCAACTACTACCGGACACAATCTGCGATGCGCTTTCTCGACGGGCTTCGCGTGCCGGTGCTATTGATTTACTCCCGAGACGACACACTTGTGCCCTCGCAGACTTTCGACGATGCGGCGATCCGCGGGAACCCCTGGATCGAGTGCCTTCCGACGGACCATGGCGGGCATCTTGGATTTCTCGGGCGCCATCCCCACCGCTTCTGGCTGGATGAGGCAATCATGGAATGGATCTCGCGGACACCCGCGAGTTGACTCTGCGATACTGAAGATCTCCTTATGAATCCGCAGGAGCCGTTCATGTTGCGCGCCGCGCGCTGGCTGACGTTTGGGGCCGCCGCATCGATCGTTTTTTCGATCGCAGTTTGCCAGATCCTGATGGGGGCCGCACTGGCTGCCCTACTGTTTTCGGGGGAAAAGCTTCGCCTGCCGCCCATCAAACTGCCTCTTGGCATCTTCATGGCGCTGACCATCGTTGCATGGCTCCTGTCTCCGGATCCGTTGATGGATGGCTATCCGCAAATCCGAAAGTTCTGGGTGTTTTGCATTCTGCTACTGGTGTTCTCCACTCTGCGCACGTTCGCGATTCTTCGCTGGCTCTTCCTGACCTGGGTTGGCCTCGCGAGCATCAGCGCTCTTCGTGGATTCGTTCAATTTGCCGGCAAGATGAAGGCAGCGCACCAGTCGGGAGTGGACGCGTATACCTATTACGTTGCCGAGCGCATTACCGGCTTCAGCAGTCATTGGAATACCTTTTCGGCGCAGGAGATGTTCGCGCTGGTTATGCTCGCGGCTCTCCTGCTGTTCGGAGCGGTCGTGCCGAAACGCTGGGTTTGGTGTGTTTGCGGGATATTAATAGCGGTGGTCCTGTATCTCGGTCAAACTCGCGCCGTCTGGATCGCCACTTTGGTGGCGGCTCTCTACCTGGTGTGGTTTTGGAAGAAATGGCTGGTTGCGGTGGCGCCGGTGCTGGTAGTCGCGCTTTTCTTAGTGTCGCCCCCGGTCATGCGCGAGCGCTTCACTTCTCTGTTTCATGCCCAGCAGGTGGATTCGAACCGTTTTCGGATTATCGCCTGGAACGCCGGGGTGGAAATGATCGAGAAACATCCCCTGTTCGGCCTCGGACCGGAAGGCCCGAAGTACCACTTTCAGGAATACGTCCCACCTGACGTTTGGGCATCGCGTCCGGAGGGATTCTATCAGCACCTTCACGACGTTTATCTGCAATACGGTGCTGAGCGCGGGATACCTGCGCTCCTCGTGTTCCTCTGGCTGCTAGCCAAGGTTCTCTCCGATTTTTGGCGGGGTCTGCGATCGTCGCCGGAGGGCCCTAACGATGTCAAATTCCTCTTACACGGGGCAATCGCTATGGTTCTGGCAATGATGGTTGAAGGCGGTGCGGAGGTAAATTTCGGGGATTCCGAGCCACTGACGATGTTCTTGGTAGTAGTGGCCGCTGGCTATGTAGCTCTCGAACAGTGCGCCGCCATTCCGAACCGCCTACCTGCCCAGGAAGCGAGCCCATCGACTGCTGCGCGCTAGCGGCAATTTATACCCGATCAGGCAAAACTGATCCAAGGCGAATAGCACCACCGACTCCAGTTTCGCGCCGCAGGCGATTTGCTGCTCCTTTTGCCAAGGCGTTGTGTAATCCGAAATGCCCACGAGATGGCTGCTCTTGGAAGGTGGAAAACCGAGTTCTCCGGGCAATTGAATCGATTGTCTTGCCAGGTCCAGATTACGCTCCGCGGTATACGTGAAGTTCTCTGTCTTGAAGCAAGCCAGGTTGGCTGGAGTCCAGTCGGTCGTTGGCAGATTGACCGCTTGATTCAGTGCCGTATCGTTCACGTCCGGAGGATATAGCACCTCGAATCGTGCGCCCGGGAACGTCGTCCCCACGAATTCTCGGACCGCCTTGGTAAATGCCCCGATCATTCCTGCCAGGAACGAACACTCCTGTGAGACTTGCGTCGGATCGGAATATTGATTCGCGATGAGCGCCATCGGCCGGCCGAAAGTAGCCTGGAATGTGGCGGTCGTATATGCATCGTAGAACGGCATTCCAGGCTCCGTCGCCACCGTCGCGCTCGGGCCAGGGAAGTACCACCATTGAACTTCGCCGAACTGCAAGTAGGGCAAAACTCCGGCCTGCTGCATCAAGCCGGCCATTTCTGTGTAGACTTGTTGCCAAAACGCCGTGCTGGCCGGCCCGAAGTTAGTCTGCAGCGACGGAGTGGTCAGCCAGACCGCATCGCCATTCGGATATCTTTGCGCGATTCCTGTGGCGACGCTGTCGTCGCCGTTCTGCAGTTCCATGCTGAATGCCGCGCTCGGCTTGATACCGTAACCATTCAGCGCGGTGAAGTAAGCGACGGTCCAATCCCTCGCCGCCCGGTTGATCGGAGGAGTGGCCGTCAGGTCTGTGCGCCAATAGCTTCCTTGAGGGTCTGCCTGTGTGCCATCGATGCCGCCTCCCAACGCCGGAGCGCTAGCCTGTGCCGAGAAAGGCGTGACATTCGCCGGCGAGTTGTTCGTAGTTGCCGAAATGGTGTAGCCGTTGCCGGCCGTCCCCATACCTCGCCCTGTGATCGTCAGAACGACGCCATTTGCCTGCGCCCACACGCTGTTCGAACCGGCATTGATCAGCAGCGCGAAACACAGCGCGACACTTTCGGCCGTATCGCTAATGAGATTGACGTGTTGGATCACCGTACCAGCCAGATTGATGCTCGTAATTTGCCCGAACTCCGGAGTGCCGGCGAACGTGATTGTTGCCGACGCGAACTGCATCCCGGGTCGCGAAAGTTCATAGAACCACAAGGCCCCGGCGTAGTGGTTCGCCCTGCCGGAAAATCCCAGCTTCTGAATCAGCCAAGCCGTTCGTTCGGGTCCCAGGGCGAGCGAGTGGTTCGTGTCCCAGTCCGTTGCGAGGGTCAATCCCGCCGATTGCGGGAATTCTGGAAGGCTATAGGTGGGAACTGCTGCCTCCAGGAAATCGAAATAGAAATAACTTCCTGAAGCTCCCGTATTAGTGATCACTACCGTATGCGGAACCCCTCCGGTGAAGGTGCCAAGAGGAATCCGCACCAGCACATCCTCGGCTGGTAGAGCCAGGTTGATCGCCATTGGCGCGCCTCCGTCCACCCCTACCGAAACCTGTCCTGCTGTAGCTAGATAACGTGTGCCGAGGTATAGCGTGTGTTGAGCATCGACGCTGTAGCAGGTCTGAAGCGAACACCCCGGGCTATCCACCCAGCGGATGGATCCGCCCGAGTAGTTTCCGGTCTCGCTGTTCCATGGGCCCCCTGAATAAGTGATCGTGCTGGAGTCATCCTCAATGCGCAGGCTGCCTGGACCCGCCACCTGGTATTGCAGATTCGCTCCCGTAACGGTCCAGTTGGCCACTATGACCGAAAACTCGCTCCGCTGGAAGTCCCCGCTCTGCAGGCTCGCCGCCCAGGTCCAGCGCATCTTGCGCACGTTCGTGGTCGGCACCGGAACCAGCGTCGAGCGGCCCGGGTCGAGATATCCCTGCAGTGCCCCGAAATTCAGGTTCACTTGCCATTGCTGCGGAGATGTACCGCCGCTGAAGTTCGCCCAATTGGGCGTCCATATTTCTGTACTTGCGCCGCATACGGTGGCGTAAACCCCGATTCGATTTGCATTGGCGCCCAGAGAGGCCGCGTAGCTCAGCGTGATTTGCGTCCCGTTCGAAGACGCGGTCACCGTGGCATCGCCAGATTGGTTGATTGCCGCCGCCAGAGCGGCCACCGCCGTCTCCGGGCTGTCATTGCCGGTTAGTTGATAGTTAAACTGTTGATCCAACCACGCCAGGACGATGTAGTCGTCCTTGGTTACCAGGCCGCTCAATTGAAAGCTCACGGTCGCCGGCGTGAAATTGCCGGCGGCTGGCGTTGAGTATCCCAGGTTCGGTGCGTACAGCGGCACGTCATATAAAGTCTCGATACCGCCGTTATCTGCCCAAATGCGCAAGAATGGCCACTCCACCGTCGGGTAAAGTGTGGAATCCATGGCGATGCAGTTAGTGCGGGTTTCCTGGTAGCTGAGCTGTAAGCCGCTCAGGTTTCCATCCGGCAAATTCCGAATCGCCGGATGTTCGAATACATTGTCGCGATTCCATTCAACTACCGCCCAATCGAACGGATCCCTCCAGCATCCAGATACCGTGAATCCGTTCGGGCTCGTCTGGCTGAGTGCCGCGATCGCCGACGGTTCCTGAAAGTAGCACTGCAAATCCCGATCGGGTTGCAGTTTGGTAAGTTGCTCCATCACAGTCGAATCACTACCGTCAGGTTCGCGCCGGTATTGATCTGGCCCACCGACAACACCGCCGCGGTAATTTGAGCCATCGCGGGCAGAAATGGCAGCGCACTGCCGGGTACGCTATTGGACGAGAGTTGCCCCGCCGGAAGCGACAACTCGCAATAGGCCGTTCCGTTCACGTTTACCTGAACTTGGACTTCCGCGTCAGCCGCTGTTCCCAAAATGGCGAAGACGTCTCGCACCGAACGTGCCGTCTCTACCACAATTGCCGGCGCCACGTTTTGGTCGACGGCCAGAAAGCCTTCCACCTGGATGGTATATTGTCCGCCGGAGAGCGTTCGCATGCCATTGTCCTGATTATGAGTCAGGCAGACACCGGTCGTTGGACTATTTCCTAACTCATTCGTCACGAACAATTCCGCGCTTCCCACACGGACATCCGGAAGCGCTATCGAATAGCTCCAGGTTCCGCTATACGGACTGCCGAAGAAGCCCGGCGGAAACGGAACAATCGTCGTCTGGCTGGCAAGCTGATAGACCGCGGTACCCGCAGTGTGTGCCACCGCGCTGCTCCCATTAACCCCGCGAGTTACCGTATATTGACTCCCGTTGTTAGTCACCGCCGTCACATTCAGGATTTCACCGTCGATCTGTAGCATGGTCCCGATCGGCGCCGCACCATCCGTCGTCACTGTCAGTACCGCATCCGTGGCTCCAATGCCATCGGTCAGCAGCATCGCCGGCACAGACTGTAGCTCGTTCCAGTAATACAGGGTCAGAGTCCCCGCCGAAATCCCGCTGGTGTTAGTGAGGTCGGTGAAGGACACACCGCTCAACACCATTCCACCCCCTGAAACCTCCGGGCCCAGCAGGAAAAACGGCTGCGGCGGAACCTGCGTGTCGGCGGCGCCCGATCCACCGGTCGTCCAACGTGTCACAATCGACAGCTGCGGTGAGCACTCGAGATTGTTGACATTTGCCGAGCGGCCCGTAATCTGCACGACCTCGCCAGTTCGGTTGGGAATGGCAAATTGGATCGGGCTGCTCTCCCCCAAGGCGGCGAAGTGCCAGGCCGCTTCCGATACCGTGAAGAAGCTGGTAGCGTCAGGCTCCAGGTCCCATTTCGGCACGGTCAGAGTAGTCGCGTCGTTAGCCGTCACGCTCCGCTCTTGTCCGGCCCCCGTCCCGCGCGTGATCCGGACCGTCATTCCTGCGTACCCGTTAATGGGCATCTGGAGCGTAGTGTTACCGAGCATGGTCGGAGCGTGCGTCGTTACGGCCACCTCCGGTTGTAGTTCCGATCGCCAGTAGAAATTTGCATGGTCGAAATTCGGGTCGGGCGGCGGAACGAGCTGGGTCGCGCGGCCCCCGTCTGTAAAACTCGTCGCGATTGCCTGTGCGGTCGCGATTCGCATCAGGTCCGCCGGAGAAGTGCCGCGATAGACGTTGAAAGCTGTTGTCGCCGCCTGAAAGCTCAGACCGCGGAGTGTCACGCTGCTGCCATCCGCGGGGATAATTGCAGTCACGATGAACGACGGTGCGCTTTCGTTTCCGTTCGCATCCACCGCTGATACCGCGTAGTAGAGCGTTTCGCCGCCCCGCAGCGAGCCGCCGGATTGGACTGTCGGAGACAGGTTGACCAAGGGAGTTCCAGGACCGCTCCTGGTGACCGTCGCCGGAGCAATGAAACTCACCGTCACATTCGCTTGAACCGATCCATCGCTGTTAGTCGTTGCTGTTTCGACGATTCCAAATTCAACCATTCCGTTGCTGTCTACGATGCTGCCCGGCAATGGGTTCGGAAGCCCGACCCCCGAGTTGCTCCCGGCAGCTTGTCCTGATGCCGAGGTTGGCTGACCGTTTGTGTCGGCATACCAGGCGTCATCGTGGAGTTGCGCCGTGATCGTCGTGGTTCGATAATTGGTGGCTGGCGAGAGTCTCAGCACGCGGAAGGGCTGTCGGAGAAAGCCCTCTTTTAAGTAAGTAACGGTAATTAAGTCGCCGGGAGAAACACCCAAAGTCTTGATGCTGGTTTGGAACTCAACGTACGTGTTTCCCTGAATCGATTTGTCGAGATTGAACTTCAGAATTCGCGAGGCTTGGTCGAACTGTGGCAGCCCGAGCGCCATCAGCACCGCCGACGTCGTTTGCCCGGTCAGTGCGATATCGTCCGGGTCCACCATCTCGTAGCTGTCCTGTTGGTAACCGTTC
>Ga0335073_10000613_pt1 | contig 46312 bp, 38 predicted proteins | sample Lox_Sample_22_FD_207093 | JGI IMG/M metagenome (GOLD analysis project Ga0335073, IMG submission 207093) | Soil microbial communities from Loxahatchee National Wildlife Refuge, Florida, United States - Lox_Sample_2.2 | ecosystem: Environmental > Terrestrial > Soil > Wetlands | place: USA...
ATTTCCAAAGATTGCAGCAAAAAGATGACTATCCTTGATAGCGCACAACTGGCGGCAATCTTTGCGTTCTATACTGGACCTCTCGTATCTAATAGGATAATCTAAAGCTCTCTGTCACTTCTCGCTTCTCTCCCGTGACACATCCAAACATTTGTTTAATAGAATACTATTCCGCCAATATGATAAAACCACCGGTGGCATTCAGCCTGGTATCCTTCCAACAGCGCTACAGCAACACAACGCCGTATGACGGAACACAACATGCTCTCTAAAAGATCTTCTTCTCTGCTATCTGCTGCCTTAGCATATTCATGTAATAATCTGCAATGTATTGAGGGAGCCAGGACGGTGCCAAAGGACTCAACGCCCATTGCATGTAACCTGTAGTAGTATTGATCATCTTCTCCCTCCAGCCCAGCTCCAAACCGAACATGATTCTCGTCCTGGGATCTACTCTCTCGAGTATCTCGGCTGCGGCAGCCTTGCGGATTGGGGAGAAGACATAGGACAGATACTTCAGCGCGCCTTGGAGATGCGGATTCCTTGTCGGATTGAAGAGCTTGTAAGCGGTGTTGCGGCACGGCTCGGTCATCTCGAGCTCGTTCTGGACAACGTGATCCCAATACTCCCAAAAGTCCTTGACGGTGCGCGGCCACATCTCTAATGGAACCTGTAGGCCCGTGCCGACGGTCGAGAACTCCTGCAACGCCTGCTCCTGTTCTTCTGGCGATAGCGGCACGCCAGCCATCTCGCGTGCAATCATCGTGGTCCCGAAGCCCGTTGCCGCGACCCACAGCTGCAGCTTTGGATCGAGAGCGCTGTACGTCCGCTTGTTCCTGTCCTTGTTGTCGTAGACGCGAGCGTGCTTGCGCGTGACGAACTTTCGGATGGCCTGGCGCTCCTCGGGCGTGCCGTGGATGGTCGAGAAGACGTACATGGCCGTATTGTTGGTGCGCTCGAGTACCCGCTCGTCAAAGTCGGAGTGCAGGCCCACGCCTTTGCCGACGCCCGGGTGAGCGATCTGGAGTAGTACGGCAGCGAAGCTAGCGCCGCTGAGCAAGCTTTGCTCTCCCGTAAGCCTCTTGAGCAGTGCATAGTCCGTTTCGAGTAAGTTACGGTCCTTTAACTCTTGATAGTGCTTTGCATCCTTGATGATCTCTCCAGAGGCCGTGTACTTGGGGATCTCTTGGGTGACCGTTACCGTCTCTGTCGTTCTTGCAGACATCTTGATTGTAGAGACTCAGGAAGATAGCCTTGAAAGGCGAGATGAAGATGGAAAGACTGTGAAATACGAGGTATTAAGGTCAACCCACTTGCCATCGTTAATAAGGTATACATCGTCTACACTTTCGCACTCCGACAGTGCCTCGGATACTACCGACGCGGCGTAATTCGCTCGCTCATTGCATCCGCGCTGAAACTGGAAATGATCACGCGTGACAACCTGAGGTCAAGCTAGCCCAGTCTAGCACCGCCACCTCCTGGGGTTGTTAGTACCTACATGTAGGCAAAAGACATCACCTTGAAATATTAATAAGATGCCCCAGAAATTCACCACAAAATCGCTCGCATCTCATTCTAGCCACTCGATTGACATGACTTCGAGATCACTTTACACACCCCTTAACGAATCAAGGTCGGAAATCCGACTCCTTGAAATTGCACAAGGCGGCGACAACAACAACGTCACAGTTGAATGCAAGCTAACCGTCCTTTCACTCAAAGATAATCCCAAGTTTACTGCGTTGTCTTACTGTTGGGGTGATGCCAAAGTTACGGAAAACATCCTCCTCGACGGTCGAATCACCCCAGTGACCACCAATCTCGCTGCCGCTCTCAAGCATGTTAAGAATCATTGGCGCACAGTATTCGCAGATAAAGATCCGACAGAGTTCAGACTTTGGGCAGATGCTGTTTGTGTAAACCAGGCTGACCTGAAAGAGCGTAGTAGTCAAGTGCGGCTTATGCGTGCTGTTTTCTCGAACGCTGAGCTCGTTATTGCTTGGCTAGGCCATGGAAGCAACAATATCGATGCAGCCTTTGAGACATTCAAAATTATCGCCAAGGAAGACATTCAACAACACGATGAGATGAGGTTTGAATGGCTAAGGAATTATCCTAGTTGGGGCCAATACCCCGAGGGTCACAGAGAGCGGTGGATGGTACTAAGCGAGTTCGGAAAGATACCCTATTGGAGACGTGTCTGGATTTTCCAAGAACTTGTCTTAGGGCAACGCATATTCATGGCACATGGGACAAGTTTAATGGACTTTGGGGACATGTGGAGAGCTGCCAGCTGGCTTATAAGACTGCGTCAGGCCGTTAGCAGCGGACACGAAGAAGTATTAAAATTCTTCGACCCTGACACTTTCCTAGCTCTGAATCAGATCGGTGGATGGTTTGAACTCATTAGAGTCTCGATATGGAAGGGACGTCTCCAAACGAATAAATTATTGCCGGAGAGCGACATGGCGCTGCTGTTCGGCCACACCACCGATCTTCAAGCAACCGACCCACGAGACCATGTCTATGGTATTCTTGGGATTCTCGAGATCGACATTGCCCCAGATTACGAAAGCAGCTTCTCTTCGGTGTGTCACAACTACGCTGAGGCATTCATCAAGGCTACCGGGACTCTGCAGTTTCTGGAATACGCGGGAATCGGTACATTTAAGAGAGATTCAACCATGACTTTGCCAAGCTGGACACCGAATTTTTCGCAGAGGGCTCAAATGTTCGGAGTACCTCAGCGGTCAGGCTTGGCTAATGCTACAATGGGTTTTAGTAATTCCCGGAGTGACCGAGGCCTGTTTGACCAATTTACGAGCCAACCCAGGAAAGAAGGGTCCACGTTGCATGCTGTGGCATATCTTATCGCGGAGGTGGATACAGTTTATGACCAGTTTCCCGAATCAGCCTGGGATGATGGGTGCTTCTTCGAATTTGTGAGAGACATCGTGCGAGACCGCATTACTGGCGACATTTGGCAAGATAATCGGATTGTACATCCTCTGGGACAGATCTTCAGAGCACTTGTGTCAAACTCGGTTGACCAAACAAAAGAAGTAATCATCAAACAAGCTCTCGCTTTTTTCATACGTCTCGTAAAAACACCAGACGCAAATGCGACGGGCTCGGGGCAGATATCAGAGAGAACGCTGATATCAGAGAGAAAGAGACAGTTGAAATTCCCGGAGGGAAAGGGCTTTGCCCGCGGATTTCTCCGTGCTATCCCAGTCGGTGAGGATTCGAATTGGGTTGATTACGTTGACAAGACCATTCAAGATCAGAGCCACAAACTACATATAGCACCGGTGATGATGGGGTTCTGGGGTTCTCAGGTGTTATATCGCTTCACTACTTTCAATCGTGGGTACTTAGGGCTTGCTCCTAGATATTCACACCCTGGAGGCATCATCGCAATCGTGAAAGGGTGTAACGTACCTCTCATTCTCCGCGAAGTAGAAGGTCATTACATAGTTGTCGGACCCTGTTTCGTGCATGGCCTAATGCATGGTGAATCAGTGAAGCAGATTGTTCTTACCAACGGCCAGTCGATCAAAGAGATTAAGATACGATAGCGATAATATGAAGCCTTACAGCTGCGGACGAAGATGATGCAATGCAATGCAACTTCCCATGACTACCATTCCGTGTATTTAATTTGCACTTCCGGTTGACAGAAATATGTTCTTTGTAATAAGCAACATAACAGATTGAATCGGCTTTTGATCCTAGAACTAAGCCCGGAAATAGGACCGGTAAGTTTGAAGAGATGATATTCTTGTAACTTATTTGGGCTTAATTTGAGAACTACTTTCGCATGCTTAGGATCAAAATCCGTCATAAACAAAGCCGAATCAAATGAGCTTACGGAGTAACCTCTCTCCAAAAGACGCCGGACACCCGCCGTCAAGGGACGAATTTACACTTTAGACCTCTGAAAACTCTCCCTCACAAGTTTGTGATGATATAATCAATATGTCAATGATTCTGACAGTCGCCGACGTGACTTGATGTTTTCTATTATGAAGCTATACCTAAACCAATTAGACTGTGGCGTCAAAAGTGTGGCGCAGTTTCAGAAAATGCGGGACCCTGACAGGAGACGCAACAGGAGACGCAACCCGCGAGGCCGCGGGCTGCCAAAGAAGCCTTGAGGAACGAAATAGTGGAGTACAGTGTAGATTTGAGGGGTTGTGAATGAACGACTGGCAATACAGGAGACGCAACCCGCGATTGGAGGAGCTCAGCGAGGCGACGATTCGGGAGGCAGAAACATGAGAATGGGCTTCACCGATGTAGAATGAACTGAGAAAACCTAATTTTAAGGATTTTGAAGTTTTTCGAAGTGTGATATGTGACGCGAATCAAAGGGGGAAATAAAACCAAACTGTGGCTGAGATTTACAGTCAAAGTGTGGCCGGGCACCCACGTGATTTGACATTTCCGTTTAGGGCAGGGTTTTTGGGCGCGGCAAGAAGCCTTTCGTCTCTTCGTTCCTCAGGGCACTAGGCTAAATGTAGCGATTAATTTCCACTAATACGAGCGCGGGGAACAACACAAATCTCATCAGCCAATTATGTGTTTGATCTAATTAAATTACTTTATTGTGGCGTTACGAGGTGTGGCTGTACGGCCTGTGGCTGCAGTTTTCGAAGGGGGCGGCCCTACAGGAGACGCATCCCGCGAGGCGCGGGCTGCCCAGAGAAGCCTTGAGGAACGAAACGTGCAGCTGTCGCGCAGTTCGTCATTGTAGGATATAATGCTGTCATTGGTAACGTTGTGCCAGAGAGAATGGTAACGATGGAGAACATAGCGGCTAGAGGGTCTCAATGAGGCTGCGATTCAGGAGGCGGAGTCGCGGGATTGGTTTTCACGAAACTGGCGGGTTAGGGAAGGCAAGCACGACTAGATAGTTCTCTGGTGTATTTAGCATGACTCCTACAGTAGTAGCAGTGGTAACGAAATCATTGAACAGCCACTTTCTCTATCAGCTAGATAGAAGGAATTAAGACTTCATCAAATTCCACAAGTCCAACTCCTTCCCACAAACCGTGTCCCTCTGTTTTCAACACAGCCACGCCAAGGTAAAGTTGGGCCCGCTTTTTAGAACTGCTCTACCACAGTGAGCTTCTGCATCCAAAATACAACCTTTTGCAAAACCGGCTCACTCAAGACACGTGAAGACAAAGCTGAGCGTGCCCTATACCTTTTTGAGAGAACTTCTTGACCGTGCTACCATACGTCAGCTCCAAGCCTCGGATTTTCGTGGCCTGTGGCCTGAAGTATCAACAAGTTTCGCTCGTCACCGAAAATGAAATCTTCGACTGGCAGAAACCATGTCGCAACCCATCAGTGTCTCAGGAGTCTTCCATACGTCCAACCTACCGCAATATACGTACCGTCCCATACGCCATAAGGATTCTATCCGCCTCCTACACCTTCACCCCTCTGTCGACGATAGCGCTCCGATTACCTTCTCCATTTTACAGGCCCGCTTATCAGATACAAAGTTGGAGTACGAGGCGCTATCATACACTTGGGGTATCCAATTTCCGAAACAGACAGTCTTCTGCCAAAACCCACCGAGTATCCTAAAGGTGACACAGAATTGTTATGGCGCTCTGAGGCGCCTTCGAACCGATTCTGTCAGGTGCCTTTGGATTGACGCCATCTGCATCAATCAAGAAGATAATAATGAGCGTTCGGCACAAGTTCAGATAATAGATCGCGTCTTTGCTAGAGCATCCAGAGTCATTGTCGACCTTGGAGAAGAGACCCTAGGAAGCCGACTTCTGTTTAATGAACTTGCAGAGGCAGAGCAATCGAAGAAACTGACTGGCAAATATACGAGGCCATGGCCCAACGACAGGATTATCCATGAGCTGGAGTGCCTCTACCGACGGCCATGGTTTTCGCGTGTCTGGGTTATTCAAGAAGTTGTTGCGAGTCCGAATGTCAGGATCATGTGTGGAACTTATGAAAGTTCCTGGTCTGCTTTAGCCAGTTGTGACTTTGGTTTCTCTAACACTCGTGTGACCCGCGACGAGGATCCACCAATCTTGCGCATCAACAATCCTCGGATGCTTCGACAGTACAAATCAACTGATGGTCTATGGAAAATTCTGCTTGATACACGATCGATGTCTGCTAGTGATCCGAGAGATAGAGTCTTTGCTCTGCTGTCTTTGCTTGGGTCTAGCTTGAATATCAGAGATAAACTAATTGATTACAGCCAGAGTAGTGAACGAGTTTTCACAAGTGTTGGGAACCTCCTCCTCTCACAGGTTGGACTTCTACTTTTGACTGCAACACGCCACAGTCATGTCCGAGAAATGCCTTCTTGGGTTCCTGATTGGTCCCAGAATTACTATTGCGATTGGCTCAGATTCCGAGGCTACTACAGTACGGAACAGGAAGAACCTAGGCGCACTCTAAAAGCTTCAGGCTTTGAATTGCTATCTGTTGGAAAGCATTTATGTGCATTGAAGGTAAAGGGCATCCGCTTTGGCACCATCATCCACCAAAGTGCCGCCTTTTCGTGCGCTAGACTTGATGACGCCGAATGTGCATTCTTTGAATTGCTCGACTTCTTCCATGAGAGTCAATCTGATAAACATATACTTTCTCGCACGAACGGGATCTCTTTACCACCCGATATCTTAGCTGGTAAGTGTGGCTGCATGCTTAAATATCAGTTAAAATATTGATCTATAAAGCATTACGACGTCAGCAGCCTTCTAAGACGGAGTTTATGGATTGGATAACACGCGGAAGGGTTGCCGTAAGTCGCTTTATGTAGCTACGGCACTGCTTTTAACGCACTGGCAGTTCGAGACTTTCGATCCTGACTCGCAAAAAATTGACATTCGTCTTAAAGTGGATGACGGCAATATGTATTCGCCTGAAACAATCGAGTATTTCAGAATGGGTATGGACAACTGTCGAATATTCGTCACGCAAGATGATGAAATTGGAATTGCTCCTCACAATGCACGGGAAGGAGACGTTGTATGTGTTGTTAAAGGGGCTTTTGCGCCTTGCATTTTGCGTCAGATCGCCCAGGACCATTGGTCTCTAATTAGCGGAGACTGTTATTTGTGCAATCATTACGATCTCAGTCGATATCGAGAGCTTTACCAGGATAAGGAATTTACTAACAGCGAAACCTTTTCCTTTGACGATACACAAGGTATGAAGGAAGAGGATTTCATTATATGCTGAAATAGTTGAGGCTCACTTGAAAGTTGAAACTGATAGGAATCAGCGGTGCAGACCTTATCCGCTTACTCTCCATTGTAGGCCATTCAAAGCCCTATTGTCATTACGAAATACCGCGAGATTTCGCTCAAAATGGTAAAGCGCGTGTCAAGCTATCTTAGCGTGGGTTAAAAGCAGAGGAACGCGGCTGCGGGAAGGCGGTTTTGCACGGGGCAGTATGGAGCGCAAAGGCCGCCGGCGATCTGCGATGCCTTGACGAGCCGGGAACTAGAGTCTCTTGACAAACGCGGTCTGGACCGGCGCGACTTGACTGTCGATGTTCCCATGTTTTCTACGTGTACAGTATTACGAAGCTATACCTAAACCAATTAGACTGTGGCGTCAATGACGGGAAATATCCAACTATTTCGGCGATCTGCAGAAGATGCGAAGCGTGATGCCAGACAGTGGGCAGCTCAGTCTGGGGACACAGATCCAACAGCTGCAGCAGCAGAACTTCTGACTGGTGAGGGAGAGGGAGAGGTAGGTGAGTGCTCGTGGGGATTATACAAACCAGATGAAATTAGCAGTACAACCTGTCTCATTGATGTGTTAAGAAGCGCCATAGGATCCAACCAGGTTACGGCGGGTTCGGAAGAAGTGAGGTTGATGGTTCAACAGCTGTGCGAATTTCAGCAGGTGGTATCCTGTTCATCCGAAGATGTAGTTATCTCTGCGGATCGCGATCGTGGAACGCTTGTGGACAGTCACGTCCCGGAGCAAGGCGCGGTGAAGTCAATTAAGTCACAGCAAGCAGGAGCCTCACGCGAAAGAGAAAGGATGATCCAGGGCATCCAGGAACAGGCATACTGCAACGCAGACGGTCACAGTACAGCGATATACCGCCTGATGAGCGGCTTCAGTGAGGATGATCTCAGCATCATATCCCTCAACCCAGCGGCGGAAATCCGGGCCAGCGGGCCGTCAACAAGTCTCCGATTCGGCCCGTCCACCTCATTCTCTGAATCAGGGAAGCAGGTGGCCGGATTGTTGACACTAAACCGAAGGCAGAGCATTGCGCTCTGGCTATTATGTCGCCATTTGGATCGCGTGCATCGTGGCGAGGGTAATGTGTCCCAGCTTTGCCAGTTTGTCGGCGGGAAAGGAGGCACAGAAAAATCTAAAGTAATTCAAGCGGTGAGCGCGTTGTTTGCAAGCAAAGGAATGGCGCATCGCCTGCTCGTGACGGCAACTTCTGGGACTGCAGCGGCAAGGATCAATGGTATCACGATCCACGCAGCGTGTAACATCTCGGTGGATGGCTCCCGCGCAACTGCCGATAGCGGCTCGGCTCAGATGGGAGCGTCTTCTTCGTCGAGTCTTCGGGTGGATGGGCAGAGGCGAATGGACTGGCAGGATAAAGATATGCTGATTGTCGATGAGGTTAGCATGCTAGGAGCGAAAACTTTGCATGCTGCGGATGAGAAGCTGTGCAATTTTCGTGGCAGTAGTCGGGATTTCGGTGGGATCCCAATCGTCCTCTTTCTCGGAGATTTCAAACAGTTTCGGCCGGTACAGGAACGGAGCATCCTGGTTCCCAGTAGCGACTTCCGCTGGGACGAAGGTAAAACATTCAGGATAGAAAAGAGGCATGAACATGATAAAGCTCACATGCTCTGGAAAAGATTTACAACGGTTGTAATGCTGAAGGAACAGGTCCGTGCGGTAGGTGATGTACAGCTACGGAGATTGCTGACGCGGATTCGAGAAGGTGGCCGACCAAAACGATGTCGAGCTGTTGAATCGCACATGCTATCAAGAGCGCAGACGGCTTCCGTGGGAGTCCGGTATTGTAGCAGTAACGCCATTGAACCGAAACCGATGGAATCTAAATATGGAGGCGACGTTGTCATACCAAAAACAACATCAGACACAGCTGCGCATTTTCGTATCGGAGTACACAAGGAAAGGTGGCCAGCCGACAGAGGATGGAGCAGTTATGATCATGGGCTATGGCGACGACAGTAGCATCCCTGTGCCAGCCATATTCATGTTCGTCCTGGGTATGCCGGTCGTTGCCAACAGAAACACGTATCCGGGTTTGAAACTAGTCAACGGGTCAACGTACAAAGCTCTTGATATCGTCCTTGACAAGGCATATCCAGGGCATCGAATCTCAAGCGATACCATCCTCCATTTCGGACCACCTGCCGGCATCATTCTTGCAGCAGAATCCACAAAGGACTTCAACTTTGTTGGCATGCCGTCCGGGACCCTCCTCCTCACGCCGCTAAGTTCGAAGATCGAGTGTGTGAGGAAGCGGCCATGGCAGCGACACGATGTCACCCGTAGAGGACTGCCATGCATGGCGGCCTTCACTTGTACGGATTACGAAGTTCAAGGTAGATCGTTGGATCGGGTGGCACTGGAGCTGCGTGGGACGACAACGGCACAGGTCTGCGGGCAGGCAATTCCAAGCCAGTGTGATCCGTATAGCTTATATGTGCAATTATCGCGCTGTACATCGCTTCAGGGTATAATGCTCCTGTCGAAGGTGCGGGAAAGAGATATCATCGGCAACACTGTGCCAGAAAACATGGTTGCGGCGGAGAGGAGGTTAGAAGAGCTGAGCGAGACTACGATTCGGCAAGCGGAGGCAGAGGCAGAGAGATGGGGCTGGTCTTTTCCAGAGGAGAAGCTTTAAGCAGTTAAATTGGCATGAAATGAATATATGTCAATCAATGGTCAAACTTACAGGTGAAACGGACAGTAGCAGCAGCAGCAGCCGCCTGATCAACGGAGCGAGAGAGAAGTTGTGGGAGGAGGCGTGAGGTTATGGGAACATGTTATGATAAAAAATACAAGCACGCTATACTCACTTCAGTCATGCCCACGCAATTTCTCATCCACGCTATACCTAAAATGAAAAATCTGCGAGGATATGTAACGCAAGAAGTTGTGGCTAGTGGGAGTGTGGCAGTGGTTTCGAGTGGTGTAGGCTCCCTAGTAGCCTTTCGTCTCTTCGTTCCTCAAGGCAAAGCCTCTCGGAACAGGAAGCGCAACCGGTGCCCGGCTCCGGTTGCCAAAAAAGCCATGAGGAACGAAGTTACGGGGCACAGTGCAAATCTGAAGGTTTTTAAATTAAGGGTTGCGAATATATTACATGAGAATGGGCTTCACCGATATAGAATGAATTGAGAAAACAAAATTTCAAGGATTTTTGAAGTGATACAGATTGCAACAATCGACTTCACCCTACGAGCGCGGTGCGAAGAATTCCGATCCGCTAGCTGTACAGAGCTGTGGCTTGCACTTGACCATACTTAGCTAGCGCCCTTTCACGGGCTTAAAAGTTGACTTGGGCCAAGGTTCACGTGAGGCGGACAACATTGCTCGCTGATGCGCGGCTTCTATCACCATACGCATCTGATGATTCACGAAATGGATGTGCTCAGCGTCACTGCCAGCCGTTATCGCCATCTCACAGGCGGCGTGATCACATAGGCATCGATTTGTTTACTTAGGATACTTATCTCTAAGTAGTCAACTTGACTCTGAATTCAAGAGACTCTAGCTCTAAGAGCGCATCGAGATTTCCCATAGTTTTATATTGGTCATATTGTGTGCCCAATCCTGAATACTCTTTGCCTCGCTACTCCGAAAATTACGATACGTCATCGCCTTCGTGCCTAAAATTACAGAGAGCTTCTCCTCATGTTGTAACAAGACCCCTCGACCCACAGCAGCGCCATTGAGCTCTTTTCGCTTCTCAAACTCATAGAATGATTTGATCTGGGCTTCCGAGTCTTTCCCCCGTGTTAAGCAAGTTATCGTCAGCCCTGTGGTGGCCGTGGCGCGCTGTGTTATGCAGTTGGTACATCAGTTGGTACCTCGAATCAAACGATCAAGGATCCCTAGTCAGAGCGAGACAACTTGGCACATCCCGAGCATAATAATTACAGTGAATTATATCTTACATAATGTGATCGTTCTCTTCGCGCCTGTGGGCTGTGGCTGGTCGGACCTGGTTAGGCCTGTGGTTAGGCCATGCCTTCCCTTTCCTACGTCCGCGTGCCAGAACAAAAATCGCTGGGCTGAACCTGGGCCTTGTGCAGAACGCTCGACCAGCGCCAACGTGTTCGGATAATACTTGCAACACCAATTGGACGAGATATCTGCCATGCACAAAACTGCGAAGAAGCGTTGACTGAAACTCGTAGCAGAACTCCCTCGACCTTTTCAGCGACGATGGCCACCACAGCGTCTCACGACGTTCGCCAGCCTCCTGCGACTCCTGAACGCGTGCGGCGAACTGCATACGACTCGCAGCATGCGATAGACCGCCCTCTCTGTACGCCCGATTGCAGCCACCCCGTCCTCGAACCCGCTGTCGTCCTCTTCGCGAGCACGTCGCTTCAATTCCCCACCGAACTTCCAGTGATCATCTCGCGGGGTGGCGACGATGCTGTTCCCATCTTTCCGCCGTTTTGGTGCCCTGTAACGAACCGTTACGCTTTGCGAATCGAGCATAGGTCAGAAGAGTACATTCTGAAATGGAGGAACTCGCCTCAACATCTGAAGCATCTGAGGGTTCATTTCCCATGTACAAGATTGCGCACAGGGCGGAAGTATCGCAACGTTTCATTTGCAACGAATTCGGAATCCTTCAAGAGCTCCATTCCTTAGAAGCCCCCGTTGTAAAAATCGGCGAAATTCCATTAGTTGATGAACATGGGATATTCGGCTTCACCATGGAAGAGCGACATATCTTCAAGTAACAAGGATGCTCCAAACGAGATATTCTCGCATCTATGAATGTGCAGACTGTTATGGATGGAGTGAGATCACGTGTGGCTGACTCAGATTGCTTCACATTGTTACCACACGAGAAAAAGTATGCAATTAGCTAGTCTTTACTCAATAAAACCCATTTTTTGACAAATGAACTCTCTGGTGCTTCCAACACAGACAGAGGTAGATCCGACAGGGCTCGATATAAAAAGCAATCTCAGTAATATCGTGTTGAAACCGGTATAAAACTGAGTTCGGCTGACGCTTTACGGTTCGCTGACGAAATTAAAGAACGATATGTTGAACTTAAAAAGTTGATCGTAACCTCGCTTCACTGTATATAGATATTTCTAATATTGAGGAAATTCAACCCTCTGTCTCATTTACCGTCGTGGAATTGGTGAAGTTGCACTATATTATTCTTGCGTTAGGTTGAGTCTTTCGGTCTTGAAATGATGTACTTGCACTTGGATTTCCACGCCCTACATCTATCCGGTCTTGGAGCCTAAGTGTAGCCTTTGGGTGCTTTAGATTTCCCTGAACTTTCACTTCGACTAGAGGAGGATCGTTCGGGCGTGGTTCGGGCTCCTTAACTTCCAAACGCTGACGGGCACAACACTTGGCCTGAAAACACCACCATTGCGGTATTTTGTAATTTTTAGGCACGTCGAGATTCTTAATCGTGTCGTAGGTTGTGGAAAGGTAGAGAGTAAGCGAGGCCAAGAGAAGATTTACCAAGTAAGGAGTATCGGCAATGAAGTAACAGATAATGACTGAGTTGAGGATCAGTACGAAGTGAGCGTAGGCCTGGAAGTAACCAAGTTCGCAACAAAGCCAGCCAGTAACAACAATCTGAGCTATTCCAAATGAAATCCAGAAGATGATCTCATCAAAGCCCATCACGGGATGGTTATATTTAATTGCGACGTATAGGTTGCAGCCGATGGAGAAAGGGATATAAATCCCGTACATTAGAAGGAAGCGAAAGAAGAAGTATGCTATAGTGAACCTCCAATATATAGGGTGATCGCAAAGATATTTCAGATCAGCAAGTTTTTTATCATCTGGCCTAGCACCCTTACACGGTTTGAGCTGAGTCCGTGGGAGCTCAGCAGATTCCTCATCATATTGTACATATACTTGGAAGTATGTCCTATTCTGCTGTTGTTGATTCTGTTGACAAAAACAGCTTTTACACGAACGGATCCAATTCGCAAAGCGGATACTTATAGGGAGAGGCCGTTCATTCTCTCTCGATTGGTCATGCGTCTCGCTAATATAGTGGAGGTCGCTTAAGTTCGCCTTTCGAGTTATTGGATCGCAAAATTTGACGAGCCAACAGATTAGACTAAGTATCAAGAGGCCTAGACTAATACCGAATTCTGCAAATAACAGATGCCTCGGTTCTGCTGGACCTGGTGAGCCTTCAGAGAGGGCTACCCGAATGTAGATCATTGCCGGGAAGATGTAAACCGCAAAAGCAAGACAAGCTGAAGTGAAGTTCAGGTAGGCCGGAGCTGTCTTGAATGAACCGTCTTTCGTGATGGTCAAGTGAATGATACTGACCACGAAAGTGAAAATGATGAACCCAAAGACAGTGCTTTGAGGGGCCGTGTAATCGTAAGCCATGTTGAAATTTGAATTGGCTGCCCGAGGTTGCTTAAAGCAATTAAAATGAACACGGAATCAAGAACCGGCGTCACACTCTATGTGTTGTAGATGAGAGTTTTCCAGAGTATGGGAATATTAGGCCACATTAAAGTAAAAAGTATGGGCAATTTGTTGGCTGAAAGCCAGGGCTTACTAATGAGTTGAGTTGGGTTTGGGATGCTTTCTGTCCTGCATTCTTAGCTCGTGCCTCAACGTGTCAATCTTATTTGTTGGCTTGAAAATCCTGGTCTAGTTTCAGCGCCCCTCACTGCCTTCGGTAGCAGGAACGGCCCCGAGCCAATGTTAGTTGGACAGCGTCACGAAAGTTGGTACGGTTTTCGTTTCTCAGCCTTCTGTTCTATTGAGCGTCGTCCATGAGCACGATGATGGAGGGTAGAGCGAGGGACGCCTTGTGCCAGTACTTGACTGGCTCGGTCGGACATGTTAGCTTACTGTGGTGATGGGTGATAGGCAGACCGCAAGCAGCTTCAGGCAGAATCAGGCAACGAAGAAACTGTGCACGTGGTCATGAACACTTCTAGAACCGCTACGCGCCACAGTCGTTCAAGAAGGGAGGACGTCAAGGCCCCTCTGCCTCGGCATTCCTCAGGTCAGAGTCGCCTTCAAGGCTTGGAGCCATACCTCCGAAATTCGAAGACATGTGGATGGTCGTGATTGAGCAGGGGGTCACAGCTGAAGCAGCTCTCGACGCCATCGATGGAATGATCGACGGCATGACCGACTGCGGGAATTTTCTCGCTGCAGACTGGTGTTCTGGAGGAGAAATGTCCGTAGAATAGTGACACATTGACCGTATCTTCATAGACTTACGAGAGAGAGTTTTCAGAGGTCCAAACCATGAATTCGTCCCGCCACAGCGTGCGTCCCTCGTCGTAGGGACACACGTTATCGCGCCAAAAGTGTAATGTTAATTACAGCAGCAGGTCGCGGCCCGCGCGAGCCTGCCTCAAACCAACACTTTCCTCAACCTGCGCTTAGCTCATTCGTGCCACTGGGGCCCTTGGCTCTGTCACATCTGCATGAGACGCGAGCCGCGACCGCCACAGGGCCCATAACCGCTGCTCGGCATGGGGGGAAAACACTCGAAAACCCAGGTCAAGCCAGTTTATGGGTTTGAGAGGCGAAAAGAGCTTGATGGTGATGCTGCAGCGGAGAGGTGCCATTACGCTATGAGAGGAGGGGTCTCTGCAATTAGGCGCGACAACGATGACGCGATCGTAATTTTCCGAGTGCTGGGGCAAGGAGTGTTCAGGGTTAGGCAAACAACATGATTGATATCAAACCAAACAAAAATTCAACACGCTCAGAGAGTCAAAGTCGCTTGATTTCAAAGTACCTATGGTTTGTCCCGTGACGGCGGGTGTCCCGGGTCGTTTGGAGAGTGTTGGATCTCATGAGTATAAGTACTGCCTGATAGACAAGCAGCCACTGATCCACCTGCCTTACAGGCAGGTGGATCATCGAGCGTGTATATAGCTATACCTGTGCTCATAGTATGAATATTATCACTTCTTCTCCCGATTCTCTACAGAGAGATGTTAGGTTCCTGCTCAGGTATGATCATGCTCGCTCAAGTCTACTCAAAGCGTCCAAGCCTGATCAATCGCTGCTGAAGCTGCTCACTCAATATTCACATCACATCCCTGTAAAACTCGCACCCGAAAACAGAAGTGGATTTTGTATAAGAGTCGTTTCAACGGAAGAATATCTCACTATCTAACCCGGTTTTCAGCTTAACTTTTAGTCATCTCTATTGAAAAGCTAGATATGAGCAGCTTCTATTGAAGTTACAACGAAGAGTAAAGACACCAAAGCCAGAAAGGAAGTCTTATGAACTGAATCACCATTTCTAGTATCTACATTCTCCGATCAAGAAATGAGTTGCCCTGCGGAAGTATGCGAATGGTGTCAACGATCCAGCATGAGAATATGATTCGGATTGTCCTTCTTTTCTAGTATAGTAGATTAGCTTCAGACTCTTCGAATATCCTATTCTGTGAGGAAGCAAATTCGAAAATTTGAGTTGCCTGGCGGTTATGCGGTCATTTAGCCATGCATGAGCACGAGACGCAGTAGACGGATGTGAAAGGGAACAAATAGAAGGAGAGCGAATAAGAGAGGGAAAGGAGACGTTGAAGGGATCTTATAGAATGGTCAAAACTTCTGGTGATGAGGCAAAGGGACCATGCTCGGAGGAGATGCCGCCAAAACCGAGGGGGAATTTCCCGTCAACGACTTCATTCATTAAGTGAGGGCAAGGTATTAGATAAATTTGGCACAAACCAATGCCACCTTGAAAACACCTCTTTGTCTAGTCCTATATGTAGGATCATTTCATCTCTAAGGACCTAACGCCTTAAATGCGGCAACATACTCCGAGAAATGCGCAAGTAGCATACTTGACTGATTAAGTGAAGGTTTTAACCGAAAATGTCTATACTGAAAACATCGAAATAACGCCGCAAACGATTGTCAGAACGGAGATGAGAGACAAACTCGTCACCGAAGAGGCCCCACTTTTATGCGTAGGAGTCGAAGGTTGGACTATTGCGTTGTCAGCTACGGTGTTCTTGATTGGGAATGACGCACAGAAGCATACCTGTAGGAGACACAGGAGTATTCGTAGCGCTCGTCTTCAGCTTCTCAATTCCGGAAGTGATGATCAGAGGGTTGTAGAAGATGTCATCAGGGTTGAAGGTCATTGTAGTCGTAACTGCTGGACCTTGAGTACCGTTGACACTGTTTGCGTTGAAGCCAATGGCGCTGCCTGTCGCAAGGGCGAATGCAGACGCAGCTGTTACGGTGCCAACGGCCAACGGCGAGGCAGTTTCAATCTCGACGCAAACGGCCTGTTGGGTGCTACCAACAATTGTACATGACGCAGAGATGATGGCTGATGGAGAGGTTTGCGTCTGCACGCGCTGGTATACGCTCGCACCTTGGGTGAGAGTGACAGCCTCGTCAGCGCATGCTGTGGCATTGTTGGAGCTGGCGCATTGGATTGCGAAGACAGTAGCTGTTGGATTCGCAGAGACGATGCCGCCATAGTAAGTCAGGCCACTGTAGTTGCATTCTGCAGAGGAGCCATCGCAGGCATTAAAGAGAGATACAGTTGTTTCGGAAGGTCCAATGGCGGTCGAGGATCCCGATATGGAGAAGGTTGTTGAATTTTGGGATTGAATGAGGTTACCAATGGTGCCGGCGCTGGCTGAAGTGCCATAAGAGGATGACGAAGTGGTGGAGTTTGTTGTCGTGCAGGCCGAGGCAGCTGTAGTGTTTTGTTGGGCGACGGCACCGCCGGTTAGAAAGAGAGAAGCAACAACGAAGGACTTCATTTTGACTAGAGCCTACAGAAAAACGAAAGTGACTGTAGAACCATAGACTCAACTTGAATGCAGAGAGAGCAAGAACTATCAGATGGTCTTAAGCGATAGTTGGGAGTCTACGTCTTACGAACTTCGGGGCTGTTCAATTCTTAGGCAGTCTACGTGGACCTTGACGGTCTTACAGCCTTTTGCTCGCCGTGATGAATGTCCGGAATTTACATGCCGCAGCGGCGCAGAAGTTTCGGAGGCGCATGTTGTTTGAAGATCCCAAATCTGACATAGGGCGACTAAATTTGGAACTTACCCGATCCCGATTGGCGCAGTTGGACGGCAAGTACGCTGATTGGCGGCTCTGACGATGATTCGTCGATGCTGAGGCTCTGCTATGGTAAGCGGGTTGGCCTCCAACTCGGGGGATGCGTTCTCACAGCCGAACAGACACAGACGCACACGTAGTCACTGCGCCTGCCTCCCTCCAACGTCGACGTAATCACTTTCGTTCGCAGGCTTGTGGTCGGTAAGACGGGCGATGTTGTCGCCGATTTTGCGACGGCTGATTTCAGCTACATCTATTCGACTATTCTTACTACCAATTTGGCCTAACAATGCTATCGAGGTTCCCACATTCATAATCCCGTACATGGCCTCCGAGGAGTATTGATTGTTTCTGGCAATGCTCGCAATTAGCTACTAACCTCTGAGTTTCGTTTATCTTGTAATTCTCAGCATCTAACCAACTCACTGCCACGGTGAGCTAGGCCCAACTTGTGCGACATCCTTAGCGGACTGAATGAATGTCGCTTTTAGGCCCTCATCGGACTTTCCATGTGTCAGAGCGGTGTTTGATGGCAAACAGTTGGCTCAATCGAACAGAGTCATCAAGCATCCTTTCCACCGGCTTCTGGATTTGTGTCGGCTAACTTCACATTGAACACGTTATCCTTCACAATAGCAGCAATTAAGCCTGCACGTTCCTCTGCTTCAATTTTGCTGCCCGCTTTGACGATCTTCTCCAGCTTGCTGTCCGAGGCCATGTCTCTGCGCGGGGGTCCCATGGAACCCGGACCACGGTTCCAACTGGACTGAACGTTTGCATCGGTGATTTTAAACGCCAAGTCTCTGATCTGCTTGGTACCGTAGTCGCGATTCGTGAGAAGTGGACTAGACGCTAGAGTGCTGACCCAGTACTTGTTCCAAAGAGCCGATAAGAGTTTCGTATCCATGGACGACTTAAAGTGGGAGACCTCAAGGCTGTAGTATCGATTCGAGTGGGCGCCAAAATCTTCAATCTTTCCCATCGGTATGGTCTGAAAACCTTCGCCATCTATTACACCGTCTGGCTTGTAGTTGTCGGGGTACGTTCTGAATGCTCCTATCTCCACCTTGCCTGCGCTGATTGTTCGGTCTGGATCGATGACGACTGCAAGAAACGGATCTGAATATGATTGTTGGGTGTGCTGGGTGGTTACATCTATACCTGACAGCCAGCAGCCGTAACCCGGGTGCGAATGGTACCAACCAACTGCGTTTTCCAGTTGTCCATTTTCCCTGGCCCGTGACAGGTAGTTAACCATGTACTCGTTTGCCTCTTCTTGAGCATTCACACGTGTTTCAGTACCTTCGACAGGTAGCCGAAAAGCATCCGTCACGATGAACGTGTCGCCTTGTATGCTTCCTTGCATTAGGCCCATGACTTCTATCGCTCCTCCAGAACGGGCATGCATAACCATCTTAAGTAGGGCAACAGCCGAGATTCGTACATTTTTGAAGTGATTTGGGTCTTTTTTCCACGGCTTATCGTCGTTTATGACCTTTTGCTTCTCGGAGGAATAATCGTATAGCGCATCTCGAGTAGGATCCACAAGCTCGACGTCATTCTCAAGCTCTGTAGTACATGTTAGCAAATGATCTTTCGGAGCTGTGCCTCTCATAAAGATCCATGAGATTTACCCCAGTTCTTGAGCGCCGAGTCCATCTTGATGAGAAGTGTAGAGAACTACAAAAGGTGGTGGGAATTGTCAAGAGGCTAAAGGCGTCGGAGTGCCGCCAAAGTTGTGTGGCGGTGCTGTGGCAGTACGATAGAGTTGGATACAACTTCTCGCCATTTCACGTAACTTCATGATGGCAACCAGAGCTTGAAGCCCGAAGACACTTACTTGTGGATTTTTCGTGTTCTATTAAATGAGATGCTATTGAATGTATGTAATGAGGAATTTGAGAGTGAGCTCTTTCGTTAATCGTTGGTGGTTGAATGTGACCATTCATCACTATTTCCAATCAACATTCGATGAGTCTCTATCATTCCAAATTCTTCTTCACCACGTCTCTTAACTTCGCTGCCTTTGCTCCACTAACACCTTCCTGAATATTTCCATCCTTGAAGATCGCAAAACTTGGCATGACATTGATCCCAAGCTCCTGCGCGATATCAGGACACTACGGAACAGTAAGCTTACGTCTCCAAGTCGCGACTGGCGATATATTTATAGAGAAAGAACATGAAAATATTAACTAACTTCATCAACGTCAAACTTGTAGAACCGTGCGTCTGGAAATTCGTTCGTCATTTTCTCAACCTCTGGTGCGATTGCCTTGCATTGTGCGCACCAAGATGCTGTTCCTTCAATGACACAGACTCCATCTGCATTTGCAGCTCGGAGATACTCCGTTTTCGAGGTCAGAGTTTTAAGTTTGGATTCTTCAGACGTCATCTTCAAGGAGATTTGATTTCGTGTTTTGTTGAGGTTGTATTCTCAAAGTTCTGGACTAACGGATGATTAGTCGTCGGCAAAAAATATTTGACGTCAGCCACAATAGACCCCGCAGACTTTAAGCTTAATCATATATGCGGCTTTGTGATTTTGGTAGACGTTTATTCAATCTTCTTTCGAGAATTGCTTTCCACTAAAGCTACTCATTCCTCTCTCGGGATATCAAGCATCTTGCTCCTTCCTACGTCTCGAACAGCTTACTGGCTCTCCACGACGTGGAATCTCAAGGATTGAATATTTAATGGTGACATGATTTTGATAACCGTTTACTTGCCTGTCCAGTCAAGGAGAACATACCTCCTTTCGACCTCCATCTCCCTATCCAGCTCTTCCTCACCTTCAAACCTCAGCCTTACATATCCGTCGGGTGTCGGTGACGCTCCATCCTTCTTTGGTTGGACAACTTCGGCTTTGTAGAATGTAGTTGTCTCTGGATACTTTGCTAGAACGTTCCTACCCGGAGCAAGGCTTCCTAGAGGTATTCCAACTGCCGGAATGGGAGTCATCTCTTGCAGTGAAGCGCGATATGGCAATGGACTCTCGGTGTCGGGATCAACGTCTCGAATCTCGTAACGTCGCTGTTTGCCTTCGCCAATCACATTTGTGACTTCGCAAAGAATACCCTCACCTTCAGCATCTTTACCTCGTTGCTGACCCTTTTTGCGGTAAAGAACCTCGGTGCCAACAACATATTTCATTTTGCCTTCTGATAAGGAAGCTGTTCTTGAAGTTAGTGACTTGCATCGCAAACGTGGGAAAATTAGAACCGTACATTTGTTGCCATCTGTGTCAGTAGCATCCTCAATCTTAACAGAGGCCTCGCGTCCTGCAGGAACTGAACCAGCTCGTGAACCAGCCGCATTCACTTTTAGACGGGTTGTCGCAGGTATGGAAGCCTTGGGAGACGGTACCGAGGGAGACTCTGCCATGACCATGTCCCGATCATCTGCAGAGACAACGGATAGACTGTCTTTACCACGCTTTGCGTTTCTTGACGGCTTGCCTGAAGATGCAACTCGTGACATTGGAGTGCTAACGATATCAGCCTCGCTTGATGCGCGAAGGGCTATCAGAACGTTGAGATGGCCCAAAAGTGAATCCACATCGGAGTCAGATGCTCCTTCGACGGCAGCAACTACATCATCACATATTTTGATATTTTCTCTGCTGAGTTTCATGAGCTCATCTTCGAGTTCAGATGAGGTATCTTCGCCACCGCCGAACTGTGAATCGAGTATTTGCTTGATTTCTTGCATTCGCCGCCATTTCACATTGTGTTCAGCCTTTTAATGGTTAGAGAAAAGCTTTAGAGTTTTCCAAGGTTGCTGAACAAAGACAAATGTGGATGCAAAGGCAGACATTTCACAATGTATATCCGGTGTGGAGCACGCGTAATCAAAACATTCGAGACGAGATCAAATAAACAGAAGTAGCTATAACGAGCCGATACAGAAACGAAAATGATACGTACAATTAGGTCGTCTATACGTTTAGATTCAGACCGGATCTGATTCCAGAGCGATCGTTCTTCATCGGCATCCTCTTTGACCAAGCCAGGACGGTTCCTGTTTCGAGCCGCCATCATGGCAGGCGCACAGTGCAAGTTATCTATTTGAACATAGCACAAGGATCAGAGAGCAGATGATGATTTCTGATAGTTCTGGAGCTGAAACAACGAAGATATCAGGAGGCAGAGGTTGAAGGAGGTATTCTTGTGGCAGAAATATGAAGATAGTGATATGCAGCAAATGCGGAGGCGGATTTCGTGCGAGCAACTTGAACACAAGTGAGTCAAGGCTGCAAGGCGCAACTCGTATTCGCTGAAACGCGGACGTCCAAGAGAAAAGTGATCCAATCATGACGCCGAATTTATAGATGTCGCACGTGGAGCCAAAAGCCACCGTTCACGAATAAATTGCAGCACTTCTCACCGCAATCTTCATAATTCTTCTTCAAATTTTGATATTCGAGTTTGAACCGTCTTAATACTGTGTATTACGACTAGCAATCAAAATGCAAGTGCCATTGATACGTCTCCAGTGCGGTTAGTCTGCCAGTATCAAGATTTGCCGCTACATGCCTTACTTAACTTATTCTAGGAGTGAACAGCTACGATTGGGGTTAGTACGAGGGAAATATTAAACGTGAAGAGCTTGGAAGGCATTTTGAACTGACATGCTCCAAGGAAAGCCAGGAAGTATATCAGCAGCCGCCAAATATGCTGCTGCCACTCCAGCAGACGGTTTCTCGGTACAACAGGATAAGCCGTATGCTGAACTATGGATGGGAACACATCCGTCTCTCCCATCAAAAGACGTTGCTACTGGCCGGACATTGCTCGACCTTGTACAAGACAATCAGGCATTACTGGGTCACGAGATCGCCTCTAAGTACTCGTCCAAGTTGCCTTTCCTGTTCAAAGTTCTCTCCATCAACAAAGCACTCTCGATCCAAGCCCACCCAAACAAGAAACTTGCTGAACAACTCCACGCCAAAGATCCCAAACACTATCCTGATGACAACCATAAGCCTGAAATGACCATTGCAATCACGCCCTTCGAAGGTCTGTGTGGCTTTCGACCGCTATCCGAAATCGCCTACTTTCTACAGAATGTCAAGCCACTACGCGAACTGGTAGGAGAAGACGAAGCACGTATGTTCGAAGGCACGGTGCGCAACCGCGAAACCAACGACGCCGCAGCAGACGTCTCATCGAACAAGAAAGCCCTGCAATCACTCTTCACGAAGGTGATGCACCACGCAACCGACACAACTCAGCTCACAACGCTGACGAAAGCGCTCCTGGAGGCCGCACCCTCCATCAAAGACCCAAGCAGCGCAGCCGCCCCCGCCAACTTCGCCGAGCTGCTGCCACGGCTCAACTCGCAGTTCTCAGACGACATTGGGCTGTTCGTGCAGTTCTTCCTGAACTACGTGCGGCTGGGGCCGGGCGAGGCGATGTTCCTGCGGGCGGACGACGTGCACGCGTACATGGCGGGCGACATTGTGGAGTGCATGGCGGCGTCGGACAACGTGGTGCGCGCCGGCTTCACGCCCAAGTTCAAGGACACCGACACGCTGGCCGCCATGCTCACCTATGACTACGGCGGCGTCGAACAGCAGAAGATGCAGCCCGTCCCCTACGCTGATGCCAAGCTCAATGCTAAGGCGTACTCCGCTGGTGGAGAGACTTTGCTGTATGATCCGCCCATCGAGGAGTTTGCGGTCGTGAGGACAGTGCTCCCTGGGGCTGGCAGCAAGGTTACGTTTGAGCCGATTGTTGGGCCCAGCGTGGTGATTTGCACTGAAGGTAATGGCAAGATTAGCGTGGGTCCGAAAGTAGAAGAAATTAAGGAAGGTTGGGTTTATTTTGTAGGCGCGACTGCGGAGTGTGTGCTGGAGAGTGAAGGTGACGAGCCATTCGTGACATTCAAGGCGTTCTGCGAGTTGGAGAAGGACGAGGGCAAACTTTGAAGGAGATCTGGCTACTGTCACTCTGCGGCGAATATTCGGTCTCTCGATGAACGGATGTCCAACACTTCACAGAATAGCGGCTCACCTTTAAGAAGTCAGACTAATTGACAGGCGATTAAAAGAAGATGCAAAACCGGACATATTCATTCAGACTCGATTCCAACCATATGTGTATGCAACGGATAAGACATGGAAATAGGCACAATCTCCTTACTCTTAAAGATGAATTGCGAGAAAATACAATCATCTATTTAGCTCTGCTCTTCTGATCGTAAGTCCGCGCACTAACTGCCACACACGGACCACTATGAAACCTTCAAAGTTATCAATGTCAAGAGATACAATTATCGTACAATTACAAGAGTACACTCATGTGGTGAATAAACCCATGGATGAGGCGCCAACCGCTGGAACCTAGCGAGGACTCCGAAGATGCCGTTCGCTGATGACGAAGAAGTGGACGTATGGGAAAATGGGGGTATATGGGGAATTCAGGGAGGTAAAGAACAGTTTGGTGATATCTATTTCGGAGGAATCTTGACGTTCTGGCCGAGCCATGCCTGGGAAAGGTTAGATTTTGGATCTAAGTTAGAGTGCGCATATCTTAACATACCAGACCCTCAAAGATACCCTCACCAGTGGTTGCGCAGCTAGGCTCGACCTTCCAAATGTGATTCCGTGCAACTTCGTCCAACTTGAGCCGTTTCGAGAGTTCATCTGGGCGCATTGCACCGGGCAGATCTTGCTTGTTGGCGAACACCAGCAACAAGGCATCCTTCATTTCTCGATCCTGGATAATCCTCGCGAGCTCGGTTTTCGCTTCCTCGAGACGGGCACGGTCGCTGGAATCAATGACGAAGACGAGACCTTGTGTACCTGTAGGATATGAGAATCTTGCTCCACAGTCGCATTATCACAATGAGTCCATACCGGAGAAGTAATGGCGCCACAATGGCCTGATCTTGTCCTGTCCCCCTACATCCCAGACATTGAACTTTGTATTCTTGTAGGTTACGGTCTCGACGTTGAAGCCGACGGTTGGAATGGTGGTGACATCTTGTTCGAGCTTGAGGTTGTAGAGGATAGCTATGGTTGTCAACTCAAATACCTCGACTACAGCGCAGGAGATGACTCACTTGTTTTACCGGCAGCGTCCAGGCCCAGCATCAACAGGCGCATTTCCTTAGATCCGAAGATCTTGTCGAGCAGTTTCGAAATTCCGCCACCCATTGTGACTCGGCGGTTGTGGGAGCGTCAGCGGCTATTCGGAGATTTATGAGTGGGAATTCGAAGGTTAGATGGTGACAGAGGCGTGCACGTGCAGAGGCTGATATGCGATTAGGGTATCTGCGTGAATGGCTTCGTGGAACGGTGATGCAGCAGATAGTGTCACTGCAGAGCGACTGGCACAGTGGAATTTTCTTAGAGTGGCAGTTACGATTTGACGAGAGTGAAATGGGAAGAAGGCAGCTCGAGAACAGGTGGAGGCTCAGCGCGGGAAGGCAGAAACGAATTATTTGTGGAGGGGGAAATTGGAATAGGAGAGTGGGAGTGTTGGTTTGTGGATGTTCGGCGAAAAGCGTAGGGTGAGAGTTGGCGTAAGGCTTGAGGGAGTAGAGTATAGGGGGAATTCGCCGCACTTGGTCAACGCAAGTGTGGCCATTGGCTCATTTCCACCTTTTCGCATTGCATGAAACACACGTTTAAGGTATGCAGTAACTCTTTGCATAATGACTCTCCTATTGAACCGATTGTATGCGGCCCCTGAACTCGCTTGACGCATGTTGCAACGGCCACGACTCTGGTGGCTTTACCAGTTTATTGACTGCACTCGTGAATGGCTGCCCATGTGCTTTGTGCGCTGCGTTCCGTTGGTCTAATAATATCTGATAACTGTACCGAGTTCATCGCTGCTGCGTTGAACCTACAAATAGTTTGCGGTTGGTGTTGGATCATAGTGGCGATCTCCGGGCTAAAGTACGGTATCAAAAGCCGCCTCGACGGGACGAACCGAAAACATCCACACCACAACCACGCGCACGCGCCGTTCCTGCAGCCACCCATGCCCACGACTTTTTGCTTCTTACTCCGCTGAAACCGTCATCCAAGGGTTCGTCATGTCCTCGAGGCAATCCGCGGGTAGCCGCAAGGCCAAAGGAGAGTACATCGAGACTGTAAGTGCATTTCTCTGATAGAAGCAGGTTCCTATTATCCGATCTACTCTTCTTCATCATTTGTTGCTTTTGAACTCTATATTTCGTTCTTGTCTTGTCATGCTTCATCAGTCATTCATCTGAATACATCTTCTTTCTTTCAGAGGCTTGAAAAGGTCAACTCAGCACAACACTCCGCATAATCATCAGTAACGAACGCTTATTAACGACATCCTGTCTCAACCCGCTCTAACCCATCTTCTGCTTTATAGGACTCCGGCAACAAAGTATCTCGCCGCGCCAACATCTCCGGCACAGCAAACATCACTCTCGGCGGCCGCACCGTCATCCAAGCCGACGTGGTGCTACGCGGCGACCTAACGCGGCTCAAGCCACCACCCGACCCCAAAGACGCGAGCAGCCAAAGCAAGTCCGCGTCGACGAGCATCGCGATCGGGCGCTGCACGATCATCTCAACGGGGACGGTGGTGAAGCCGCCGGGCCGCATCTCGCGCGGCGCCTTCACCTACTACCCGATGAAGATCGGCGACAACGTGTTCGTGGGCGCGCACTGCGTCGTCAGCGCCGCGAGCGTGTCGTCGCATGTCCACGTCGGCGACCGCGCCGTCCTCGGCCCCTTCTGCATCGTCCGCGAGAACGTCAAGATCCTGCCGGGCGCCGTCGTCCCGCCGCACATGGTCATCCCGCCCGGCTGCGTCGTCGGCGGGTGCCCCGCGCGGATCGTCGGTGAGGTCGGTGAGGGCTGGGGCGTTAGTCCTGGGGCTGGGGCGGGTGGTGGAGGGGAGGGATGGGTTGAGGGTGGCGACTTAAGGGAGTTGGTTAGGAGTATTAAGTGAAACTTCGGGTATGTGATGGAACAGAAGATACTGAGGTACCACGGGAATGCTCGTGGTATGGCCGAATGACCGGCTTTGCAATCGATGGAATAAGAGGACGTCAATGCAGTACTACGCTTAGGTGAGCAACGGCGGTGGACCCTGTAGCTGCGTTTCAACGCTTCCATTTTACGAGACAAGGCATGTGGAGAGCGGAAGCTGTAGGTACCATTTGGACCGTCAAAAGCAGCTACCACTTGAAGGTTACCAGACTTTGAAGGGAAACAGTGGGAAGTCGCAAATAGCCGCAAGATATGAGAGTCACATTATGGTAGCCCTGCAGTCTCTTTGTTTATGCGTTGTAGTTACACGTAAGGTGAATCTATGATATGGTCCCTTGGAAAGGAAAGACGTCGCAAATGTGAGAAACGTCCCGCTGGAGAAAAGTGTGATGATATCTCGATGGGGCTGATGTGCTGCAAATGCTCGGTAGTGATGTGGATCACCGCTTCGATAAACGTGACAATGAAGAGACTGATGGAGGTACATTTGTTTCATCTCTAAAGGACGGCATATCGCCAGTTACGGGTTTAACTGAGTCTCTCAGTATACACTGATAACTAATATCCTCTCCATTACCCCTTGACAATTGCAATCATCGCTTGCTAATGCTGAATGGCCGAACAATTGATGTCCACTCCGGTCGAGCGTGACGGTGATTAGGAATTTAGCTCAACGCAGCGCTTCTCAAAGTTCGAGTCGTCAAGACTAGTTTGGAAACGCGTCTGATTTTCAACTTTCTGTCTTCCGCCCGAACACCAAAGCACAGTATATAGACTCTTAAGCCTCACCATCAAGCCACAAACCCAACAACCTCGCTATCAAAGACCCACCCCATCGAGCCGGTCGGCCCGCCGCCAACCTTCAACGTGCGCTCCGCATCGGCGGTCACAACGGCGTACCACACAACCATGGCTTTGCCGCTCGCCCTCACGCGGTACTCCTTGCCGCGCTCGAGCGCCCAACCATCTCCCTCGAGCGTGATGTCCTTCGTCACGGCGTGGCGCGGCGCCAATTCCAGCATGTCCGCGCGGTCGATGCGCCGCGCGCTGCGCGACATGTCTGGCGGCGCAAGTGGCACGATGGATGCGCCTGTGGCTTGGTCGGTGATGGTGAAGGATGCTGAGGTGAAGATGGCGTCGTCGAAGGGCGTGTCCCACTTTAGCAGCGTGAGTGAGGTCTTTGGGTGGAGGTTTGTGACTGTGGCACGGAGAGTCGGTGGTGATGACGATACTTGGCTGAGACTAAGGGTCAGGTCGGATTGTAGTGGATGTGGCTCAATGTAGGTTTTTGGTGTTGGCAGGAACGGTATTACTGTCCGAATGGTGTTGAGGTTGCGGATGGAGAAGAATACAATGATGACAAGGATGAGAAGAAGCAATATTCGTCTTCGACGAGGTCGTCGTTGTCTGGATGCGATCGAAGCAGCTGTGTCGTCAAATGGACTCGATCTCCGGATTGAGATATGTGGATTTGGTCTACTGGAGTATCTTGGTGGGACTGCATATGAGAGTCGTCAGCCTCAGATATACTCTTACAATGAAAGACCCAACGACGCTCGATTGTTAATAGAGCGACCCTTCGAACCACGCTGCGTGCTAACGGATAGTATATGACAAGATCTAGATAGCTGAAAATGTAGAATTGATATCTAGAGAGATGACCGTGACAAGGAGATAGGCAGACTTGGCCCTACCACTGATACTCCTCGCGCGTCAGGTACACGGAAGAAGCCATCGCGAGGAGATCCATGAACGGTGAGAATGATGCGGATTCATGAAAGGAATTGAACAGAATGTGAATGAAACCAAATTATTCATACCTTTTCCTCGCATTGATGACACTGCTTCGCGCTGGAGGGCCGGACGAGGAGCGTTCAGTGAGATATGTGAAACCATGAATCCAAGGCTCGCGATTCTTCACTTGATCGAAAGAGCTCAAATCTGAAGATCCCCTACGCGTATCCTCGAGGGCTGATTAATCGTCGATAGTTTTCGTCAATGATTCTTTCATGCCTTGGTCGTTCTTTGCGTTGAAATTGGAGACATATCACCATGCACGGGCCGAACTTTACGGCATGCTAATACTGTAGATCCACTGACGTGGTTCAGGGGTCCAAACTACAACACCGTCCGCGGTCACCATCTTCAGTCTTCATTAATTGAGACGCTTGCTTTGAATTGTATCACAGAAGATTAACTCAAGCGAATTGTCAACAAACGAATAAGGTAGCTTTCGGCATCCGGCTATTCCCTGCTTCTGGGGCACTCGCACATTTGTCTGCAGTATCGCAGTTACTTGGCTTTACTCTGGCCCCTTTATGTTCATGTTAATGAGCTCGCAGCATTAGCTTGGTGAATCCTACCAATTCAAAGCGAAGAGCCACGAAGAAGCTGAATTAAAGCATTGGCCTCAAAGCTCATACTATATCCTTAATCGCGTTGTACGCCGACCTTCAGAGTGGCCGATCCAACAACATTGAGTAGCTCTGCCGCAGCTACGACTGCATCATAGCCTTCCTTGGCTCAATGTGATATAAAACCACATGTGCTCCCTCTATGCTATAATCTTGAAGTCCCTAACAAACCGAAGAGACGAACTCGCGCACATTATGGCTCCATGCAGTTTTTAGACCTGAAATATTGGCGTTAAAAGCAGCTCGGTTGAGAATTTTGGCGTTTGCTGACGAAATTCGGCATTGACTATGCATATCGGTATAGTTGATAAGTGAGTATCTGATAAAATTTGTACCGCTACTACGACTCTAGCTATGGGAAGAAAATATGGAGCAATGTCGATACAATGATCGGCCTAATTACCGCACGAGAAAAGAATGGCGATAACGTGCGGTTATAGAGACTTAACCCCGCAATGGCATTGACTTATTTATCAACTTACTTTATGATTCAGAAAATCGGTTTGCATTTCTCTGTTGTCCTTTGCTCCGATCTCTCTGCTTTTCCAAGTCGTAGTGTACGGCCCTTCATCGTTTGAGTAGTGGTATTGCTGTAAATCCACGGATTCCGTTAGACTTCGAAACAATCAATCACCAGCAAAATGTCAAGTTATCCTAAGCAAAGCATCACATACAAAACGGTTGGCTCCTTAGACATCAAGCTCGACCTGTATCTGCCGCCGAACTCTCCAAACCCGTCCAAAACACCAGTGTATATCTGGTTCCACGGCGGCGGCCTTCTCCAAGGCTCCCAAACGGCCATCAAACCGCATACATACTCCGTCTTACACCATGGCTACGCTCTAGTATCGCCGGACTACAGACTGGCACCGCAAGCCACAGCACGCGAGATCCTGACCGACGTCCTTGACCTGTGCGCGTTCGTCCGGGACGCGTTGCAGGCGCACATTCCCGCGTCGTCAGGCACGACGCTGGACCCGTCGCGCGTGTGCATATCTGGATCCTCTGCCGGCGGCTACATCGCGCTGCTGGCGGGCCTGTACTCGGCTTTGCCGAAGGTCGTGAACCCTATTTACCCGATGACCGATCCGCACGGCGAGTTCTTCCGCCGCCCGCAGATGGCGTCGCTAAAAGGGCAGCGGATAGATCGCAGCGTTGTCGCGCCGTTTTTGGACAGGGCCGCGGAGGTCGTGGCTGAGAATGCGGTGGAGGACCCACGGCAGAGGATGTACGACTACATGCTGCAGGAGGTGATCTTGCCTGAGCTGTGGGACGTGAAGCCTGGTGACGACGAGATGATCATCAAGCTTGCCATCAAGAAGAAGGGGACGTTTCCGCCAATTTATGTCGTGCATGGAGATGCCGATACGAGAGTTGGCGTTGAGCAGGCGGATGAGGTTGTGGAGGCGTTGAAGGAGATTGGAACCGATGTCAAATATGAAAGATTGCCAGGACTTGATCATCTGTTCGATGTGGATCCGAAGTATAAGCTTGAAGAGATGTACGAATGGTTGTACACGCATATGGAGTAAGTGTGCTTAGGATCAAGAACATTGATGCAAACTGGCTACTGCGGTTTAAGCACTACGATCATCGTGGTTCTCAGTAAAATCATGTCTTTAAATTGAAATAGAGCATCGACCAAGCAGAAAATGAGAATGAAAATGTCTGAGATCGCGAAAGAAACCTTAAGTCTGTAGGAAGCGTATAGGATTGAAGCGGCGTACCGGAGCTCGAAACTGAGACAAGTTCAACATCACGACTGGAAACTGGTCGTCTGGACTCGAGATTGCAGATCACCCGTCTATTAAATTGTAGACATCAGATTGGGAATACCAGATTCTTTTAGTTTTCCTTATGGCCGAAGAACCACTCTCAACTTTCTCAATTCGCGTCGACAGCCTTCGCGCAGGAAACCATGGCGGGAACTTAGGAGACATCCACCCGCAGGCGGTCAAGTATTAAGATGTTAATTCGTAGCTACTTACTCCCGGACATACGTACACGTGTCCAAGATGCTTACGATACCGCCATCCAAATCCTGTAGTAGTCGTTGAGATAAAATCGAAATTTTAACAAGGACATCCGATAAAGGTGAAAATGCCAATCGCAGCGTCGTGTATATTTACCTCCATGAACTCCGTCAATCCAATGGTATCTCAAGTATCAATAACGCCTTCGCGGACCAATCGATCCCATCCCAAAAAGTCGGCACGAAATATCCATACAGCTTTACGCCTGCCCATTCCGTCTTTGCCAGTCCTTCAAACTTCAATGCTCTCCGCCACGCCCTCTGACATGGCCCTAACGTTGCTCTTTCTCCTCTCCCGCTGCGACACAAACCTGGCCTCTTCATCGGACTCATCCGACGACACGGAGATGGGGCTCAGCGAGTGGCCGGAGCGAATCATCTCATCGATGTAGTCGACATCAATCTCAGCATCGACCTCATCGTCGCCAGGCTGGCGAATGAGGTCTACGTCGTCGGCGTCGTCGTCCTCGAGGTGGTCGGCGCGCTCGCCGAGCCAATAGCGGGCGCGCTTGGAGGCGCCGAAGTCCATGGAGGAGCGGCTGCGGGCGTGCTTGCGCTTTGGGGAGCGCGGTTCGGCCTCGAGGAAGGCGCGGTCGCCGGTCAGGTCGAACCAGCGCACCTTCAGCGCGCGCAGGTACAGGTAGCACACGCGCTTCTTCGACTTGTTGAAGAAGAAGTAGTGCAGGCTCCACAGCGCCGTGTCCTCGTCGTCGAACGGGTTCTCCTGCGGCCGGTAGCTGTACACTGCGCACTCGTTCAGGTCCATCTCGCTGTCGATCGTCCGCCACATCGTCGGGCTCCACATCGTGCTGCCGCCCGGAGTCTGTGCGCCGCTTGTCGTCCGGCAGGTTGCGCTGTGTGCCGAGTACACTTTTTCTTCCACGCTCGTCATCACCGTTTGTAGTTTCCGCTCGCGGCAGAAATCCGTCGGGCGGAGGATGTGTGAGAAGTCATAGTCAGGATGGCTCGCGTTGAGCGTCGCGATGAGATAGGCAAATGTTCTTCGGTTGCTGATCTGTGCGAGCGTGCCAAATGGACTCGATCTGCTCAAGTTGCTACTCGACGCGAACTGTTCGGCTTGAGGAGGTGATAGGGACGCAGCTAAGCGGAGAAGTGACTGATGTTTTGATTCGAGTTCAGTCTCGATCTTCTTGTAGAGTTTCTTGTCTGCTGACGCAGCTTTTGTAGTGTAGAGATCACATCCACCAACCACGTAAACTCCGTCGTTCTGGAAGTTCAAGGCTGCGGATACGTCTTCGAAGCTTCGAAGCGGTAGATACTATAAGCTTGTTAGAATGGTTCTTGCATTAGCAGAGGTAGTAGCGGTTAGAGGAGCAACTGTAGCGTGAAGGTGAGATTGGCGCAGGGCTGCATTGCGTTTTCTCAACACTGAAATGTGAGACAGACACAAGCCCTACTCGTGACAAGTGGGAGATTTGCGGCCGAAGCCACTATGCGGTTCGTACGTACCTTCATCTTGCAAGACGTTTATCGGAATGTATTCCGGCGAAACCGATGTGTATCAAGGTCAAATACTGGGTCGTTTGGATGCCGCTGGTGTCGTACGGCTGGCCGGTGGTGATAGAGATGCCTGTTGGTGGCTTTGCGATAACGCTTCACGATGATCGGCAGACGGTTAGTGAAAGCGACGGCTTTCAGGTGTTCTAGCCAGACACAAATGCCTAGCAAGACGCGATGTCGCAAATGGCGTGCATGCTGAGGGAGTCAATGGGAAGATGGTTGAAGTTGTTGGAGAGCTGACGTTGCGCGAGCGGAGGTTGATGTTCTCGATCTCGCGCAAGATTGCCAAGACCCCACTTCAGCTCAGGTTTGACTCGCACGTGACCGATCCGGTCACCTCACGAGGGTGAAATATCAATTCAATTGCGGCCAGTCGTTGCTGCACCTTTCCATTGCGCGTGCAGACGAGACTTTGAGTGGAGTCGACTTGTCCCGCGTTTAACCAAGCTTGATACTGCATCGGGTCCGGGTCTTCCAGCAGTTGTGATAGCATGATGGTGGACCATAAGCGAACGTGCTAGCAAGCTCACCGTTGATAGGTAAAGAGCGAAGTGCCTGAAGAATCAATACAACTCCCCTTCTGTTCCCGGTGATCGGAAGAAAAAAGTGCTCCAGCCGGGTTTAAGCGCCCGTTTGCTTGTCTGGCAATGAAATCTCTTTAGCGTAATTGGAATCAGTGAGGTGGATGTCGTCTAGTGCCTGTGACACGGCTCTACCGGATTGATCCAACGTGACATCCATTGTTTCCAAGCCGAAATCAGACGATGCTAACATCGAATGAAATGAATCAGAGTGTGATGCCTCTGTGATACGCTTCAAGGGTGAGTGGCAGACGATGAAATTAGCTCCCAGTAATGATCGAAAGCAATTGAAACCAAAACAGCTTACTACTGAAGGACATGAGGATTCCGAACTGTATCGGTATGGTGATCTTTGTCATTCTTAACGAGACTCTGCTCTTGGTCGGTCTTTGATGACCGCTAGTATACATAGAGTGTGATAGCTGCTAAGCAGCCTTGACCCAGCCTAAGACAGGGACACTCTGATTCTCCAATCCGCAACCTGCTCTTCAGATTTCCCCTCGCTCGGATGGATTGCGGTGACAGTCACATCGATGGTGGTTCGACATGGTTATAAACCATGCAGGTGATACGCTGCACATATCTTGTTTCTCTTTAGCTTTGGCAAACCTTTGACGTTTCTCAAAGCTCTCAAACCATGCCTACTTGACGGAGGTTATCGACGAAAGCTTCTTCGGCCTATTTGTACGATATCAGCCGAAGATTGCGGCAAGCAATAGAGCAGCACGACGGGCTAGCGCTGAGCGATGTCATGGAGACAGCATCAACCAATCTTGGTGACACCATCATCCTCGGCCTAGCGAGTGGGTAAATAAATATACATTGGCAGGGTTGATGATGGCTTGAAGAAGTGCGCGAGATTGAAATAGGCTTACCTCCATGTCTTCGAGACTATCCTGTTGGCTTATGCATCTCAAGACATTCTTCTTGCTACTCTCTTGCATCTCTCCCGCCAGCAATAACTCGTCAAGAATGAAGTATGCTTTCTGAAAGTTGAAGATGATGTCGAGTTCGCAGACGTTTCCGTAGTATTTGTCCATCTGTTCAACAAAGCGATGTACAATCTCGAGGGTGATAAGCTCGTTATCTGTCGAATCGCAGCCAGCGATGAAGAATAAGGACGCATATCGACGGTAAACGATCTTGGTGTCTTTGTATTCGAGAAAGTTACACATCCTCGTCCTTCTTGCCAGAACCAGCTGTGATACATCCTTGACGATCTTTGCTTTGTCTTTTGGAGACAGAGTGGTGAACCATTTAGCAAGGCGCTGGCAGGAAGGTTAGTCACACCGACGTCTGAAGGTTGTGGAGGGAATACGTACGACTTTGCCCTGCCGGGACAGCAGGATCAAATATCTGAAAAGTCAGCATACTAGCAAGCCTCATTTCGAACGGGGATACAGACTTTATAGCCATAGTAGCGGTTGAGGTGAGCTGTGGATGAAAAACGAAACCTGGGGGTGGTGTCCTCAATTAAGAACGAAATGCTCTCACCGCTCAAGGTGGGCCAAATGCGTTGATGCGCGTGTTGTACTTTTACCTGATTGGCTGATTGGACCCCGCGTCGGCCTTAAAGACATCAACTCTTAGAAACAACTTCGGAGCGAAGCTGAAATATCATCTTCTCGCAATTACACAATCATGAGCTGATATATCATATTACTTCGGCATTGCACTGTAGTTATTTCTCTCTAATACTTATTCTCACCAGAACCACTTCCGAAGTCTGTTGCAGCCAGACTTCACCATCAACATGAAACTCATCCTCTCTACCGGGTAATGTGCCTTGGAGACAAATGGTCCTTGATTGTCGAACAATCTTTAATATATGCTCAGAAATATAATGAATTCCGGTCCCTCTGTCCTACGGCCCTCAAAAGCGAATACCGAACTCACCACTTCCCTCCGCGCAAACTTCACATCACATCGACTCGCTCAAACATCACCACATTCCAATCAGCCTCCTTCTTTCCGATCATGGACAACCCAAGACTCATCTACACTGTACATCCCGACTCAAGATTTCACGACGGGCGGGCTAGCTGAAGAACGCAAAGCGTACGACATCACGTTGAAACTCTTCTTCCTGCCAGACGTGCCACCAACGCTACGCTGCGCACACACAAAAGAAGCACTAGATCTAGTGCTGCGGACGCTAGGCGTGACCAGCGTGGACCTGGTGATCGTAGCCTTCCCAGGGATCCACTTCGACGCGGACGACGAAAGCGACTCGGACACAGAGCGCGGCTCGCTTCCCTCGCCAGCCTCCTCAGCCGCCGACCCGTCCCTCCCGCCAGCCACCGACCCCGTCGAGCCGATCGAGTCGATGGCGCGCACCTGGCGCACGCTGGAGGCGCTGCACGCCGCCGGCCAGGTCGCGAAGCTGGGCCTGTCCGAGTTCGGCACCCAGCGCCTCGCCCGCTTCCTGCCCGCCACGACCATCCGCCCCGCCGTCGACCAGATCAACGTCCGCGACTGCTGCGTCGTCCCCAAGTCGCTGATCATGTTTGCGAAGCGCGAGGGTATCGAGCTGCTCACGCACAACGATTGGGCCGACGTCTTGCCGCGCGGCACGCTGCGCGAGTTGTTGGGTGACGGGGAGAGCGGTATGGGTGTGCTTTCTGGTCCGCGGGAGGAGGGTGAGGGGTTGAAGGGTGATATTGAGCCGCTGTGGGTTATCAAGTATACCGCTGTTGTGAAAGATAGAGGAGTGGTGGAGAACAAAGGTTACTTTGCCGGTGCGGAGTTGAATGAGAGATAACATTGTGTCTATGTTGATGTTGACTCCTGCTCGCTATGCTGCGATATGCTGTACAGTATGTGAACACGGTGCTCTATGTGCAAGCGCCAGAGGCAGGTACGAGTGAGAATAAGGAGAGCTTTATGCTCTCGATCTGAATACTCTGCCGAATATGCTAGAAGGCACGGACAATATCCTCGACCACATCGACTTCCTTTCATCTTGCGCTTCGGCGGCAGGTGACTCAGGATAAGCCATGTCGAACTCCTGCTCTTGCTCCTCTTCAGGCATGGTCTCCACTTCCATGATTGGCCCTGTATCGGGATGCGGCATTGTGTACTTGGTGTGATATCCTAACAACCCCATCCGCGCATGGTAGACGTTGCTTGGCCAACTCTGTGCGTACTGGGCGTCCCTGATATCGAGCCACTTGATCTTGATACCATTGGGTGGAATAATGATGTCTTCGCCTTTAGGATATGAGATGTAATGGGTGTCGGAGAAGAACTTGCGGCCTTTGATCTTCCAGACGTAGCGCCGTCTCTCCAAGAATTGCTCCTCTCCTGGAACCCAGCCACTACGCTTGACAAAGATTTCTTCAGTTGATTGCCCGTCGACTCCAGATTCAGCGTCAGACGTTGCCGCAAGACCTTCTGCGCTTGTGCTTTGCTCGTCCTGCATGATCTTCTTCACAACGCTTACTTTGGCCTTCTCAACCGCGTTCTCCACGGACTCACTTGGGAGTGAATCCAGTCCCTCTTTTTGCACTTGTATGAGCTCTCGTAATGTCTTACTCCACTTCTCTTTCCTTTCTTCTGGCACAGGAAGGCCATTAACGTAGTCAACGGCATCCTTACACCTCAGCATTCTGTTTCTGTTCGTCCTCATTTCAAAGAGCTGCCTCCGAATCTTACCAATCTCCTCATCTTTCGCTCCAGCGTCATTCAAACCCTGCAACCTAGCCTCAGCCCTCTCAATGCCCTTCCTCAGCGCCTCCGTCCTCCCATCGGCCACCCCCTGCGCATACCGCCGCACCTTGTTCCACCGCTCCTCATACAGCGTGCGCACACCCCTCCGCGCGCGCTCCCGCTCCTCCTCGCGCCGCGCCACCCACGCCGCGCGCATCCACAGCACCTTGGCGAGGTCGGCCACCGCCGTGGCCCGCTGGTCCATCAGGCGGCCCATCATGGCCTTGCGGCCGTCAGCGCGGCGCCCCAGCACCGCCTCGCGCATGTGCGGCACCGCGCGCCACGCGTAGTCGCGCAGCGTGCGCAGCTCGCGCAGCGTCTGGAACATCCGCAGCCCGTCCGCGAAGTGCGGGTCGTGCGCTAGCGCCGGCGTGTTGGCGCGCACGTCGTAGGAAGTGTCGCCGGAGGCGCTGGGAGGGGGTGGAGGGAGGCTCGCTGGCAGCGTCACTGAGGCGAAGGGCCGCCAGTGGTCGCGGCGGAGGGCCCGCGGTCGGGTCTTCTTGCCGTAGAACGGCAGCTGGTGCATTATTTTCGCGTTCTAGAGAGTGGTGTGAGCTGGATTGTACTTCGTGGGATGGCAATCGGTGTGCGTACGTTCATGACTTGGGTGAGAGAGTAGACGACTTGGTTGGTGTGAATATGGCGGTAGAGATAGATGTGCTGGCCGTAATTGTCGAGTCGGCCATGAATTTTGCGCTTTACAATGGCTTTGGAAGCCATGGCGATGGGTGGAAGCACCGATGTCTCTCAATTGGAATTGAGGTGTTGATGTCGAAGTTGCAGAATTGGAGCTTTGGCTGGAAATTTTCCATTGGAGCTGCAGCTCCGGGGTTGGAATTGGTGCCTCGCCATCACGGGCTCGGAAGCACGACACGCTTCACTCATTGCCTATGTCGCCGGCAGAACTTTTACCGCAGTTGAATATGTATGGAGGCTTTATTCACGTCTCTTTACGTTCTATATCTACCGTCTCTCATTGTCCCAGTGGTTCAGGTGGATCAAACTTGCCTGTGAAGCGGCATTCGTTCCGCTTATACTCCTCCTTCAAGTATGGCCGGAGATCAGGACATCCTTCCGGGAGTAGCTGAAAGACCTCCGGGAGAACGTCCTTGGTTATTACCATACGTGAGTACCATAAATTGCGTCTCTTACAGCTTGAACTCAAGTTGATCGTCAATGCTGTAGAACCGAAGACTTCGGCACCTTCAGGGTATCACCATTCGGAACATCTCCCTCTCTGGAACCCGAAATAGACGACGAGGGACTTCAATAGATGATGAAGCCATACCTACGAGTCTCAGATCTCCAGGCAAGATTGTCGCTCAACGAGGACACCGCACTCTGGAGCATTCGCGATCGCAGACGGACCTCAAGACCATCAAGGAAGACTCCGCCAAAGTTGATATTGGAGCCCATTCTGTGGCTATAGACGATGCAAAAAACAGTGATGGAACATCTACACCCACGAAGCCAGCAGTCAAAAGACTCCGGCGCCGTAGTACCTTTGATTGGAGCAATGCCACGCCTCGAATACGACAACAGAAACTCGAAAGTCTTGTCGAAGAGCGTTTGGTTGACGTCTTCTTTTCTTTGCATGTTGCTGGAGAGGATGAACCCGTGTACGTTAGCGAAGTGGCTGAGAGGACCATGAATCCGAATTTTCGCTTCTTCGATCTGAATTCAAACGGTCCTTTGGTAACGAGGCAGAATGAATTAACGGTCAAAGTCTGGACGAAGAATGGGAAGATAGACGACTATCAGTATCTCATTGAACTTCAGGTTAACCTCCGAGGACTTCAATTTATTGGCAAGAGCTTGGAAAAATACAGCAAACCTCTACCGGCAAACTGCATTATATTTCACATGACAGACGGTATCTACACGACCTTTCCTGACTCGGCAACACATTCCTACATTGATGAGCTGGGTGCACCAAAGGCATCGATTCATCGAATCCTGCACACGTCCTCTTACGATGCCCTCATGCGACTGGCAACCTTGGATCAGTGTGTCCAAGATGCGCTGTCAACGCGACAGGAGATCGAGAAACAGATCAACGCCCTCTTGGAGCAGTATAGAGAACCTCTTGATATAGTACAATCCGTTCCTACAGCAGAGGAACGAGCTGTTGAAGTCGAAGAAGCAGTCCACAATGAACGCAAACATCTTGAACAACTGAGAAGGAAGCGCGACGAGCTGCAACGCAATATCAAGTCTCGCGAAGAGCTGATGGACGATGGGTACGACACTATGAAAGCTCAGCAATCCTTAATACCAACTTTGGATGATGAAATCACATCAACTTTGTCTCAACTAGTCTCCATCCGAGAAGACATGGTTGGGCAGAGGCGACGCATCTGCGAAGACCTACAAACCATCTTCCCAATCGAACCCATCCCACAGAAATCCCTCCAATTCTCAATCCTAGGCATCCCCCTTCCCAACAGCGAATCGTTCGACTTCTCCGACGCCGACGCCGACGAGCTCGCCGCAGCACTCGGCTACGTCGCGCACCTGGTGCACAACCTAGCACTGTATCTCTCAGTGCCGCTACCCTACCCCATCCACCCCATGTGTAGCACGTCCACGATCAGCGACCCAATCTCACACCTGTGCACGCCGCGCGCGGCCCCCACCCCGACCCCCTCCGCATCCGCCCACGCCGGCGCAACCTACCCGCTGTTCGTGCGGGGCGCGCCGCGCTACCGGCTGGAGTACGGCACCTTCCTGCTGAACAAAGACGCGGCGCTGGCGGCGGCGCAGGCCGCATCCCTGCGCTTCCCCGACGCCCGCGCGTCGCTGCCAAACCTCAAGTACCTGCTGTACGTGCTGTGCGCGGGGGCGGGGGCCGTGCCGGCGCGGCGGGCGGGCGGCGTGCGCGCGCTGCGCGCCCGCGGCGCCGCAGGTGGAGGCGCGGCGATGAGCCGCGAGGCGTCGGCGGAGAGCGCGGGCGATGCCGCGGGCGAGCTAAGGAGGGCGTTGGGGGGCCCGCCGCCGCGGGAGCGCGGTGGAGGGAATAGCGGCGTTAGGGCGAATGGGAGTGCGCGGGGTGGGAGCGGTGAGATCGCGTCGCCCGCTGTGCTCGCTTCGGTGACGGGCAGGGCGAAGGTCGCGCTGCAGGCGCAGAAGGCGGGCTTGGGGAGCAGGCTGCGCGAGGGAGAGTGATGGTGCGATGGGCTGGTGGAGAGGAGGATTGCGGCGAGGGCGGCACTGCTGTAGAAATCCATCGTCAGAGAATGATGAGACTGAGTAATACACGTGTTGACATCAAATCACTATTCAATTGCCCGGTACGTAGCTAGCCATGAATCCCGCAACCATTTTAAAGTATGGCCTCGCAGAAGCCACCCATCTCAAGTGACGTTTTGCGAAACGTTATATCATTCCCGCCGTAAAACTTAAGAAAACGGAGACTGGCTCCAATCTTCCCGTAAGCAAATTAGCTTAAAGGCCGTTCTCCCGACGCGATTCCATCACATCAGACATTACGGCAAGCCAGTTTTGATTTTTCCACAAAGCTCCTCTCCCAATTGCAAAACAGTCAAAAGCAAATAGCCGGTATCCTATTTCCCGCCCTACGTTCCGAAAATTTTGCGTGTCCATGGTTTTAGATATACGAAATCATGAAGGTAGTAGACATATGGGGATGTGCTGTGATGCGCGCGCTCAAAGTGCCTCCCATGCAGGCAGTTTTCCGTAAGGACAGGAAGAAGTCGAAATTACTTCGTACGACCAAGTCATAGATGTTGGTGAGAAAGCGCGCAGAGTGTCCGTGCTGCCCTATAAACAAAATATTGAAATGAGACCTTATGTACGGGTATCGCTGAGACATGTTGAGAGGCCACAGAACAACCGTAGCCAGTAGTTGGGTATCGCAGCTCATTCAACGGCATACACGGAAACCGTGACGCCGTGCCGTGCTGTGGTGCATCATAACTCATGGCAATCGTCAACCTAGAAAGGTGATACGGCTACGCCAGACGCCAGCTGGACGTTCGTTGAGAAAGAGTTTATACAGAAGTATAGTATCTGGGCGATGAGAAACCGTATTATGGCTCAAATGGAACATCGGCTCGTAGAGAAGCCTCAGCTCGTTGCTTGAGGACTTCTGCGTGGACTTGCATGGCTCGTGACATCACTTTGGTGACTAGAAGTTGTTAGAATATGTGAAGTACCACGTAGAAGTTTACACTTACTGCCCCAAACCGCAGCCTTTTCAAGCATATATGCCGTTACCAAGAGTAGTCTGCTGCCATGTCCACAATCCTTCAGTGCAGAGTATGGTCCAAGAACAGCCTCGGGTGACGTGCCCATTGAGGCTGCATCAAACGTAATCTTAACATCAGCATGGTTCAAGATCTCGTTCAACTTCTCAAGTAGCTTGCAATCTTCGTCTTCAAGGAGCATTATGGCTGGTACTTGTGTGAAGTCAATCTCATCCCGACCAATGATGCCTAAGAAGCGACCAACACGTTCCTGAACCGTTGCAACCCACTCTGCAAGGACCTGGGCACAGTCAAAGGTGCACATGGCAGCTTGAATTGGTAACTCGCGAGAAGTAAATTCTGCAAAGGTAACACCGAGCTTATCCGCCATACTCAGGGAGTCAGCGGCATAAAAGGCAGCTTTGCGGAGATGACGTTCTCTCTTCGAAGACTGTCCAGGCTGTTGGACATTGGAGTTTGGTACTACGTTTGGGATGTCACTTGCGGCGTCAGCAAGAGCATCCTTCGGCGAACCAGGAGCACCAGGCGAGTTAGCTGACGTATTATTGGAAGTCGACGATGCGGATGGTTCTGATGAACAGTCGCGGGAATTCTCTGCGTGTTGAATGATCTCATGTCCGCGACCTAGCTCATCTGACATTGCCTCGAAATCACGTGCCCAGAACGATTCTTTGGATCGTCCCAAATTGACAAAGAGCCGAACGTATGCCAAGTCAAGAAGTGGGATGCTGTCAGCCGGTAAGGGCCCATACGGATTAGGCCTATCCAAAGTGTGATGTGAATTCGATCTCCAAGCAGCTTGCCATGCGCGAAGTGCGGGTTCAACTTGCGCATGCATCTGTTCGGTCTCTTGAGTCTTCCATTGACGGCCTTGATGTCGTTGCCTAGTTTCCCAGATATAAACATGAAGAGCATTAATGAGAACGTAGCATCCAAAAGTGCTCGGTTTGAGATCACTCTCCGGCAGCTCATCGAGTGGTACTGAGGAGCCAAATGTCGGATGATAAGACGAGGATAGTCGGGTATCGGGCCGTTGACGTTGGCTGGCGGTCAGCAAGAAGGTCAGAGCATCGGCAAACGTAATTGAATTTTGGTCAGCAAGTCCATAACCCCCTAGGGAGATCCACGTTCTTGGACTATCTGCAGCCCAAATATCTTCTTCGCATGGAAGGTTAAGATGGAGTTCTGAGTTGAGGATCCGCGGCTGGTGATTGTAAGCGGTAACCAGCAGGCTCGAAAGAACAAATACTGAAAAGAGTGTGCGTTTGCGTTCCTCCTTGGATTTCCATCTGTACCATTCTGCAAATTCCTCTTTCGTTTCTTGAGTGCCGTTACGTTGACGTAGTCGTGGTGACATGCCATCTTCTCCCATGTCTACATCACCGTCAACGGACATTGGCCGCATTGCATAAGATCGACTAATGTCTAGTTCGACATCAGGATCGGGCTTATCGAGTTCTGCGGCTTTGGCAAGGCTGACCAGAGCAGCGCAATGAGTCGTAGCAATGTCCGCGGCAATCTTATCACCACATTGATGGCCATAAATGAGATTGAGTAGCATTGCTTGAACGAGCCACAAGGGCGTCTTCTGAGGAGGCGTTGGTGCGCCGTTAAGGGAGGCGTTGCTGGCAATTGTCACTCCGGCAGTGCGTCGTTCTTCCAGATAGATGCTAATCATCTTCTTCGCGGCTTCAAAGAGATCCTTCCCAGCAGCATGATCAAACTCGTATGACGCTCCAATTGCAGCCATGGCCAAGATCAGGCAACCGCCACCACCGACGATGCCTTCACTGAACGAGTGATGCGCACGCATGTTTGAAGTAAAGACAGGAGAATCAAAGCTCAGGGTGGGAATGTGAAGGAATGGCATGTGTGGATGGAAGTAGTGGATGTAAGCGCTGACGTAGCGTTGGAGGTCGGCTGTGCTGGGTAACGAGACTTGCGGCATTCCAACTCTGGGTCCAAAGCCTGGAGACAGTGGAGAACTGATGGGAGGCTGAGAGTATTTTCGAGATGTGGCACCGTAGCCTGAGGGTTGAGAGAGACTGAAGATAAGAGCCTGGCGAGTGGCATCCGTGATGGAGTCAGTAGAGACAGACGTGACGGAACTTTGTCGAGCACTGCCATTCACCGAGGCAGAAGAGACGCTGGTGGTGTCCGAGTTGAAGGCCATGGGTTGTTGGAAATACTGATTCGGCATTCCTGGTATGGCAGTGGTCGGGCTTAGAGATGACAAAGGAGGTGGCGTGGAAAATAGTAAGCTGTCCGTCATTTGTTGTTCGTGAAGTTCCTTTGGCGAGATGGTATTGGCTTGTGAGACAAACTCTGGAAAGACAGCCTGGCTGATGGGATCGGTCGAGAAGCCACTGGACCCTACTAGAGCGGGAGCAATCATCGAGCTGGACCAGAGGTTTCCAGACGTCCGAGGCAGCGTATTTGATCCATCGACCATTACGTCGCTGAAACCGCTTTGGCTCGCGGTGCTAATGGCTGAAGGCGAGGAGCCGGCCACTACCGCTTCACCATTTCCATGTATGAGTGTTTCGCTTAGGCCTCTTGTCCAGTCGAATGAGTCGTCATCTTCCAACGCGGAAGCGAACGGAGGGAAGTTTTGAAACGGGGAGAAACTGGCACCCATGGCTGGACCGAAGTGAAGTTGAGCGGGATTGACTGTGGAGCCACTGAATATCTTGTCTGGGTCGAAGCTTTCGCCATTCATGCCAGGGATTGGTGCCGTCCGTAGTCCACCACCGAGATTGATATTGAGACCATGTGTTTCAAGCTTTGGAAGGCCTTGAATATGTGCGTGCTGGCTGTAGCCTGCCATTCTATGAAAGTCAAGCCCTCCGTGAGAGAAGCCATTGAGGCCTGAATGTGGGCTGAACTGCGGCATACCGTTCGCCCTGGCCATTCCCTGGCTCATGAGGAGATTAAGGGAGGTTCCATCGATGTGACTGATGGTATTAGCCCTTGGTCTCATGTTGGAGGTTTCATTGGCCCCGTTCATGTTGCCAGAAATGGAAGTTTTGCGAGCTTTGGAGTTTCCATTGGTCTGACCGGTACCAGCCACGCTTTCCCTGCGGCCATTTCGTGGACGAGAGGATGCTGCGCCTGCCTGGTGGAGTTTCTGCTGATGTCTCAGTAGCAAATCCCGCCGAGCAAAGCATCGTGTGCATTGCGGGCATTCGAACGGCTTCTCTTTCGTGTGTGATCGTTCGTGACGCTTAAGATGCTCAAGTCTTGCAAAGGAACGACCACATGTTTGGCAAACATGAGGACGAGGTTTGTCTGTCTTTGGTGGAGGAAAATTGTTCGCAGGGGCGGGAGCGTTTGCGGCTTTGGCGGCATTAGATGGGGGAGCTAAGCAAATGTCAGATTGCGAGTTCACGACGGAACGTCGAATGACGCATTTTCCGCCACACATACCATTTTCTTTGGTCGCAGCTGGCTCTTCAGCCGGCGTTGCAGTCGCAGCCTGAGCCATTGATTTTGGTAAACTTGACCGTACGGATTCGGAAAATCACAGTCAAGAAGTGATGCGTCGTGGAGGTGTGGTCCAAGTTGGAGGTTTGGCGCCGCACTTGAGCCTTTGTCTACGACTACTGTGCCCAATTTAAAGATTCCCAATGTTCGCGAACTCCCTAGCGGAAAACCCAGAGAACAATTTTTACATGGAAGAGCTTAAAAACTGGAAAGATCCCGCCAAGGTGTCGATACTTCGGAAATGCTAGGACCGAGATGGGCTTAGGTTCTCGGAAGGATAAAGGATAGACTCGAATTGAGAAGAATTGGCCTTCCCAGCGTTGCCAGGACCGAATGTGCGCCGTCAATAGATCGGTATGGGCCTGGATAACCTCGTCGTGGACGCGGCTGTCTCTCGAAGTACGTCGTCGGTTCTGCCGAATTGCTGCCGAGGCTGGGTAGGATGAATGGTAATCGAACGTCAGCGGCTTGAGCAGAGGCGCCCAAAACGAAAGAAAAAAGTTCGCAAAGGATGCGATCGAAGCGGAGATAAATTTCACAAAGTCGGAAAACCTCAGTGAGGTATCCTAGCGAGGGAGCGAAGAAGAGTGGTCGATTTGCCGCAGCGGAAGGTCGCCGAAAGGCCGACGGCTGGGGTAAGAGTTCGAGTGGTAAGAGCCGAGTCAGGTGCCAGAACAAGCTTATGCGAGCCTGGCTTCGCAGCTCACGGGCGTGAAGGATATGGCGTGTCGAAGGGGGGGAATTGTCGAGTGGAAGGATGGGTGTGTCTCTCACGGAGAGGTGTGCAGAGTGTGCAACTGGGTGAGGAAGAAGGACGGCGCGAAAAGGTCAGGTAGGTAATGATATGAAGTCTCGTCGGCCATGAGTGGCCACGGCGCCCCGGTCTCCACTGGGTAAATCTGGGGCAAAATAACAGCAGGGTTCTTGGGGGAAGCTAAGGGCCGTGGTGGCTAAGATTGATGGTGGTGGGTGGTGGGTGGTGGGTGGAGGCATAGCGTTGGAACTCCCGACCAGCGGCTTGCAGCCCATTTTCAACGCTTTGCGACGGCACACCGTATTGCGTAGGGCCGTCGGTTATCACTCACTCACCCCGTTGCATTTGCTTACGATGTATCTTGGACGAAGCATTCCCATGCTATCCGTTGCTGCTTTAGATGAGGATGGCGGAAGGCGGCTGGTTCTTTGTCTGGAACAACTGCAGTAGCTTGGAATTATTACCGCAGTTTCGATACCGTACCTCTACCGAGCACGCGGCGCCCTTCGTCGAACCGGCACCGGGTAGGGTGAGTTCGCAGCAGGGCATCCCCAACACCCGCAAACATGCTGCCGTCTCAATGTGCATTTCTATGATGCTGTCAGGAATTGCAGTGCAGTGCCAGCCTGTCCGTCAGCGTCACGCGTCTGCTACGCATGAATCCAGTACGCTTTCGTGCCTTGACCTGGCAACTTCGGGTCCCAAACACGACCAGCGTCCAGGAACCAGCACCACAATCCAACCATCGCCAACGTAGCTAGCTTATCCCCAAACCCAGACTCCAGACGCTTCCGCTTGAGCCGTCCCAAGGCTGCGCCTGGGGTGCTAGAAGTGCTGGCAAAGTCTAGCCGCCGCCGCCGCTGCCGCAAGGGCATGTCGAACAACACGGGTCGGGAGATGACACTACCCGCGTAAAATACCGTACCTCACTAAAACCACGGGCAGGGCGCTATTGACCATATCATGGCCCGTATTGAGTGGCTGTCAGGATCACCCTCGCGATGTTCGTTCGGAGCCCAAGCTTTCCAATCCAGTCTGTGATCGAGACCCTAAAGGAACGAGATTCGCCAACTTGAAGGCTGAAAAAGTGCAAATCTCCATGGTCTTTTGAGTGTAATTCTTTCCAAACAGCACTTGGTCTCGGCTTTGCCATTCGTGTGTCCTTTCTTCGAAAGTGGACTGCGCACCTGCAGTCACTACAAATCGCCGACCGGCGCCATGTCAGTCGTTACTACCCAGCTTCTCCTTCGCTCATCTCACGGTCTACAAGTTTTTCGTCACCCCAGAACTTGGGCTTCCAAGGGTG
>Ga0335073_10000614_pt1 | contig 46311 bp, 42 predicted proteins | sample Lox_Sample_22_FD_207093 | JGI IMG/M metagenome (GOLD analysis project Ga0335073, IMG submission 207093) | Soil microbial communities from Loxahatchee National Wildlife Refuge, Florida, United States - Lox_Sample_2.2 | ecosystem: Environmental > Terrestrial > Soil > Wetlands | place: USA...
TGGCTCGAAGGCCGGAGCAGCTGACCGTCTAGCGCTCTCCGAGGTCGAGTCGATACTCGGTGAGCTCGAGCGCGAGGAATTCGTTCCACCCCGCGTCCGCCGGCGTCCAGCCGCGGCGCTCGTAAACCTCCTCGCGCGCGCGTGGCCTGACGGCGTGTACAGCCGGGCTCGTCGGTAGCCCTGGGAGCGCATCTCGGCGATGGCCTCGTCGTGGAGGAGGGGAGCGGCGCCGCGGCCCCACCACTCGGGGAGTACGAACAGCTGCCACAGGTGGGCCAGTCCCGGGATCCGCTCGCCTCGGCGACTCGCCGGCGCTCCGCCGGGAGCCCGCCGGCGGCCCGGGAAGAACGCGACGTGCCCGGTCGGCGCGCCGTCGACGAGCGCGAGCAACGCCCAGGTCGCGTCGTCGGCGATCTGCCTGGCGGTCCGTTCGCGTTCGGTGGACATGTCGGGGGGCTGCCAGCCCGCAGGCGCGAACTCGACGTACGACGCGTATCCCGCCGCCACGTCGGCGACGAGCGCGTCCACGTCACTGTTACCGGCGCGGCGGGTAGCGAACATCGTGGTCATGATGCCGGGAACGCGAATGAACGCCACGAAGCCAAGGCGCGCGGCCGCTGGACCCTCCTCACGCGGCGGGTCTCTGACCGTCGCCGTGCGCGACGCGGCCCGGTTCGACCGCCGCGAGGTCGACGTCGCGGCGGGCCTGCTCGCGGCGATTCCGGTGGCGGCGGTGCTCGCGATCGGGTCGATCGCGTGGAGCGCGGTGGCCGGCGTCACGATGGGCGCCGGCGCGATGCTGATCGGGGTGGCCTGGCGTGTCGGCGGCGGCCGTCCCCCGCTGGCCGTGCTGGCCACCGACGCGGCGATCATGTCGCTCTCGACGTTCGTGGGGTGCGTGACGGGGTCGTCGGCGTGGCTACACCTCGTTGTGCTCGTCGTGTGGTCGCTCGCGGGCGGTCTGCTCGTGGCGCTCGGCAATCGCGGCGGGGTCATCGGCACCCAGGCGCTCATCGCGTTCGTGGTCTTCGGGCGTTTCAGCCAGCCGGCGGACGCCGCGCTGGCGCTCGCAGGGCTGGTGCTCGCCGGCGGCTGGGCTCAGGTCCTGTTCCTCACCATCGTCCGCTGGCCGCCCCCGCTCCGCGGGCAGCGAGCGGCCACCGCCGCCGGGTACCGGGAGCTGTCGCTGCTGGCCCCTGCGCCGTCAGAGACATCGACGCTGCCTGCCGCCACCGCGCTCGACCAGGCCGACGCCGCGCTGTCCACGCCGACGCTGTTCGGCGATCCCGCGGTGATGACGCTCCGCAGCCTCGTCACCGAGGGACGCCGGATCCGGGTCGAGCTGGCGGCGATCCACTTGCTGGTGCGGCGTCGGCAGGACGAGCCGGGCGAGCAGGGCGGGCCGCTGGATCGGGGCGCGCAGCGCGTGCTCGAGCTCGCCGGGACCGTGCTGGCTCTGGCGGCACGGGCGATCGAGGGTGATCGCGCCGCCGCCGCGGAGCTTCCGCGACACCTCGAGCGGCTGAGCTCGGACACCGCCGAGCACGCGTTGACGCCGACGGCCGACGGGCTATCGCTGTCGCGCCGGCTCGCCGCCTTGGCCGGACAGCTCCGGGCGGTCGCCGCGCTCGCGGTCACCGCCGGCGAGGCCAGCGGGCTGCTCGCCCGCCGCCCCCGCGCCTTCGGGAACCGGCCGCTCGACGGGTTGCGGGCGGCCCTGGCGCAGCTCCGCGCCAACGCGAGCCTCGACTCCCCGGTGGGCCGCCACGCGCTCCGGCTGGCGGTGGTGGTGCTCGTCGCCGAGCTGCTCGCGCGCCACCTGCCGCTGAGCCGGAGTTACTGGATGGTGGTCGCGGCCGCCACCACGCTTCGTCCGGAGTTCGGGGCCACGTTCACCCGCGGCGCCGAGCGCGCGGGCGGGACGGCGCTGGGCGTTGGCCTCGCCGGCGCGATCGCGGTCGCCCTGCATCCGAGCGGGGCTGCGACCGTCGTGCTCGTCGGGGTCCTGGCGTGGGCGGGTTATGCCACGTTCCAGGCCAGCTTCGCGGTCGGATTCGCGTTCATCACCGCCGTCGTCGTCTTCCTCCTGAACGCGATCAGCCCCGACACGCTCGCGACCGCCTGGGCGCGCCTGCTCGACACGCTCGTCGGCGGCGCGATCGGCTTGCTCGCCTACGCCGTCTGGCCGACGTGGTCGCAGACCTCGGCGCGGAACGCCCTGGCCGATCTGATCGACGTGGCGCGGGAGTACGTGACGGCGACGCTCGCCGCGATCACCACGGGGCGGCAGGCGAGCGCGCAGGAGATGCGCCCGCTCAGCCGGCGCGTGCGGCTGGCGCGCACACAGGCCGAGGCGACGGTGGCGCGGTCGCTGTCCGAGCCGGAGACGCGCCGGATCGACGCCGGGCAGAGCCAGGGGGCGCTGGCGGCGCTGCGCCGGCTGGTTCAGGCGGTCCACGTGCTGAGGCTCGACGCCCAGGAGGAGCGGACCCGCCGCCCGGTGCCGGCGCTGGCCCCGCTCGCCACCGACCTCGACACGCTCCTAGCCGACGTCGATGAGACGTTCCGGTCCAGGCCCGACGGACCGTCGCCCGCTTTCACGCTCCCGGATCTGCGCGAGCGCTACGACGAACTCGAGCGCGCCGGGCCCCACGACGCCGACACGGAGGCGCTGCTGACCGAGCTCGACGAGATCGTGGACGCCGCGAACGGGCTGGCGTCGCTCGCCGGGCTCGAGTCGGTCGACCGATAACGCGCGGGTGGTCGGCCCCTAGCCGAACACGTATCTGCGGGTGTACGTTCGCGTCGCCATTCGACTGGAGGAGCACGACATGCCGGAGGCTCTGATCTTGGAGTTCGAGGGCGTCGGCCGCGAGGAGTACGACGCAGTCAACGCCAGCCTCGGAATCGACCAGTACCGCAGGCAGGGCGAATTCCCAGCCGGGCAGCTGTTCCACGCCGGAGCGGCGAAGCCTGGCGGCTGGGTCGTCTTTGAAGTGTGGGAGTCCAGGGAAGCGCAGGAACGCTTCATGAACGAGCGTCTCGGGCGGGCGCTTCAAGCAGGTGGTGTCACTGCGCCGCCATCGAGGATGGAGTGGCTGGAACTAGGCGCTTACAACACCCCTTGGACCTGAGCGTGACCGGGAGGCATCGTCATGACATCAGAAGACAACAAGGCGATCGTGCGCCGCATAATCGACGAGGCCTGGAATCGAGGCGAGCTCGCAACCGTCGACGAGTTGTTCGCTCCCGATTACGTGGAGTACAACCCGCGGCCGGGCCAGGAGCCCGGAATTGAGGGCTACAAGGGCGGGATATTGATGCTCCGCGCCGCGTTTCCCGACCTTCGCCTCGAGCTCCACGAAATCCTTGCCGAGGGCGACCGGACCGCGGTCCGCTACACGCTGCACGGCACGCAGGAAGGCGAGTTGATGGGGTTGCCGGCGTCCGGGCAGCGCGTGGCGAGCGATGGGATGGTGTTCGCCCGTTTCGAAGACGGGAAGGTCGTCGAGCGGTGGGGCGTGCAGGACATGCTTACGCTGCTCCAGCAGATCGGCGCATTCCCGGCGCCTGCGGCAGCCACCGGATGACGCAGCGCTAGGCGGGGCGGGCCGGCGGCCACGGCCGCAGCGGCTTGCCGATCTCCCAGTGATGCCCGAACGGGTCCGCGATCCGGCCCAGGCGCCAGCCATGCTCGTCGGCCGCCGCCCGCACGAGCGTCGCTCCCGCCGCGACGGCGCGCGAGATCGCCGCGTCCGGGTCATCGACGATCAGGAGCATCCGGACGGTGCCCCCGCCGACCGTCTCCGGCGAGAAGTTGAAGTGCTCGGGAGACTCGTCGGCGACCCAGAACGACGAGCCGTCCCCGACCTGCAATTGCGACACCACGGCCTCGTTCAACGCATCACCACCCACCCGGTAAACCTCGACTGCCCCGAACGCCTTCTTGTAGAACTCGACGGCCTCGCGACCGCGCCGCACCGACAGCTGCGGCGCGACCTGGGCGGTCACGACCGGTTCGCCCGCGCCGTCTTCCGGCGCGCGGTCGCGTCGAGCACGGCCTTGCGCAGCCGGACCGAGTGAGGCGTGACCTCGACGCACTCGTCGGCCCGCAGGAACTCGAGCGCCTGGTCGAGCGACAGCTCGCGCTTGGGGACGAGCCGCACGAGCTCGTCGGCGGTGGAGGAGCGCATGTTCGTCAGATGCTTCTCCTTGGTGGCGTTGACGTCGAGGTCTTCGGCCCGCGAGTTCTCGCCGACGATCATCCCCTCGTAGACGTCTTCGCCCGGGCCGACGAACAGCGTGCCCCGCTCCTGGAGGTTGTAGAGCGCGAACGCCGCCACGGCGCCGCGCCGGTCGGACACCAGTGACCCCGTCGGCCGGGTCCGGAGCTCGCCGTGCCACGGCTCCCAGCGATCGAACACGTGGTGCACGAGCCCCGTCCCGCGCGTCTCGGTGAGGAACTCGGTGCGGAAGCCGATCAGCCCCCGGGCTGGCACGAGGTACTCCATCCGCACCCAGCCCGTCCCGTGGTTCACCATCTGCTCGAGCCGCCCCTTGCGCATCGCCAGCAGTTGCGTGATCACCCCGACGTAGTCCTCGGGCGCGTCGACGCTCATCCGCTCGACCGGCTCGCAGCGCCGGCCATCGATGTCGCGCGTGACCACCTGCGGCTTTCCGACGGTGAGCTCGTAGCCCTCGCGCCGCATCAGCTCGACGAGCACCGCGAGCGCAAGCTCGCCCCGCCCCTGCACCTCCCACACGTCGGGGCGCTCCGTGTCGAGCACGCGCAGCGAGACGTTCCCCACCAGCTCGCGCTCGAGCCGGGCCTTGACCTGCGACGCGGTCAGCTTGTCGCCGTCCTGCCCGGACAGCGGCGAGGTGTTGATCCCGATCGTGACCGACAGCGACGGTTCGTCGACGGTGATCACCGGCAGCGGTCGCGGATCCTCGGCCGACGCGAGCGTCTCCCCGATCGTGATCTCCGGTATCCCGGCGACCGAGATGATCTCGCCGGCGCTCGCCTCGGCCGCCTCGACGCGCTCGAGCGCCTCGGTCACGTACAGCTCGCCGACCTTGACCCGCTCGATCTCGCCGTCGGCACGGCACCACGCGATCGTCTCTCCGCGCTGAAGTGCGCCGTGGCGGACGCGGCAGATCGCGAGCCGTCCGAGATATGGGGAGGCGTCGAGATTGGTGACATGCGCCTGGAATGGATGCGATGGGTCGTACTCGGGGGCCGGTATGTGCGTGATCAGTAGCTCTACGAGCGGTCCGAGATCGGTCCCGGGAACCGCCGGGTCCAGCGACGCCCAACCGGCCTTGGCGTTCGTGTACACGATCGGGAACTCGATCTGCGACTCGTCCGCATCGAGATCCAGGAACAGCTCGTAAACCTCGTCGACGACCTCGTCGATGCGGGCATCCGGCCGGTCGACCTTGTTGACGACGAGGATCACCGGCAGCCGGGCCTCGAGCGCCTTGCGCAGCACGAAGCGGGTCTGGGGGAGTGGACCTTCGCTCGCATCGACGAGCAGTAGCACGCCGTCGACCATCGTCAGTCCGCGCTCGACCTCGCCGCCGAAGTCGGCGTGCCCTGGCGTATCGACGATGTTGAGCTTGACGCCGCCGTAGCGAACGGCGGTGTTCTTGGCGAGGATCGTGATCCCCTTCTCGCGCTCGAGGTCCATCGAGTCCATGACTCGATCCGCCACCTCCTGGCCGGCGCGAAATGCCCCGGATTGCCACAGCAGGGCGTCGACCAGCGTCGTCTTGCCATGGTCGACGTGCGCGACGATCGCCAGATTTCGGATGTCTTCGCGGAAGGCCATCGGCCCTCACGATAGAGACGACGAACTGACCTAGATCGTCGCGCTGACCATCGACGTCACGCCGCCCCAGGTGCTGAGCACCGACAGCGTGGCGTTCCTGCGCTGCGTCGCCAGCGTCTGGAACATCCGGCTCAGCCGGAGCGTGACCGTGGTCGTGCGCTTGCCGCGGACCGTGGCCCTGCGCGTCAGCAGCACCCGGGTTCCGGAGCGGCCCTCCAGGCGCACGCCGCACGACGCCGAGCCGTGACAGCGGAGCACTACGACAAGTGAGGAACCCCTCGCCTTGACGCTCGTGATCGTCACCGGCGAGGTCCGGAAGCGAACGACCGCACTGGCGGCGCTCCCACCGGCGTCGCTCGCGACCACCCGGAAGTAGTAGATCTTGCCCGGGGACAGGTTCCGGAGGGTCAACGTGACGGTCCTCGACTCCGCCGACGACGAGGCCGCCAACGAGCCCGAGGCGCTCCGCCCCAGCGCCGGCGTCGTCCCGTACTCGAACGCGTACGTGGTCGCGGCTCCCCGCGAGGCGACCGTCGCGCTCACGGTGGCGCTCGTCGCGGCCGGCGCCAGACGGATCACGGCCACCGACGGGGCGGCGAGCGGCGTGCTCCCGCTGCTTGGCGACCCGCCGGTCTCGGACACGGGCGGCGCGCTCGTCGTGGTCGTCGTCGACGTCGTGGTCTGGGTGTTCGGCGGGTTCTGGCTCGGGCTCGAGCTTGAGTTCGCCGTCGACTGCATCGGAGTCGTCAGCGTGAAGTCGTACCCGTACTCGGTCCCGAGCGAGTTCTGAGCGACGAGCCGGTAGTGGTAGGTCGTACCCGAGGCGAGACCCGGGAGAGAGTCGGTCACCGATACCGGGCTGGTGCCCGAGCCGATGTCGTTCGGGGTGGTCGACTGGCCGTAGTTCGTGGTCGTGCCGTACTCCCACCAGTACTTGGTGTCGTTGCCGTTTGGATAGACCCCGCCCTCGAGCTGGGCGGAGGCGGGGGTCACATCGAGCGCGTAGTCGCCGGTCGTTCCCGGGCCGCTGATGCCCGGCGCGCCACTCGCGACCGCGCCCGAGATGCTGCCCACGCCGGTCGGACCGTCGTAGCCGGGACCGGCGGTGCAGATGTATGCAATCGAAGGAGCGCACGACCCGTTGGAGCCGGTCGTGGGGTCGTTCAGCAGCGACGCGTTCGCGTACGCCCACGATGGTCCCTGGGCGGCCGAGCCGAGCAGGGCGTAGTAGGCCGCGATCAGCGGCGAGGCCTCGCTGGTTCCGCCGACGACGACCCAGCCCCCGTCGTCCGAGTCGTAGACCTGCATCCCGGTGTCGGGGTCGGCGTCCGCCGAGATGTCGGCGTACGAGCGGCCCGTGCAGGCGAAGCCTGACTGCCACGCCGGCTGGGTGGCGGCCTGGTTGCAGCCGGAGCCCGCGCCCGACCACGCGGATTCGGTGAACGCGCGGACGGTCTGAACGCCGCTCGCGCTCGCCGGCTCGAGCGTCGTCCCGCCGGCCGCGGCGACGCCCGGGAGCGCCGCCGGGAAGTCGTTGGTCCCCGCGGGCGGATAGCCGGCGTCGCCCGACGCGGCGACGGTGGTCACCCCCGAGAACGTGTAGTCGCCCGAGGTCGGGAAGTTGTGCGCGGCCCGCCCGCTCAGGGCGACATCCCAGCTGTCGGAGATCACGGTGGCGCCGAGCTGGTCGGCCTCGAGCTGGGCGGGTGCCAGATCGGAAACCTGGTCGCTGTTGGCCTCGACGAGCGCGATGTGGCAGTTCGGGCATAGCGCAGAGATCGCATCGAGATCGAGCGAGATTTCCAGCTCCCAGCCGGAGTTGACGGTGGTCGGGTAGGTGGAGCCGCCGGTCTGGTTCACCTTCGTGAAGCATCCGTTCGCGGTCGTGCACGCCGGCAGTCCGAACTCGGAGCGGTACGCGGCGAGGTCGGCCTCGGCGTTCGGATCATCGAATGCGTCGACGGTGGCGATCGTCATGCCGGCCCCGGCAGTTTGCGAGAGATATGCCAGGTCGTAGGCCTGCTGGAGGTACGCGGGGGTTCCGGGTTGGGGCGCCGCCGCGGCGGGGACCTCGGCTGATGCCGCGTGGCTGCGCGGCGGACGCGGCCGGCGAAGCCGGAAGGGCGAGGCCGGCGTGCTTAGCCGGGGATGGACGAGCGAGTGGGTGCCCCGCAATCCGAGGATCTGGGCGAGGCAGGTCGCGCGCGAGGAATTGGCGGCGGCGCACGCGGCCACAGGCGTGACGCTGGCGGCATTCGACAGGCCGGTGGTGGCGTTGGTGATGCTGGCCGGCGCCTGCGCCGAGGCCGAGCTCACCGCCGGGGAGAGCCCGCCGGCGACAGCCAGCAGCGCCGTCGCGTATAGCCATGCGGCGGCCCGTCCACGACGCGTACGCGGCGTGCGGAAGACGGTCGGGGCTCTGAGGAAGCTTGCGGGAATCACTCTCATGCACCGACGAGGCTGCAAGGCCCCCATTCGGTATCGGCAGGTTTTCGCGAAACCTTTAGCGCTCTTGCGCAGATTTAGACCGTTATACGATGCGCCGAAAGTTGGACTGAATTCCGGGCCGCGCGCAGACGAGACGAATGGCGGTCCGAGACAACGGCCGGCCCACGCGCGGCGAGTTCGTTATTAGGGTACCCTAACCGGCCCGATGCCCTCAGGACTTGCAGAGCTGCGGCAGGTCGGATCTGGAAAGCGCGCGAAATCCTCTCGCGCGGCGTTCTACGTGTGGACCGCAATCCTGCTTGCAATCGCGGTCGTCGTCGTGGTGATCAGCTGGCACGCGCGCGGCGGCACCACCGACCCCACCGACCTGCCCCCGGGTCATAGCCTGAGCCATACGACGGTGGTGATCGACAGCGCGATCCTCGTGTTCCGCGAGGGCCTCGAGACGATCCTCGTGCTCGCCGCGGTCATGGCGAGCTTCCTCGGGGGCAACCGCATCTACCGTCGGCCGGTGGCTGCCGGCAGCGGGGCGGCGATCGGCGCCGGCGTTGCCACCTGGTTGTTCGTGGTCTGGCTGATCGGGCGCTTCCACGGTGGCGAGTTCGACGTCCAGGCCGCCACCGGGCTGCCCTCGCTGCTCGTGCTCCTGCTCGTGATGAACTGGTTCTTTCACAAGGTCTATTGGACCGGTTGGATCTCCAGCCATCACAAGCGCCGGCGAGGTCTGCTGTCCGCCGATCCTGAGACGAACAGACGCCGCGTGCTCGCCGGGCTCGTGCTGCTCGGGTTCACCTCGGTGTACCGCGAGTGCTTCGAGATCGTGATCTTCCTCCAGAACCTGCGCGAGCTCTACGGCGCGAGCGTCGTCCTCGAGGGGGTCGTTATCGGGCTGTTGTTCACCGCCGCCGCCGGCGTCCTGACGTTCGCGCTTCATCAGCGCCTGCCCTACCGCAGGCTCCTGATCATCACCGGGGTGATGTTGCTGTTCGTGCTGCTGGTCTCGGTCGGCGAGGAGGTCAACGAGATGCAGCTCGCCGGCTGGATCGGCACGACCCAGGTCCCCGGGCTCAGCGTGCCCGGCTGGATGGGGACCTGGTTCTCGATCTTCCCCAACTGGGAGACGTTCGCAGGCCAATTGATCGCGCTCGCGATCGTCATCGGCTCTTATGTGGGGGCTCAGTACATGCGGGTGTGGCGTCCGCGCCGACGCGGACGCCACGCCGCGCACATCGCGGTCGCGCCGCCCGAGGAGCGACCCGGCGACCGCGCGGCCCGCGGCACCCCCGCGAACGCACTCGCGTAGTCGCGCCCGTCACATTCGCACGGTTACGCGCGTCAAGTAATAGCTGACATTACGCGCGCGGCAGCGTGCCGCTGGAAGGTCACAAGCCCGCGAAGCGTCCGTGCTACACATCGAAGAGAAGACCGGGTCACTAAGCGAGAGCAGGGGCGCAGCGTGGCCACTCGCCGAGACCGGATCAGGAGTCATCTAGTGCTGAAAGTCACACGCTGGTGCATCGCCCACCGTGGTCGCGTGTTCCTCGCCTGGATTGCGATTGCGGTTATAACCACCGCCGTTGCCGGCGCCGCCGGGCGCAACTACGCGACCAATTTCAGCCTGCCCGGAACGGAGTCCCAGCGGGCCCTCGACCTGCTCAAGAACGAGTTCCCCGCGCAAAGCGGTGATGTCGACACGATCGTGTTCCACACCACCAGCGGCACCGTCGATGACCCGGATGTCCAGTCGGCGATCACAAAGCTGCTCGATCAGGTCAAGAGCGATCCGCATGTCATCTCGGTGCGGAGTCCACTCGGTCCGGACGGCGGGGTCCAGATCTCCAAGGACCGCAAGACCGCGTTCGCGACGATCAACTACAACAAACCGGCGAACCTGGTGCCGAACGACGCCGGTAAGCCCGTGCTCGACCAGGTTGCCGCGGTGCACGTTCCCGGCCTGAAGGTCGCGGCCGGCGGCCAGGTGATCGAGAACGCCGAGGGATTCACCGTCGGCCCGGCGACCCTGATCGGAACGATCGCCGCGCTGATCATCCTGCTGTTCACGTTTGGCTCGCTGGTCGCCGCCGGGATGCCGCTGATCACCGCCGGCTTCGGGCTGATCACCGGCGTCGCCTTGATCGGACTGGCGACGCACGTCACGAGCATCCCGAACGTCTCGACCGATCTCGCGTTGATGATCGGCCTGGGCGTCGGCGTCGACTACGCGCTGTTCATCGTCACGCGCTTCAAAGAGAACTACGTCCAGTTCGGCGATGTGGATCGATCGGTGATCGAGGCGATGGACACGTCCGGACGGGCGATCCTGCTCGCGGGCACGACCGTGACGATCGCGCTGCTCGGGATGTTCGTAACCGGCGTCAGCTTCATGTACGGCCTGGCGATCGCTTCGGTGCTCGCGGTGCTGCTGACGATGATCGCGTCGCTGACCGTGCTCCCGGCGATGCTGTCGAAGCTGGGTCACCGGATCGTGCGTCCCCGTACGCGGCGTGGTCTGTTCCGTCGCGGTGCTGCCGCGCCCGCGCCGGCGGTGGCGGACGGCTCGGCTGACGCCGTGATGAAGGCCGCCTCGCGCTCGCGCTGGCGCCAGTGGAGCCGGACGGTCCAGCGCCGTCCGTGGCCGCTCGCGATCCTCTCCCTGGGCCTGATGGTTGCCCTGCTGTTGCCCGTGGTTGGCCTGCGCCTCGAGAGCAGCGACGCCGGAAACGATCCGTCCAACACGAACACGAGACAGGCGTTCGACCTCCTGGCCGACGGCTTCGGCGCTGGATTCAACGGCCCGTTGCTGATCGTCACCGAGCTCCCGAACCAGAACAAGGAAGCCGCTCTGAACGCGGTCAGCGATGCGGTCAGGAAGACGCCGAACGTGGTCGCGGTCACGCCAGCACGGACCTCGCCGTCGGGCAACGTCGCGGTGTTCGAGGCGTATCCCGGCTCGGCGCCGCAGGCTGTGGCGACGACCGACCTGGTGAATCACCTCCGGCAGGATGTGGCCCCGCCGGTCGAGCAGCAGACCGGGTCGAAGGTTCTGGTGGGCGGCTTCACCGCCGGCTCGATCGACTTCTCGCACGTGCTCGCGAACAAGCTGCCGCTGTTCATCGGGGTCGTCGTCGTCCTGTCGGCGCTGCTTCTGTTCGTGATCTTCCGTTCGATCGTGATCCCGATCCAGGCCGCGTTGATGAACCTGCTCAGCATCGGCGGCGCGCTCGGCGTCACCGTGCTCGTGTTCCAGGACGGCTGGTTCGCGAGCGTGCTCGGGATCGAGAAGGGGCCGGTCGAACCGTGGATACCGGTGCTCATGTTCGCGGTCGTGTTCGGCTTGTCGATGGACTACGAGGTGTTCTTGATCTCGCGGATCCGAGAGCAGTGGATCCGCAAGCGCGACGCGTCCGAGGCAGTCGCGGACGGGATCGCGTTCACCGGCCGGGTGATCACGGCGGCGGCGGCGATCATGATCTGCGTGTTCCTGTCGTTCATGCTCGGCAACGAGCGCGTGCTCAAGGAGTTCGGCTTCGGCCTGGCGGCGGCGGTGCTGCTCGACGCCCTGATCGTGCGCTGTGTGCTCCTGCCGGCGGTGCTCGAACTGCTCGGCCCGACGACCTGGAAGCTGCCGCGCTGGCTCGATCTCCGTCTTCCCCACATCAACATCGAGGGCTCCTCGGCGCGCGCGCTGCTCGAAGAGCCGGGTGCGGAGTCGGACGAGTCGGTGGAGCGAGAGCCCGCCCAGGTCTAGCCGCGTCAGCCCCGGGGCCGGCTGCCGGTCGGTCCCGGGGCTCGCCGACCTGCATAACTCGACAATCGAGCGGTTCACGCGGGACCGTGCCGTATAACGCGCGATATACGTGCACGACGCGGCAACGTCGACGCGAGTCCGCTCGATTGCCGTGATGTGCAGGTCCAGATCGGGAAAGCGCCTCTCCCGCCGACCTGCACGGGTTGCCAATCGCATCACCCTCGCGCCACCGCGTCAGACGACGCATGTCCCCACATGCCTCGTCGGCCGCGGTTCGACGTGCGCGGCTCGATTGGCAGGGTTTGCAGGTCCGGGTCGGGCTACGAACGGATCCGGGCGGCGTCCCAGGTGCCGCCGTTCTCACTGGAGGCGGTGGCCCCAGAAACCCCGCCAGCGCCACCGACCGCCGCCGGATACGCCCGCAACGTCCCGATCAGCTCGGGGTCCTCGCCGGCGAGCGCCATCCAGGCCGAGCGCAGCCCCTGGCTGGCGCCGGCCTGCAGGACCGACACCCGGTGCTCGAGCTGCGAGACCACCAGCGACCCGGAGCCCGGGCGGATCACGCACACCGCGGGCTCCCGCTCGCGGTCGGCGGCCCAACTGGCGAGCGACGCGCACAGGGTGTCGTACCGCGGCGACCGTGTCTCCCGCAACCCCACGAGCGCCGGATTTATCGCTCGGAGGTAACGGTCGGTCAGCCGCGCCACCACCGGCGACAGCCCGGCGTGCTGCACCCCCTCGGGGCGCGTCAGCAACACGAGCACGTCGGTGGCGCTCGTGCACGCGACCCCCACGGGGATGGCCTCGGCGAGCGTGGCGTCGAGCAGGCGCATGCCGCGGAAGCCGACGGGGCCGCCGGCGAGCCACGGCAGCCGTGACGAGGCCCGCATCGCGCACCGGATCTCGTCCGGAGACGACAGCTCCGCGAGGTCGACGATCGCCGCCCGGTCGGCGTCTGTGGCCGTGAAGTGGAGGTCGATCCCGGATGAGAAAACGGACTCGAAGCGCAGCGGGCGCTCATGCGCCCACACGTGATTGATGACGTGGTCCATGTCGAACGCCGGGCCGCCCCGCAACGCCCGCGCGAAGCTCACGAAACGTGGATCGCCGAAGCCGTACTGGTAGAGGGTCGCGAGGTAGCTGGCCTGGCCGGCGAGCAGGAACGCGGCGTTGAAGGCGCCGGCCGACGCTCCGTGGACCTCGTCGATGGCGTCGCGCAGCCCGAGCTGCTCGATCGCCGAGGTCATCCCCGCCGACACGACGCCCCGCATCCCGCCGCCCTCGATCACCAGTGCGACGCGCCGGCCGTCGTTCCGCGCCCCCGGCCGGGACCCCTCCTCACGCCGCCGCAGGATAGTCTGGACCACCCGGTGCTGGCGCATGTCCTCGGTCTCGAGGTGGGCCGGCCGAAACGGGTCCGGTGTGAAGCGGGGCAGGAGCACGAACCCGGGTAATCGTAGTTGCGGATCGCCCGCCCGGTCGTGGGCCTCAGAGACCGCGTTAACGTCCTGTAACGAACGTCACACACTGGGTATTAATCCCACGGTGTTGCCCTTCCGCCGTAAGCCGTCGCGTCGCCAGCGGGTCCTCGACGCAGCGCGCGCCGCGCCGGCGCGCGGCCGTGAGCTGCGCAAGGCCGCGGCCCAGCTCGACGTGCCCTGGGCCAGGTCGTGGTTCGCCGGGTTCATCCGCGAGAACTTCATGCGGTTCGTGCTCAACCCGACGATGGACTACTACGCCGCTCGCCGGGCCTCCGGCAAGGAGAAGCTCGAGGGGGTCAAGGGGCCGGTGATCCTCGTCGCCAACCACGCCAGCCACATGGACACGCCGGTGATCCTGTCGGCGCTGCCGCGGCGGCTGCGCCGGCGGACCGTGGTCGCCGCCGCCGCCGACTACTTCTACCGCAACCGCGTCGTGGCCTCGCTCGTGTCGCTGATCTTCAACACGGTGCCGATCGAGCGCAAGGGCGGCGGCGGCGCCTCGAAGAACAGCAGCCACCTCGACAAGCTGCTCGATCAGGGGTGGAGCCTGCTGCTGTACCCAGAGGGCACGCGCTCCCGCGGCGGCATGCCCGGCCCGCTTCGCCGCGGCGCCGCCGTGCTCGCCGCGGCACACCACCTGACGATCGTCCCGATCCGGGTGACGGGCACCGCGCAGGCCATGCCCCCCGGGCGCCTGTGGCCGAAGCGGCTGCGGAGCAAGCCGGTCCCGAGGCGCCACCGGATCGAGGTCTCGTTCGGCGAGCCGATCACGGCCACCGGCGACCCGACCGAGTTGATGGAGCGGGTCCGCGGGTTCTTCGAGAACGGCAGCGCACCGAGCCCGTACCGCTCGCCCTACCGGCAGCGCGCCACGGCCGGCAGCGAACGCTGACGAGCACCCGAACCTGAACGCTGACGAGCGCCCGAACCCCGGGGACGAACGCGTGCGCGCTGCGTCGCCCGCAACCGACTTGCACTCGCCAGGTATCGCGCTACGATATCTCATAACGATATCTGCCAACCGCGGTGCGAGAGGAGTACGACATGAGCAATCACGCACCCACCGCCGACGAGCGACGCGTTCAGCCGGAGATTCCGCGCTCGCGATTTGCGCTCGGCATGGCCCGGTACCCCCGGAACATGGAGGATCTGCGCCTCGGGCGATTCTCCGACGGGCAGCAGACGCGTCCAGCTCGCGGGCTGCACCGAGGTCGCTTCAGCGAGGGTCAGGAAGTGCTGGGTGACGAGGAGCCGGAGAAGCACGTTCGCCGGCGCTACAGCGAGGGCATGGAGACTCGCTAGCTCAAAGGGTTCCGCACCCGATATCGTCGCGCGACATGGCGCTCGACCAAGCGGACTTCACGCACCTGCTGGAGCTGCGCACCGGCTTGCGCCGTTTTCTCCGCTGGAGCGAGGACCAGGCCAAGGCCGCCGGCCTGACGCCGGCCAAGCACCAGCTGTTGCTCGCGGTCCGGGGACACCCCGACCCGTCCGGGCCCACCGTCGGCGAAATCGCGGACTACCTCGTTCTACGCCACCACAGCGCCGTCGGTCTGATCGACCGGGCCGTCGCCGACGGGCTCGTCCAGCGCAACCCGGATCCTCGTAGCAAGAGCGTGGTGCGGATCACGCTCACGCCGGCCGGTATGGACAAGCTCGAGCTGCTCTCCGAAGCTCATCTCGAGGAGATCACCCACCTGGCTCCGACGATGCAGGCGCTGTGGCACGCGGTCGAGCAGTCGGACGGCAACGGCGCGCACCCCGCCGCCGCGCGGGCCGTGGCCGCCGGCCGGTAGGCGTCACTCGTCGTCGTCGACCCAGTCGACCGCCCGCGCCACGGCCTTCTTCCACTTACGGTATCCGCGGTCGCGGAGACCGCCGTCCATGCTCGGTCGCCACTCAGCCGCCTTGTGCCAGTTCTGCGTGAGGCTGCCGGTGTCCGTCCAGAACCCCACGGCGAGACCCGCGGTATAAGCGGCACCGAGGGACACGGTCTCGGAGACGATCGGTCGCATCACGGGAATGTCGAGGACATCGGCGAGCGTCTGCATCAGCAGGTTGTTGGCGGTCATTCCGCCGTCGACGCGGAGCTCCGAGAGCTGGCTGCCGTAGTCGCTGTTCATCGCCTCGACGACCTCTCGCGTCTGCCACGCGGTCGCCTCGAGCACCGCGCGCGCAAGATGGCCCCGATTGATGTAGCCGGTGAGCCCCGCGATCACGCCGCGGGCGTCACTCCGCCAGTGAGGCGCGAACAACCCCGAGAAAGCGGGCACGAAGTAGCAGCCGCCGTTGTCCTCGACGGTCAGCGCCAGCGTCTCGATCTCGGGTGCGCTGCCGATCAACCCGATGTTGTCCCGGAACCACTGGACAAGCGCGCCGGTGATCGCGATCGATCCTTCGAGCGCGTACACGGCCGGCTGGTCGCCGAGCTTGTATCCGAGCGTGGTGAGCAGCCCGCTGTCGGACGTCACCGGGCGGGCGCCCGTGTTCAGCACGAAGAAGCTTCCGGTCCCGAACGTGCACTTCGCGTCGCCGGGGGTGAAGCAGGTCTGCCCGACGAGTGCAGCGTGCTGATCGCCGAGTGCGGAGGCGACCGGGACTCCCGCGAGCGGCGCACCTGCCTCGCCGTAGGCCTCCGAGGAGGCACGGATCTCCGGAAGCATCGCGGCCGGCACTCCCAGTGCGTCGAGCAGGTCGGGATCCCAATCGAGCGTCTCGAGGTTCATCAGCAAGGTCCGGCTGGCGTTGGTCACGTCGGTGACGTGAACGCCGCACAGGTTCCAGATGAGCCACGAGTCGATCGTGCCGAACAGGACCTCTCCCGCCTCCGCGCGTTCGCGCAGTCCCGGGGCGTTGTCGAGCAGCCACCGGATCTTGGGGCCGGAGAAATAGGTGGTGACCGGCAGCCCGGTCTTCGCGCGGAACATGTCCTGCCCGAACTCGCCGGCCAGCTCGCGGCACAGCCGATCGGTGCGCGTGTCCTGCCAGTTGATCGCGTTGTGGACCGGCATGCCCGTGCCACGGTCCCACAGCACCGTGGTCTCTCGCTGGTTGGCGATGCCCAGCGCGCACAGGTCCGCCGGCGACAGGTCGGCCTTGTCCAGCGCCACCCGCACGACCAGCAGGACGTTTCGCATGATCTCCTCCGCGTCGTGCTCGACCCAGCCCGGTCGCGGGAAGTGCTGCGCATGCTCCTGCTGGGCGACCGAGATGATGCGGGCGCGGTCGTCGAACACGAAGCACCTCGACGACGCCGTCCCCTGGTCGATCGAGGCTACGTATCGCCCGGCGGTGCTCACGTCCGGGGAAGTCTATGCAGGTAATGGAGCTTGAAGGGCGGTCGCGCTACCACGGAATCGCGCCAAGCTCTCGGGATACGGCGCGGGCCGCCTCGACGACATGGTCGACCAACTCGGCGCGAGGCCGGCCGTTACCGTACACACGCTCGGTCGGACCCGAGATCCCGATCGCGCCGACGGTGACGGCTCGCCGGTCCTCGATCGGCGCCGCGACCGAGGCCACGCCCTGGAACAACTCGCCGACGTCGCTGGCCCAGCCGCGCGTCGCGGTCTCGTCTAGCTCCAGTCGAAACTGGGGGAGGTCCGTCACGGTCGCCGCCGTATAGCTCCGGAGCCCGCCGTTGCGCGACAGCGCCGCCACGGCGTGCTCGTGGCTCGCGAGCAGAGCCTTGCCCAGGGCCGTCGCATGCGGCGGCAGCAGGCTGCCGACCTCGAGCGCCTGGCGGGTGTCATCGGGCCGGAACACGTGGTGCACGATCAGGACCTGGTTCTCGTGCAGCGTGCCGATCCGGACGCTCTCGCCGCTTCGCGTCGCGAGCGCGTCGGCCCAGTTGAGCGCGCGGGTGCGCAGCTCGTTGCCATCGAGATAGCTCGACCCCATGTGGAGCAGCGCGGGTCCGAGCTGGTACTTGCCCGATTCGCTGTCCTGCTCGACGAAGCCGACGTCCCGAAGCGTCTTGAGGATCCCGAACACGGTCCCTTTCGGGAGACTCAGCTCGCCCGCCAGTTCGGCAACGCCCAACCGTCGAGACCGTCCCGAGAGCAGCCGGAGAATCGCGGCCGCGCGCTCGATTGATTGGATCGATCCGGGCATCGTGCCCGGGCTATTACCCGCTAGCGAGTGAGGTTGATCAGGCCGGCCGGGTTCTCGACCAGACGTTGGCGGCCCGCGTCAGCGTCTTCTTCGGGCGCAGTGCTGGCGCGAGCACCTCTCCGTGCCCCAAAGCCAGCTTTTTCAGCGACCGGTGCGGCACCGCCGGGACGCCGAGCTTCTCGGCAGCTTCGACCACCGCGCGGCGCTTGCGCCCGCGCGACAGCGGCAGCTCGAGCGCGACGATCCGCGCGTGCTTGCCGCGCATGCCGTAAATGTGCGCCTCGATCCGGCCCCACACGACCACGGCGCCGCCGATGAAGTCGGGGGTCGCCGCCGATGCAGTCCGCGGACACGGGTCGTAGTACGCGTAGACGCCGCAGCTGCAGTCCTTGGCCGGCACGTCATCGTCCGCGTGCCCGCGATCGCAGCAAGCGGTCAAGCGACCGTCGGGCCATTGCGAACCGTCCCACAACGACGTGAGGCCCAGGTCAGTCATGCGCCACTGCCGGAAGCCGACGAGCGGGACGATCAGGTCCGGGGCGACGTCGAGGGAACTCATCGTGGCGCCCTGCGCTTGCTACCGCGTCGGGACGGGCTCTCGTTCCGGCGCAGGTTTCGAGCGATCGGGCTCGGGGTCGGGAGCGATCGCCGGTTGCCGCGGCTGGGTCGCGGGAACGCGGATCGGTTCGACGGTGATCGTCTTCGATGGGCCGTCGAGCGAGCCGACAAGCCGAGAGGGTACGTTGTGTCGGTCCACGATCATCCTCCGCGCAGGGGTAGTCGTGACAGCGTACCCAGTATCTGGGCCCTGAACCCGAGCTGTTAGCGAGCTAACCGAGATGTCACCGCTGTTCCGCCGCAACGAGGAGAAGGCAGCCCGGAAGGCCGCGGCGCGGGTCGAGATCGAGCGGCTCCGCGGGGTGCCCGTCGACGATCTCGCCGCGGACTTGCTGGTCGGGCTCGGACCAGACGGCCCGACGAAGGGGACCAGCATGAGGGTTCAGCAGCTGTGCGAGTACCTCATCCGGGACTATCCCGATGCCGGGCGGATGGACACGCTCAACCTGTCGGCACCGGTGAACAGGGCGCTCGACATGCTCGAGGGCGCCGGCCTTGTGTCCCCTATCTCGGTCACGCGCACGCCCGTGTGGCGGATCACCCCGCTCGGAGAGAGCGCGCTCCGTGATGGGGACGTGCGCGAACGCATTCAGCGTCGCTAGCCGGCCCGACCGGACCGGCGAGGTTACTCGTCGTCTTGTCCCTCGTCGAACCGACCCTGGATGTGCTTCTCGGGGTCGTCCTCGCCGAGCTCTTCCTGGCCCTCGCTGAACCGCCCCTTCCGGCGGTCATCGTCGTCGAGCTCTTCCTGGCCCTCGGCGAACGAACCGACGTGCTCCTCCTCCGGGAACGCCTCCGGATTGGACTGGCCCTCGCCGAAGCCCTCCTCTGGGCGCGGCTGCTCGGGATCCGCCGAGTGGTCTGGACGATCTGCGGACATCGTCAACCTCCTTTGTTCTCGTATTCAAGGTAAGTCTTCCCCGAACGGCTGCGTCTACCACGGGATGGCTCCAAGCTCGCGGGACACGGCCCGAGCTCCCTCCCGGACGTACCCGAGCAGATCACCGCGTGGCTGGCGCGCCGCCAGCAAGCGCTCCGGTGGGCCGAAGATGCCCATCGCGCCGACGGTCATGTCGCGGCGATCGACGATCGGCGCGGCGTACGAGACCTGGCCCGGAACCAGCTCCCCGATATCCGCCGCCCACCCCTGGGCGCGGACGCGGACGAGCTCTCGCTCGAGCCGGTCGTGGTCCGTGATCGTCGCGTCCGTGTAAGCCTTCAATCCGTTCTCCGCGAGCGCCGAGGCAAGGTACGGGTGATGCGCGAGCAACACCTTGCCCAACGCGGTCGCGTGCGCGGGCAGCAGCGAGCCCACGTCGAGCGTCTGCAGCGTGTCGTCGGGGCGGAACACGTGATGTACGACAAGGACCTGCTGCTCGTGCAGCGTCCCGATCCGCACCGCCTCGCGCGTGCGCGTGGCCAGCGAGTCCGACCAGTTCAGCGCCCGGGTCCGCAGTTCGTTTCCGTCGAGGTAGCTCGAACCCATATGCAGCAGGGCGGCGCCGAGTTGGTACTTGCCGCTCTCGGGATGCTGCTCGACGAATCCGACGCTCTGGAGCGTCCGGAGCAGCCCGTGGACGGTCCCTTTCGAGAGCCCCATCTCGCCCGCGATGTCGACTACGCCGAGTCGCCGGTTGCGCCCCGAAAGCAGCCGGAGGATCGTCGCGGCGCGCTCGATCGACTGAATGTTCCCGGGCATCGCGCGCGTCAGCCTCCGCTCGTGCCCCGGAAGGTGGGCACGAGTATGTCGGGTGGTGTGCGCACGCAGATCGACATTGTCGAACGACCCACAGCAATATCAACTTAGTTTGACACTGTCGAACCAACCTGCATAGGATCCTCCTGTCCACAAGTTCCATTTGAGGAGAGGAGATCGAGTTGGGCGTCATAGGAGCGGTAGCGGTCACGCTGCACTTCCCACATCTGAGCATCATCCCGGCCGAGATCATTGGGACGGCGCTCCTGATCCTCCTCGGCGACGGCGTGGTGGCGGCGGTGCTGCTCGCCAAGTCGAAGGCGGAGAACTCTGGCTGGATCGTCATCACCTTCGGGTGGGGCATGGCGGTCGCGATGGCCGTCTACACCGTCGGATTCTTCTCCGGCGCACACCTCAACCCGGCGGTCACGCTCGGGATCTGGATTCACGGTGGTATCACCGGCTCGCAGGCGTGGAAGTACTTCATCGGGGAGTTCGTCGGCGCCATGGTCGGCGCGTTCCTTGTCTACCTCACCTACTACCTGCACTGGAGAGACACTGAGGATCCGGGGCTGAAGTTGGCGGTGTTCTCGACTGGTCCGGCGGTCCGCAACTACGCATGGAACCTGTTCACCGAGATCGTCGGCACGTTCGTGCTCGTCCTCGGAGTCTTCGCAATCACGGGTCCGTGGAACGCGATCACATCGGGCCTCGCGCCCCTGCTGATCGGCCTTCTGGTGTTCGCGATCGGCCTATCGCTCGGTGGTCCGACCGGTTACGCGATCAACCCGGCGCGCGACCTGGGACCGCGCATCATGCACGCGATCTTGCCTATCCCGGGCAAGGGCGGGTCCGATTGGCAGTACGCCTGGGTCCCGGTTCTCGGGCCGCTGATCGGCGGCGCGCTTGCGGCGATCTTCTTTGACGCCGTCTTCGGCAGCGCTCCGCTTTAGGGAGACGGCGATGAAAAAGCTCATCAATTCGCCTGACGCGGTCTTGCAGGACGCCCTCCATGGCGTTGAGGCGGCTTACGGCGACCGCGTTCGGGTCATCTACGAGCCCGCGGTCATCGTCCGCATCGATGCGCCGGTCCAGGGCAAGGTCGGCCTGATCTCCGGCGGCGGCTCGGGCCACGAGCCGATGCACGGGGGCTTCGTCGGGCCCGGGATGTTGGACGCGGCGTGCCCGGGGGAGGTCTTCACCTCCCCCACGCCGGACCAGATGCTGGAGGCGACGAAGGCCGTCGACGGCGGCGCCGGGGTCATCCACATCGTCAAGAACTACACCGGCGACGTGATGAATTTCGACATGGCCGCCGACATGGGGAAGGGCGAGGACATCGAGGTCGAGACCGTGCTCACCAACGACGACGTCGCGGTGGAGGACTCGCTGTACACCGCGGGCCGCCGAGGGGTGGGGGTCACGGTCCTGGTCGAGAAGATCTGCGGCGGCGCGGCCGACGACGGCCGCAACCTCCAGCAGGTCGCCGAGCTGGGTCGACGGGTCAACGCCAACGGACGTTCGATGGGTATGGCGCTGACTCCGTGCATCACCCCAGCCTCGGGGAACCCGAGCTTCGAGCTCGCCGAGGACGAGGTCGAGATCGGAATCGGGATCCACGGCGAACCGGGCCGCTTCCGCGAGAAGATCGGTCCGGCGTCGCAGATCGCGGAGCGTCTGATGACGCCGATCCTGGAGGACCTCCCGTTCTCGAGCGGCGACCGCGTGCTCGCGTTCGTCAACGGCATGGGCGGCACGCCTCTGATCGAGCTGTTCGTGATGTACAACGAGGTGGCGAAGATCGCCCAGGAACACGGGCTCACGATCGAACGCAACCTGATTGGCAACTACATCACGTCGCTCGAGATGCAGGGGTGTTCGATCACGCTGGTCAAACTCGACGACGAGATGGTCCGCTACTGGGATGCGCCAGTGAACACCCCGGCCCTGCGCTGGGGCGTCTAGCGGGCGTACAGACGGTGCCCATCACGCGCGACGGCGCCCTTGACTGGATGAACCGGTTCGCCGGCGAGATGTCAGAGCATCGACAAGAACTCGTTGCACTCGACACCGCGATCGGCGATGGCGACCACGGGACGAACATGAATCGCGGCATGACGAAGGCGCTCGAGAAGCTCGACGCCGCACCGCAGGCCGACCCCGGCACGGTGCTCAAGACCGTCGCGATGGCGCTCGTCTCGAGTGTCGGTGGAGCCGCGGGCCCGTTGTACGGCACGCTGTTCCTACAGATGGGCAATGCCCTGGCCGGCCAGCCCGAGGTCGACCTGCCCGCGTGGACCGCCGCATGGCGCAAGGGCCTGGAAGGAGTCCAGGCGCGCGGAAAGGCGGTGCCTCAGGACAAGACGATGGTGGACGCGCTGATACCGGCCGTTGAGGCCCTCGAGGCGGCGTCCGATCTCGACGGCGGTCTGCGCGCGGCTGCGCAGGCCGCCGAGGAAGGCATGAAATCAACGACGCCGCTCGTCGCGCGGAAGGGACGCGCGAGTTATCTGGGCGAACGGTCAGCCGGCCACCAGGACCCGGGCGCGACCTCCACCTACTACCTCTTCAAGAGCGCCGCCGAGGCGCTGGCGGGCTGAAAGGAGACACTCAATGCCGAAGTACTCGATGGCACTCGATCAGGGGACGACCAGTTCCCGGGCGATGGTCTTCAACCACGAAGGTCGCGTCGTAGCGGTATCGCAGAAGGAGCACGAGCAGATCTACCCCAAGCCGGGTTGGGTCGAGCACGATCCGAAGGAGATCTGGGCCCGCTGCCAGGAGGTCCTCGACGAGGCAATGGAGAAGGCCGGCGCCTCCCGCGACGACATCGCCGCGCTCGGCATCACGAACCAGCGCGAGACCGCGGTCGTGTGGGACCGGAACACCGGCGAGCCGGTGATGAACGCGATCGTGTGGCAGGACACCCGCACCGACAAGATCGTCGATGAGCTGTCCAAGGACGGCGGCCAGGATCGGTTCCGCGAGAAGGTCGGTCTCCCGCTCGCGACCTACTTCTCGGGGCCGAAGGTCCGCTGGATCCTCGACAACGTTCCAGGGGCGCAGGAGAAGGCCGACGCCGGCGATCTCATGTTCGGCAACATCGACACCTGGTGCATCTGGAACCTGACCGGGGGTACCCGCGGCGGGCTGCACATCACCGACGTGACGAACGCCAGCCGGACGATGCTGATGGATCTCTCGACGCTGAACTGGGATCCGGACATCGCGGCGACGATCGGCGTGCCGATGTCGATGCTGCCCGAGATCAGGTCCTCGAGCCAGGTTTACGGCGAGGTGGCGACCGGCAACCTCACGGGCATACAGGTCGCGGGAGACCTCGGCGACCAGCAGGCGGCGACGTTCGGCCAGGCGTGCTTCGACACCGGCGACGCCAAGAACACGTACGGCACGGGCAACTTCATGCTGCTCAACACGAGCACCGACGCCGTCCAGTCGAAGTCCGGCCTGCTGACGACCGTCTGCTACAAGATCGGCGACGAGGCGGCGGTGTACGCCCTCGAGGGCTCGATTGCGATCACGGGAGCGCTCGTGCAGTGGCTGCGCGACAACCTCCACATGATCCAGGCGGCCCCGCAGGTCGAGGAGCTGGCGAAGTCGGTGGATGACAACGGCGGCCTGTATATCGTGCCGGCGTTCAGCGGCCTGTTCGCGCCGTACTGGCGGTCCAACGCTCGCGGCGTGTTCGCCGGCCTGACGCGGTACGTCAACGCCGGGCACATCGCCCGGGCCACGCTCGAGGCGACGGCGTTCCAGACCCGCGAGGTGATGGACGCGATGGAGGCCGACTCCGGCGTCACGCTGAACGAGCTCAAGGTCGACGGCGGCATGGTCGCCAACGACCTGCTGATGCAGTTCCAGGCGGACATCCTCGGTGTGCCGGTCATCCGACCGGTCGTGGCCGAGACGACCGCCCTCGGCGCGTCGTATGCCGCCGGGCTGGCCACCGGGTTCTGGAACAGCACGCAGGAGGTCCGCGACAACTGGGCCGAGGACAAGCGCTGGGAGCCCAACATGGATCAGGCAACCCGGGACGAGCTCTACAAGTTCTGGAAGAAGGCCGTCACGCGGACCTTCGACTGGTTCGATCCAGCGAGCTGAGGGGGCAACTATAAGTCGATGGCGGTCCCTGGGGCCGCATTCGACTGGATAGTCTCTTCACACGATGGCCACGCTCAGCACCGACGTCCTCGTGATTGGCGGTGGCGCCACGGGCGCGGGCGTGGCGTGGGACGCGGCGTTGCGCGGCTACGACGTCGTGCTCGCCGACCGCTTCGACCTTGCCGAGGGCACGAGCGGCCGCTTTCATGGCCTGCTCCACTCCGGTGGGCGCTACGCGGTCAAGGACCCCCACGCCGCCGAGGAGTGCATCCACGAGAACCGCATCCTCCGGAACATCGCCGCGGACTGCATCGAGGACATCGGCGGCTTCTTCGTCACGACGCCGTTCGACGATCCTGAGTACGCCGACAAGTTCATGGCCGGATGCCGCGCCACCGGGGTCGACTGCGAGGAGATCGACCCGGCCCAGGCGCTGCGCGAGGAGCCGCGGCTGAATCCCGGCATCTCCCGCGTCTTCCGCGTGCCCGACGGCAACATCGACGTCTGGAAAACCGTGTGGGCGATGGCGCGCGGCGCTCAGGAGCGGGGCGCGCGGATCCTGCCGTACCACGCGGTCGTGGCCATCCATCGAGAGGGCGACGTCGTGACCGGAGCGCGCCTGCGCGGCCACGCGACCGGAGAGGAATTGGATGTGGAGGCCCGGGTGACGGTCAACGCGTCGGGCGCGTGGGCCGGCCAGGTGGCCGAGATGGCTGGGATCGAGGGCGTCCGGGTGCTGCCGGGGCGGGGGATCATGATCGCGATGAACCATCGCCTCGTGAACACATGCATCAACCGCTGCCAGATGCCGACCGACGGGGACATCATCGTCCCGATGCGGACCGTGTGCATCATCGGGACCACCGACGAGCACACCGAGGATCCCGACGACCATCACGTGCCGCTGGCCGAGGTCGATCAGATGCTCGACGACGGCGAGAAGCTCGTTCCGGGTTTCCGCGAGGCTCGGGCGTTGCGCGTCTGGACCGGCGTGCGGCCGCTGTTCGAGGACGCCAAGGCGTCGGACACCCAGACGCGTGATGTCACACGCGCGCACGCGATGCTCGACCACGCCGAGCGCGACGGCGTGACGGGGTTCGTCACGATCACCGGCGGCAAGCTCACGACGTTCCGGCTGATGGCCGAGGACACGATGACAGCCGTGAGTCGCCATCTCGGCGACGAGCGGCCCTGCCTGACCAAGACCGAGCCGCTTCCCGGCTCTGAGGACGGTGCGACGTACACGCTCGGCGAGCGCCTCCAGCGTAAGGAGAAGAACCTCGTCGACGAGCAGATCATCTGTGAATGCGAGCTCGTCCCGCGGTGGAAGCTCGAGCAGGCGATCCAGCGCCGCGCCACCACCAACCTCGACGACATCCGCCGCCTCCTCCGCCTCGCCATGGGGCCGTGCCAGGGTGGTTTCTGCATCTATCGCGCCGCTGGGATCCTGCACGGGCTGGATGGCCTGAGCGCCGAACAGGCCGACGACTCGCTGCTCGACTTCCTCAAGGAGCGGTGGAAGGGAACGTGGCCGATCCTCTACGGCGACCAACTCCGCCAGGCCCGGCTCGACGACTGGATCTTCCAGGGCGTGCTCGATGTCGAGCATCTCCCGGCGAATCAGCCGGAGGCCGTCGCGACGTGAGGTCGGAGCTCCACTACGACGCGGTCGTGATCGGCGCGGGAACCGCGGGCCTCGTCGCCGGTGCGCGCCTCGCCGAGGGCGGCGCGCGCGTATGCGTGCTGGCCAAGGGCATCGGGTCGACGCATCTCGCGCCGGCCACGATCGATGTGCTCGGATACGCGCCCGACCGCGTCGTGTCGCCGAGCGGCGTGCTGCCGGAGTTCATCGCCGCCCACCCGGGTCATCCATACGCGGCGCTCGGTGTCGACGCGATCGCCGAAGCCGCTCGCTGGCTTCAGTCGCGCGTGGAGTCGGGGCCACTGGCCGGGTACCGCTACCTCGGCGATCTCGATCGCAACTACCTGCTTCCAACCGCGGTCGGCGCGCTTCGCCCGTCCGCGATTGTCCCCGAGACGATGGCCGCCGGCGACTCGGCGGACCTCGAACGGGCGTGTGTCGTCGGCACGCGCATGCTGCGCGACTTCCACCCGGCGCTGTGCGCGTCCAACCTCAGTCGGCTCGGGGTCCCGGCGCGCTCGGTCGAGGCGGACATCGAACTCGAGCGTGCGGATCAGAACGCGCTCGGGCTGGCGCGCCACTTCGACGACCCGGGCTGGCGCGCCGCCTTCGCGGGGCGCCTCGCGCTCAAGCTCCAGGCCGACGAGCGTGTCGGCCTGCCCGCCGTCCTCGGGGTCCGCGACCCGCACGGCGCCTGGTCCGACCTCGAGCATCGCCTCGGTCGCCAGGTGTTCGAGATCCCGACGCTCCCGCCGTCGGTTCCGGGAATGCGGCTCTACGAGATCCTTCGTGCGGCGCTCCGCGCTGCCGGCGGCCGCCTCGTGCTTGGCGCCGAGGTAATTTCGTCCGAGCGGGACGGCTCGCGTCTCAGTTCGGTCGCGACGCACTCGGCAGGGCACGAGACCCGTTATGCGGCGCCTTGGTTCGTGCTCGCCTCCGGCGGGTTCAACTCGGGGGCGATCGAGCTCGACTCCCACTGGGTCACGCACGAGCGCGTCCTCGGCCTGTCGCTGCGAGGCCTCCCTGCCGAGGGCGAGCCGCGGTTCCTCGGGGACTATCTCGCCGAGCAGCCGATGTCGCAGGTCGGGGTCGCCGTCGACGGCGAGTTGCGCGCCGAGGGCGCGGAGAACGTGCTCGTCGCCGGCGCCGCGCTGCCGGGGGCGGTTCCGTGGCGCGAGGGCTGTGGCGAGGGCATCGCGCTGGCGAGCGGCTCGCATGCCGCCCAGCTCGTGCTGGCGCGGTCGGGCGCTCCCGCGGGGGCGGCGGCATGAGCACTGGCGCCGGCACCACCCCGATCGACGACCTGCTTCGCGGATCGATCGATCACTGCGTGAAGTGCACGATCTGCGAGAGCCAGTGCCCGGTGTCGAATGTGACGCCGCTGTTCCCCGGGCCGAAGTACGCCGGGCCGCAGGCCGAGCGCTACCGCGTCGCCGACGAGCCTTCCGTCGAATGGTCGGTCGACTACTGCTCTGGGTGCGGCATCTGCTCGCAGTCGTGTCCCCAGGGCGTCAAGATCGCCGAGGTCAACGCCCAAGCGCGCAACAAGCTGAAGAAGCAGAAGGGGTACCCGCTCCGCGACCGGATCATCACGCGCCCGACGTGGCTCGGCCGCGCCGGCGGTGGCCCGATGGCGCCGCTCGCGAACCTCACGATCGATTTCAAGCCGTTCCGGATCATTGGCGAGAAGCTGCTCAAGGTCCACCGCGACGCACCGGCGCCCGAGTTCGCGCGGCACCGCTTCTCGAGTTGGTTCAAGAAGCACCCGAGCCCGCCGACCGGCAAGAAGATCGTCTACTTCCACAACTGCGGCACTGAGTACTACGAGCCGTGGGAGGGGCAGAAGGTCGTGCAGATCCTCGAGCACAACGGGTTCGAGGTCGTCGTGCCCAAGCAGGACTGCTGCGGCCTGCCGCTCCAGTCGAGCGGCCTGTTCGACGACGCCCGCAAGGTCGTGCTGAAGCTCGCGCGCGCGCTCGTGCCGTACGTTCGCGACGACCCTGACACGCTGATCGTCGGCAACGCCACCAGTTGCACCTTGATGCTCAAGCGCGAGGCGCGCGAGATCCTGTCGCTCGAGCACGATCCCGATCTGAAGCTCGTATCCGAGCGGACCTATGACCTCTGCGAGCTGCTGCTCGAACTGCACGACCGCGGCGAGCTCAAGACCGACTTCCAGCCGGTCAACGAGCACATCTTCTACCACGCGCCCTGCCAGCAGCAGGGCCACTTCATCGGCAAGCCCGCGCTCGATCTGTTCGCCCTGATCCCTGGGCTCGAGGTCACCGAGGGCAACGCCCGCTGCTGCGGGATCGCCGGGACATATGGGCTGAAGGTCGAGAAGTACGACATCGCGCAGAAGGTCGGCGCGGATCTGTTCGGACAGATTCGCGGGTCCGGCGCCGCCGAGGTCGCGTGCGACAGCGAGACCTGTCGCTGGCAGATCACCCACGCCACCGGGCACAAATCGGTCCACCCGATCGATTACCTGCACCGCGCCTACGGGCTCTGAGCGGGGCTGAAATGGTCGGGATCGTCGTTGTCTCCCACAGCGAGGCGTTGGCCGAGGGCGTTGTCGCGCTCGCGCGGGAAATGGGGCCCCGCCCTGAGCTCGCGCTCGAAGCCGCCGGCGGCACGTCCGAGCCCGGCGTGCTGGGCACCGACGCCGAGCGGGTTCGGGAGGCGATCGAGCGGGCCATGTCCCCGGACGGGGTACTCGTGTTGATGGACCTCGGGAGCGCGCTGATGAGCGCCGAGTTCGCGGTCGACCTGCTGGGCGACCCGCCGGGACCCGTGTTGCTGAGCGAGGCGCCGCTCGTCGAGGGCGCGGTCGCGGCCGCCGCGGCTGCGAGCGGTGGCGCGTCGCTCGAGGAGGTCGCCGCCGAGGCGCGCGGCGCGCTCGCGATGAAGTCCTCGCAGCTGGGGGTGGAGCTCGAGGCGCCGGTCAGCGAGGCCCCGCCACCCTCCCCGGACGGCGCCCGGGCGACGCTCGAGGTCCGCAACGCCATCGGGCTGCACGCACGGCCGGCGGCGCGCTTCGTCGAGACGGTCCGCCGGTTCGACGCCGACGTGCGCGTGGCGAAAGGTCCAAACGGCCAGCCGGTGAAGGCGACAAGCCTCACGAACGTGGTCGCTCTCGGCGCGCGCTTCGGCGACACGCTTCTAGTTACTGCTTCAGGCCCGGAGGCCGACGACGCGTTGCTGGCGCTGGCGCAGCTCGCCGACGATGGCTTCGGCGACGGGATCTCGGCGGCCCCGCCGGCGCCGCGCCCCGCGGCGCCAGCGCCGGCACAACCGACCGTCGACGTGAGGCTCCCGGCAGCGGGCGACGTCCTTGCCGGCGTACCGGCTTCGGCCGGCCTGGCGGTCGGTCCCGCCCACCACCTGCACGGCGCCACCGGCCCACCGCCCGACCGCTCGCCTGAAGCCCCGGACAGCGAACGCGAGCGCCTGACCCAGGGAATCGCCACCGCGCGGACCGCGATCGAACGCGACCGCGACACGGTCGCGACCCGCGCCGGCAAGGCCGAGGCCGCGATCTTCGACGCCCACCTTGTGCTGCTCGACGACGAGGCGATGCTCGACCCCGCGCACGGCGCGATCGACGCCGGCGCCACCGCCGAGCGCGCGTGGTACGACGCCGCCCAGCAGGTCGCGGCGCGCTACCGGGCGCTCGACGAGCCGCTGCTCCAGGAGCGCGCAACCGACGTGCTCGACGTCGGCAACCGTGTCGTGAACGCCCTTACCGGGGGTGACGAGGGTTCTGCATCGGGGATCGTGCTTGCCGGCGAGCTCACGCCGGCCGACGCCGCCGCGCTCGATCCGGCGCTCGTCACCGGGATCGCCACCGCCCACGGCACCGCCACCGCGCACGCCGCGATCCTCGCCCGCGCGCTCGGCCTGCCGGCGGTCGTCGGCCTCGGCGAGTCGCTGCTTGGGATACCCGATGGGACCACCGTGCTCATCGACGGCGAGGCGGGCACGCTGCTGGTCGACCCATCCGAGGACGTCCAACGCGAGGCCGCCGAGCGGCGCGAGCGCGCCGAGCGCCGGCGAGCCGAGGCCCGCACGCGCACCCACGAGCCGGGCGCCACCCGCGACGGCACCCGGATCGAGGTGTTCGCGAACCTCGGCTCCGCCGGCGAGGCGGGCAAAGCGGTCCAGCTCGGCGCCGAGGGCGTCGGGCTGCTCAGGACCGAGTTCCTGTTCCTAGATCGCTCCGAACTCCCCGACGAAGACGAGCAGGCAGCCACGCTCCGCGACATCGCGAAAGCCCTCGACGGCCGCCCACTCGTCGTCCGCACGCTCGACGCGGGCGCCGACAAGCCGCTGCCCGCGCTGCCGATGCCGCCCGAGGCGAATCCGTTTCTGGGCGTGCGCGGAATCAGGCTCGGACTCGCGCGCCCGGAGGTGCTGGCCACCCAGCTGCGCGCAATCCTCCGGGTCGCCGCCGACGGGTACCCGCTGAAGGTGATGCTGCCCATGGTCGCGACGCTCGAGGAGATCCAAGCGGCCCGCGCCGCGCTCGATCTGGCCCGCGCCGACACCGGGGTCGACACCCCGATCGAGTTCGGGATCATGGTCGAGGTCCCCGCGGCCGCCGTCACCGCCGAGCGGCTCGCCCCCCACGTCGACTTCTTCTCGCTCGGCACGAACGACCTGACCCAGTACACGATGGCCGCCGAACGCGGCGACGAGCGCCTCGCCCCGCTGCTGACCGGAACGCAGCCGGCGGTTCTCAGACTCGTGAAAGACACGGTCTGCGGCGCCGACGCCTACGGGCGCTGGGTGGGGGTGTGCGGCGAGCTCGCCGGCGACCCGGCGGCCGCGGTGCTGTTCGCCGGCCTCGGCGTGACCGAGCTGAGCATGGCCCCGGCGCTCGTGCCCGACGTGAAGGCGGCGCTCAGGGGGGTCGAGATCGAGCAGGCGCGCGCGGCTGCGCACCGGGCACTCGAGGTCGACAGCGCGGCGGCCGCCCGCGCGCTCGGGGCCGAACTTTTGTGAGGTAACCTCATCCTCCCGTGGAAGCCGGTACGTTGAGCTCGTTGCGCTCATCCAGGATGCTCGCGGCAGGCACGGGGCTCAGGGTTCTGGCCTCGCCGGCCGTGATGGCGCTCGTGCTGGCGAAGTCCTACAACGTCGCCGCGATCGTGTTCGTGGTCGCGGCGATCACCGACTGGTTCGACGGCCGCCTCGCCCGCCGCTGGGGCGTCACCACCCGCCTCGGCGCGTTCCTCGACACGACCGCGGACAAGCTGCTCGTAACTACTGCGCTGATCGCGCTCGTGGCGGTCCAGCGCGTCTCGCCCTGGGTGGCGCTCGTGATCGTCGGGCGCGAGTTCACGATCCTCGGCCTGCGCGCCGCGGTCGAATCCGGCGGGCGCCGGTTCGAGACCTCGATGCTCGGCAAGTGGAAGGCGACGATCCAGTTCGCCGCGATCACGCTCGCGATCCTCCGCCCCGACGTGATCATCGCCGGCGCCTATCTCGATCAGTGGGCGATGGTGATCGCAGCGCTCGTCACCGCCTGGTCCGGAATCGACTACATCATCCAGTTCTCCGCCGCGCTCCGTAACTGAGCGCGTGGCCCGCGTCTTCGTCACCGGCGGGACGGGCGTGATCGGGTCTGCGCTCGTGACCCGGCTGCTCGAGCGCGGCGACGAGGTGGTCGGGTTGGCGCGGTCGGACGCTTCCGCCGCGTCGCTGTCGGCGCGAGGCGTCGAAGTCGTCCGTGGCGAGGGTTACGACGAAGACGACCTGACGCGAGGGATGGAGGGGTGCCCGCTGGCCTACAACGTCGCCGGGGTCAACGCTCTGTGCGTCGAGGATCCACGGCCGATGGAGCGCATGAACATCGGCGGCGCCGTCGCGGCCGTGCGCGCCGCCGCCCGCGCCGGCGTCGCCCGGCTCGTGCACACATCCTCGGCCGCGACGATCGGCGAGCCGCCCGGGACGGTCGGCACGGAGAACACGCGCCACCGCGGCTGGTACCTGTCTACGTATGAGCGCACCAAGACCGAGGGCGAGCGGGCCGCGCTCGAGGTCGCACACGAGGTCGGCCAGGCCCTCGTGCTCGTGAATCCGTCGTCGGTCCAGGGGCCCGGGAGGGCCGGCGGCACCGGCCGGATCCTGCTCGCCTTCCTCGACGGCCGGCTCCGCTACTTCGTGCCGACGTGCGTCAGCCTGGTCGACATCGATGACTGCGTCTCCGGTCACCTGCTCGCGGCCGAGCGCGGCGTCGCCGGCGAACGCTACCTCCTCAACGGGATGACGCTGGAGATCGCCGACGCGCTCGCGCTCGCGGCCGAGGTCGCCGGCGTCGAGCGCAAGCCCCGGTTGCTGCCCGCCCGCGTCGCCACCGTCGCCGCCGGCGTCGTCGAGCGCGGCTTCCGACTCGCGGGGCGCCGGCCGCCGGTGTGCCGCGAGATGGTCAGGACGCTCCTCCATGGGCACCGGTACGACGGATCGCGGGCCGAGCGCGACCTCGGCCTGCGCTACACCGACCCCCGCGAGACACTCCGCAAGACGGTGGACTGGGCGCGCGCGGAGGGCCTCATCCGGTGATCGAACAACTCAAAGCCGAACTCGCTGCAGCCGAAGCGGAGTTGCGTGCCCACATGGCGAGTTGGGAGTACGCGTTCGCGATGGGCTCGAGCGTCGACGGCGGCGCCGACCATCCGAAGCACCGCGAGACCCGCGAGCGCACCGAACGCCTCATGATCCGCTGCCGCGATCTGCGCGCCCGCGTGGCCGAGCACGAAGTCGTCTGACCCCGGACACCGGCGCCTGGTTATGCCGGAGTCGCTCGGGTAGCCGACTACTGAGAGCTACCCGAGGAGAAAGGAGAGCGACGCATGGCTGACAACCGTGGTGTTGCCTACATGGGGACGGGCAAGGTCGAGGTCCAGGACATCGACTTCCCGACGTTCGAGCTCAAGGATGGTCCCGGCGTGAACCCCGCGAACGTCGGACGAAAGCTTCCACACGCGGCAATTCTCAAGTGCGTGTCGACGAATATCTGCGGCTCCGATCAGCACATGGTCCGCGGCCGCACGACCGCCCCCGAGGGCCTGATCCTCGGGCACGAGATCACCGGCGAGGTGATCGAGACCGGGCCGGGCGTCGAGTTCATCGAGAAGGGCGATCTGTGCTCTGTGCCGTTCAACATCGCGTGCGGTCGCTGCCGCATGTGCAAGACCGGAAACACCGGCGTGTGCCTGAACGTCAACCCCGACCGCCCCGGTTCGGCGTACGGCTACGTCGACATGGGCGGATGGGTCGGCGGACAGGCCGAGTACGTGCTCGTGCCCTACGCGGACTGGAACCTGTTGCCGTTCCCCGACAAGGACCTGGCGATGGAGAAGATCCTCGACCTGACGATGCTGTCGGACATCTTCCCGACCGGCTATCACGGCGCATACACCGCCGGCGTCACGTCGGGCTCGACCGTGTACGTCGCGGGCGCCGGCCCGGTCGGGCTGGCCGCTGCGCACTCGGCCCAGTTGCTGGGAGCGGCCGTCGTGATCGTCGGCGACATGATCCCCGAGCGGCTCAAGCAGGCCAAGAGCTTCGGGTGCGAGACCGTCGATATCACCAAGGGCGACCCGAAGGACCAGATCGAGCAGATCCTCGGCGTCCCCGAGGTCGATGCCGCGGTCGACGCGGTCGGATTCGAGGCCCGCGGCCACGGCGCTGACTCAGAGCACGAGGCGCCGGCGACGGTCCTCAACTCGATCATGGACGTCACCCGGGCGGCCGGCAAGCTCGGCATCCCGGGCCTGTACGTGACCGGCGATCCGGGCGCGAGCGACGAGGCGGCACAACAAGGCTCGCTCTCGATCCGCATCGGCCTCGGGTGGGCCAAGTCGCAGAGCTTCACGACGGGCCAGTGTCCGGTGATGCAGTACCACCACGGCCTGATGCAGATGATCCTCAACGACAAGGCCCAGATCGCCAAGGCGGTCAACGCCACCGTGATCTCGCTCGACGAGGCGCCGAAGGGCTACAAGGACTTCGATCAGGGCGCGGCCAAGAAGTTCGTCCTGAACCCCCACGGGCTCATTAAGGCCTGAGGCCCGCCGGGCTATGCACTAGGCCCCAAACCTCCCCGGTTCGCGGCGCCACGGGGACGTAAGCATTCCCCACATGCTTATGTCCCCGGGGCGCTGGCGGCCGGGGAGCTTTCGGGCGTTTTACATAGACCGTCCGGACGGGGCTGCCCGGCCCCATGGACGCCGCCGCAGGCGGCCCCATAATGCTCGCGCCACTACACACCTGGTGCGCAACTCGCCAAACCTCCCGCGGCGCGATCGCTCTGGTCACATAAGCGCCTGTGAGGCGCTTATGTGCACGGCGCGAGGGTGAGCGGGGCGCTTTGGCGAGTTCCGCACCGCGCCGGCGCGCTCAGGCTCAGCAGTTGCCGTCGATGTCGCAGCTCTCGCCACCGGCGATCACCGGGACGGGCTGGCTGCGCTCCCACCCCTGGTTGAGTAGCTGCAGTAGCGCCTCGGGCGGGTGAGCGCCGGAGGCTCCGATCGCGCGGTCGACGACGAACGTCGGCACCGCGCTGATGCCGAACTGGGCGGCGGTGCGCTCGTCGTCGCGGACCTCGGCGGCGTACCGGTCGCTCGCGAGCATCGCGCGAACCTCGTCGGGATCGAGCCCGACCTCGGTGGCGAGGCGGACGAGCGTGTCGTGGTCGGACATGAGCGCGCCCTCGGTGAAGTACGCACGGAGCAGGCGCTCCTTCATCGCGTCTTGGCGGCCGTGCTCGGCGGCGAGGTGGATGACGCGGTGGCCATCGAAGGTGGTGCCGCTGCGCTGGATGTCGAACTGAAAGTCGAGACCCTCGCCGGCGGCCGTCTCGGTCATCTGGCGCCCCATCTCGCGGGCCTGCTCGACGGTCATGCCGTACTTCTCGGCGAGTCGCTCCGCGCGATCGCCCGTGCGCTCGGGCGGGGCGGCCGGGTCGAGCTCGAAGCTCCTCCACGTCACGTGGACGTCGTCGCGATGCTCGAACTCAGCCAGCGCGGCCTCAAACCGGCGCTTGCCGACGTAGCACCAGGGACAGGCGATGTCGGACCAGATTTCGATTTCCATTAGTTCCAGGGTAGCTCGCTTCGTTTTTGCCAATAGGTGTCCGGGGCCTCGCCGATCGCGTCGAGCAGCTCGAGCGCATCGCCTCCGGGCTCGAGCGAGCGCGCGACGAGGTTGCTCTCGAGCTCGGGCACGGTGGTCGCACCGCTCAGGACGACGTCCACCCACGGTCGGGCCAGCACCGCCGAGAGCGCGAGCGCGTCGGGCGCCCGACCGGTGATGCGCGCCGCCTCGGCCAGCTCGGGCACTTCGCCACGCTCGGTCAGCCTCCCGTTCGCCAGCGCCTCCTTGATGATCACCCCGAGCCCCTCGTGGTGTGCGGTCTCGAGTGCGGACCCCGCCGAGCGCTCGAGCAGGTTCCACGTCGACTGCACGGCGTCGAAGCCGCCGACCTCGAGCGCGCGCTCGATCGTCTCGGCCTGACGCGCGCCCGAGGTCGTGAACCCGATCCGCATGCCGTTGGCGCGGAGCTGCGCGAGCTCCTCCATCACCGCCGGGTCATCGAGCACGCCGCTGTCGAGCGTGGCGGAATGGATCTGGTACAGCCGGAGGTGATTTCCGAGCAGCTCTTGGGACTCGGTCAGCTGGCGCTCGAGCGTGGCCTCGCTCAGGTCCTTGACCTCGTTGACCTCGGCGTCGACGCGCCAGTTGGCGGTGTAGGTGTAGCCCCACTTGGAGCCGACCGTGACATCGTCAGGACCGAAGCCGCGCTCCGCGAGCCAGCTCGCGAGGAACGCCTCGGCCAGCCCGTAGGAGCGCGCCGCGTCGAAGTAGCGCACGCCGCCCTCGTACGCGGCATCGAGCACCTCATGCGCTCGGCGCTCCATCGACTCGACGTCGGTGTGCCCGAGCAGGTCCTCGGCGTGACCGAGGTTGATGTAGCCCGGCCGGCCGAGCGCGGCCAGGCCGAGCCCGATCCGCGTCACCTCGAGGCCCGTATCGCCGAGCGTCGTGATCAACGCCGGCGGAGGAGTCGCGGGAGATCGCGCATGTCGTCGAACACTACGGTCTGCGGCCCTTCGAGGACAGCCGCGGACGTGAGGCCGCCGGCGTAGCCGAGCGCTTCCATCCCGGCGGCGCGCGCCGCCTCGACGCCGTAGCGGCTGTCCTCGACCACGACGCATTCGCGAGGTCCAGCTCCCAGCCGGGCGGCCGCGTACAGGAAAAGGTCGGGGGCCGGCTTTCCGTTCGCCACTTCGCTCGCGCTGAAGATCCGTCCCACGAACCGCTCGTACAGGCCGGTGAGCTCGAGCTTGTAGCGAAGGTTCTCGGGCTGAGAACTCGAGGCCACGCACACCGGCTCGGTGATCTGCCCCAGCGCTTCGACGATCCCGTCGACCGGGGTCAGCTCCTCGGCCCATGCCTCCCGCAGACGCTCCTCGGCCCGCTCGAACACCCCGTCCGGAAGAGGGTGGCCGAGCCCCTCTTCGATCGCCTCGACGATCACGCCGGCAGAGCGGCCGACGAACCGGTCGATCACCTCCGCCTCGGACATCGGCAGACCGAGCTCGGCGAACAGCTCGACGTCGTGACGGACCGAGATCGGCTCGCTGTCAACCAGGACGCCGTCGCAGTCGAAGATCACGAGGCTCACCCGGCGAGCACCTCGCCGCCGCGGTGCGGGGTGAGGACCAGCATGCTGCGGCGGGCGTGCTCGGGCTCGGGGCGCGCCGGACGGAGGGTCAGGCCAGCGGCCGCGCGCAGCACCTCGCGCATCTCCATCTCGGCAAACGGCGCACCGGCGCAGCGACGCACGCCGCCGCCGAACGGAATCCACGACATCGGGTTGGGCGCGGGACCCTCGAGCCAGCGCTCCGGCCGGAACTCCGAGGCGCCCGGCCACAGGTCCTCGCGCCGGCACGCGAGCCACAGGCAGGCCGCAACCTGCACCCCGGCCGGAATGGCGCGGCCCGCAATAGACGTCGGCTCGAGCAGCAGTCGTGGCGCGATCGTCAGCGCCGGCCGTGCCCGCAGTACCTCCTTGACGACGGCGTCGAGGTAAGCCGGATCATCATCGCGCAGGCGCTCCTGCACGCCGGGACTCCGCGCCAGCAACTCGAACGCCCACGCCAGCGCGGCCGCCGAGCTGTCATGGCCGCCGACAAGCAGCGCGACCAGCTGGTCGCGCAGGTGCCGGTCGCTCGGCGGGTCGCCGTGCTCGTCGCGGGCCTCGAGCAGCAGCGCGAGCATCGAGTCGCCCTCGCCCGCCCCGGGCAGTGCGGCCTCGGCGCGCTGGCGCGCCAGCAGGGCGTACAGCTCGGCGTCGAAGCGCTCGACCGCCGCGCGGAATCGTCCCCACGGGCTCCGCGGCCCAAGGTCCTTGCGCACGACCGCCATCGCCAGCACCCACGGCAGCGACCTGACGGACGCGAGCGAATCCTCGATCACGTCGTGCATGTGTGCGAGCTCGTCGTCGCGCGCTCCGAACACGACCCGCAGGATGATGTCGAGCGTGAGCTCTCGCATCCGGTCGAGCGCGACGACTCGCCCGTGCCAGCCGCTCAGCTCGCGGCGGGCGAGGCCAAAGATCATCGGCGCGAACGCGCGCATCCGCTCGCCGTGAAACGGTCCGGCCATCAGCCGCCGTTCGCGCAGATGCTCGTCGCCGTCGAGCAGCAGGATCGAGTGCGGCCCGGCGAACGGCCGCAAGAACTCCCAGCTCTGGCCGGCCGGCGCAACCTCAGGATCGAGCCGGAACACCGCTCGCACCGACTCGGGACTCGAGAACAGCACCATCGGCTCCTCGGTCCAGTACGTGCGGATCGTCGCCGGATCGCCGAACCGCGCGTGCACGCGGCGCAGGAACGCGCCCGGACGGGTCATCCACGCGAGCGTCTGCCAGATCGCGGGAGCGCTTGGGCCGGGCGGCAGGTCCATGGCCCGATCGTACGAGGTGGCGCTGCGGCGCCCAGAACCGAGAAACCCGGGCGGCACTCGCGCCGCCCGGGTCTCGATCGGGGTCCGTCCGTTTGGGGGCTGTCTCTATGCCGCGACCGGGATCCGCGCCGGCTCCGGTGCCCGCTCGACGTGGTGGTCGAACCTCGGCAGCCACTGCAGCCAGTTCGGCAGGTACCAGTTGCGCTCGCCGAGCAGCTTCATCGCCGCCGGGAGCAGTACGCCGCGGACGATCGTCGCGTCGATCAGGACGGCGGCGGCGAGGCCGACGCCCATCTCCTTCATGTCCACGATCGGGAGCGTCGCGAACACCAGGAACGCTCCGACCATCACGAGCGCCGCGCTCGTGACCGTGCCCGCGGTGGTCTTGATCCCGTGGGCGATCGCATCCTCGGTGCTCATCCCGCGGTCATGCGCCTCGCGGATTCGGCTGAGGATGAACACGTGGTAGTCCATCGATAGCCCGAACAGGAGCACGAACATGAACATCGGAAGCCAGGGCGAGATCCCGCCGTAGGACTTGAAGCCGAGCAGATGCTGGCCCCATCCCCACTGGAAGGTGGCGACGAGCACGCCGTAGGCGGCCGCCACCGACAGCAGGTTCAGCACCACGGCCTTGGCTGCGATCACGATCGAGCGGAACGAGACCAGGAGGAGCAGGAACGCGAACGTGAGCACGAAGCCGAACACGATCGGGATCGAGCTCTTCATCATCTGGTTCCAGTCGTAGGACCCGGCCGTCTGTCCGGTGACGGCGAACCTCGCTCCCGGCACCTGACCGAGCGTGTCCGGCAGTAGCTGGTTGCGCAGCGTCAGCAGGGCGTTGGTTGACTTTGCGTCCGTCCCGCTGCCGGGGAACGGGATTGTGATCTGCGCGGTGTCGTGCGCGGCGTTCGAGTCGACATGGATCGGCCCGTAGCCGACTCCACTGGCGTCGGCTCGCGCTTGCAGTTGCGCGACCGCGGTTGCGAACGCGGGCGAGGCAGTGTTCGTCTTGACCGCGACAAGCGCGGGGCTGGACTGACCCGGGAACGAGGCCTGGATCCGGTCGAGCGTCTCGACCGTCGGCGCGCTCCGGGGCAGCGACTGCAGCCCCGACTGCGCGGTGTGGATCTGGAGCGTCGGGACTGCGAGCACCGCCAGCAGGCCGGCCGCGAGGACGGCGGCGACGGCGGGACGCCGCAGCACGGGGGTGAGGATCGCGGACCAAACCCGATTCTCACCGGCCGGCCGGCGGAGCCGCCCGAGCAGCGGGATCCGGCCCTTTTCGACCCGATCGCCCAGCTTCGAGAGCACGGCGGGCAGCACGGTCAGCGAGCCGATCATCGCAACCGCAACCACGATCATCGTGGCGATCGAGAATGACTCGAACGTCGTGTCGCCGGAGAACAGCATCCCGGCCATTGCGATCATCACGGTCGCGCCCGAGATCAGCACCGAGCGACCAGAAGTCGCGGCCGCAGCCTGGAGCGCGGCGCGCTCACCACGGCCCGCGGCGCGTTCTTCGCGCTCGCGCCGGAGGTAGAACAACGTGTAGTCGACACCGACCGCGAGGCCGACGAGGGTCACGACCGCGCTCACGTTCGGGTCCATCGGCACCAGGTGGCTGACGATTGCGGTCAGTCCGATCGTGGCGATCACCGACTGGAGCGCGAGCATCAGCGGGACGAACGCCGCCAGCAGCGAGCCGAACACCAGCACGAGGATCAGCAGCGTGAGCGGCACCGAGCGGGTTCCCGCCTGACCGAGCTGCTGGTTGAACATCTTGGTCAGCGCCTTGTCCGAGCTCGCTGCGCCGGCCTCGCCGACGTAGAACTGCGGGTGCTGCCTGGCCACCGACGCGACCGCGCTGGTCAGCGGATCGATGTTCTTCTCCGCGGCCTTGAGCGTGGCGCCGTTCATGTCCCACGCGACGAGCGCCGTGTGCCCGTCGCTTGTGACCTGATCGCGGTTGGCCGCGGCCAGTGGGGAGCGGAGGTTGTGGAACTGGTTACGGTACGGCGAGACCGCCGCTACGACATCGTTGACCGCCGCTTTGAAAGCGGGGTCGTGGACCGTGAGCTCCTGGTTCTGAACGACCACGAACTCGGTGAGCGGACCGGACTCGGTGAATCCGGCCTGCTTGAGGATCTGGTCGGCGTGATGTGCCTGGCCGACGTTGGTGTTCTGCTGGTCGATCGTCTTCTGACCTGCGGCCGCGCCGATCACGAGCGCTGCCAGAACGAACGCCAGCCATCCAAAGATCGCGAGCTTGCGGTGGCTCGCGCTCCATCGCCCCATGCGGGCGGCGATGTTGTTGTGGGGACTGCGGACGGACATTGCTTACCTTTCGGATCTGCCTCAGACGGGCATTGAGCGATAGGTGCAGCTTCGTCGCGCGGGCCCTTTCCGGCTATGGAGCAACCTGGCGTTTGGGGGGTAGGGATAACCGCACCATTGGGTGTCGCACATCGGTCCCCGCGGATCCCGCCGGTGTGGGATCGTTTCGCACGTGCGGCCGGGGTCACCGCGCATGCTCGTTGCCCTCACCGTCGCCGGATTACTCGGCGTCGCCGGCGCGATCGTGCTCGTAGTCACCAGCCGCCACGAGACGGGCAAGGCGTTCGAGATCGTGGCCGGCGGGGTCGTCGCGCCCGCGAGGGATCCATCCCGCGGTCCTCACCGAGCGCGGGCTGGCGCCTGCGATCGAAGCGCTCGCGGACCGCGCCCCGTTGGGCGGGTGCTGGCGGTCCTCAAATACCTCCAGGCACCGGCGACCGCCCGCTAGGCATAGCGGGGGCACGGATAACCACACCCTCGATTCGGGGGACTGACCCATGGTCACAGGCGTCCCGCGGGTGCAGGCTTCTCGGCACATCAGATCGCAACCCGAGGAGCCGCTCATGCCACCGACAACCCACACCCAACGTTCAAGAAGTCGCTTCGCCGGCATCGCCGTCGGCGTCGCGATGATGCTGGCGGCCGTCGCGGTACTGGCCGTAGGCGGCGGTGCCCTGTGGGCCGACTCTCACCGGGGACATGACGGCTACGTGTCGACCGGCAACCACGAGTTCGACACCGCTGGACGGGCGCTGACATCGCCCAGCTTCCAGATCGGCAGCGCGACCCCTGACTGGCTGATCCACCGCGTTCGACTGTCGGCGACGAGTACGGCCGCGGGGCGTCCAGTGTTCGTCGGGATCGCGCGCACCCGTGACGTGAACCGGTATCTGGCGAACGTCAGTCGGAGTCAGCTCCGCGACTTCGGCTGGGACGGCCCCTCGTACAGCAACCGGCCGGGCAGCCGCACGCCGGCGCGGCCCGCGACGCAGCACTTCTGGGCCGCCACCGCCTCCGGGCGCGGCACCCAGACGGTCAGCTGGAAGCTGAAGCCCGGTCACTGGGACGTTGTCGTCATGAACGCCGATGCAAGCTCCGGCGTCGACACGTCGGTGAAGCTCGGCGTCCACACGCCGCCGCTGCTAGTGCCGGGTCTGGCCCTGGTCGCGTTCGGCCTCCTGATCGGCGCCGGTGGCTTCGCCCTCGTCTATCGAGGCACCCGCCCGGTCGAGACGGTCGTGCCCCCGGTTCCCGTCGTCGCCTGACGGGAACCGGGCACCGCCGTCGATCCGGACGCGGACGCGGTCTCCCGGCCGCGGAGCGGGGAGCGGGGCGACCGAATAGACCCGGCCGTGGTCGAGCTCGAGCTCGAGGCGGACGCCGTCCTCGAGCGGGGTCGCGCGAGTCACGCGCGCCTCCAGCGGGCCGGCGGGATCGAGCGCAACGTGCGCCGGCCGGGTCAGCAGCAGCTCGCGACCGCCCTCGACGCTCCCGTCGAACCCTAGGAACCGCGCCACCGCGGCGGTCGGTGGTCGCTCGAGCAGCTCACGAGGCGGACCCGCGGCGACGAGCCGACCGTCGAGCAGGATCAGCAGGCGGTCGGCGAGCGCCCACGCCTCGGCCCGGTCGTGGACGACCACGAGCGTCGCCCGCGATGTGGAGCGCAGCGCGGACAGCGCGTCCTCCAGGAGGTTCGACCGGACCTCGGCGTCGAGGCCGGCGAACGGCTCGTCGAGCATCAGCACATCCGGACTGACCGCGATCGCCCGGGCGAGGTGGACGCGGCGGCGCTCGCCGCCGGACAGCGTCGCGGCCGGGCGCTTCGCCAGGTGGTCGGCGCCGATCGCGCGGAGCGCCTCACGCGCGCGCCCGGCCCGCTCGGGCCGCGGGACCCCCCACCAGGCGAGCGCCAGCATCACGTTGGCGAACACGGTGCGCCTCGCGAGGTCGGGCGACTGGAGTGCTATCCCAACCCGGCCGTGGCGCTCGATCCGGCCTTCCACCGGGGGTAGCGCCCCCGCCAGCGCGTCGAGCAGCGTGCTCTTGCCGGCGCCGTTGGGCCCGAGCAGCGCGACGATCTCGCCGGCACGCAGCTCGGCGCTCACGTCCTTGACGACCTCGCGCTTGCCGCGCCGCACGGTCAGGTGCTCGCACCGGAGCAGCACCTGCCCGGGCTCGCGGTGATCGGCACCGGTCACGCCGCTGACCGGAAGCGCAGCCGCAGTCCGTTGCCCTGGTGCTGGAGAAGGCCGAGCCCGCCCATCAGGATCAGGATCAGCCCCATCAGCACGATCGCGATCGCGACGGCGTCGGCGTAGAAGCTGCCGTTGACCTCGTACAGCGTTGCGCTCGCGAGCGTCTGGTCGTAGCCGTAGATGTTGCCGCCGAGGATCACGATTGCTGCGACCTCCGACAACGCCGTTCCGAGCGCGGCGATCACCGCGGCGATCACGCCGATCCGTGCCTCTCGAAGCGCGAGCGTCCACAGCTGGCGGCGTCCGGCGCCGAGCAGCCTGGCCTGCGACAGGAGCCCGGGCGGGAGGCCTTGGACCGCAGCCGCGGTCAGGGCGACGACGAACGGAAGGGCGAGAATCGTCTGGGCGACGAACACGACCCGTTTGGTCCAGATCAGGTGGAGCGAGCCGAGCGGCGCCTCCGGAAGGAACAGCACGAACAGGAACACGCCGACCAGCACGGGGGGTATCGCGAGGCTCACGTTCGCGATCACCCGCAGCACGTTCCGGCCCCGGAACCGTCCGAGGCCGATCGTGAGCCCGATCGGCAGCCCGATCACGGTCGCGGCGGCGGTCGCGACGAGTGCCACCTCGAGCGTGAAGCCGATGATGTGTAGCAGCGTCGGGTTCCCCTGCAGGATCATCGGCACGGCCTTCCGGATCTCGTCCCAGATCAGGCGCATGTCAGGCCGTCCGGAAGCGGAACTGGACCGCGCCGGTGCGCTGCTGGATCACCGTCAGGGTTCCGATCAACAGCGCGATCAGCGCGAGCAGCACGAGTGCGATCGCGACCTCGTACGGATCGTGCGAGGTGTAGTTGAACTGGTCGAGCAGAGCGCTCGCGAGCGTCTCGTCGTGGCCCTGGATGTTGCTGCCGACGATCACCACGGCCCCGACCTCGGAGATGGCCGCGCCGAGCGCCGCGATCACGGCGGCGACCACGCCGATCTTGGCCTCCCTGAGCGCGAACGTCGCGAGCTGTACGCGCCCGGCGCCGAGCGCGCGGGCCTGGTCGAGTAGCCCGGGCGCGAGGCCCTGGATTGCCGCCGGCGTCAGCGCGACGATGAACGGGAGAGCAAGGATCGCCTGGGCGATGTACACGGCGCGGAGCGTGAACGCGAGGTGCAGCGACCCCAGTGCGCCCTGCCGAAGGAGGAGCAGCAGCACGCCGACGCCGACGACGACCGACGGGAGCGCGAGGCTCGCGTTCGCGAGCAGCTGTAGCGCCCGCCTGCCGCGAAACCGTCCGATACCCAGCGCCACGCCGAGCGGCAGGCCGATCACGACAGCCGCCGAGGTCGAGACCAAGGCGACGCGGATGGTGACCCAGAGCAGGCCCACGACGTACCCGTTGCGGTTCACGATCAGGGGGATCGCGCTGCTCAGCTGGTCCCAGATGTAGCTCATTCAGTGCCGCTGGTTCGACGGCGCCTGCTCGACATACACGAGCTGCCCGTTGCTGAGCCGGTACACGACCCCCACCTGCGTCCCGCGGCCGATCGTGCGCTGGCCGGGCTTCGGCAGCGGCGCGACCTTCTGTCCGGGCTGGACGACGATCGTCTTGGCGGGTTGCGCGCGCAGGCCCTGGCTGGTGATCGTGTTCGACAGGTGAAGCGATGACAGCGCGGCGAGCAGGAACGCCACCGACAGCACGATGCCGAGGTCGAAAAGGTTTACGAGCCCGTCGAGGGGGTCGCCGGCGCGATCCTCGCGGCCTCGGGCATTGGGGGTGACGGAGATGATGGTGCGCCTCCTGTGGAACGTGGATCGGTGATGACCGCCGCGATGTACTGCAGGTCCGACAGGTCCTGGTTGTACATGCGGTCGCGTGAGAGCGACAACCCGAACGCGACTGCCCCGATCAGCAGGCCGACGACGGTGACGCTGAACGCGACGCGCAGGTCGTGACTGAGCTGGGCGGTGTTGCCCGCGGCGAGGCCGGTCAGCGCCGGCGAGAGCGGGATCAGCGTCCCCATCAGCCCGAGCGCCGGTCCGGCGCGCACGAGCAACCGGGTGCGCGAGAGCCGGCGCTGAGAATCGAAGTCGAAGTCGGCCAGCGCCTTGTTGATCTGGGGCTCGCTCCCGGGTGTGCCGGCCTGTTCGATGATGAAAGTGAGCGTCGACCCCATCGCTGCGCTTCGAGGGATTTCGCGCACTGCCGCCAACGCGGCCGGCCGGTCGCCCGCCCGCACCGCCGTCCGAGCCTGCTCGGCGGCGACCCGGAGCGTGGCGAATCGGCGCCCCCGGCGGCTGAGGAGCTCGACCAGGTACGCGCCGAGCTCGAAGATCACGAGCGCGAGTGCGGCTAGCGCGAGGATCAGTACCGGCACCTCCAGGGCGTTCGCGACATGGAAGATCGCCTGGTCGATGCCGTTGGTGCTGAGGGCGAAGATCACGGGCGAAACGGTAACGACGACCAGGATCTCAGCGCGCGGCGCGCGGCGCGCGGCGGCCTCGGCGCCCCCGCAGCTCGCGCCCTGCCCCGAGGCCGAAAAGCAGCAGCACCGCGAACCCGGCGCCGAACGCCGGGAGGAGCGAGGCTCGAATCGCCTGCCGCGCGGGCGGTGCCGTCGCCGCGGCCACGGGCACGAAGTGCACGAGCGGGCTGACAGTCGCCGACACCGGGGTGACGTCGCTTACCAAGAGGCCGGCGACGCGAGGGCCGGCGAACGGCAGGGGCGCGATCGGCCGCGTCCGGGGGACGGTTGTGCGCCTCGGCCGTGCGCGTGGGGAAGTCGTCGGGTGAGGCGTGGTCGTCGTCGTCGAATTGGTCGAAGGCGTCGTCGTGGTCGTGGTCTGGCCCGACGAGCTCGGTTGTGAGGGTGTTCCGCCCGTGGTGCTCGTGGTGGTCTTGGCCGGCGTGGTCGACTGTCCCGACTTCGACTTGCCCGCCGGCCCGCCGGCGTGGTGGCCACTGCTCTTCTTCGGTCCCGTTGGGGAGTGAGATTTCTTGTTGGTGCCGGCGCCTTTTTGCTTGTGTCCACCGGTGGCAGCAGCCGGTGGTGCGCCGACGGTGATCGGGATCGACGCGACGCCGCCGCCCCCGGAGGTGTCAGTGACCTGCACCGTCACGTTGAATTGGCCCTCGGTGTTGAAAGTGACCTGTGGATTTGGCGCTGTCGAGTTGGGCGCTACGCCGTCAAAGCTCCAGCCGTACGAGAGCCCGGTGTCGTTTTGACCGGTCACGGTGGCACTGAAGGTGACGGTCGCGCCTGCCGGCACGTCAGTCTGTGAGGCGTTAGCGGTCACTGTCAGGAGTGGTCCCTCGAACACCTCGATCGTGATCGGCTGCGGCTGACCGTTGTCGGACTGGACGACCTCGTCGAGGAAGTCGTCGTCGGTCCCTCCCGCGGAGCCCCGCCACGGTCTGTCGTAGCGGTTGGCGGATCCCAGCGCCGCAACCACCGGAGCTTCCGCGGGGTTGTTGAAGTCGGTCTGGCCTGGCGAGGCCAGGTCCGCAGCCGTGAGCTGCGATCCCGATCCGGTCTCGGGCGTTCCGTCCGCTTTCAGCACCGTGACCCCGCCCTGACCACCCAGGGCGACCGGCTGGGGCAGGCAGCTCAGGACCGTCGACAGTGCCCAGGTATCCGGGGGAAACGTGACCGGCACGAATCCCTGCAGGCCAAGCTCCTGCATCGTGCTCGGGCCCGAATACGTCGGACACTGCTGTAGCGCCGACAGGGTGGCGGATTCGGTCGAGGTCCCGCTCGGCGAGTAGACGGTCGCGACCACGATCTGTTGCGAGCCGTCGTCGGCGCGCGCCAGCGAACCCGGGAAGGCGAGGAGGGCGGCCGACACCGCGAGGGTCAACGCGAACCGCCGCCCCGGGGCAACCCCGAGGCGGCGGTCGGACGGCCGTCGCTGTTGGTCCGCGCGGGCGCGCCGGCGGGTCACGGTGCTAGCGAACCTCCACCGTTCCTAGCCCCGAGAAGCTCGGCGCCTCGCCCGGCCGGATGTATTCGAGCTGGAGGATCCACCGGGTGCCCTTCTTGAGCTTCTTCCCCCGGAACGTGACCTTGTTCTTTCCGGCGCCCAGGTTCGCGGTTCCGAACACGGTGAAGCGCGCCG
>Ga0335073_10000615_pt1 | contig 46296 bp, 48 predicted proteins | sample Lox_Sample_22_FD_207093 | JGI IMG/M metagenome (GOLD analysis project Ga0335073, IMG submission 207093) | Soil microbial communities from Loxahatchee National Wildlife Refuge, Florida, United States - Lox_Sample_2.2 | ecosystem: Environmental > Terrestrial > Soil > Wetlands | place: USA...
GCGTTTCTTGCGCTGCAAGGTGGTTGCGTGGCCTACGAAAACTGCAGCGCCGATGAGACCGCGCGAGAGCAAAGTGAAGGGTGAGACGTTTGAAGCACAAATCGAGGACGAATTAGATATGCGGGATTATGAGTTTGGCTTTTGACTTGGAGAAAATACCGGGAGAAATCGAGTCGCTGCGTAAGAAAATGGCCGGATTAAACGTTCAATAGCTGACGAGGTGACGTTGCTTTAAAACCGCCACCATCAGCCCCGTACGGAGTGCCTTTGCAACTGCAATCCGCCTGTAACCACAAGCTTTTATCTCGCCTATTCCCGCAAACTTTGTTTCCTCGTAGCGTAAAGGTATGCGTAGAGAGTCCAATTTGTTGACTATTTACACGGTTGCTTGATTAGATCTGCCAATTTAGATGATTCGCAGCGAGAGCGGTGTCGCGCGCTGTCTTGATCATTCGTGTCAATGTAACTATGAATATATTTACAACAGAACCACGCGAGATGTATGTCGGAGTGAGCTGGGAGAGGTCACGAACACCGACTTCTTCCAGACAAAACTACTTTCTGTACCACATTCTCGTAATCTTCGTGTGCCTCATCTTTTTCTGTAGCTGGAAGATGCCATACATCAACGCCTCGCTCGTCGGTGGGCATCCAGGCACATAGATATCCACAGGCACTATCCGATCGCAGCCTCTAGTCACCGAGTAGCTGTAGTGATAATATCCACCGCCGTTTGCACAGCTTCCCATACTGATAACCCATCGTGGATCCGGCATCTGGTCGTACACTTGCCGCAAAGCAGGTGCCATTTTGTTTGTGAGCGTTCCGGCAACAATCATTACATCCGACTGCCGAGGAGAGGCTCGAAAGATGATACCGAGACGATCTTGGTCGTAGCGAGGTGTTGAAAGGTGCATCATTTCCACAGCACAGCAGGCGAGTCCAAAGGTCATTGGCCACAATGAGCCTTGCCGTGCCCAATTGGCGATTTGATCGAGTGTGGTCCTAAAAGTGATTCTTTAGAGGTGACCGATCGGTTTTGAGGGTACGAGACACTTACAGTGCAAACTGCATGGCACCTTTCTTGCCCTCCTGGCTCGGCAATAGCACCTCGCCTTTGATTTTGCTTGATGGCACTGCTGCGCTGACGCCAGTTGACACTAGCCCGTGAGTTTGCGAGTGTGCTTCCGCCTGTGCAGGCTTTGAGGAAGAGCTTGATATCCACGCTGCTTGCATGGGACGCAGCGGAATGATGACGGTCGACGGCCTTGCTGTTTGGTTATTAGCAGAAGCGGCAACGAAGTAGCGACGTGTACCGTACCGCGCAGCGCCATTGACGCCGTTGAACGCGCCGAGGACAGCATTGCGAAGAGTGTGAAGCACCTAAATGTAGGAGAAATAGGAAGGGAGAAGAAATGAAGGAGAGTGGAGAGGTGAAGGTTGTGTGGCGGTGGGTAACGGTGATGTCGAAGAAAGCTGATGTTGCTATTCGCTTCGACCAATTGGGCCGTGCGTGCTTCCTGCTTATTCCGCTTCATGTGTTTGGCCAGTCCATCTCTCCACATCAAAATCATTCGGATGGGAAGAAATCCAAAGCAGTTTGATACATTTTCAACGCCGTTACAAGAAAACTACCAATAACGTCACGGTGATTTACTTCAAAGTTTACCTGAGCGCGGAGCCTTCAACGAACAGCCCACACTCATAATGACCACCCGATTGCCAGCTATAGCTTGCGTTGGAGTTATTGGCAGATTGGTATGTTCGCTGCCACCGACTTTTGGATGTTAAAGAGCTTGGAAACCGAAGGAGTATGCTTATACTGACAACGCTCAAGAATAACCCGCTTCACATCTCGCTTTTCCCGCCCGACAAACGTGATGCCCTCGAGTTCTCTTTCCTGCTCTCATCATGTCTGGATATCTTTGAGGCACGAATGCCACAGAAGACTGCCGATCAAGACTTTGGACTGCTCCAAGCCATCGATGAGCGTCTCGCCATGTACGGCTGGTTGACCAATACAGGTGTCAAATTCGTCATCATTGTAGACATGGAAGGCCGACAAGCAACAATCAGCGATTCGAAGTCGAATTCTACCATCGGGCTGCGTGATTCTGACTTGAAGCCAGTATGTTCACCTCAAGAATGAGGCCTACCACAGAGTAGAGGACTAACCAGACAGGCCTTCAAAGCACTACACACAGCGTACATCAATCTACTAAAAGATCCATTCTACGAGCCGGATAAGCATTCTTTGGCAAGCAATAACAGTACACGCTCGCGTGATTCAACCGAGATCACCAACAAAAGATTCATCTCCGAAGTCCAGCGAATTGGTCAGACGTGGAGCGTTGGAGTCGGCGGCATCTGAATTTTCACACAACGAAATACGGAGGCCATAGTAGTCTAGAAGACTATTTTCATCTTCACCAACAAGGTGAACGCCTCACCTAAACCTCGATGCTGAGTGTCGAAAATGAAAGAAAACTGTAGTTGAGGCCTGAGGCACAAATTCTTCGGAGACCTCGGCGTGATAGTCGAAGTCACTGACATCTTCGATATTTCAATCCTACAAACAATCTCATCGCAGCGTCGGAATTGCGGTTCTGTTCAAAAACTTGGAAGTCTAGTAGACCGAACAGACTTTCACACATGAATGCTGCGACAGGCTTGACCATCACAAATCCATTGGTCTTGTATCGAGCTTTAGTTGCCACAAACCGGATAAGTCCCGATCCAGCTCAGCTGCGATTAGGTATACATCGCCAATAAAGATACTGAATCAAATACTAAAACTTCCCAGCGCTTCATCTTCAAAAGCTTTATGAACGCCTCAAGGACTATGAACCTTCAGAAGAATACAGTCATCGTCTGAAAAGTATAAGCCAAGCACTGAGATCATCTAACAATGCTTCGGCGAACTTGGGTGAAAGCAGCCTTGGTCGTCGAGGAGTATGGCAATCATTACTGGTGCAGAAGGAAAAGCGGGAGAGCCTCGCCCTTACCAGAGTGTTGACTGACCATGAAGCTGCGATGCAACTAACTTCTCCCAAAGGCTTAATGCTTCATGGAGAAGTTGGAACCGGAAAGAGTATGCTCATCGACCTTTTCGCGGACTGTCTCCCAAATAAGAAGAAGAAACGGTGGCATTTCAATTCCTTCATGCTAGAGACCTTCTCAAAACTAGAGCAACTACGACAAAGCAGACTTGATCGAAGATGGTTCGACAGCTCTGATGCTGCTGGAGATGAATATTCGCTCTTGTGGCTGGCGCGGGACCTCGTTAAATCCTCACCTATCCTTTTCCTCGATGAGTTTCAACTACCTGACCGAGCGTCATCAAAGATCATGTCGAATTTAATGACAAACTTCTTTCAACTCGGTGGAGTTCTCATTGCTACTTCCAATCGTATGCCTGAAGAGCTTTCCAAAGCCGCTGGAATGGAATTCGTACGACATACTTCCAGATTCGAGTCTCTTGGATGGACGTTGGGACTACGGCGCGAACATGGTCACACAACCCAAATGTTTGCTGGCCACGGAGAGTTTGCAAAGTTTCTAGACTTACTGAGAGCTCGTTGCGACATTTGGGAAATGGAGGGAACGAAGGACTACCGGAGAGCAGAAACAACAGCTCCAGTCACTGCTATCGAACAATGTGAGAGCTCCAACGAGAGAGCTGCTGCAATCACTACGATGACCACGACCGAAAACGAAACCGACGGACAGCCTGAGTCTCCTATGCTCTATTTTATCGAGCCTTCTGTCGAATCTGATGCGCTAGCGCAGTCTTCCGTTCAGCAATCTCTCACCTTAGCTGAACTTCAGGCAATCAATTCTCCTATTGTCGATGCCACGTCCATTCCCTGGCAGTCCTCGTCCGTACGGGTCTACGGCCGCGATGTCCAGATCCCAAGATCTTACAATGGCGCCACACTCTTCAAGTTCTACGAAATCTGTGGCATGACCCTAGGTCCCGCAGACTACATCTCGCTAGCATCAACCTTCCACACATTCATAATCACAGACATCCCCGTACTCACCACCCTTTTGAAAAACGAAGCCCGACGCTTCATCACCCTTCTCGACGCACTCTACGAATCCCGCTGCAAGCTCGTCGTCACCGCCGCAGCTGGACCAGACACACTCTTCTTCCCAGACGTCCTCAGCGCTTCACCAACGCAGCCATTCGCCAGCACCACCGACACCAACGCCCAACGCACTCCGCTCTCCACGCCCTCACCAGACGCCGCAAGCGCCGGCCTCGACCCCGAAACCTTTTCCGCCCTCTACCAAGACCTTACCGCGCCCTTCCGCCCCAACACGTCGGCCTACGCACCCCCAGCGCGCATTCTGGCACCGGACGCACTCGAAGACGACCCGCCGGCGCGGCTACAGCGCGCCGCCACGCGCTGCCAGAGCGACGAGGAGGCTCTGGCGCGGGCCGAGCGCGCCGCCGCGCCCGACTTTGCGTGCGGCGCTGCCTTCGTCGGCGAGGACGAGCGCTTTGCGTGCCGCCGTGCTGCCAGCAGGCTGTGGGAGATGTGTGGTGCGCGGTGGTGGGCGCGGCGTGGGGACGCCTGGTGGAGGCCGGTTGGGCGGGAGGGGAGGCGCTGGGAGGGTGCGAGGGTGCCGGCGGAGGGTGATGCGAGCGAGGGCGCGGCTGTGACGGCGCCTGCGGTGGGTGAGGGTGTGGGTGAGGTGCGCGATGTCGATAGGCGGGAGGGTGAGGTGCAGCACCGGTATGGCACCGGTCCGTTTCGCTCGGCTTCAGAGCCGCCGCCTAAGTTCGGGTTCGAGCATTTCTGGTCGACGGTGAAATGGGGCAAGAAAGCAGGCGATTGGGGTAGAGGTGTTGATGCGATGATGGAGAGAAAGAAGGTCAGCAGCAATGACAAATAGACTATGCGTGGCAACAGTGTGCTTCAGATGAAATCAAGTCTTTCAATTGCAACATTGTGTATCTTTCGCGAAGAAGCATCTCTCATGCATCATAACAAGGTCCATCGATGCGTAAGATCATTTCTATACATACAATATAACTCCAATTCGCGATGTTTACGGTTGTTTGATCATCCGCCCGCAAGCCGCAAAACAATGCCAGATTGCAGGATCGTTGAAAAAATGCCCATCCCATTTGCCGCACCGCACCTATGCAATCCCATCCCATCCGCATCAAAGTCGCTCGCCAAAAAGCCATCACAAAAAAAAAACCGCAAAGCCAGCCAAGCCCACAGCTCGCAACGACGCACCACGCAACCCACGTGCGCACCAGCACGCCCTGCACCACCGACCACCCACCAAGGACCCCGCTACCCTAGGCGGGCCCACTAACTAGTGCAGGCGGGGCCCCAACGTGTCGGCCGGGGGGCCATGCAGCGCACGCGCCGCGCGGGCCCCACTCACGCAGCGCATCCCTTGGGCCGGCGTGCCCAAACGGCGGGCTCGCGACCATCGCCGCGTTGAGAAGCTACGAAGGCGGCCGAGGCACGCCGCGTGCTGCCCCCCGTGCCTCGTGAATCGGCGCGTGCGCGCAGCCAAAGCTGTGCCAGCCGAGCAAGCTGCGCAAGCCAAGCGCGCCGCGCACACTCACGCGGCGGCCGCGCTGAGGAAGAAGTCGAGCTCGGAGGGCCCGCCGCGGCTGTGCTCGTTCTCGGCGAGCTGCTCGAGCAGGCTGAGGAAGGGGTCCTTGTCCGGGTCGGTGTGGACGGAGCCGGAGTCCGTGGGCGTCAGCTGCGGGTTTGCGGCGAGCTGGTCTTGCGACACGGTGAGCGTGGCGCCCGGCCCGATGCCGCTGCCGTCGCCGCCGGAGCTGCTGCCTTCCGCGATGGGGAAGTCCGGCGGCGCGGGGATCGAGAACGTCGGGTCATAGGTGTGCTCAGCGGCGCTGCTGGGCCCGTCGTGGCCGTTGAGTTTGCTGGTCGAGGGCAGTGGTGAGAAGCTGAAGGCTGGCGAGAAACCGCTTGGTAGTGGTGAGAAAGGGTTGGTGATGAAGTGAGATATAGTCGAAGGTAGAGCGGAAGCTATGTGGTTGACTGCATCGGAAGAGACGCTGCTCATTTCCTGGGCTTGAACCACGTTGTTATCCGTCGCTCGCCGCTTTCGTGGTGGCATTTGAGGTGTTTGCGGTACTACGTTGCCATTTGGCATAAAATAGCTCTGAGAGTAGCTTGAAGATCCGGAGACGCTCGCGGCTCTGAATTGATGCGGTTGGTTAGAGACGAGATAGTTCGAAATGCTAGCAGCCATGTCAGCTGATTACCCTCGAGATGAAACAGATTCTGTCATACCCTTCAGTTGGCAATGTATCTAGCGCAATATCTTGGAATGTGATGTGGCCTCCATCAATGAAATGGCCAGGATAGCGGTCAAAGAAGTCTTCCAAGTGGAATACTGGCGAAAAGCGCATTGGGTTCGAAGCTAGTGATTTGACCAGCTCGGCGTGCGCGCTGTATACGGTTTGAAGAGTATCCCGTTGATGTTGAACACCAGCCCAGATATACCGCAACTCTGAGAGCTGTTGGATTTCTCTTGACAAGAATTCTTGGCTGGTCGAGAAGACCTCACCGTTCTGGCCGCGGTAATGGGCACCGTGAACGTGGATCGTACCAGCAGTGCAAACACAGTATCCAACAAACGCTGGCCAGTCGAGAATTTGAGAGGCTTTTCCAATCTCAACTAGCTCTGCAATGGCATTAGCGTGGAGGAAGCACAGATTGGTTGCTTCGATCTGCCATGATTGATGCTGCGAGGTTCCAGAAAGCTCTGCAAGGTCCACAGGTAAGAAAGGCCGGTAGATCAGACAGTGAATCAAATGGTAGATGAGCTTGCTGAGGACTAGGATGGTGCTATCCGGCTGACCGAAGAGTGATTCGAGTGAAGTAAAGGTGTCTTGTGTCTCGGATGCCCAAACGTCAAGGTCCTGACGAATCTTGGATAAGTTCGAAAGCGAGTGCCATGGGAAGTGAGAATCTCCCTTCACACCTCCAGCAGCCAGATACCGATTCGTAATGCCGAGAATACGTACAATGCCGATGAGAAGACCGGTACTACCCTGGCTAGGCTTGCTGGGTTGTGCCATATAATTGACATTGGAGCTACCCGGGAAGTATTCTCCTTCGAGCAATGCTGCGCCTGCTGTGCCTTGGTAAGCTGGCAACCGAAGTACAATGCATTCGTCTGCAATTAAGGCTGGTCTCTTTGATCCACATGCTGAAAATCTGTCAAGAATGTAGCATGCCCAGAACAGCCTTCTCCGGGCTTCTTTTTCTGCTGATGTGACTCTCAATGTGCTTGGCAGTTCTCGGTGCAGATTCAAAGCGAATGCCATACTGATAGCGGTAGCTAGGTGATATTAGCTTTGATATTTTTTCTTGGATAGAATTTATGTGTTTAGAATCCATTGCCATGAGATGCAGGAGACATTCACGAGATTGTCGCTTCATAACGAGCAACAGTGAAGATTGACAACCGAGAAGAAACTTACTCAGATGCATATATGCCTTCTTTCCTTTGCCTTGCTGAAAAGCAGCTTGAGTGAGTAAAAGCAAAGCTTGCAGGGACTCGATACTTGGCTCGTCAACATCCAATTCCATTCGCGCCCTTCGGTAGTAGTCATGGCCGACTCTGACGGCGTTGCTGTAGCCACCGAATTGATTAGCATATCGAGCACTGAGCGCGTAGATTGCAAAGGCGAGGAAATTGGGCAGCTGATTGTTTTGGAGTCGCTGTCGCGTGGACGCTTCGTCGAGAATGGACAACGGTTTGCCGTGCAGCCGCGAAAAGTAAATGTCGAGCAAGGCTTCAGGATAAAGAGTAGGCGTAGGTTGAGCGAAGGACTCGGTAGGAGAAATAATGGCGCTGCTGTGATTATTCAATTCATTGTTGGTGGGAATATCAATCTTTGGCTGGTGGTCATCGGAAGAAGCACTGTCACTGCGATTTTGCTGATCCGACTTTTCTCTCGTCGACGTCGGCGGAGGAACTCCCTCGTCTTCGGTCTTCAGTCGCTTTTCTAAACCGTCGACACGCTTTAACAAGGCTTCAAGTACGTCTGTTTTTGGTCCACGCTTCTTAGGCACCGCATCTACGCAGAATTGTGAGCTACAATTTCCTCGGATCGGTAATTCCGACTGCAAAAACGAACCGTAAATGCACGGGCACGCAAAGATCTGGCAAGCTTCACAAGTCGGCCGTAGTCTATTGCATTTGATCTAAAAAGTCAGTGCGATTTAACTGGGCTGCGATTTGAAAAATATACCTTTCGTTTCCGACAGCTCTTGCAATTCATTGCTTCGCGAGGTTCGTTACTCATTCTGCGAACGGGTAAACGATCGATGCCGATCTGGGGCCTCGACATGGTGAGTTCCAGCACAGCTGTGGCCATGAACGACTGCCGACGACCGACGGCGGCGAGTAACCAGCTAGAGGTGGAATTTGCTGCTCAGAAGGGGTCAGAGTCGAAGGCGATGCGCAGGTACATTTGCGGGACAGAGGCATCAAAGAAAAGAAAAGCCGATTGTTTGGGTGGCATTGAAGCGAAGGACATGACGGAGACAGGATCGGGCCCAGCAGACTACTTGAACCAGGTGAACGACAAAAATATTTTGACGTAAAGGCGCAACAAGATCGGGTCCGGGGGTCAAGCAGCCAGCGAGAAAGAGGTGGGGAGACGGGGGGATTGCGGACTGCGGATTGGGGGATGGGAGACGAAGCAGACGGTGGGCGAGCGGGACTTTGGCGACTTTGGCTGCCGCGCTACGCTATAACTTCAATAATACCGCCATCCCCATCGTTGGACTGTGCAGGGCTCACCGGGTTCGTTGGCTTCGATGTTGCTGCCGCACGCCGCCTCTCTCCTCCTTCTCCCACCCCCCCCGCCCGCCTCCGCCGTCTGACTCTGGGGTAAGAAAAGCAGGCTTCGGCAGAAAATCAGCTTAGCTTCTTCCTGTTCCATGCTGGGGTTGGCTTAGAGAGCGTCCGGCGGGGATGCCCAACTGCTACGTTGCCAACCGCCTCCCACAATTTCTCTGTCATTCCTCATCAATCGTTGGTCTTGATTCAGTTCGTCTATAGAACCCAGCATCTCTGCTTCGCTTCTCGCGTGTGTTGTGCATCGTTTCCTTTGGCCCGACGAGCTTGACCTGTTAATTGGGTGTCTATTCCTCGCAACAACGTGGCAGCGGTTGTGCCTGCGTACCGTACCGTTCGCACTGCCCATGCCAGAGGTCACCGGCGGAGCTAGGATGATCACTCGACCTTGGTGGCGCCATTAAGGTACGGCCTGGTACATTGCGAGACTAGAACCTTTCGAAGCTTCTGTGCCGCTCTGCGTGATCGGAACACGGCATATTTCTACGCGAATGCTTGACTCCTGGCATTAGCCTACGTCGCTCGATGAGCAAACAGTCAACCTCCCTACGGCAGGGTGTCATGCTCTCACCACCCGTTGCTTGCTTGAGCTATTGTTTCCTTGTTTGTTTTGCTTGCAGCAGCGTGCCTATGATGGGCTCTGACACGTAACTTTCCAATTTCTCCATTCGCCTCATCGTCGTAAGCTAACCTCAGTTCAGTCCCCATGACCGAGCCCTCTCGCCCGCTCGGCACCTTGTCGGGACTACGGGAAGCAATTTCGACTGAAATGAATCGGCTGAACCGCTCCAACCCTTCATTTACTTGCATGTTTGGAGATCAGTGATCGGCTTTGAGTTTTTCCATGCAGAAAATCAAAGAATAGTCGACAAAGTATCAGCCTTGACCCACTCCGCGTAAATCGTAAATATGCAGGAGTGTGGAACCTGACCAAAGCCAAGATACATACATCTCACAAAATATATGTGTCAGTGGTATTAACTGCCTTCGTGATAAAATACACCGTCTCTCGAGTTGCATGCATGCTTGCCGTCCCTTCAAAACTCCCCTCCTCCCATTTCATGTGTAAGGTGATGGAAGGTACATGGTGAAAATAGCTAGCTAGCAAAGGCCACGCCCGGATGCCAATCGTACAAAGTCATACGGCACATTCTGACCGACGAGCAGCCTCATTGTTTCGACAGTGGTCCAAGCATTGACGTCGGTGCAGCCATACGCCGTCCAGTCCAGAGACGCCGCCACAGCTAATGGATCTGCCTTCTTCGGTCCGTTGCCCAAGTCCACAAACACCTTACCAGCGGTGATACCCGGTTGCCGTCCACTCGTACTGTAGTACTTGAGCAAGGGACCCACCAGTAGCGCCTTATCCGACGGCAGTGCAGATATAATGGCGAATGGATGTTCAAGCTGCTTCATATCTTCGACTGCCCGGACTGGAGTGACCTCTCCCGCGAGCGCACCATGAGTTTTGAAGCCGATGGTGTAGATTGGTCCTATGCCGAGGCTCTTCAGTGCGTAAATTGCTGGCGTGGCATCTTGTTCTGCGCTCGCTAGTAGTAGTGCTGCCCTATTTGTGTAGGCCGAAGGTATGAAGTCTCGGCACAGTGTTGCTCTAATGCCTTTCCACTGCGCGTTGTCCCCAACGTACATCTTGTCGGCACGAACGAGAATCGTATCTATTTGTCCAATGGCCTTGGCGGCATCCGAGATGGACGGTAGATACGGTGCTGATGCAGCCAGTGGAGGATTTATGTACGCACCGCCAAAGTTTGGCCTGCTGATGATTGGTTCGACCGACCCTTTAGGTCCTCGCTCAACCGTGACGAACTGATGTGGAAGACTGAGTTCATTGAAGCACTTCTCAAAGAACATGGCTTGAACTGAAGACCGTATGCTCCCAATGCCATAGAAGTCCAGCTTGGGCATCTGGCCCATACTGTGTAAGGCTTGGTTGATCTCCGCAGCGCTCAGTTGGCCTGGTGCAGCAATCCTCGGAAGCATAGGATGAGTGATTGGAGTGAAAACTTTGTTTAAGGTTCTGGAGAGCTGACCGACAGGACCCATATTGAGTCCTGACAGTGGAGGGTGTTTATACTGAGACTCGATCTTCGACCGGAAGTATTCCAACTCGTAGTTCTCCTGCATCGTGCTGACGAGGATAATCATCTTGACCACATCGCCATATACAGCTGCTCTGTTGAACAACTCTTCGGCTAATGGATCTGTCCATCTGAGATTCTTGTGGAAGTCATGGAATGCGGAGATAATTTTGCTGTTGCCTTTTCGCTGGGCGAGCCGCCTTCGAAGTTCCTCAGGTAGCCAGAGCTCGACATCTATATACTCGCAGCCCCACTGAATGGCCTTGTACAGATATCTGTAAAACAAATTTGGATCGTCCATTGGGAAGCGTCCATTTTCGTTTGTGCAGCGCGTTGTGAAGATGATTGGCAGTTCCGTCTTCCGCCGAAGAAGCATGAGCTGTTCGCCAACATACTTCAAGCTTGGAACAGATGCCATGGAGCCATCAGGAAGACGTTCTTCGAGCAGATCCACGCGAATCTCGAAGGCATCGGCTCCAACGGTAAGAATTTCGAGGTTTGGTAAGGCTGGATGGACGTCCGGAAAGGTGGTAGAGATCATAAAAGTCCTGGCTTTCTTTGCCAGGTCCTTGTGAGAGTTGATTTGACCGAAAATGTGAGACAAAAAACGCGTAAGGTCCCGTCTATCGAATGGTGACCGGGTATAAAGATACTCGTAGTCGCATAATGAGCCGAGATTTTCATCTGCCGCATGGCCGCCGTCTACGCAGTGAGTGTTCACCAGAACTCTCGATCTATCTCGACCGTCGATCTCAGGGCCAAAGTCGGAGGTACATATACCCACGACCGTCTTCAAGTCTTGGTCGTAGGCTTCATTCGTGGCGTTGACCACGGTTGATGACTGCCCGAGAACATCGGCAATGATGGCGAGAATGTCTTCCTGGCCTCTCTGGAAGACTACCAACAGCGCTGGCTTGTCTTTGGGTGCTAGTTCTTCGATCTCGGCTACCACGGCTGCATCGATGACAGGCAACGACGATTTTACATGGCCGTTTGGAGGCGAGGGAGTATCGTCTTGGAGTAGAGTGTCCATAGAAGCGCTTCCGGGCTGGTCGGGTACCGAGACCATTTGCGCGCAAACAGGTCGGCTACCCGTTTGATGTTGTAGCCGTGGATGCGCAACTGGAGATGTTTGTCGAGTCGGCGGGCGCGGGTGGTGCTGAAAGGGTGCGGGCTACCATTCACATCTCCAAATGGGTGTGATTTGACTGGATCGCTACGGGCGTCTACTCCTACACGGCCGGGACTATATCAGGAGCTGGTGTGCTAGGGCTGGCCAGGTAGTCGTGGAACATGGACGACATTGAAGTCGGAACACGGCGCATCCAAAGCTGATAAAGACGCAGGCTCTGGGGACGAGATCGACCAGGGAACATACAGCGGGTTTCTAGTGCAACAAGCATCCATTCGACACGGAAGTGCCGAGAAAAAAGCGTGAAAAGCAAGAAAATTAAAGCGTGGCGGAGAAGCGCGATGTATCGTACGTGGGGACCTGGTGAGGTGTCGGAGAGTAGCTGCAAGCTGCAGTAGCAAGCAGCCTAGCTCTAGCAATCATGGAATTGCATTTCTCCGCCAATGAAAAATTGTGCCGACTAATCTACCTCGTCGTGACCGTTCCACCACGGAATGGCACAAAGTGCTCTCCAAACCCGGAATCGTCTCATCCCCCGACGAGGATCGCCAATTGGTACTTCTGGCGGACGGGCTCCTTTTCCGTACCGTATTCAATTCGGCAGCGCGGTTGATTAGACCGGCGCGCATTCGCCGTCGAATATCACATCCCGCCGCCGTCACTAAGTGGAGGAAAGACTCGAGGCCCAGCAAACCTTCAATTCTCCGGGGACCCGCGGCAATCCCTGCATTCGCTGGCTTGTTACCAGACGCGGTCACGCGTTTAGAACTGTGCTATTGACTCGGAAATATCCAGCTCTTGTCGCTGTTGTGGCCGATACCAACCCTGATTGTCTCGTAGCTCATCCCAACGGGCAGGTACATACGAGGTATCGTACCAAGAGAACCGAAATCATCACTGTCCTATTCTGGCGCGCTGATTTACTCGCCAGCCTTGACTTCATTTGCAGCCTCGCCGAAACCAACAGCCAAAACTATATCAAAACGCTTGGCTCAGTCATGTGCGATTTGCTGGAGAGGAGTGAATGCTACCGGGGAGTGCAACCTTCCAAGTCACTTTCCCTGCCGTCTAAAGTGCGGAGAAATACACATCGATAGTCTTGCTCCCCTCTATATCGACAAGCATCAATTGCTGTTTGCATAAGTTTTTCTGCCATGATCCGCCATGAGAAATCTTCCGAGCCAGTTACGGCCCGGATATACTCCTGCCGTGACGACATGGCTCTCTGCTCAATCTAAAATTGCCTGCAACCCATGTTGCAGCACGCGACACGAGATTGACCGTTGAATCACGCCTGAGAGCCAGGATTAACAAACAACTTCGGCGATGTGTCTTCGCAAGTGAACACCTTTCCTCCATGACCTTCGTGAAGCTCTTTGCCAGAGGCGTACAAACCCAACCCGCACTGCGAGAACTTGGATTAGCTCGTCTTCCAGGAAATACTGCCAATTGCTCTTCGAACTCACAATAACACAGCCAATTAGAACGATAAAGACGTTCAAACAAGTCAACGCCTTCTTCCTCCACGTCGACAGATACCGGTGCCTGTTCATCTGGAGCCACAGTAGCCCACTGATGCCATAGCTAAACCAGCCCATAAACAAGGCACTCTGATGCACACATATCAACGTCAGCCGACACACACATTCACGGGAGAAATGGCGCGATGGAAACACTCACCACGAGCGCGAGCAACTGGTGGAACGTGGGGATGACCTCCGCGATAAACCACGCGACCAACCAGCACGTTGCGCATATCGCAACCCAGGCACCGATGGAGCGTAGCGATTTCTCGTGCATGAGTCCGCTGCATAATCGCAGGTAGAGTGACTTGATGGCGACGTGCCCATTGATCACGCCTGCGATCACGATGGTGGGAGCCGCGATACCGTATGCCACCTTTGATACCATGGGCGCCGCCGCCGTAATCGCCGGTGATGGTACATTCAGGCCACAGTAGTAGTAGATGAGTATTGCGGTTACGATGTAGAATGGTGTCATGAATGCCTGCATGAGAAATAGCGACTTCTTGAAGTCCCTCGGCTCCTGCAGTTCTGCAACGAAGCCGAAGTAAGCGACGTGACCGGCTGGTGATAGGTTAGTAACAGATGCACGCTTTTTCAACGCTTATCCGGGTTTTACCATAGGCCAAGACGATGTTAAGTACTGAAGTCATGGCTTCGGACAGGCTGGGGGTTCGAAAAGCCTGAAGGTCTCCAACATTGGGCTTGATGACTGAGACGTCGATCAAAGTGACCAATACGGCTACGACGATAGAAACACAAGCTATATTCATTACGATGAGAACATTTTTCCAAATGGCCTTTCTGGTGTGTCCTTACATGCGATGGAGAGGTAACTGACATCCTCTAGCTTCCTCGGCAGCGAGAGTAGAAAGCTGACGGCTAGGCCGATGACCGACAACGCCACAGAACACGTTGCATGATTAGTCAATACGTTCATCATAATCGTAAATGCGGTCAAGTGAGCTGCCATGATGAATATGAGGACCACGATCTGGCCTCCGTCGCCTAGGAATTTGCCGACAGGGCCTATCAAAACCTCTGCCGCGTCTCCCATAGAGCATACGCCTGGATATACCAGTTTGAATGCACCTATGACGTAGCCATTATAAGTAGAGAGGATACCAAGAACAAAGATTAATATCAAGCCACTACTAATCGTCAGCACTGACTCCGCAAATAGAAGCGTGCCGTACATACGGTACGACACCAAGCGTAGCCATGGCATAGGGTAGAGACAGAACACCCAATGAGACCGTTTCGGCGAGCATCACTAAGATCTCTTAGCAAATATATTCTGCGAAGGTGCTGAAAGACATACGGATACCAACGTGCCTGGAAAAGACTTAGCAGGACTATTGACAAACGTCTCAAGAGAGCAGACTTACCACCACTTCATCGTTTTATATTTAACATCGCCTTTCTCATTCGCAAACGGGTCTACCTTGCCTACTTCCTTTGTAACAGCCACCTCATTCGACGTATTCGCCTCCAGGCTTTCAGTGGTGGCCATCAAAATCTTGTCGGAATCGACCTGTGGAGTTGGTGGAGTTGAAGGTCCACTTCCGGTCGTAATTCGGCTAGAAATATCACATTCAGTACTCTTGTTACCGACAGGCTTGCTCTCCGTAGTTCCATGCTTTGGAGTTGCACTTTCAATTCGCTCTTGAGTTGAACTTTGGTACTGATCCGCCATAGCGTATAGTAACAAAGTGATAGAGTATGAAGAATAAGCGTACTAAAATTTGGTAAAGAAACTGTCTTCTAAATGTCAGGGATGAAATGGGTGAGGTCTGGAAGACGAGAGTTGGAAGTGGTGGAAGAACGAGCAACACTTCAGAGCGATCTTATAAGGTAGCGAGCCAACAAGTTCACGGAGAACTGGAAGAAGCACGGACAAGAAATATCAACTCTGGTTCAAAACACATCAATTCCGTGGGAACATGAGAACATCGATAACATAGACGAGAACTCCATTGGTTGTATCGATACATACCACGACGACAACCATGGTTCGTATGATTTGGGCACGAGATACCCAACGGTCGCGGAGGAATTCTCCACATAACTCAACTCTGCAGACGAAAGCAGTCGATGGTGAAGATAAGCTGTCTATTGTGGATGTATACCATTGTCATCGTGCAGGTGAAAGTCGGACATGGCACTGTAAGAGTTCGACGGGAGGTCGATGTCACGTGGAAAGATTCGTTTTCTCAGCGAAACCTTTCCTAATGCACAGTATTCAGCCTTCGGCAATGGTAGCTGAAGGTGTTGTATATATCACTTTTTGCCTGGAAGATGGTCGCATGAGCAGTTGACGGTCCAAAACGTAATGGCAGGGGTTGGAGAATCGTGGAAAAGACGCTTCTGAGAAGAATCGACACGGCAGGCGCAGATCAATGCTCTTGACAAGTGGAGAAGGATTCAGGAAAAGCAAACTCATGACTGCATCGAAACGACGCGGAAGAGAAGTCGACGCTGACAGCTCACTCCAAGCCCTTCCAGCCTCCGTTCACTGTCACCGTGCAGGCAATTGGCTCTCCGTAAGCAGAACTAGAGATAGGTATGATCAACTGGAGTAGGGATATGGTCCGATGCAATATTGGGCTTGACCTCGGCGCAGCGAATTGATGACTGGCAAGAGTCGGAATCAAAAGGAAGCGTCGGTCTCCTTGGAAAAAGTAAGTACAATAGGTACTCAATTGCAGCGTGTATGGAAGAGCAGCAGTGTCGAAAAGGCAGAGAGAGTTCGACGGATTTGTGTGATGGAAATGCAAGTAGTGGAGAAGATGGTACCATGAAAGTTCTGATGGAAAGGTTGATGAAATGGTTGGGTATCAGCAATAGACATTATCGATGGACGAGAGCAAGTTCCAGACTTCGCCTCGTGCATCCTTCGCAAGGCGATGCAACTGCACCTCTCTCTCGCACCTTCGCCGTAAGCCAATCAGCCCGGACGACAAACATGAAGCACTGATTAGTCCTCCCGTATTTTCTTGCTCATCCTGGGATCACTGCACCGCTGCTGGCGAGTCGATGCAGCCTCGACCGTCCCGCCTCCAATTCCAACCCCTAATGCCGCACCGTCCATCCTGCCCTCCCTCCGTCCCAGCGATGTAGCTCAACGCTTGGCTCCGAGGACAGCTCTTGAAAGCATCCGTTCCTGCCAAATCTCGCGCCCGTTTCATCCTGTCGTCTTCACCTTTTTGTGCTGCAGCTCCTCCCAAGCTTCATCCTCGTCAATTCCGCCCGCGCGTCAGCCAACTGACAGCCCGACGACCCGCAACCAAGCCTCACATCCCTAGCCGTCTCACAGCGAACACGCTCCATCAGGTCAGTCCTCTCCCTCGAAAATCGTGCCATCCTCCTCTCCACCCATCCGCCCTCCCGAACGACACCGCGCACACCCACACTGACCCGCCCCCAGCGCACCGCAAACAATGGTCGAGCTGCGCAAGCGCAAGGCCGCGCCGGCCCCTGAGCCGCCGGCAAAGAAAAAAGCCGCGGCCAAGGGCAAAGCGGGCGCGGCGAAGCTGGAAGAGGCGCTGACGAAGGCCGGCGAGGCGGTGTCGGCGGCGGGCGCCAAAGCCGCGGCCACGGCGAACGGGAGCGCGGCGCCCAAGGCCGGCGACACGGTCGCGCTCGACGGCTTCGGCGGCGCCGTCGACACCCACGACGGCAGGAGCGTCACGCTCAAGCAGCTCGTGGAGGAGAGCGACAGCGGCGTCGTGCTGTTCACGTACCCGAAGGCGAACACGCCGGGCTGTAAGTTTTGATTCTAGCGCGCGCGCGCAAAGCGGCACGAAGGCTAACGGCGGTGCGCCCCACAGGCACGACGCAGGCGTGCGCGTTCCGCGACGGCTACGCGATCCTCACGAAAACCGGGCTGGCGATCTACGGGCTGAGCGGCGACGGGCCGAAGGCGAACTCGTCGTTCGTCGCGAAGCAGAGCCTGCCGTACGACCTGCTGTGCGACCCCAAGCACACGCTCATCGCCGCCATCGGCATGTCCGCGGCCGGCAAGACCAAGCGCGGCGTCTTCGTCGTCGACAAGCAGGGCAAGGTGCTGGAGGCCATGCAGGGCGGGCCGCTGCAGACCGTCGACGCGGCGCAGAAGATTGTCGCTGCGATGGGCAAGGCGAATGGCGAGAGTGCCAAGAACGGCGAGAAGAAGGAGGATGCGGAGACGGCGGCGAAGGTCGACGCGTGATTACTCGAGGTTTGGGCACGATTCAAAGGCTACGGTTATGTTGGCAGATGCTGCGAGGATACCATGGCGAATTCTGCGGCGCTGAAAACGGGATTTCATGACTGGCGAAAGGCTATGGCTGGGCGATTAAGTTAAGTTCTATGCGGTCAGGATAGCTTGAATGAAAGCGATTGTTCTAGGGCGCCAGAACTTGGAAGTCCTGCACACGCTGACCGTGCAATCTGAGCATGAAGCTCCACGCCTCTCATTAAGTCTAAGGTATTAAACAATGTGCAGGCCGCTCTCGATATTTGGAGCAGAGAGAATCGTCATTTGTCAAGCTCGCCGATTTTGAATTCCATGAGGCATCTAATGCAAGCAACAGAGCAATCTAGGGGTATAAAGCCTCCCAAACTAGAAGATGCTCACGCCGTAATCCCGTAAAATGCAGAATGGGTCGTTTTTCATCCTAGTCCTCCCGACGCCAGTATCTCAGTTTGACGGGCGTCTGCGGCTTGTGAGCAGCGCTGGCATTGACGTTCAGCGCGGGCAATTCATCGCCAACGACGTCCCAGTCGAAGGAGGCCATCCAGAACGCCGTCACCATGTTCGCTTCCAGCTTCGCGAACCGCATGCCCGCGCAGAGATGCCGGCCCAGCCCCCATCCAAGATACCCGTCCGGCGCGCTCTTGTCTTCTTCGCGGCCCGGCAGGTACCGGGCGGGATCCCACGCCTCCGGGTTCGTGTAGATGGCCGGGTTGAGGTGCGCGTCGAAGAGGTGGTATGTGGTGTAGGCGCCGTCGGGAACGACTTCGTTGCCGATGGCGACATCGTGGCCGGAGCTGTTCTTGCGGATGACGGAGCCAACGGTCTGAAGGCGGATGGTCTCGCGGAAGCAGAGGTACGTCATTGGAAACTCTGTCTCCCATGCCTCCAGCGGGACATCTTCGAGCTTCTCGATGAGAGTCTTTTGCTTTGAAGATTCTGATGCTGTAGCGTATTTGTCGGCTACCGTACGGACTTCCTGCATTACCATCTGCCGCCACTTCGCGTCCTTGGCTAGATAAAGTAGAATCCAAGAGCCGTTGACACCACTATTGACGAGTCCGGAAAAAAGAGAGGCTGTGAGGAGCATTACCGTGTCGTGTGTCGCGTCGTTGAAGTCGAGGTAAATCTGCAGGGCATCATCAACACGGTTCCCACCCTTTTGTCTCTGCTTAATGACTTCGTCAAAGGTGAGATAGATTCTGGTTCCAGCGTAGAGCCTGGTTAGCAACGCCCAGGATGGAAGACTTGGAAAGATGATGGTCGTGGCAGTGGTGCTATTCTCTACCATTTCATTCCATCGAACAAGAGACTTCTGCTTGGCTTTATCGTTTGCCAATTCCTCGCAGAGAACCATCCGCGTAGTAAGCTGCATGATAACAGCGTATACTGATTCGAAAGGGTCAGTAATGGCAGACTCTCCAGTCGGTGTCATCTCTCCTATCCACTTCCTCACGTCAGATAGTAGGTCAGGAAGAGCCTTAGCAATGCGATCTCCCTTCAAGGCTCTAGCCATGCGTCGTAGGAAGAAGCCGTTGAAACTTTCACCCTCGCTTGTTCGCCTTGTAGTCCCACCAAACAACAAGTTGATGCCTTCTTCCATGTTCATATCGGGATTGTAGAAGACAAGGTGCCGAGCCTCGGCTCCAGAAAGTCCAACCATGCGGTGACTTCCGATCCAGTAACTGAAGTAGCCGGATTTGCTTTTCTTGATGTTGTCGCGAAAGAAATCCCATCGATTAGTAAAGAAACGAGTCATGCCGAGAATGGGAACACCCTCATCTGCTACCGGCGGTGCCGTGGCTGGAAATGGAGATCTTCCCGATTGATAGCTATACAAAGCAGACAGGGCGACAGTGACGACGGCCAAGGCGAGAGCACGCCAGCTATACAGCAGATCCCACGCCATCGCTGTCTGGAGGAAGTTCGGAGATAGAGGGGCGTTTTTAGAGAGATGGAGATGAGAGAAGAGTTTGGAGGGAAAAGAGAAGCTAAGACAATTATCTGCCGAAGAAATCATGCCGTCCACCATCCATTGAAATGCGCGTTTAACCGGTGTTGCTACATTCAAACGTAAGTAGGTTAGTAGTGTTAGAGACTGCGGGATAGAGAAGGAAGCACTGTCATTTATAAGAGACAAGGGAAGCTGTAACAGGGCCTCTCTATTTTTGAAGACACTAGGTATCTGCATGCACGTTGCTTCGGATTGTCAGCACTCGCGTGTCCAGCCCTGCAAGATCCTTCGGATTGGACGTGAGAAAGAGTTGGAGCTTGGAGACTTGCGCAAGCCAGAGCTAAGCCTCCTCCCAAAGCTCAACAACCACCAACCAGGGTAAAGCGCATTGAGCAGATGATGGTTGCATCTTACTGGTAAGGATTGCAATGTGAATGCGCATGAGATAGAAGTTGAAAAGTCTTGGAAGCAAGCTCTGGAGTTCCTGCGAAGCACGTAGGCGAACAAGCAGATGCAGCTAGGAGTGCGGAGTCAGCATTAACTTGCGATGCTGAGCGGCCATTGAATGTACGGGACTGGATTGGGCACGCTAGTTCATAGAAAAATGACTTCCAAGAAATAATATACTTTTCTGGACGCCAATGTTGAGGCAGAGATTGTTGATATCGCTCACTTTGCTCATCATTAGTGGTTTGACTCGACAGCTGACATTGAAGTGTGTCAAAGCTGGCTCTCGCTTCGCAGTTTCTACTCAGCAATCGTTTGGATGTTTGGGTCTTCAAAGCTCAGCTCAGGCAGTTGGTATATCTGATACTTTCATTTACTCCGTAACTTGCTTTGTGGGTATAATATACGGAACTGGCAGGCGAAAGTCATTCCTCACATATATACATCATATCGTCATGATCGCCATTACCAAGTTTTCCGTATAGCCATGTCAAAGAAGAGACTTGCTGCCAGATACGTACATGGACAAGGAAAAGAAAGAGCTATGTACTATTTCCTTGGCTCACCGATTGATGCCTTTCAATATGCTCAGTCATCGCAGGCTCGGCATTTGTTTTCCTCCATTTGGATACAAATCCTCGAGGACTCCAGCTAGTGATGGACATTCTCGAGTCTGTGCGTCCTGAGTTCTGTGGTAGAGATGGGTCTCGCTTGATCGGATCGACCTGCTTTTTTGCCGCAGGTGAAATATTGACCCAGAGCGGGAGTAGTGTACCAAAGGCAAAGGCCGCAGTGACAATGCAATATGAGTACGCAATTCGATTGGGTTGACTGCGAGCCACTGCGTTCATTATTGGAGGAATGATAGCTCCTCCACCTATGCATGTTGTCATCAAAGCGGAGCCGTCTTTCGTATGTCTTCCCAGCCCACGTAGACACATGGCGTAGATGAGAGAAAAGATCGGCCCTTCACAAGCGAACAATAGCATGAGGATAACGATAAGCTTGTGTCCTGTGTAATGCATAGCAAGGGTGCTGAGGATAATACATCCGACATAGTTAGCCAAGAGTTGATGGCGAGGCGTGATAAAGAATCCGAGAACAACCGTGATAAAGCGTGTAGCAGCAAAGGTCGAATGAGCGATGGGAAGTTCATTGCTGGTGTTGATGGTAGAACTGACATCGAATTGAAGGAATCTGTCGAATGTAGTACCGATAGACTCTTGTGCCCCAACATAGCAAAATTGAGAGAAGGCGCCAAGTGCCAGAGTTATCCAAATGACTCGGACGCCTCTAATTTCTACAATATTGGCAAGGTCTGCTCGCTGAGATGCCTCTTCAAGTTCTTGGTCTGTAGCTTCGGGAAGTGGGATATAGTAGTATGCGACAGCCAGCAAAATGACGAAGAGTGCAATTCCGAGATAGGTCCATTGGGCGTCAATCAATGATGGTGCGTCCTGTGATTTGAAAAGAACCTTCGATGCCAGTAACGGCGATAGAACGCTGCCTACCGCTTGGACACCTTGAGAGAAATTGAGTCGCATCTCGGAGTATTGAGGCGGACCACATAGGGCGCTGAAAGGGTTCGCTGCTATTTCCAATGTTGAGAGTCCCAAACCGACGATGAAGTTGGAGATCAAGAAAGCTGGGAAAGATGCAAGGACAGCTGACGGCCAAAAGACCAATGTCCCGCAGCCATAAATGCAGAGTCCGACGATGAAGCAGGCTTTGAAGCCCCATCGCTTAAGAGTGAATCGTCCGAAGGCTATCGGTGCGACCAAGTAGCCTGCGAAATAAGCGCTGTGAATACCGATTGACTGTCCGTGACTCATGCCAGCAACATCCTGAAACTCGCTATTGAGCGTATCCAGGAATCCATATGCCAAGCCCCACAGGAAAAATAACACGGTGACCATCGCAACTGGGAAAAGCGATTCTCTATTTGTCATGTGGACCATACTTTTCTTGTTGCTCATGTTGACAAAGTCAAAGTACGTAGATGTTGGTTGGACTTGACTGCGTCGGGTTGTGGCAGTTCGAGCTGTTTGTGATCGTTTGATATGTTGCGGCAGTTCGGTCATATCCGGTGTTGTAAGAAAGTCTAGCATGTCAATGGCATCTTCAGCAGGTTTAACAGCTTCCGAATTGGTCGTTCGGTTGGCGCTAGAGTCACTGCTCGCAGTAGGTTCAGGCTTTGTCACAACCTGGCCTAGAGATTGTGATCCGGAAGCTGCCACGGCATTCATCGAATCGACTCGATCCTCTCCGCGACTAAGAGAGTGTCCTTGAGCAACATCGCGAATTAGGCTTGGCAAGTATTTTGAGAAAAGTGGACGAAGGCCGGGAACACACGCGCACATTATCCCAACGTTGACTTCGATGGCGGACCACATGAACGACAAAGATCCGTACCATGAGACATCCGTAGCGTTGCGTAGGCTAGTGCCTGAGTTTTTACTGTCAGTTAAGAGGATATCAGAAGCTTCCTGAAGATACGCAATTCGGATGACATCAACGATGGCCACAAAAAAACCGAAGCCGAAGGTTATGACTAGGATGATCTTCTGCTTTCTCGGTAAGTGCATAGCCGTCAAGATGGGCATTGGTAAGAAGAAGATGGCAAGATCCGTGATAATGTTCAGAGGCGCCGAAGAGAGATACAAGGTCACAATGTATTCACAGGTGGCCGACTCAGGTATAGGTGTCTCGAATGCTGCTCCTACAGGTCTACACTGAAACGTATTGACTAGCGTCAGTGCAAGACCTACAATGTTGACCACGGCCAGTGTAGCAATCGTCAACCATTTGAAAAGCCGTTGCGTTTTAGCTAGGTTTAGGTAGAACAATAGGATCGACGTTTTCGTGGCCATCAGCGCAGGGTTCTAGAGTGTATCAGATCGAGAGCATTGGAATTGGATCGGTGAAGACTGACGTAAAGCACCGAGAAGATATATTCCGTTTTCTTTACTGGAGCTTCCCATTTTGTGGGAATGTCACTCTCATGCAAGCCGAGACCAATAGAAGTACCGTAGCAAATGGCGAAGGAGAGACCGAAGGCAATGAACTTGGGCTACATTAGTAAATAGAAAGTTGACCGGGAAGATACGAACGCACCCAGGCCAGAACAATGAAATAGTCGTCCAGCGTAACTCTTCGGACGATCAGACTCCTAGATATCATCCGCAAGACGACAAAAATGGTTGAAAGGATGATCGTGATGGCAGTCACAACCAAGACGGCCGGACCGCGAGTTGGAGCGCCATTGGGATCAATTAAGGCCATGGTTGCACCGGTCACCGGTGTTCAGCGAGGCTATATCGATATCGACATTGCCCGCCAAGGTTGTGCGCAAATTCGCGCATGAAAAGGTGTTGGCAAGCTCATGCGAAGCTTATCAGTGAGTAGTTGTCAGGACATTCGATCACTGACGGTGACTGGAACAGGAAGAAGGCTTTAAGACGTGAACAAGAGACGAGCGGCGGCTGAAAGTAGAAAAGTGTTGAGTCGCAGACGACCTGCGGAGATGCGGGAAACAGCTGTGGCAGGTGAGCTATGGAATCTCCAAACCCCAGGATTTCCGAACTGCTGGCTGGGCCAGAAACAGGACCGCGGGCATCACACGGGCAGAGCACGCCATGATCAAAGTGGCGGCCGATCTGGGGCGTCTAGCTTTGATGATGAGCCAATAGCGCTGATAGAACTACTACGCACTCAATGTCGAGTGTCGCATTTCAGAAGAAGTGTGGGGTATCATTGGGCTTTGGCAAAAACCAACGCTGTCCCACAAGGCTCAACCTTGGAGTCGGCTTTGCCGAAAGACAGAGCGACTATTGGCTGGATCTCGGGTGGACAGCGAGAGTGAGGGTCCCAACGTGCGCCATTTTGGCCAGCCGAAGTGAAAAGTTCTGCTCTGGAAAGTCAAAAGGATGTCCGCAGTGCTTGGGCATTGGAGGATGTCAAGCAATTGAGTGTGATTGAAGTTGGTCGAAGTTTTTGGCATTCGGCATTTCTGCCCGTGCACCCAAATGGCTTTACCATTACCAAACCTTGACTGAAGAGCGGACCGGCATGATACGGAATCTGAATATCGCTCATCAGGCACAGACATTGTCGAAATCAGAAAGAAAATTGCTCAAAGTAGCCAATGAGTCTATCTTCATCGCCCAGGCATAATTGGAGGTGAAGTTTCTTGCTGCCTGGCGAAACGGCTTCGGCGAGTTTCCATCTCGATGGTTCAACGGTACCGAGCGGATCTGCAAACCGCGGAATGGTAATCTGCAAGCAACGTCTCAAGGCGCGATTGACGCCACTTCACCAAAAGTTCACTGTCACACAATGGTATGGCTCCTCAAAGCGACACTCAAAACGGAAATATCATGTGAACAAGACGTGTCGCAAATGTTGATATGTGCATTAACTGCTACCGATCTCGGAGATGCGGTGGCTAGAACGACTATGAGCTTCGAACGACTATCTCCAGGGTCTCCGTCTTTCAACAATCATCCTACAATCACCCTCATTGTACCGCTTATCTAGAAAATACCGGCAACAGCGAGAGCAGCGGCGAAAACACCACCAACAGGAATGGCGACGTTACCGGCAGCACCAGTGTGAGAGGACGAGGAGCCAGTCGTGGTCTTGGTGGAGCTTCCGGTTGAGAAGCCTTCAGACGCAGACGAAGCCGTAGTAGCAACACCAGTCGGGGTGCTGGTCGTAGAGCCGGTTGCGGTCTCACTGGCGAAGAGGGCCGACTGGGACGAAACTCTGCAGAGATATTAGCTGTGGTCTCATGATGTCTCTATTGTGGGAAGCGTACAATGCGGCGGCGTTGCACCAGGTCACCTGCTGCTGCTGAGCAGCAACGCGAGCTGGGTCACCCGGGCAGTTGTTGTAGCAGCTGTTCATCGTTAGCAAACTACGCTGAGAGCAATTGATTCCAATTGGAGCTGTAACTCACGTCAGAAGTGAGGTCTGAGCAGTACACATGCACGCCCAATCATTGGGAGAGCAAGCATTGACCTGAGCCTGGAGACCCGGAAGGCAGGCATCGACAATGCTACATCGGGAGTCAGTATGGGCACTGTTAAGTAGATGTAGCTCAAGTAATCGCTAAAGGCTCACTTTTGAGCGGCGCAAGTGGAGCCGGAACTTGCAGCAGTAGTCGTCTCGGTCTGAGCAGCGACGAAGCTTGCACAGAGGAGCGCAGCAGCAATAGTGAAGCGCATGTTGAAGGTTGAGGAAAGAATTTTGGTACTCCGTACACAATTATGCGAGGATTAAAGGTTTAGATGGACCCAAAGCGAGTGATGGGTAAAGTGGACCGTTGTCGAAAAGAGTGCAGAGAAAATAATGTCGACGCGAACGGCAGAAACAACCAAAGGGGGAACGATCGGAAGTTTATAAGACCTCCGAAAGCCTCTATCTCAACCTGGGGAAGCGCCGTCGCTATCTAGCCAGCCAGCCAACATAGGTTTCCCTGGACCGTGCTGGCCGGTTCAGGTATCGTGAGGCGTTGGCGATCTGAATGTAGCTCGGGAGGCGTAGCGACGCATTCCACAAGCCAAAGCTATGTCAAGCGATAACGAACTGAGCACATGGGAATAAAGTATGCATTGAGCAGGTCCACAACACCATCGGGTCCACGGTACCCTCGCAGGCTGTATAGAATTGTGGCAATTGAACGCACCACTTCGAAAATCATGAACATTGGCACAGATCACCAAGAACAGCCAATTGCCCAAAGTGGAAAGGTAAGTTCTGGGAATGTAAAGCCGCAGACCGGCAAAGCACATACGCAATTGGCTGCTTGCGTACCGATCATCCGCTGGTGGCGTTTCATTATTATTTTGGTAAGACAGCCTCAGGGATGCGAGATGTTATTAGCTGTGGATCGCTGCAAGTCTGCATTGCTTTCTGCATCAATCAAGGGTCAAAGTTCATCTTTTTCAATGTTGAGAATCGATAATGGCGGGGATAATGGTTGAAACTGTCATCAACGTTCGTATTGCTCAGTGAAGCAGATAGATCCAGGAGGCGATTGTCTGACCCGGTGCAAAGCCAGCCAACTCCGAGCGTTCAGGAAGCCATGGCGTTTGTGCCGGCATCATGTTGAAATGAAAGATTCAAGTGGAGGGAAAGAAGATGGCTAGCAAAGTCCTCCAAAGTCTGGCAGTTCGTTCCAAATGAACGCGTTGGCGAACTTTGAGGGCGACCCGAAAAGGGTTTAGTGTCTATTGGAAGCGAGATCCGCACACCAAAGATTTTGGTCTCTCAGCATCTGCCAAAACGACCTTCATCCTCATCACCATCTGCCCATCTGTGGACAAGGACGATTCAGTAAGCCATCATTCTCAATTATTTGCATCGCGAGACCATCATTCACTAACACTTAACAGCAATGGCTACCGCGTCGAAGTCGAAGAAGTCCGCCGGCAAACCCTCCAAGTCGCGAAGTGCCCTTCAGGACGTCGTCACCCGCGAATACACAATCCACCTACACCGAAGAGTATGTTGAGGCATCGGTCGTCAGTTTGGTGAAGTCCAAGCAGGGCCAAGTTTTACGTTGGCATCGGACGGAAGACTGACTCCAAAAAACAGATTCATGGTATCTCCTTCAAGAAGCGAGCGCCGCGCGCAATCAAGGCCATTAGAGAATTTGCTACCAAGGCTATGGTATGTCGTTCCATCTACTTCTGTCTTTCTGTTAGCAGGACAAGTGGGAGGTTCAGGGCTAACGGCATCCTCTACCAGGGCACCAAGGACGTCCGTCTCGACCCGCAGTTGAACAAGAAGGTCTGGGAATCTGGTATTCGAGGAGTCCCTTTCAGAGTCCGAGTCCGCATCTCCCGCAAGCGTAACGACCAGGAAGGTGCCAAGGAGAAACTCTACAGCTATGTGCAAGGTGTCAACGTCAAGAATCCCAAAGGCTTGCATACTGCCGTTGTCGAAGAGTAATTTACACTGCATAGCACGGCGTTGAAAAGGGTATCGGGATGTCCATAAACTTATATCCAGGCTTCTCGCCATGAAGCGAAAGCCTAAAATAAGTTATGAAATCAAGAGAGAATGCTTTCAAAGAGTTCAACGTTTAAATTTTGATGATACAGTACCGTGACCATGTCAGACCATTACTATAATTCTTAACGCCACCTCAGCTATGCAAAACACCCAAGCAAATGAGAAGCACTAACGTAAACGCATCCACTAGTAATTTCAATCATATGCCTTCCACCTGCCAGGGGCGTTTTTCAACTGGCCCTTGTCAGCGTTCACAAGCGGACTAATCCACTTCGTCTGGCCGTCCTTGTCGGTGATCTGATAGGTCGTGGCTCCTAGACCAGTGGGTTCGTTGTGAACATAGACGTTCTCGAACTTGCCCTTGGGAGCCTCGTAAACCTCGTGGTTGATTGCTAGGTACTTGTACTCATTGCCGACCTTTGACCACCACTTCCAGCCCTCGCGGTGAGACGGCCCATGAGCAAAGGTGTTGGCATCCTCAATCGAGCGGAAGTAGAAGTTGGTCATGATTTCGGACTTTGTGGAGCGAGAGTCTGAGGCGCCGAGATAGGTCGTTGAGCCAAGGAAGCCGTTGGTGGAAGCATTCTTTCGCAGATCCGCCGCCATCTGCTGGAAGTAATTCGCCGTTTCCACCGCGCCCGGCGCGAGTGGTCCAAGTGGGTGATTAACCTTAAAGCCCAGGAGGAGGATCGCGACTCTATCTGGAGTTTTCTGGCCTTCCTGTTTGCCGAAGCTGCCATCGGCATTGGGTACGATGGCGGTAACTTTGGCATCAACTACACCGACAGTATAGGGGTTCGGCTTAAGCTTAAAGATGATCAATAAAGTGTCGACAGCTTTGAAAAAGAGTAGCATGACAGCCGGTGCGATGGTATAGATTGGGCGGATAGGAAGAAGAAGGAGGAGCGACTGCACGACTGCACCGAATGCCAGCCATGTCTGTATTGTGAATTGGTCGCGGATAAGTTTGTGCAAGAGCGAGACTGGTGTATTAAACGGCCTCTTGGTATGCGAGGTCGCGATTGCGGGAACAAAACTCATTGTGAATTGGTATTTCCTTCGAAGGGATTGGTGTCAGGGTAGTCTAAATTCAAGTTGTTCGAAAGGATGTAGCTTTGAGCTGAAGCTTTAGAGTTTGCTGCAGGCTGATGGTAGAGTACGATACGCCATTATGAAGCGTACCCACACCCGACTATATACATATTCAATTTCTCTAATAAGGCTCATTCTGCGCCCGTACGAAGTGTTACAGATCATTAACTTCAAGGCGCCGGAAATGATGTTAAGAGTCCGGTTTGGGCGCTACGTGCGTGCCACGGGCTGGACTCTAGCGGAGAATGTGGTGGTCGGGCTAACTCTGTGTGCGTGGTAGGGCAATACATCCACATACGGCCGAGAGCCTGCATACGGGCACCTGCGTGCTGTTAGGCCCATTGTTCACCCACACGTACTTAGAGTAATGGCGGCCTAAATTAAAGCTTGGCGGAGCTTCATACTCCGTACACAAAGTCGCTCCGCTGCATAGGTATGTACGTACGAGGACCAACACTGACGGTTAAAGTCAAGCCGAAGGATCGCCTTATCACACCAGGGGAGAATCGCAAGCGGGCTCCGATTACCACCGCTTTACTCAGCGACGGCTTCGGATTATTTGTCAGGCTATATGCATTAGGAGAGCATACATAACTTCTCTGCCGTGAAGTATGAACACTATAGCACCTCGACATCTGAGCTCGGGACTCCCAACCAGCCTTGACCATTAATGGCACCAACACCCAGTCACTGAAGAAAGCTGCAAGTCAACCAGTACTGACGGGCACAAGGGCCACAGTGATGAAAGCTATCACGCATTGACTGATACAACAAAAGGTTAAACCGCAATCGATGACTCCTACGGCATCCACAGTGGCGACAACGTAACATAAGATCCGAGCTTTTTCGGTCTCATGAAATGTATGTCTCAGGAGGCACCGAGGCTGGCCATGCCGACGATTGTGCCGAAGTCCTATAGAATCGACTAGGCGAATACCTTAGTTCTGTACCGCTTGGGAGGATTATCGGCATCCTTTCCTTGATCGAGTCGGTGTAGAAGATGTAAGGAGTCTTTTGATGCTTGTGCTTGGTCTGACGCATAAGGACTATCGATCAATGCACACCGCCGACAGACAAGGTGAGCGACATGGCCACGTACGGCAAAAGCGTGGCACTGAAGTTCATCCGCGAGGTTATTACCGCCATTCGTAGGGAGGAAGGTGCTGTCTATGAAAGCTCTGAAGTCTAAACGAAGAATAGTACTAAGAGCTGAAAGAGCACGGGTTAAGAGTTGGCGTTGGATAAGGCTGAAAAGCATGGCGAAGATTTGTGGTATGGCGGCCACGCTACGCGCATTCCAAAGGAAATGATAATTCCAAGTACGGCTTTCTTGATTAAGAACCAGAGGAAATTCCAGAGCATTAACGCATCCTTCCAGAGGCTTAAATACTCGGTTCAGCTCATCATTCTGTTTACGCCCACTCTTACGTCTTGCTACGGAGGGCTTGTCAGAAAAGGCTTTACTGTCAACTTCGCTAAGGATTGATATAGACTCATTCAGTTAGAATCGTGGCGCTGCTCTCTGCGTGAGTCTCGATAACAACTACTTTGAACAGAAGGCTCCTCGCCCGCGCGGTAAGATGGGAGAAATCACTTGGACGGTGTCTGGCTTCATAGCTTCAGCTTAGCGCCAAACAGGACGAAGGATACAGAGTAAGATCAATTTTGTGATCTGCATATGTTTACTGATCAGATAACTCCGACGCGAAAAGCTAGAAGGCTGTGAATGAAGACGGCTCTGGAGCGAGGCCTCAACTGAGAAAAGTACGCAATCTTCCGCCTTGCATCCCGCTTTCTTGCCTTTTCAAGAAGGAAAAGCAAGATTCGAGATCCCCAACTGTAGTATAGCCAAGATTCTAGCTAAGGAATCAATTTAATAGGGTAATTCAGCAAGCATCAGCTTATAGACGAAAAGTTTTGAGATTAGGTACTCGGAGCTTTCCCTGAACACGGAGGGGCGAGTAAGCACTGAAGTCGGCTGGCCAATGAGAACGTGCGACATGACCCGCCACCTGACAGCAGCCTAAGCGACCTCCAACCTCCAACGTTGAGACATCTTCTTAAACTCTCCGCTTGTCCCACGCATTTAAACCATATTGTAAAGTTTTCGACTTGATAGGCCTTGTTTGGTGTGTTTTGAGCGCACTGGATTAGGAATTCGGCAACGTGTATACCCATCCACTCTACAACCATTAGCAAAGAGAGCCGCCGAATCAAAGCGCGCACGCAATCTTTCAATAACGTAACGCAATGAATTCAACAGAAAAGTCAAACAAAGGGCGTGCGAAAGCGACTACCAACAAGAAACGACGGGCATCATCAAATGCCGAGGATGCAGAAGTTGTTGCCAAACGGCCTCGGAGCCGTACTTCGAAACAGCCTGTCGAGGAAGCGGTGGAGCTGCCAAAAAGACTTAGAGGGCGACCAAAGAAGGATTCTGAGTCTGTGATTCCTGAACCCGATCCTTCCAAGGAGGCGAACATTTCAGTTGTACCAGCGGCACAAGAGCCTCCACCAATCCCTCGGACAAATTCAACGGGTACCCAGCCGCCAGAATATCAGAGATCCTCTTCATCTTATCGGACGATTCAGAACTTCTCTTTAGGTTTCGACAATGCTTTGGGTAGGTGGGACGTCGAGCAACTAGTTCTGAATATGTCCAGGGCTTCGACAAGCGGCCAGCTTACGGTCAAAGGTTCGATCAGGCTTGGGTTTCGAGCACAGGACCTGTCTAGGGAAGAACACGAGAATCTGGGCCAGATCTTGAAAGCACCACCGCTACAGAACGGCGAGCAACTCAATATTTCTTTTACGGGCGAAGCTACCTCTAATTGAGATATCCACAACCTAATTCATTTCCCCCGAATTTGCACGATTTCACCAAATTCTCACTCCTCGTCTTGAAACCTTAGAGTGAGGGAGTGTCTGCGTACAGCCTACTAAACGACCCAGGATATCTACCTCCTGAAATTTCAGCTTCCTCACAAATCTTACGGATCCTTTGCTCTTCCTCTTTCGATAGCTGAATGTTAAGCGAAGCCAAGTTCTCTTCTAATCTTTCGATCTTGGTAGTGCCGGGAATAGGAATAATATCATTACCCTGCGCCAACAACCATGCCAATGTCAATTGCGTTGGTGTGCATCCTTTATCCTTGGCGATATTGACGATCTCGTCGACAAGCTTCAAGTTCTTCGGGAAGTTCTCCACGGAAAATCGTGGGGAATATCGACGGAAGTCCTCTTTGGCAAAGTCATCAGGACTCTTCAGCGTACCAGATAGCATTCCTCTCCCGATAGGGGAGTATGCAACCACGGCGACACCAAGCTCGCGACATGTCCTCAGCAAGTCAATTTGTTTGCTCTCGATTTCCAGCGCCCACGGCGAATACTCGACCTGCACGCAATCGATATGCACAACTTTGCAGGCACGGCGAAGAGTCTCGGCACTACACTCGGAGAGACCTAAATACTTCACTTTCCCCTCGTCCTGCAGCTCTTTCATTGCCTGTACCGTCTTCTCTATCGGCGTGACGGTGTCCATGCGATGGCAGTAGTACAGATCAACGTACGGCAAGCCGAGGCGCTTCAGGGACTTCGCATTGGCCGCCTTGCAGTACTCAGGGCTAGAATCGATTTGTCTCCCGCCGCCAGGCATCACCTTGTTGGCAAACTTGGTAGCAAGGAAGATGGAATCGCGTTTGCCCGGATTGGCCGCGAACCATCTGCCAAGGAGATCTTCACTGTCGCCGTACACGTCCGCTGTCGTAACCGTTAGCGAATGACTGCGGTAGCGATTTATGCAGCGCCGAATTTGAGTCCGCTTTACACATACCCGAATCCCAATTCCGCTCTCCAAGCTCATAGCACTTGTCAAGCAGCGCCATTCGCTCGCTTTCTGGTTTGAGGGGTCCATAGAATGCAGATCTAACGTTGCCAGAATGTTAACACTTTGATTTCTGCTCCACGCAATCAATTGTCAAACTTAGCAGGGCTGGAAACTTACAATCCCATGCAACCGAACCCAATTGCGGTCACTTCAGGACCATTTTTCCCTAACTTTCGAGTTGGCAAGGGCATTGTTACTTGTATGCAGCAGATGTGGAAGGTTTGTGATAATTAGATTGGCGTCTTATAACACGCAAAGATTGAGAGTTCGACACAGCTTAAATATGAATTTCACAGTTCAGTCGGAGATTAAAGACCTTCCGGTCCAGACACAGCTCTGTAGAAGCGGGGCAAATTGGTCTCGGATACCCAATTCAGCAACTGACGGGGCATGACGCTCAAATCGCGGAGGTATGCGCGGAGATACCTACTAAAGTTCGGGGGCATACCAGAAATTGTGCTTTGGGATGTTCAGCTGATGACTAACTCCTTCAAATGTTCCCGCTCATGAATGATCACTCCGAAGTCGTTTCTATGAGATGCCAACTTTACGTTTAGATGTTTCTTTGAAGCTTTCAGGAGCCTAAATGGTCGCCGGTACTCCATACATGCCCGGAGCGCAGAGTTTGTTGGTTGTAGATGGTTTGTAAGTGTGACTTAACTCCGCCTCAAGTCCCCGTGTTAGGATTGATTAATCGCCGAGGTCAACGGTCTAAGCGAGTTAAGAGGGCATTTATTCTATCGTCCAGGCCTTTACTCAAGCCAAGATAATGTGGTCAGTACATTCACGGACCGCTAGTGGCTCTGATCTGTCCTTCGGTGAGCTGTCTTTCTATATTTGAGTGCGCATGATCGATCAATTTTGCTGCAAACCCGTACAAGTCCGCACACGAAACCGTGAGGTATTTCTCATATTCGATCTCAGCTTCTAGCATTGTAGCATTTTATACCGGGAGTTGGTCATGGACACACCGGTGGGTTTACCAAACTGCATTCAGCCGTACCAGGCAACATAGAGTACGATAGGAAGAGTTTGCCCTTAGGGTCAGAAGATGAGTGTTGGAATGGACTTGTCTTTAGCTCAAGTGGTCCCTATGATACAGCCACAGTAAACCTTGCCAGCCTTGTGCGATCAGCGTTGTTTTCGTCAAACTCGGAGCCATATCTGCCTGTCAGAAAGACAAGCCCCATGGTTGGGAAGTGCTAGAGTAAGATTTTACGCAATCAGCAACTGAGCCTCTAGAGAGGTATAGCCGACAAACTGGACGCTAAGGGAGAATTAAAAGCGAGTTGCGTGAATCGGAGTGGGCGCTCTGCAACTGCTCGAACGATGGAGATCTCCAGAACACTTGACACAGCTATTACTAGTAACGATGGTAGAGGTCCTATGAATCCAATCTGGGCATGTGGTCGCATGACATCATGATTGTAGCGCACTTGTGAGGATTTCAAGCTGCAGATGTACATAACGAACACAGAACAGTGAAAATGAAGCAAAATTCAAATGGACAAAGTTGCCCGGACAAGCTCGGATTCTAGAAAAATGCCTCGTAATACCAATCAGTTGTCGGTACGTATCGTATCGTAGCTGGCTGGGTTTCATTGGGGCTTCGCGATCACAGCCACCACCAACTGATTGGTACCATGATATGCACCTCGCGCGCCACGCCATAGCTTCGGTAAAGCTTCCAGATATCATGATGTCCGACACAGCCTGACATTTACAAAACATTTCGGTTCTTGCTCTGCGACATGAGGCCGCAGTAGTAAAGGCAAATTTCATTCAAAATGCGGCACCATCGAAGACTTCGAGGACAGCGCCACGTCAGGAGAGCCACAAGGACGAGGTCCAATCCTTTCACCTTCTTTACATCTGGGCTTCAACATCTCATATCTATGTCCGCGACAAAATCCACTGAGTTCTTTAAAAGACTTGGCTCAAGCGCTCGGCGGCAGCGTAACAACGATAGCACTGGCATTGCTCTTCAACCGAGACGGTCAAAACCAATGAATCTTCAAGCCTTTCGAGCTCGCTTTCTTAAGAACAGTAGACTTCGCAATCTACAGCGGACAGGTCCTCTTGCTAAACTGCCGGCCGAGATCCAGCTCGACACCTTTTACTATCTGGACTACGAAACTCTATTCCAACTTCGGTCCACTTGTCGCTACTATCGCAACTTCGTCTCCGAAGGGATGCTCGAAGACGCCAAGGAGAGCACGAAGGAGCAATATATGCAAAAAGAGCGCGATGGTGGCTTCCCCGTCGGCAAGAAGCCCTGTTATAGCTGCTACCGTGTCAAAGACAACAATAAATTCCACACGGTAGCCGTGATTCAAACCACCGGAGGAGCTGCTAGTGATGGATTAATTGGTACCCGCTACTGTATCTCCTGTGGAGTGAAAGAGAAAAAGTTCAAGCCTGGCGAAGCCATCACCACGGCCAACGAAACTCAAGCGATATGCAAGCATTGCAAGCGCTTCAACAAGAAGCCCATCAGATCCTCTGTTGTCAGGAGCGGCTGGGCCTGTCCGCGGTGCGACGCTGAGGTCGTCTTCTTGCAGAGTACAGGCTTGTTCATGCGATTTATACAGACAGTCTTTGCCATCGTCATATTTGCACTCTCTTGTTCGGGCCGCGCTGTCCCACGCTCTTCACACCTCACTAACACCACATGGCGGTGGATCATCACTATATCTGTGGTATGAGCCTCGTCTTCTGACATGAGGTGCCCTTTCCGGTGTGGCAAACTGACCGAGACAACAGGATCTCTTCACCATTGGCGCTTGCGCCAACTCATGGTTCATCAGAACAGCCGCTATGGACCAGGGTACCAGCGACCGAGATGACGACTATACTTTCTTCCTTCCGATCGAGCTAGGCGGCTTCCTAGGCTGGGCATCGGTTGTCGTCGGTCTGATAATGGAAGCCACACACCCAATCTACAAAGGCGAATTTGATCGAATCGCCATTGCTCTAACTGTCATGAGCGCCATTCAGACGTAAGTTTACGGCGAGTTGAACTTTCATTGCCACTATGCAATGCTTACATATCACAGTTTATTTTTCTTCATCACTCTGTTCATGTCGAGCTCAACTCTCGTCCGTTGCGGCTGCGTTAGACATGTCCAAGATTCATATGCCTGAATAAGTCAGTCGAACTTTGCATCACTGGCGTTGAGTAAATGAAAGTCTTTAATGGCGTCGAAGCTAGCTAGATTCAACTCTCAACTCTATGCAGGATTTCATGTCATGTCATGAATATTCAGAAGTTCCTAGATCAATCCATATCATTTGTCAACGTTCGCCGTACCAAAGATGCTTATCTCGCTCCAAAGATACTTAGTCATTCAAGCGTTGAAGCAGATCGACCGAAAATCTCACGACGTCCATTCAAAGGGTATATCCACCAAAACACTAAATGCAAAACGATCACATGCCTACCCTCTATGCAACCTAGCCCATCTAAAGTCTCCTATACAGTCCCCTATGCGTAGTCTCTCCCTTCGGTTTGATGATGAACCACGAGCACAATCCCAGCAGTATGCAAATCGGGCCGACGAGCGTGGCACACAGCACGAGAATCTCCACAAACGGATACTCATGTTTCAGGACGGCCTCGATGTTCGCGATCTCGGCGGGATCGCCTTGGTCGTATTGAAGCGTGCCGTTGACGTCGATGCTGCCGCGGCTGACGCGCAGCGCCGACACCGTCTTCACCGACTGCCAACCGCACTGCACCGGGTTGCTGGGCATCACCGCGAACCCGGCTTCCTGTAGCGCGTACCGCAGCTGGCCCGGGTAGTTCAGTTGCCAATTCGTGCATATCTGAGAGGCAGCGATGTTAGTTACGGACTTTTAAGGCGAAGGCATAGGCGAGAATGGGGAATATCGCTCAGCTTTCAATCCTTGGAGTAGCTCGGTTCAGTCGCTGTTCAGTTGGCATTTGAACCGAGCATTCCAGAGGTCGAAGACGAGACATTGGTTTGAAATCCACGCTGTGAGCTTACGTACATGATATATGGGTGCTGTGATTGTGTTAGTCCAATTGCTGAGGGCGGCCTCGAGTAACGTGTAGTTGGTGATGTAGATGGAAGTGCACGATGTCGAGCAAATGCAACCAGTGTTGCAGCTGGATGTAGAGGGCAAGTACGAGCAAAATGTCGGCGTTGGAACGATCGTGGACGTATAGGTGAATATAATGGTCGCATCGACCGCCGGGTTAGACGGATTCAGATTTAGCTCATCGCGCTTGACGCGGACGCGGTTCATTGATTTGGTAGGAGGCGACGATTCGCGGAGTATGTTGCTCCACCATGCGTGCTTTGGAGATGTCACCAGGCGAGCTATCTTCGCCAGATAGCCTTGATAGGCATCTTGATAAGAAGGGAGAGGTGTCTGGACGACATCGACCGTTTTGGTGGTCACCTCAGGGCGGGGAGAGGCCAACACTTGAACAAGAAAGCCAGCCGAGAACAGTATTACCAACGAAGCTTTCATCGATACTGAGAGACGGTGCTATCGCGAGCAGTGGTATTGATTGTCTGGCAATTGAGCGAGAATCATGAGAGGATGTGGAAGTGCTCGAATCAAATGAACCCGACCTTTTGTGTTGCCGATGGAAGGTCACACAGTGCTGCGAATCTGCCCCACCATCGACTCACTGACCGGTGGTGGCTTGGACAAAGGGATACGGTATTCCCCACTCTGCATCCTTCGCCCATTGATACTGGTGGCCCAACCAAAGCCCCTACAAGTGCTGAGCCGCCAGCCCCCTTCACCACCAGCCATCGAGGCCGACCGCAGTTGGCAGCTGAAATCTTCTGGAATCAAATTCCATGCTTCTGGCGATGTTTCAGCCCCATTACAAGACACCTGTATGCATTTGGAAGCATGGACTCTGTAGAGTAGTGATGCGATCCGGAACAAGCGGCCTCTGACAAACAACGGCAATTTGCGGCATTCGAAAGCTTGAACGTTGACCAGCTGACCTTCTGCCTAGCAGTTCTCTTCATATTCAGTCCATGCTAAGCTTTGAAGAGCACCTCGTCAGAAGAAGAAAAAAGTCTTTCGGTGTTGATCGTACGATAGGCTTCGTCGCTTATAGGTACCTGCGGAACAAATGCCCAAGACATTGTATGTCGGCGGTAGTGCCGAGTTCAGGGAAATAACGCCTTTTAATGCAAAGAAGGACAGCCGCGTGGCATCCTCTAGTTGCATTGAGTGGGTACTCTACATTCGCTCACTTCATTTGAGAAATGCAGCGTGTAGTGCGCACCAGCAGTCCATTACACACAACTTCCATGAGATGCTTTGCGGTTGACGATGGAGACATTGAAAACAGCCCTTGCACTTTATGTTCTTGACTACTTTTAAGACTCAGCGTCCCTTTGTCTCAATATGATCTCGTCCGTGGGGTTAGAAAGGCGGGTACATGTTGCGGTAAAATCATATGCCAAATTCTCCGCTACAGACATCATTAACGGCAAACAACCATTCTCGTACCGCTCAATTGTTACCAGAGACAACCTCAACTGTGAGATCCTTGGGCCAGACTGGCTGGTCTACGCCATTTCCGCGGGTGCCGATATTATACTTAAGCTCTACAACGTTATTCTGGAATTGTGCGATCGGCTTTACTTGAATGAAAGTGCTCCTCAAGTTCTCGGCTCTTCGGTGCTCGAAGAACGTAGGCTGGAAGAGCGTCTTGGAGTCATGTTGATGAAGCAGTCGCATCATGGCCGGCAGCGTATATCCCATAGCGTGGTAGTGACGGAATACAGGAGATCCATGTCGCGTCCATAACTCCTTCCACATTACGTCGTCGTATGTGCCACAGGAACGAACGAGCCATTGTGAATAATAGTTTAGCGCTACCTAAGTGCCCGAAGGAATGGTTAGCAAAGAGCTTTGCGAGAGAACAAAATGAGTTCAACTTACATCAACACCGTAACTGCCACCGCTCTCAGCCCGCCTAGTCAGCGCTTCCAAGACAGCTGTACTACCACAGACTCCCGTGCTATCAGTTTGATGTCAGCATGATTCTTCGCAGCGCAAGCAACCTTGACCCTCGGGACAAACTTACCAGTAATCGGAGTTTGGGAATACTGGAGTTACTGCCTCGTCACTGCCCATTGCTTTAGCATATGAGACTGAAACACCGCAACACTAAGCGCATTGTAAGCTCTCGGAAGGTTTAATTTATAGAATGGGATTTACTTACCGCATCACTGATTTGCTGCCAACCACTTCGATGGCTCCAAGGTCCATGCCAACCGTAGCAATTTTCACGAACGTGGATAATCCCATAAGAGCGGTCTTTAACCAAGTCAAATATTGCCTGTCGCCCAAAGCCAAGACGCTCCATAACGCCTGGCCGATATCCATCGACTACCACATCAGCTTCTCGAATCAGCTTTCTGAGCTTTTCCTTATCCCCATCGTCTTTGAGATGCAAGCGGCAGTTCCACTTACCCCAATTCAGATCCTGATGAAGTTGGGACAAGTCAGTGATTTGAGGAGACGTGATCCGCATCACACTAGCTCCCATCTCGGCCAGGCCTCGACTGATGGCCGGGGCGGCGATGACTCTGGTCAGGTCAACCACTTTGAGACCAGCGAGTGGTCTCTTTGGGCTTGACGGCAAACTTTCATTTTCTGGCCACCATGCCGCTGGTTGCGAGGAGTTTGAGTCCTTTGAGATCTCGTAGAGTCCGATTTGCCCGCTTTGTTGACCGTGTTCACTAGAAAAATATTCCTCCGACGTCCATGCAATGGTGCCAGCTTGCCGGTATTGTTCATTCATGAGCTCATCAAGTGTCGCCGAGTCAAGCTGAGAAACCACTTTCTGGATTCCCTCAACCACCGAATCATACGTGTCATTCAGTTGGCCATCCAGAGGCAGTCCCAAGGCTGTAAGTGTTGGATCAGGATTCATACTCCCTATCATGCTCGCATCGTCAGAATACAGGTCCACTAGCAAAACGCCAATAGATTTAAAACCTGTTCAGCTTGACTCACCGTGTACATGATAAAATCGTTCATCTTTGGTCTTATAGATGTTGGTAGCTAACCTTCTATGGAGGCTAGCACCAGCCCGATGTTTATCTTGGGATGGAATGATATCCAGTATATCCTTAGATATAAAGTCAATCGACACAGGCTTCCCGTCTTTAATGAATTGTGCCAACATAGGAGACATGAAGAACAATGATGCATGATCGCTAGACCGCAAATATTTAGCCATTAGTTCTTCTAAGAGCAGAAACGCTTTTAGTCATTTCACTCACATGTTAATGGTGATGTCTGTTGGCTCGATCTTGTACTTCTGAGTGATCAGATAGTTGAGCATCGATGCTTCATAAGCTTTCAGAGCCGAAATGCTTTCGGCAAATCGCCAATTGATGGGAATGCTTGGTTTGGAGGACCCCTCGAATCGTACATGTTTGCTCAGTGACTCCAGAAGCGGTGGAAGATTCTTCATGAGAGGGTTCTTTATGATACCATTCACAAAGATGCTCTGTGCCTCTTGGGGGACAGAATATTCGATCTGAGGGTCGACAGAATAGATCAGTCGCGGCCTTCTACGCATCGACAACACGATCGGCCTCCCTCTTCGCCAACAGATGAAACCGCTGAGGGCCCTGAGCAGGACACACCATACACAGAAGCGCCAGCTGCTGCCGGTCATATTCACGATGTCTTTGCTGAGTACGAGAGTATGTTCGGCTCGGACTCGTTGACACAGAAATCTGGGCAGCCGAAAGGGCGAAGCTCATCCTCCCGGTGTCGCACGGTCCGCGATAGGTCTCTCTTGCTCAGCAACCCAAGCCAAAAATCGGTCCATGATGAGCATGGAGTTCAAGGTCGTAACTGCACCATAACCCCAGGCTCTGCCAAAGTCGGAAGCGATGGTTTTTCCGCTGGTTGTCTCACCAACATAGAGCGCGAGAATGGTGGGTCCAGCTCTCAGATGGAAAGCCAGCAGCGTCGGGAGCCAGCCGAGCGCACTCCAACACAACCCAATCCGCCTTCACGGAAGAGGTCTGGCGCGCCTGAAGAGTCGCATGTGCCAGCCGCCAAACGGTCTCGTGGCTCCTCAAGACTGTCGGCGCGGAGGTCGAGTGAGGTAAAGAAGATGTCAACACGCTCGAACTCTCACAAAGAAGAAAGGCTACGGCATGCATTTCCACGTCAATGCCGGGATAAACAGTGGGATGTTCAAGGCATCGGCCGCATATCCGTGGGAGGGGACGGCTCGTTGGATTGTGAGTTGCTGTGGGCTCCCACAATGGTGTCGGTCAGCACCCTCAACGGAGCGCTCCTCGAGCGAGCCGAGGAACTGGTGAAGCAGGATCACGGCGCCGGGACATGGGACAAGTGGCTTGAGATTCAGGGGAAGACCGGCCGACGCCGCTGCCATACCAAGGGAGTGAACTCTCAGAGAGAGAAGTGATTGGTACCGACATCCACCGATGGGTGGGTAGATACTTGGGCAGCGACGAGCCTTCACGCGACTCCAAGGATTTTTTTTGCGCCACAGCAGTGTATTTTCATTCTATCCTGAGACTTATTCTCCTTAGCAATGGTACATTCACTACAGAATCGCCCAAGTTCTGGTTTTAAGATATCCTTCTTCTCCTGATAGGATCGTTCAGCGATTCTACGTGCAATCCTCGGGTATCCCTACTTCAACGTCCACCACGAACGTTTCTGTCTAAGGGATGGAGAGGAAACGCTACGTCATGTGTTCCCACATCGCTGCCCGGACAAAGTGTGTGAGGTTGTCGACACTAATGGCGCATGCTTAGAAGAGGATGGTTCTTTGAGTTGCGAGCTGCTCTGGGCACCAACCACATTGCCTCAAGGGAGCACTCCAGCGCATTCGTTCGTGGTATCGCTTGGATTCACTGGTTTGTTTGGTCACAAGACTTAAGAGTGCAAATATTTGCCACGAGAAGATCGATAGGATTTGCTATGTTAACACTTAGTTGTCACTCTTGACCTCGTCATTTCTGCCTCAGGAATCAAGGATCCCATACGACTGGTCCAACTTGGACCTGTAGATCTTCATATACCCCGCTCCTCACCTCTCTTTCATCCACACGCAAACAGTCGTCGTAAAACGACGGAATGTGATCCATACAGATGGCTTACACTTTCAGGCTTCGCATATGTGCATCTACGACGTCAACCAGTCATTGCAGATCCCGTCTTCTGCCAATTGCTATCTACGAAACAAATCCTCATGGCAGACAATTTAGAAAGAGCCCCAACATCCCTCTCTGTGCAGGTGTCGTGCCCTGCCCCTTCCGTCACTCTGAGCCACCAACAGGTTGAGTAACAGCAGAGGATCCTCTACCAGTCCAGGGATCAGTGGAACAAGGATGAAGGGTGAAGAGGTGTACGGCACGGAGCTCGTTGGAAGGGAGCTATGGCACAGCAACCATCGAAGTAAACCCAAGACTCTCAAGTCTTGTTCCATTCAATCAAAAGCATCGTTTCATCGTTGAGCGCATTGCGACAAGCGCGTGGTGGTCGCGTGGTTGGCGTAAGAAGCTGCAGGAAGCTCGAGGAAGCTGCAGCACAGCAAGCCTCGAGGCCTTCCTCGTAACACTTCCTTAGGCGCTTGAGCTAGCATTAGGACGCTTTCGTCGACCAGACCGGCGCGGCTTAGCGGAACGCTTGCGTGGTAGGCCGGTGTCTCGAGCGAGCTCGTCCGTCGATGACTCCGAATCTTGATGCGTAGTATTACTTGTGATAGAGAGCTCATTCTGGCTTGAAGCCGTAAAAGAGGTCAAGTAAGGCTCGTCTGGCGAAGATGTTTCCTCCTCATCTGCCCTTTCATTCGCAAGCGTAATAAAGTCGTCCCTCTTCTTCTTCGTCCAGTCTCGCGCATTCCTATACCACGTAGCCCCTTCGGCGAAGGTAACGAGGTTGTCAGTCATATCGAACCCCCTGATCTGAGTCGTGTGGTACTGCGGGTCGACTCCTGGCTGTACGGGTTCGGTAGGGTGCATCGCGTACATTTTGAGCGTGCCGGTGCCGCTGTGGTATGTCGACCCGAGCGTGTAGGCATTGCCGTCGTATACTGCTTCGTCTTGCCGGTACGACTGCATCTTGTGCATGCCGCGAGCGCCACACGCGAGATCCTGCGTGATCTGCAGCTTCATCTCGGAAGCTTTCCCGTCAGGGCCCTTTAGTTCAGTGAAGAAGTTCGGGAGTAGCGGCCTTGATGTATCGGTGCACGGGATGATGTACGACCCGAGATCGCGCCGCACATCAGGGTGGAGCTGTGCTGGGCGAGAGCCGTTGTAGTAGTCCGGCTGCGCGTCCGAGATGTTACTAGCCAGCGGCTTGAGGTGGTTGAATTTTTCGTTCTGGCCGGATGGGATGACGGTCCTGCCTCTAATGATCGGGAAGACGTCGCTTCTCACGACATCTTCAGTCCTGGCCTCACGGTTCACCCGCTTGAAATCCAGGAACTTCTCACGTGGAAAGGATGATGGAGACAGAGATGGCCGAGGTTGGCCTAACCTCTCCATAATCTCCTCCATATTTTCCGGCTCAATCTCATCATATCCTTCTGGATATATACCGACGTCAATGAGCGCCTGCTCAAAGGCAGGGTCCTTCGAAGATATTGTCGTCGGCCCAGTCTGGCTCGACGCGTGAGAAGGGTCGCTTCCAGTTCCTTTCCGAGGACGGCGTGAACGCGATTGACTTGAGCTCATTTTGCGAACGGCTTCTGTTTCAGCTTCCGGGTACTAAGAAAGGAATTAGCGTGATTCTCTATCTCTATAGTATGGATACAACTCACTCCTCTGATATCACGAAGGTCCGGACCACCGTGCCTGGCAAAGCACTTAAGCTGTTTAACGAGATCCCCGTTCAGGATAGACCGTACTGGCGGCTGAGGCGCAATTGGCTGTACTGTCCTCCTGTCGAACTCTCGAAGAGCACGACGGCAGAGCGGTACCCGGGAAAGGTTGTCCCAGAATTCGGGAGGAGTCTTGTCGCGTTGCCGTCGCGATCGCTTTCGACGTTTAGCTTGTAGTAGCGGTTGAGGATCTGCTGCTGGCGCGGGTTCAATTGTCCGCTTTCGCTTTCGACTTTGGGGTTTTGGCTCATCTCCCAAAGGCATACTGTTCACGAATGGACTTGAGCGAACGATGGAAAGATAAGCACACTTCTGAGTTTCTGTAAGCGCCGGCAGGCACATGAAGGAGGGTGAGCACCCCACGGACGAAGGCGGGTCACGGAACTTGGCATTTTTGAGTGACCCCTGCCCCGCTCTATGATTCGTAGCCGGCGCAGCAGCTTGTAAACTTCCATTGACAATAAGCGTAACTATCTCCCACTCGTCTGTTGACGAAGCGGGTATTTCCCGGCTGATATGCTACTTCCAGAAACTTTGGTGACTCCATATACTTCCCACACGATCTCGGCGCGGGGTATAATGACAATGATGACAAGTACAGCCTAAATCTGCACTCCCTGCTTCTTAGTGAAGAAGAAGCGCTCGTTCGGAGAGATAAAGCCTTGAGCTGCTGGCTGCGCGTCGTGACGGCATACTCTCTCCGTGTTGCGAGTCTTGAACGCGATAAATTGAATGCACTGGCCGGTATCGCCTCTCATCCTTCGTTCTCTCGCGCCCTCGGGCCCGACTACTTCGCCGGACTGTGGCAATATGGTCTCGCGAGACAACTCACATGGCGCACTTCACGTCGGCATAGAGCATTATCCAAGAATGACATCTTCACCTTTTACAGGCCAGTGAGGTACAGGGCCCCTTCCTGGTCCTGGGCGAGTCTCGAGGGAGGAGTCATTCACTTCAATTTTTCTTTCGACGATGAAGACGAAGCCGTGCCCGAAGTTATCTGCGATATCATAGATTGTTCGACAACGCCAACATATCCCGAGCTCAACCCGTTTGGAGAAGTATTGTACGCACAGCTGAGATTGAAAGCTGCTGTAAGGAGGGCCTGGTTCAATCCTTCAACTTCCAATATCTTCTTGCTCTCTGTACCTACCTCTGCAGGGTCCAGAATAACGGTCCCACATAATGAAGAGTCAATCACTATTTCCGAGGCTTCGGCAAAACATATCGATGACTTCATGGCAAGATATCCGGATGTGGACCTCGGTGATGAGCCAGAAGCAGCTTACGGCACAGATTATCGCAATATGTGCGGTACATATGACGAGACTGGAAACCATGACTCTGTTATAGTCTTATGCGTAGCCGTCACTCTGAATAAAGAGAAGGATGACGGAGTGGATGGGCTACTTCTTCTCCCGAGCGAAGTCAAAGGCGACAACAATATGTTCAGTAGGATTGGGTTCTTCACGAGGGGGAGAAACGAAGACTTTCAAAAGGAAGCAAAGACAGAGATCTCCATCATATAACTCAAAATTTTGACGATGGCCGAGCTCAAGCCAGAATTAGTGAACCAGGATGCCAATAGGACCTGCTACTCTAGGCTCATATTTACTACGTCAGCCTAGAACTATACATAAAGTACACACCAGGTAAGCGCCTAGGTGGACAGTGTTTTTTTTTTTTATCCTGACTTGGTGGTAAGCTCCATAACGCCGCGACTCGACGCTGAGTTTGACTTGATCTGCCTGAGCAAAAGCGGCGCGATGTTACGTGATGGAAGAGGCAGAAAATTATCGGGATTGGGGTGCTAAAAGCATATCCGCCGAAAAACGGAGATCAACATGCCATCGGGTTGTTTAAATGGGTAATCGGACCACTTTAGTTGCGGTGCTACCGTGACCAACACTATGAATTTGCAATTGACTCTTTACTCCAGTTCGAACCAGCTTAATGACGAGCCGCCCACCGCTCCCTGAAAGGGCTGGATACGATGGCTAGGAACTTTCAATGCTATGTCATCGCTCAGACCAGCCAGTGCTTCGCCGCCCATGACGCCATGCACGTAACATTCGCCGACTAGTTTGTAATGATATTTATATCTTCGGAGTACATGAAGAACTGAAGCTCCAAGAAATATGACTATGAGATCACCGGGTTACGCCTGCGGTGGTGCAAGACTGAGCAACCTACTACTAGTCCTTAGAACTCTACGACCAAGGCAGAATCTCAGGCCTTCCATAGATGCTGGGTAAGCTTCTCGTTTAGCCAGTTCGTCGGGTGTCAGCTCCAAGGGTTTGGTAGGGCAGTGCGTGGATGGTTGGCCATATCATGTCCGAAGCGGGATCTACAATAAAAAAGCTTCCTGCAACAAAGAATACTCCCCGTCCAAGCTCGATGTGGGTTCTGGGCGACCGCCATAAGCTAAAGAGGCCTGGTTCAAGAAGATTAGCCGCGGAATCTTGCGGCTTGGATCTTATCAACGCTTCGTACCATGCTTCTACGTCGCTTGCTATATCATTCCACTCGGAGAGCACTTGAGCAATTGGGTCTCCGGGTGCATCAATCGGGCACACTGGAGTGACTTTGGTCGCGGGCGTTTCTTTTGCCACAAGTGGTTCGGCCTAGTCGTTACGCGATATTGATTAGAGAGCGGCGGACAATATCGAACGAATTGTTAGAATCGGTCAGTAAGGTGAGGAATGGAATGAGATACAAGTTTACTATCGTTACCTAGTTATATCCTCCCAAGACTATCGCTTTATTCCTGAATCGCGCCATCGAGACCGCACTATATCCATGCAGAAGCAACGTGGGAAAGCCATTCATGTTCGCAACAGTAAGGTAAGTGGCTTGCTTTCCTGGCGAACAGCATCCGACCAAGGACATGCGTGGTCAGCTGAATACAGTTCGACGCCACAGCCACGAAAGCTGCAAGCTGAGCCTAGAGAGAGCAATGCGTCCAACCTTTTAAAAAGTTGAGTTGAATCATAGTAAGCTATTGATAGCACAAAATTTAGTATTATACCTTTGTGTTTTCCATGCACCGAATTTCCCAGCGCCTCTCGGGCGCTATCCACGGTCCAGCACAAAACGTGAATGCAAATCTATGCCCCGTCTGCCAAAGACTTTTCACTGGGCGCCGCGTAGACAAGGCACTCGGAG